>Ga0335081_10022845_pt1 | contig 10119 bp, 5 predicted proteins | sample Lox_Sample_35_FD_206713 | JGI IMG/M metagenome (GOLD analysis project Ga0335081, IMG submission 206713) | Soil microbial communities from Loxahatchee National Wildlife Refuge, Florida, United States - Lox_Sample_3.5 | ecosystem: Environmental > Terrestrial > Soil > Wetlands | place: USA: Florida... | reverse complement strand
GCTGCAATTCCAAAGCGATTTACCTAGCGATATGAATAAGTTGATCGAATTACTAGAGCGGGTATAGATTTGGACAAAACCTGACCACAATGGTAGGATATGTAAAATTCAGATGGGCGAAGCGGGTGATGCTTCGCCCTCAAGCGTCTCAAGAAGGAGTGGACTCATGGCCGCTGTTGCCACTGTCCCCACCATCTCCTCCGAGGGCGGGCTTTCCCGGTACCTCCAGGAGATCCGCAAGTTCCCGCTGCTCGACCAGGGCGAGGAGTACATGCTCGCCAAGCGCTGGCGCGAGCACGAGGACCCCGAGGCCGCCCACAAGCTGGTGACCAGCCACCTTCGCTTGGTGGCGAAAATCGCCATGGGCTATCGCGGCTACGGCCTGCCGCTCTCCGAGCTCATCTCGGAGGGCAACGTCGGGATGATGCAGGCGGTGAAGCGCTTCGACCCCGAGCGCGGCTTCCGCCTCGCGACCTATGCGATGTGGTGGATCCGCGCGTCCATCCAGGAATACATCCTTCATTCCTGGTCGCTGGTGAAGATGGGCACGACCGCGGCGCAGAAAAAGCTGTTCTTCAACTTGCGCAAGCTGAAGGGCCAGCTGCAGGCGATGGACGACGGCGATCTTTCGCCCGAGAACGTCAAGAAGATCGCAACCGAGCTCGGCGTCCCCGAGGCGGATGTCGTCAACATGAACCGGCGCCTCGCCGCTCCCGATCATTCGCTCAACGCGCCGCTCCGCGCCGAGGGGGAAGGCGAATGGCAGGACTGGCTGGTCGACGAGGGCGACAACCAAGAGGTCAGCCTGAGCGACCGCCAGGAGCTGGGGCTGCGCCGCGATCTGCTGAAGGGCGCCATGGCGCATTTGAGCCCGCGCGAGCGCGACATCCTAATGGAGCGGCGGCTCCGCGAAGTGCCGACGACGCTCGAGGATCTGTCGCAGAAATACGGCATCTCGCGCGAGCGTGTGCGTCAGATCGAAGTGCGCGCCTTCGAGAAGCTGCAAAAGGCGATCAAGAGCGCGGCCATGGACCGCCGGCTCCTGCCGACGCCTTGATCCGCTTCCTACGGGTTCGCCACGCCAGGATAAAGAATAACCACAGAGGCACAGAGATTGCGGAGCGCGCACGAACCAACTCTGTGATCTCTGTGGCTCTGTGGTTATTCTTCTTTAGCCACCCTCGCGCTTTCGCCCCGTCACTTCCTCGCCCCACTCCTCGATGAGCGCCTTGGCGCGGGCCTCGAGCTGGCGCTTGGTATCGTCGAATTGAATGTCGAGCACCATGGCGACGACGGGCGGGACGAAGAAGAAGAGGAGCCAGCCCAGGCCGGCCGCGCCATACATGACGAGCCATTGGTAGGGGCTGGCGATCACCTGCTGCAGGCTCGCGAAGCTGATGCCGACCTCCCACATCTTGAGCGCCCCGGGGATGACGCCGGCGAAGTTCATGGCGCCGACGGTGCGCGCCAGATAGTGGCGGGGATGGCGATCGACGAGGATGGCGACGGCGGTCGGCAGCGCGCCGGCGACGATGAGGAGGCAGAGCGGCAAGGCGGTCAGCGCCAGCACGGTAAGGCCGATCACCGAGAGCGTCAGGATGGCGCCGCCGCCGCGAGCACCGCCGGGCGGCGCACGCCGTCCCGGTTTCCGCGCGCCCGGCCCGGGTTTGTTGCCTCCCTTCAGGGCGGTGCTGCGCGCCATGGGCTCAGCTCATCGCCACGACAACGGCGAGCGCCACCAGCCAGGCGAGGAAGCTGGCGGTGGTGGCGGCATAGCGCTGCCCGAGTTGGGCGGCGCGCTCCGGCCGCTTCGGCCCCTCGATGCGCAATCGCTCGAACTCGCGCTCGATCCCGATGTATTCGCGCTGCGCCAGCTGGAATCCCTGCGCGTCCTGGGCGCGATCATGGGCGTTGTCGACGAGGCTCAAGAGCTCGGCAAAGTTGCCTTTGGCGACGGCTTTCGGCAGCTCCGCGGCAATACGCGCGCGCCGCGCGCGGTTGTGATAGCGCTCGATGACGGCGCCCAGCGGACGCGCCGCGCGCTGCGCCAAGGCCGGCGCGGCGGCGGGACCGTTGATCGCCTGCAGCCGGGCTAGCACGTAGAGCGTTCCCAGGGTGCGCTGCGGCCCGTCGTTGCCGGCGACCGCGTCGTACCAGTCGCTTCCGGCGGCGCGATGGCGCGCGGCGATGAAGGCAGCGAGATGGCGGTCGATCTGGAAGTCGTCGCCGCTGCGCTGCTGCGAGCTTCGCTCCAGCGCCGCCATCACCTGGCCGACATCGAGCACATAGTCGCTCTCGATCGCGGGCGAGAGACAATGAAGTCGGGGGTTCATCTCGTAGAGAATGCGCTCGATGCCGAAGCCCGGCCGGCGATCGTCGAGATGGGGCCGGATGCGCTCGAAGGCCTTGAGAATCGGCACCTGCTCGGGCTTCAGCGCCGGTTGCGCCGCGAACCAGAATTGCGGCAGCCGCCCGCCAATGGCCTCGGCGACATGCTGCACCGAGCCGCGGCCCCGGAACGCCGCGACAAGCGCGCTGCCAAAACCGTCGATCGCCGCGGCGAAGCCCTTGTATCGCACCGGCGCGCTCGGATCGAGGGCGATGCAGAGCCGCGCGACCATGCGCTCGTCGTGGCCCGAGAGGCCGACGTCGTGTCCCTCGGCCAGCGCCGCGGCCACCAGGCGCGAACGCTCGTCATCGCAGAGGCTGCGCTGCAGCCAGACCTCGAATTCTGGGCCTTTGGCGGCGCGAAGCGCTGCGGCGGGGTCGCGAGCGAAGGCGTAGCCCACGCCCCGCGCCGTGTAGAAGGGCTGACCCGAGACCTCGTAGGGTCGCGCCGCGCGCCGCACGATCACCGTCTGGCGCGGCGCTTGGCGGCGGCCTTCGAGCCAAGTCTCCACGTCGTCGATGGTCCAGCGCTCGCGCGGATCGTCGGCGAGAAGTCCGCGCAGGAGCTCGACCAGCCTCCCGGTCGGGCGCTCGCTGCCGAGGAGCGCCGCGTAGGAGCCGCGGGCGATCTTCTCCGCCACCAGCTGCTCGTCGTTGGCTCCGGCGCCGGGGTATTTGCCGTAGAGCAGATAGAGGAGGGTCGCGCCCAGCGCATAGAGATCGTCGGCGGCGGTGCCGTTGCCGCGGCCGGAGGCATTGGCGAGCGCGCTCTCGATCGGCTCGCAGGCAAGCGGCTGCAGCGCGGCAGGGGGCGCGCTCACGCATTCGCCGAGGACGACGGCGCGGTGCTGGGCGTCGCGGAAGAAGAGGTTGGTGGGACGTATGGCGCGATGGGTGAGACCGGCGGCGAACAAATCCTTGAGCAGATCGACGAGCCCCGGCAGGGCATGATGGATGATCTCGTCCTCGGTCAGGGGCTCGATCGGCTGGGTGATCGCCGGGGTGACGCGGCTGCCGGTCGGGCGATCGAAGATGACGGCGAAATGGCGCCGCCCGGTCGGCGGCCAGACGACCACACCCCAATGCCGCGGCACCAGTAGCGCATCGGTGCGGAGTCCCTGGAGCGCCCCGATCAGCTCGTGGCGCGGCGGCAGGTCGGCGTCGCAGACGAGACCGAAGATATTGGCGTTGGGGCGGTCGTGATCGGACGCGACAAATCCTGCCGCATTGGGGGAGCGCAGCTCCGCCAGCGGCCGATCGGGAAAAATCTCGAATCGCTCGCCGAGGCGCACGGGCGGCCGCGCCGCCTGACCCCCAGCGTCCTCACTCGCCACCAGCCCGGCTCCTCTGGAAAACCAGCCAATTCTAGGCGAGCAAGGGGAAACGGATGGTTAACCGGCGGTTTCGGCGCGCCCCCCGCGGGACCGAGCTGGGCGCCGCTTGAGGGCTCGCAGCAGCGCGGAAAAAATCTTGCAAGATCAGGGTACTGCAACGATATTACCGATCCTCACGCGAGCCCGCGCATTTGTCGCCGCGCAGCGATTGTGCTAGAGCGACCTGAGCAGAACGGCCGTCCGACATGTCCACGTCGTCTTTCCTCGCCGCCGCCGAGGCGCGCGGCTTTGTCCATCAAATCACCGACCGCGAGGGGCTGGCGGCGTCGCTCGCGGCCGGGCCGGTCACGGCCTATGTCGGCTATGATTGCACCGCCGACAGCCTCCACATCGGCAATCTCGTCTCGATCATGATGCTCCGTCTCTGGCAGCAGACCGGCAACAAGCCGATCGCGCTGCTGGGCGGCGGCACGACCAAGGTCGGCGACCCCTCGGGCAAGGACGAGATGCGCCGCATGCTGAGCGACGACGAGATCGCCGCCAACCAGGCGAGCATCCGCAAGACCTTCGACCGCTTCCTGCGCTTCGGCTTGGGCCCTGAGGATGCCGTGATGGTCGACAACGCCCAATGGCTCGACACGCTCGGCTATATCCCCTTCCTGCGCGACATCGGCCGGCATTTCTCGGTGAACCGCATGCTGACGCAAGACAGCGTGCGTCTCAGGCTCGAACGGGAGCAGCCGCTCTCCTTCCTCGAGTTCAACTACATGGTCGTGCAAGCCTATGATTTTCTGGAATTGGCGCGGCGCCAGAACTGCGCCCTGCAGATGGGCGGCTCGGATCAATGGGGCAACATCGTCATGGGCGTCGAGCTCGCGCGCCGGATCGAGAACCGCGCCCTCTTCGGCCTGACTTCGCCGCTCATCACGACGAGCTCCGGGGCCAAGATGGGCAAGACGGCGCAAGGCGCCGTGTGGCTTTCGCCGCATCGCCTGCCGTCCTACGACTACTGGCAGTTCTGGCGCAACACCGAGGACAGCGATGTCGGCCGCTTCCTCCGCCTCTTCACCGATCTGCCGCTCCTGGAGATCGCGCGATTGGAGCAGCTCGCCGGCGGCGAGATCAACGAGGCGAAGATCGTCCTCGCCACCGAAGCGACCGCGCTCTGCCATGGCCGCGAGGCGGCAGAAGCCGCGGCAGAGACGGCGCACAAAGTCTTCGGTGAAGGCGGCAGCGGCGACGCCTTGCCGCGCATCGAGGTGCCGCGCGGCGAGCTGGAGCGCGGCATCCCTGCGATCGACCTTTTCGCGCGTACTGGCCTCGCGGCTTCCAAAGGCGAGGCGAGGCGGCTCATCAAGCAAGGCGGCGCCCGCGTCAACGACCGAGCGATCGCGTCCGAGACGGAGATGGTGGGGCTCGGCGAGGTTGGGCCAGAAGGCACGATCAAGCTCTCGGCGGGAAAGAAACGGCACGCGCTGGTGCGGACGGTTTGAACCTAAAATATGTATTCTCACCAATATGGTGACCACTAAAATTGATGTGTCACTTAAAATGGTTCGGACCGCGTCGAAGTCCCTCACGGCCGCTGGCTGCTCCCCGTCCTCGGCGACGGCGAGGGCTCGGGGGCGTCGAAGAGGAAGAGGCGGCGGAAGAAGCCGGGGGCGACGATGCCCAGCGGGTTGACGCTGATCTTGATGTCGGAGACCGCCCCCGCAACGCGGAAGTTGACGCCGAAGACGCCCTCGCCCACCAAGGCCGGACCCAGCACCGGGATGTTGCCGAGCAGGTTGTTGATGGTATAGGCCGGCACCAGCGTGCCGGATAGGTCGAGCGTATCGCCGGCAAAGTCATAGACGCCGTCGGTGCGGATGCCGATGGCGCCGCCATAGGCGCGCAATGCCTTCACCTCGAGCTTGTCGTCGGCGAGGATGAAATCGCCCTTGATGTTGGTGAAGGGGATGCCCTCGCCCGAGAGCAGCGCGGCGATGCCGGAGAAGGACGCCAGCGACAGGAGCCGGGCGAAAGCCGGGGCATGGACGATGCGGTAGTTGGTACCGTCGATCTTGCCGCGGAAAAGACGGCGCGGGCCGTTGTCCTCGGCCTGCCCGCTGATGTCGAGATGGCCCCCCTCGACATTGTCGGAAACGTCAAAGACCTGGAGCAAGGCGCCGAAATCGTTGGTGGTGAGGCGGAAATGGTGGTCGCCCGCCGCCTGGCCCAAGCGCAAGCTCGCCTTGGCGTTCGCTCCGAGCGCAAGGTCGATGCTGATGGCTTGCCAGTGAATCCCGTCGCTGTAGAGCTGAGCCTTGACGGCGTGCGCCTCGCGACCCGGTCCCAGCACCAGCCGGTCGAGCGCTGCGTCGATGACGAGCGGCGGCTCGGCCGCTTCGCTTTTCTGGCCGCGATCGAGATTGGCGAGGAGCCCGCTCGCATCGAAGCTCGCGCCCTTGAGGTCGACGCGCCAGCCGCCTTTGCCGCGCCGGCTGATCCGGCCGGCGATGTCGGTGGCGCCGGCGACGAGCCGTGAGACGTCGACGCCTGCAATACTGCCGGCATCGTCGAGCGCCACGGCGAATTGAGCATCGAGGTGCTCGCTCTTGATCACCGCCTGGCGCACGGCGCGCAGCCGGCCGTCGTCGAGATCGAGATCGAGCGTTCCGGTGGCAGGAATGCCCGCGGACTTCCGCCAGTCGAGCTGGCGCACCTCGATCGCGGCGGCGGTGAGGTCGAGCGTGACGCTGGCGCTCGCATGCTTGTTGGCCTGCACCGTATAGGCGGCGTCGACATCGACCGGGCCCTGCAGCATGCCCTGAGCGACGTCGACGCCCAAGCGTTGCCGGGCCGCGTCGTCCAACCGCGCCTTGATGCTGTAGCGCGAGCGGATCGGGTCCTTGGCCTTGAGGCTCTCCGTCCAGGTCAGCGTCGCCGGCACATCGGCCAGCTTGCCCGTGCCGTCGAGCTTGAGCGCATTGCGGTCGAGTTTCAGGCGCAGCGTGCCGTCGGTGAGGTCGCGGCCGGCGATGACTTGGCGAATGGCGACGCCCGTGAGCTGGCCATGGGCGCCGAAATCGACCATGTCGAGGGTGAGGTCGTGCTTCAGCGGTAAGGTGAAGGTGATCCCGCCATCGACGTCGCCGCCCACTTCGGCGGGATCGATCTTGAGCGCCTGGGCGTATTGCAGGGGTTTTTCGTTAAGGACTTGGAGGACTTCCTTCACCGGACCCTTGAGGCCGAGATCGATCGTCGCGGTTTCGTCATCGGTGTCGAGCTTGTAGAGCGACGCCGTGCCGCCGGCGAGCTTCACGTCCATCACCGCGCCCGCGCTCGGCGTGAGATCGAGCCGGGTGCGGTCGAAGGTGCCGGTGCCGTCGACGCCGCGCAGCGGCGTCAGCGGCGGAAAATACTGGATGGAGATGCCGCGATAGGCCAGCGTCCCGGCGATGCTGTCGACGCGCACCGGCCGATCGGCAGTGGCCTCCAGGTCGGCATGCGCCAGGATTTGCGCCGTCGCTTCGGTGACGATGCCTTCATGCACGTGGCTGGTGATCCAAGCGCGGGAGTGCGGCGACAATTGCTCGGGCCAGTAGCGGCCGAGCGCGTCGATCGGCACCTCGGTCAGCCGCAGCTTGCCCCCGAGCGCCAGTGCCGTCGGGGGGGCGCCCGTCACCATTGCCGGGTCGAGGCCGTCGACGGTGCCGGAGAGCTCGAGCTTGGGGCCGCCGAGGTCGAGCGCCAGGCGCTCCAGCCCGAGCTGCCGCTTGGCGGGGTCGTAGGCGGCGCGGACCGATCCCGACGCGATCGGAATGCTGCCGCCCGGAAGCGCGGGATGCACCATCCGCCCGGCGCCGAGCGTCAACGCACACCAAGCCTCGTCGATGCGGAGCGCGCCGGGATCGAGCGCAACGCGCATCTCGCCCGACACCGGGAGGTCGAGCGCGGCGAGCGCCGGGAGCGGCGGCACGCCCGCTGAGAACCGGGCCGGAACCAGCCCGGCGACCGTCAGCATCACCCGAAGCTCGGTCGCACCCTTGACGTAGCTGATGTCGCCGCGCAGCTCGGCATGGGTGCCACCGCCCTCGTCGACGACGAGATTGAGATCGCCGAAAAGCCCTTCAGCACGGCGGAAGAGGGTGAGATCGGCGCGCTTGGCGTGCCAGACGATGTCCAGCGTGCGATCGTCGATGGTGAGGGCCGCGCCGTTGATTGCAACCTCGCGCAACCGGCTCACGGGTCCGTTGCGTTCGGGCGAGCCGTTGAGATCGCGGAGCAAGGCTTCGCCCCAATCCTGGCTCGCGGCATTGGCATCGGCGAGGCCGAGATGGAAGCTGCCGTCGGCGGCGCGCACCAGCCGCAGCTGGGGCGCTCGGAGCACGATGCGGGTCGGCGCCAGGCTGCCGCTGAGCGCCGCGCGCGCGCTCAGCCCCAGCACCAGCTCGGGCAACACGAGCTGCGCCTGACCGTCGCTTCGCGAGAGATGAACGCCGCGCGCGACGATCTCGATCGTGGCATTGGCGCCGAGACTGAGCAGCGTGTGGTCGACGGCGACGACAAGACCCGGCTCGGCCTCGGCGATGCCATCGGCGACATAGGGGATGAGATAATCGAGCGACACCGGACCGGCGATGAGGCGCCAGACGAGAAGGACGGCGGCAATCATCATGCCGGCCGCGAACCCGGCAAGCCAGCGCATCACCAGCCAGAAGCCGTGCTTCATCAGGCGCCCGAAGCCGCGTTTCACCATGGCGCACCGCACCCGCGCGCGGCCTTGACCGCGCAGCAGGCGCTCCGCACTCTGCCGCGATCATCGAGCAAGGTGCGCGTTGCGATCGTCGTCCTCCAGCCTTGACCTTTTGCCAGCACCGGGCGATGCCGACTTGGCGCGCCTCGGCTTCGAGCGGTGGCGCGAAGCCGCGGAAGGGACGGAAGATAGGGCGCTGGCCACCGCAATGCACGCGCTCGCCGATGATTTTTGCGGCCGGCGGCTCCTGGCCGCACTCTTCGGCAACAGTCCGTTCCTGACGCAATGCTGCCTGAAGGAGCCGGCGCTCGTGCTCTCTTTGGCCGAGCGCGGACCCGAAGCCGCGATCGCCGAGAGCGCGGCCGGGCTCGACCGCGACCTTGCCGGCATCGTCGAGCGCCCGATGCTGATGCGCGCGTTGCGCCTTGCCAAGCGGCGCGTGGCGCTCACCGTCGCGGTGGCCGATATCGCCGGCTCATGGCCGCTCGAGCATGTCACCGCCGCACTCAGCGCATTCGCCGATCAGGCGCTCGCCGCCACGATGCGTTACCTGCTGCAGAGCGGCGCCGCTGCCGGCGACATCGACCTTCTTGAGCCCACTCTGCCCGAGCGCAACAGCGGCTTCATCGTTCTGGGCGTCGGCAAGCTCGGCGCGCGCGAGCTCAACTATTCGAGCGACATCGATCTCATCCTCCTGTTCGACGCCGAGCGGCCACGCTATGTCGGCCGCCACAATCTCGGACATTTCGCCTCGCAGCTCGCGCGCGAGCTGGTGCGGATCATGCAGGAGCGTACCGCGGAAGGCTACGTCTTCCGCTGCGACTTGCGGCTCAGACCCGATCCGGCGTCGACGCCGCCGGCGCTGTCGCTCGCGGCCGCCCTCGCCTATTACGAGAGCGCTGGACAGAATTGGGAGCGTGCAGCGCTTATCAAGGCGCGGCCGGTCGCGGGCGACATCGCCGCCGGCGAGGCCTTCCTCACCGAGCTCACGCCTTTTCTCTGGCGCAAGAGCCTCGATTTCGCCGCCATTCAGGACATTCACTCGATCAAGCGGCAGATCAATGCCCATCACGGCGGCAAACGCATCGCGGTGATGGGTCACGACGTGAAGCTCGGGCGCGGCGGCATCCGCGAGATCGAGTTCTTCGCGCAAACGCAGCAGCTGATCTGGGGCGGCCGCTTCCCCGAGCTGCGCGTGCCCGAGACCTGCGCCGCGCTCACCGCGCTGGCGCAAGCGGGACGGATCAGCGCGGGTGCCGCCGCCGACCTCGTCGCGGCCTATCGCTTCCTGCGCCGGCTCGAGCATCGCCTGCAAATGGTGGAAGACGCGCAGACCCACAGCCTTCCGGCCGACGCAGCGGGGTTGGCGCGGATCGCGACCTTCACGGGATTTCCCTCGCTCGACGCCTTCATCGCCGAGCTGAAGCGGCATCTGACGGCGGTCGAGAGCCGGTATGCTGCGCTCTTCGAGGAGGCGCCCAGCCTGGCCGCGCCGGGCAACCTGGTGTTCACCGGCAGCGAGGACGATCCCGAAACGCTAGGGACGCTGGCGGCGCTGGGATTCAGCGATCCGCCGGCCGTGGCCGGGCAGATCCGCGGCTGGCATCACGGGCGCTATCGCGCGACGCGCAGCCAGCGGGCGCGCGAGCTTCTGACCGA
>Ga0335081_10022844_pt1 | contig 10119 bp, 6 predicted proteins | sample Lox_Sample_35_FD_206713 | JGI IMG/M metagenome (GOLD analysis project Ga0335081, IMG submission 206713) | Soil microbial communities from Loxahatchee National Wildlife Refuge, Florida, United States - Lox_Sample_3.5 | ecosystem: Environmental > Terrestrial > Soil > Wetlands | place: USA: Florida... | reverse complement strand
AGGCACGCTGTTCCCGCGCTCCTCGAAGAAGGCGGCGCGCGCGATCAACTCTGCCAGCGGCAACCGCCCTCTGGTGGTGCTGGCGAACCTGTCCGGCTTCGACGGCTCCCCGGAATCGATGCGGAAGCTGCAGCTGGAGTACGGCGCCGAGATCGGCCGTGCCATCGTCAACTTCCAGGGCCCGATCGTGTTCACCGTGATCTCCCGCTATCACGGCGGTGCGTTCGTGGTGTTCTCCAAGGCGCTGAACCCGAACATGGCGGTGCTGGCCATAGCGGGCTCGTTCGCGTCCGTGCTCGGCGGGGCGCCCGCCGCGGCGGTCGTCTTCTCCGGCGAGGTCAATACCCGAACGGCGGAGGACTCGCGGGTGGCGTCGGTGCAGGCCCGCCTGGCCGAGGTGAGCGGCGCCGAGCGCGCGGCCCTGACGGCCGAGCTAGCGCAGCTGCAGTCGGCCGTGCGCGCCGAGAAGCTCGGCGAGGTGGCGTCGGAGTTCGACCGCGTCCACAGTATCCAGCGTGCCGTCGAGGTCGGCTCCGTGGACGCGATCATCAGCGCTGCCGAATTGCGGCCGCGCATCATCGAGGCGATCGAGCACGGCCTGAAACGGTGGCTCTCGCTCCAGTCGGCGACCGGCCCCTGACCAGCTTCAGCGGTGCCCGGTGAGAATGACGCCGGCGAAGCGGACGGCGCTCTTGATCTGGACCGTTAGGTCTGTGTAGCGTACCTAGCAGTATTGTGTATCCGTTTGGAGATACTTGGGATGCAGACGACGCTGGCGGACGACCGCCCGGACGGCCCGGTCAAAGCCGTGGATATCCCGGTGCCTTCTCGCCCGTTCGAGGTGCGTGAGGGTGACGTCCTCACGATCGAGCCGATCCCGCAGGGCGCTGGGAACTTCGGGGCCGATTTCCGTCGCTGCGGATGAGGCAGGCGGTGTTACGAGCGACCCGGGCCCGCGGCAGCTCCTTATCGGCGCGCTGACCAAGCGCGCCTGGCAGGACGAGGGCTTCCGGTCGCTGCTGTTCTCCGACCCCGGCCAGGCGATCGTCGAGCAGTTCGGCGAGGTGCCGCCTGAGCTGGAGGGCGTGACGTTCACACCCCGGCCGGTGGACAGGATCCGCGTCCGGGCGGACGGCTCAGGCAGCCGCGAGATCATGGTCCGGCCGCAGCGGGGCGACCAGCCCATCAGCGCCTTCCTCCGTACCACTCTCGGTGTGCCGGAACTCGTCATAGCGCTCTACACCAGGCGCTGCCGGCACCAATGTTCCTATTGCGTGCTTCCCAACGCGTCAGCCCACAGCATGGTCCCGGCCGCCGACATCGCCCGCCAGGTCGACTCGGCCCTCGGCCTGGCAGCCCAGCAGCGCTCCCCGATCAGGCGGGTCTCGCTCGGCAACGAGGGTTCCATCCTGGATGCCACGACCTTGCCGGCCGACCAGATGGAGATGGTGCTCCGGCGATGCGCGAGTCATCCTGGAGTCAGCTCGATCGTCCTTGAGACACGAGCCGAATTCGCCACCGAGCAGACACTCGATCAGGTCCAGCGATGGGCCGCCCCTTGCCGTCTCAGGCTCAAGATCGGCCTGGAGACGGCGGACGACGAACTGCGTAACCGGATCCTGCGCAAGAGGATGGACCGGGGGAGGTTCGAGCAGGCGGTCAGGCTGATGGGCGAACGCGGGATCGAGCTGTCCGCCTATGTGCTGCTCAAGGCGAGCCCATGGCACGACGACGCGCGGGGCCGGGCTGACGCCCTGGCGACCTGCGACTACCTGACGCGCCTGTGCCACGAGGCAGGGGTAGGGCTGGAGCTTCGCGTCAACAGCATGTACCGGGCGGAGGGGTCACGGTGGTCGGAGTGGGCGGTGAGCGCGGGCTGGACACCACCGTCGATCTTCGATCTCGCCGAGGTCCTCTGGCGGGCGGCCCAGCGCGGCGTAGCCGTCTACGCGGGGCTGAGCGAGGAGAGCCTTGCCGCGGCCGACGGGCACTACGAGGCACGCCCAGACTACGTGCCGCGGGCCAGGGAACTGCTCGAGCAGTACAACGAGACCGGCGACCTCACGCTGCTGCGCGAGGTCGCCGCCTTCCGGGCAGCGGCCGACGCAGCTGGGCCTGGCGGGGCAGCACCGGCGTGAGCCTGTCCGGCCGGGAGCATCCGGACTGATGGCCGGCTCCGCGCAGGATGCCGGCGCGCGGCGGGCCTTCGTGCCGCCGGGCGTGGAATGCTTCGAACTCGAGCGCGGGTCCTTCCTCCTGCGGTCGCGGTCGCAGCTGACGCACGTGTCCGGGCCGGTGCATCACCGCGTGCTGCGGTACCTGCTCGACTGCGCCTGCGGGCTCACCGGGACTGTGCCGCCGGCCGGGCCCGCCGTGGACGCTGTCCTCGAACGGCTCACGGCAGCGGGCATGCTCGGGTGGGCGCCGCCCGGCGGCTTCCCTGCCCCGGGACGCCTGCCGTTCCCCCAAGTCCAGGGGGTGGCGCTGCACGACCCGCTGGGCCTTTTCGAGGCCGGCGCCGGCCAGCAGAACCGCTCCACGCCGCCGGATGTCACGGTACTGGCCACCGACAGCTACCTGAGGGTGCCCAGGCTCGCATCGCAGCTGCCCCCGGTCGGCCCCTGGACCATCCTGCTCGCCGAACACGACCGTCTCTGGCTGGGCCCCACGATGGGCGCGCAGCGTGGTCCCTGCCCGGCGTGCTTTCTCGCGGCGGTCAGCCGACATGACGATCTCCTGGCCCTCCTCCTGGCGGCCGGGATCGAGCCGATACCGCTAGCAAGATCACCCGGCCGTCCCCTGCCGCCGCCGCCCCGGCTGCGACGGCGGCTCGCCGCCATCCTCGCCGCGCGAACTGGCCGCGGGGCCGCCGGCAGCGGCCAGCGCCTGACCCAGCTCCCGCTGGACGGTGCCGAGCCGACAGCGCACGTCGTCCCGGTCCGGGCAGCGTGCGGATGCACCCCGGGCCCAACGCGCACCCCGGGCCCAACGCGCATCCCGGGCAGCCGGCGCACCCCGCCAGACCTGCCAGACCCGCCGGCCCCGGGCATCCCGCGCAGCCGGCCAGACCCGCCGGCCCCGGGCCGGCGCCTGCCGGGCGTATCCTCCGCGACCGGTCGCCCGCTTCCTCTCTACGAGGAAGTGCTGGTGCGGCTAGGGCCGATGCTGGATGCGGTCACCGGCCTTGTGTCCGCGCCCCGGGTCGCACCCACCAGCGCCACCTCGGTGGTGTCGGTCGCTCTCGCCGACTACGCGGACCTGACGGGCGGTCGCCACAGCCAGTTTGCGCTGACCACGTCCGGCCCGATCCGCGTGGTGCGGACCGGCAGCCGGTCGCGGACCGGGTTCGGAGCCGGGTGGGACGCCGACGAGGCACGCGCCAAAGCGGTCCTCGAGGCGTACGAGCGGCTACTGACGCTGGCCGGGCCCGGTGAGCCGCCCCTCGCCGCGGCGGCGCCGGCGGACCTCGATGCCCCGGCGCACTGGATCGGGCCGCCCGCCGACGGGCATGCGGCAACCGGCGGCCAGTGCTGGCGCGACAGCCTGGAAGGCGGAGCGAGCACCGGCCCGGTGGTCGAGTGGGCACCAGCCCGTACCCTCGGCGGCCAGCCGTGCTTCGTGCCGCACGCTCACTGCCGGCGCCTGCCCGCCGGGCATCCCGATCTCCGTCTGGTCGAGTACGAGCCGAGCGGCGCGGCGGTCGCTTTCACCTGGCCGGACGCGGTCTTCTCTGGGTTCCTGGAGGTCGTCGAGCGAGACGCGGCCGCCATCTGGTGGCAGGCCCGCCTCGCCGCGCCCGCCGTCGACCTGGGCACGGTCGACGACGCGCGCGTTCAGTGCTTCCTCGATGAGCAGCGTGCCCTCGGCCGTCAAGTCTGGATGATCGACATTACGTCGGGAGTGGGCATCCCGGTCTTCGTGCTGTTCATCCAGGAAGCCGGCCATCCGCCGGTCTACGGCATGGCCTGCCATCCGGCTAAGCATCAAGCCGCCCGGCTGGCCGTACTGGAAGCCGGCCAGGCCTTGTGCTACGCCGGGCAGGAACGGCACAGATGGCCTCGTCCCGGGCAGGGCGCGAAATTCTGGGAGCCCAGCGGAAGGCGCGTGGCGTGGGACGCCATCTGCGACGCCGATCACGGCGGGTCAGCCGCCGCGTCGTGCCGGCACCTCGCCGAGCGGGCGGGCCTGACCCCCGTCGTGCACGACCTCCCGCTGTTGTGTGCGGGCCTCGTCGGGGTGAAGGTCATCGTCCCCGGACTGTGTGGCCTCAGCCAGCCGGCGAGGTGCGCGCGCGTGCGGGAGGAGGCTTTTCGCCGCAGCGCACCGTCCGGGCTGCTCGCCACGGGTGGCTACAACCTCGTCCCCTTCCCTGCATGACCTGCGGCGCACAGGACCGGCGGGCTGGTCAGGGAGGCGGCGCCGGCCGGGCGCCTGGCCTCCGCGCGGCCTGGCTAGCCGCCGGAGGACCAGGCGCCCGCGAGAGTGCCGGGAACGGGGTACTTCGGGTTCCCGGCGCCCTAGTGCCCGGGCCGACCACCGCCACTTACCACTGCGCCGGTCGCCGGATTGAGGATGACCGGCTGGAAGTGCGGCCTGACGGAGAAGTCGAGCACGCCACGCGGGGCGTTCAGCGAGCCGGAGGACGCATCGAACGAGCTGGGGATGCGCTCGGCGTGCAGCCAGTTGTCCTCGATGAACTTCACGACGGAGGCGGTGTTGGTCTCGTTGCTGCTGACGTAGTTCTCCCGGGCCCAGGGCGAGATCACCACCAACGGCAGCCGCTGGCTGTAGCCACAGCGGCCGTTGCTGGTGCCGATGGCCACCGCGACCGAGGTGCACATCGCGGTGTCGATGGCGCTGTTGTGCGACCCGTTGATGAGATCTGGGGCGACATGGTCGTACCAGCCGTCCGAGTCGTCGTAGGTGATGACAATCGCGGTCGACGCCCAGTACCTGGACTCCTCGATCGCGTTGATCGTGCTTACCAGGAAGTGCTGCTCGTCGGTGGGGTCGGAGTAACCGGGGTGCGCGTCCTGGTAGGCCGGCGCCTTCAGGTAGGACACCGCGGGCAGCCTCGCGCCGCCGCTGCCGTTCAGCGCGTCGGTGAAGTCCGACATGTCGTACTGATGATTGGCCTGGTCGGTATAGCCGATCTCGGACAGCGAGCTCGGCGGCAGGTGGTCCGGGTTCGCGGTAGACGCGTAATACTGGAACGGCTCGTGGTGCGGGATGTAGTCCGCCACCGCGGCGCCGCCGACGTTCTCGTGGCTAGCTCCGCAGATCGCGCCGATGCTGTCGGTCGAGGTCGGCGCGAAGCCCCCCTCGAACCAGCCCCAGGAGACATGGTCGGCGTTCAGCAGGTCGCCGATATTCTCGCCGCTCATCTTCATCAGCGCGCCAGTGCTCGCGTGGTTGTTGTCCGAGCAGGTGTCGTAGTACGGGTCGATGTCGCTCACGTCCGTGCCGTCCACGACCGCGGACGACGTGGCCGGCTGGCTCGGATCCGGGGACCAGGTCGGGGTGAGCACGGACGCGTCCAGGGTGTCACCGGAGGTCACCTCGATCGCGCCCGGGGTGGACGGACCGAAGGTAGTGTCCCAGTCGTTCTGGCTCATCGAGTAGTTCTGAGCGTAGTTCCACATCGCGGTGGCGGTGTTGCCGTCGTAGTAGTCCATCACGATGCCGGGCGTGCAGTACTCGATCCCGCAGCCCTGGGACGGTGTCGAGGATTCGGTGTACTGGACGAACTTGTCCATCTTGCCGTTGTCCTCGGCCTCCTGCTCCGGCGTGTAGCCGTGGTTCTGGTCGGAGGTCAGCGCCTCGGAGGGAGTCAGCCGCTGCGGGTTGTACTCGTTCGGGTTGCTGGTCAGCAGGGGGCCGACCGGGCCGTTCTTGGTGATCTTCGTGTACAGCCCGTTCACCGTTTGCGTGCCCGCCTTGGCGCGGAACGTGCTGCCGTCAGTGTTAGCCGCGTACGGGTAGGTGCCGAAGTAGTGGTCGAACGAGATGTTCTCGCCGAAGATCACCACGAGGTGCTTGATCGGCGTCTCGGCGTTGTCCGGGTAAAGCTTCATGGATACGCGCGCGGGAGTGTGATACCCCGCGAACGAGGCCTTGCCCGAGGTGCTCGCGCTCGCGACGGTCGCACCCACGGCCGCGCAGGTGCCCAAAGCCACCGCCGCCGCGGCCGCGAGGTAGGGCCGGACTCGTTTGCGACTGCCCCGGCTTTCCGGGCGGATGCCCATTCTGCCTCCTGAGTTCTGCGGAACTTCATCGTCCGGCGCGCCGCGAGAGGCTGCCGCGGGCAACGCTCGCGCGTCGCCCGAGCCCAGACCATTTCATGGGAGGTTGAAGGAGGAACGCGGGTAATGTAACGCGCAACCAAACAAAAGGGTAACACTTAACGCAAAGGCCACGGCCCAGCGGCCACACTGGACAACTGCGGGCACTAGAGGATCAGGCGAACAGCGCCCGGCCGTAATGGTCGCTCGGCCCGGTCACGCCGGGCAGCGCGAGGAAGTACCCGCCGCCGAATGGGCTGACGTAGTCGACGAGCGGCTCGCCGATCAGCCGGGTCTGCACAGCGTCGAACTGGCGGATGATGTCCTGCTGGTAGCAGGTGAAGATCAGCCCTATGTCCAGGTCTCCCGCCCCGTCAATGCCCCGGTCGTAGTTCCACGCCCGGCGCAGGATGCGGCTGGACGCGGTCTGCGGGGTGCGCGGGTTCGCCAGCCGCATGTGCGCGGTCAGCGGGACGACCTCGCCGGTCGGGTCGAGCGCGTAGTTAGGCGCGGCATACAGCGAGCTGGCGTCGAGCGGGAAGCCGTCGTCCTTCCGCCGCCCGAACATCGCCTCCTGCTCCTGCACGTCGACCCGGTCCCAGAACTCCACGAACATCCGGATCAGCCGGATCACCAGGTAGCTGCCGCCCGCGGTCCAGGCGGGCTCGCCCGGCGCACCGCGCTGCACCCAGACCAGCTCGTTCATCTCCTTGGCCGAGGTGGCCGGCGGATTGGCCACCCCGTCCATGAACCCGAGCATGTTCCGCGGTACTGTGCCGGCCGGCCGGGCGGGCGAGGAGAACCCGTCGATCCGCCAGTTGATCTGCATGCCGCCGCGGGTGCTGCGCGTGATGTCCCGCAGCGCGTGCACCACGACGTCCCTGTTGCCCGCGGTGAGCTGCAGAACCAGGTCGCCGTGGCACTGCGACTCGTCGAGGTCGTCGTTCGGGAACGACCGCATCGCCGCCAGGCGCGCCGGGCGCAGCGAGGCGAGCCCGAACCGGTCGTCGAACAGCGAGGCACCGACAGCGACGGTCAAGGTCAGGCCGTCAGGCGGCACCGTGGGCCCGAGTATTCCCGAGTCGGGCGCCGGCCCGCCGATTCCTGGCGGCGGCGGCGTGCCGCCCCCGGTGAGGAACCTGGCCCGGTCGGTCACCGTCCGGAACAGGTCAACCAGGGACGCCCGGTCCGCGGCGGTAACGTTGAACGACACCACTGCCGTCGCCCGGTTCGGTTCTGGCAAGATGCCCGCCTGGTACTTCCCGTAGAACGGTACGGCGGGCAGCCGGCCCTGCACCGCTGCCTCATTCGCTGCGGCGGCCGGGTCCGCCGGGGCGCCGCGGTACAGGTACCCCCCGGCGCCGCCGGCCAGCACACCGCCGGTCACGCCTCCGGCGAGCCCGCGCAGGAACGATCGGCGCCCCGCCGCCGGCACCGGGCGGGCACCGGGCTGGCCGGTGCCCGGCTCCGGATCGGCGTTCTCGGCGTTCCCCGCCGCGGCGTCAGTCTGCTCAGAAGCCATGGGCTGTGTTCCTCGGCTCGGTGATCGACGCGATGGGGGCGAGTTCCTGCAGCAACTGCCCGCACGACGCGTCGATCGCCTGCCGCGGCGGGACGGAAAGCTTCGAGGCGGGAACCCACCATCCGTTCGCCAGACGTTCCGGCAACAGCAGCGACTGCAGCTGGGCGAGGCCGGAGTAGACCTCCGGCAGTGCCGGGTAGCGAGATGCCAGCAGCGGGTGCAGCAGGGCGAGCAGCGCGCGGGTGGCCTGGATGTTCGCGACCGTGGTCGCCAGCGTGGTGCCGCTGCCGTAGTCGTCGTGCCCGGTCAGCTGGAACTGCAGCGCGTTCTCAAGGACCTCATGGGCGCGCCGCCCGAGGTCGATCAGCGGGACTTGCTGCGTCTGCCACCAGGCCACGAGCTCGTCGGCGTCATGGTTGAGCGTGCTCGCGACGGGAACCAGCGACTTCAGCGGCTGCCCGTGCCAAAGCCCGTACTCCAGCCGGTAGAAGCCGGTCCACCCAGGGTTGCCGACCCCGAGCGCGTCCGCCCGGCCGTCGATCTCGGTGTCGAACGTGCCGAACGCGTCGTAGGCGTCGCCGAGCGTCTCGTACTGCAGGTGCGCCGTCAGCCAGTCGCGGCGCGCCTGCGCCAGGCTGCCGCTGCGTACCGCCGCGGCAAGGGCCGCCGTCTCCGGCGCGAGCGCCTTCAGCCCCGCCTCCGTCTCCGCATGGTATTCCTTGGCAAGCGGGACGAGGTCGTTGTAGGTGACCGGCAGGACCGCCTGGGTGCCGGCGACGTGCCCGCCCACGGTCACCGTCGCACCCTGGTGCGGGCTCGTGTCCGCGAACAGGCAGAGGAACGCGTACTTGCCGGAGCCCACGTCGAGGGTCATCGGGGTGACGGTGCCGGGCCCGCTATTGTCGATCTCAGCGTAGACGGCGCCGTTGGCCGGGTCGATCAGGTCGACCTCCGCGCCGTCGGTGCCTTGGTTGCTGATCTCGAATGTATGCCAGGCGGGTCCAGCCAGCTGCCATGTGCTGCCGCACTGGCCGTTACTTACGGTGATTACACCTGGCGGTTGCCGGTGGCCAGAACCGCAGCTGGTCAGTGTCGCCGCGAGCGCTGCGCTGGCGGCGGCCGCGAGCAGGCGTCTCGTACGCATGACAGTCGACAGCATAGGCACGGGCTCACCGCAGTCATACCGCAGAGGCGGCACGAAGGTCTATGTTCACCTCGCCTCATCTGCCGGGCTGTGCCACGAGCGGCGGGCAAGCTCGCCAGCCAGCCGCGGCGCGGGCTGCCGGGACAGGAACAGGGTGAAGGCGACGACGAAGGCCAGGATCTTCGACGCGACGTTCAGCGCGATCGGCAGCGGGGCCGACGGGTAGCCGAATCCGGCCAGGGCCCAGGCTGCCCATACGCCCAGCATCAGCGCGAAGGAGAAGAACGTGGCCCGGGTCAGCCGCACCATCGGCGACAGCCGCAGCAGCAGCACAGTGGTGATCTCGACCAGAAACAGGGGCACGTAGACCAGGGTCAACGGGGGCGGGCCGGGGAAGGCCATGTGGATCCTGAATATCACGATGGGGTCAAAGGGCAGCTCGAAGATCATCGGTGCGGCTATCGCGCCGACGGCGGCGCCGGCCAGCCTGGTCCGGAGGTCAGGGGACCTGCGCGAAATGATGATGATGGCAACGAAGAGAACCGCGGCCGCTGCCAAGGTGACCGGGAGGATGGTTAGCCTGGGCGCGGGAGGGCTCATCCCGGACTGCCGGATGTCGTGAATGACCTGCCTGAAGTAGACAGTGGCGCAGACCAGGAGCGCCGCTATCGAGGTGGCCCAAGCCGCCACCATGGCGGCTCTGCCGGCGGGCCCGGGCTGGGTGAACCGGACGGGCAGCGGCAGCCGGATGCCGGCCAGGACCACGCAGCAGGCGGCGGCCAGCAGGCCGAGGGCGAGCCAGATCCTTGCATCCCCGCCGTAGCCGGCCCATGTGGCGTACTGAGTCATATGTCCACCGGCTTTCACAAGCCGCGCACTGCCCCGGCAGGTCGCGCGCCTCAACCCTTGTACACGACCTTATGCCCCGCTGCCGGGGTACGTCCGGGGCGGATTCTGGGCCGTCGCCAGCAACTACTCTCCAGGAGAGTAGGCCAACTCCTACCCTAGAGACTACTCGTGAGGTAGTCTCTCGGGTATGAGTGTTCCGCTGACGCTGTTGGGACTGCTTGAGCGCGGGCCCAGTCATGGGTATGACCTGAAGCGCGACTACGACGCCTACTTCGGGCAAGGGCGGCCGCTGCGCTACAGCCAGGTGTATGCCACGCTGTCGC
>Ga0335081_10022843_pt1 | contig 10119 bp, 8 predicted proteins | sample Lox_Sample_35_FD_206713 | JGI IMG/M metagenome (GOLD analysis project Ga0335081, IMG submission 206713) | Soil microbial communities from Loxahatchee National Wildlife Refuge, Florida, United States - Lox_Sample_3.5 | ecosystem: Environmental > Terrestrial > Soil > Wetlands | place: USA: Florida... | reverse complement strand
GGCCCGCTCGACGTCGCACCGCGCTCGAACACCACGCCGGAAGAATTCAGGCGCATGGTGCTGCGCGCCAAGGACTACATCGCGGCCGGTGATATTTTCCAGGTGGTGCTGTCGCAGCGCTTCGAAGCGCCATTCGCGCTGCCGCCATTTTCGCTCTATCGTGCGCTACGCCGGGTCAATCCCTCGCCCTATCTGTTCTTTCTCGATTTCGGTAGCTTCGCTATCGCAGGATCGAGTCCGGAGATCCTGGTCAAGGCGGCGCACGGCGTGGTCACCATCCGGCCGATCGCCGGCACCCGGCGGCGCGGCGCAACCGCACACGAGGATCAGGCGCTCGAAGCCGAGCTGCTCGCCGATCCCAAGGAACGCGCCGAGCATCTGATGCTGCTCGATCTCGGCCGCAACGATGTCGGCCGCATCGCCGCGATCGGCTCGGTCAAGGTCACCGACCAGTTCTTCATCGAGCGCTACAGCCAGGTGATGCACATTGTCTCCAATGTCGAGGGCAAACTGCGCAACGACTGCGACGCGCTCGACGCGCTTGCTGCCGGCTTCCCTGCCGGCACGGTATCCGGTGCGCCGAAAGTGCGCGCCATGCAGATCATCGACGAGCTGGAAAAGGACAAGCGCTCGCTTTATGCCGGCTGCGTCGGCTATTTCTCTGCTGGCGAGGAGATGGACACCTGCATCGTGTTGCGCACCGCGCTGATCAAGGACGGCACCATGTATGTGCAGGCCGGCGCCGGCATCGTCGCCGACAGCGATCCCGAGTTCGAGCAGCAGGAATGCATAAACAAGGCCAAGGCGCTGTTCCGCGCCGCCGAGGAGGCAAGGCGCTTCGCCAGCGCCGCGCGCCGCGGGCAGTAGAACTTGTCAACTGCGTGATCAAGCCACTCGCTTGCGCCTCCGGGGAGCTTCGTGCGCAATGCCGACCGACCGACCAGACAGTAACGTGGTCGCCGCGCCGAGCACCCTGCCCGCTGCGGTGCGGCGGCGCATCTTCCTCTATCTCGGCGCGCTGATCGTACTGCTCGCCTTCGGTGCCCCGGGAGGCGGCCTGATCGAAATCCCGATCAGCTTCTTTCTCAAGAACCGGTTGCACCTCGAAGCGCACGAGCTGGCGATTTTCCGCCTGGTATCGTCAATCCCGCTCTACCTGTCCGGGGTGTTCGGCTTCGCCCGCGACATCTGGAATCCATTCGGCATGCGCGACCGCGGCTTCATGCTGCTGTTCAGCATGCTGACCGCCGCGCTCTACTGCATCTTCGCCTTCATTCCGATCACCTACACGACGCTGCTCATCGAGGTTGTGCTGCTGACGACGTCGTTCCTCTTCGTGTCGAGCGCACAGAACGGTCTCACCTCCACGCTCGGCCAGCAGCATGCCATGGCGGGGCAGATCAGCGCGGTGTGGAACATTTTCGGCTCGTTGCCGACAGTCGCAGCGCTGCTTGCCGGCGGCGCGCTCAGCGATCTGCTCGAACGGCGCCAGGCCGACGACGCCGCCCGCATCCTGTTTCTGATCGGCGCCGGGCTGATGGTGTCGGTGGCGCTTTACGCACTGTGGCGGCCGACAAGCGTATTCGACAATGTCCGCGACGAATTGCCCGCAACCGCGGGGCCGCGCGACGATCTCAAGCGCCTGGTGCGGTACTGGCCGATCTATCCGGCGCTGCTGATCTGGTTTCTGTGGAATTTCGCGCCGGGAGCGGCGACGCCACTGCAATATCATCTGCAGAACGTGCTGCACTCCTCGGACGCCGACTGGGGCCGTTGGAACGCGATCTTCGCCGCATCTTTCATTCCGACCTTCCTGCTATTCGGACTGCTCTGCCGCAAGCTTGTGCTGCGCACGCTGCTGCTCTGGGGCACGGTCGTCGCGGTGCCGCAATTCATCCCGCTGCTGTTTGCTCATTCGGTCGGCAGCGCGCTCGTTGCGGCGGTGCCGATGGGCCTGATGGGCGGCGTGGCGACCGCAGCCTATCTCGACCTCATCATCCGCTCCTGCCCGCCCGGGCTGCAGGGCACGATGTTGATGCTATCCGGCGGCCTGTTCGTCATCGTGTCGCGTTTTGGCGATCTCCTGGGCACGACGCTCTACGACTATTTTGGCGGCTTCGGCATCTGCATCATCGCGATCACCGTCGTCTATGCGCTGATCCTGCCCGTACTGCTCCTCGTGCCACCAGAACTCATCGCCACGGCCGATGGCGAAGCGCCGGCCGCGCCGGCTCGGCAGGTCGCCGGCAGCGGAGCATGAGAACTTCGTGACGTGCCGAGACGGCACTATCGCCCGCGCCGCCCTCAGACTCGCGCGATGACGCGGCGCAAGCGCGTCATCGCAGCCCGTCAGGCCGCGCGATCCAGTTGGGTCGCATCATAGGGGCTGTCGTGAAGCTTTGCCGAATTCCTGGCGCCGGACGTCAGTAAGCACCCGCAACCGATGAACAGAACTCCAATTCCAAGTAGAACCCAAAGCGCCAGATCGACTGCATCGACAGCCATGTCGACTTTCCTCCATGGCCGCCCCCAATTCATCTAACCGAAGCGGCAGCCGCGCGCTGCGTGGGTCGATTGTCGCAGCAGCGCCTGGCGCATGGGCACCAAGACTTGTTGCATGGCACCAAGACTTGTTGCATGGCCGCTTGCTGCGGGACTGGAAAAGCGTGAATATCGCGGCTTCCGCGCAACGTCGCGATTCCGCGAGGAGCGAGCCATGCATATCGCCCATGCCGAAGACTCAACCCAGGCAACCAATGCGGTGCGCGGCGGCAATCGCAACTTCAAGACTCTCCTCAAAGGCGACGACAATTCGCCGGGCAACTACAAGCTTTCCTTTGTGCGCCAGAGCGGCGCGCTCGACGTGCCGCGCCATCGCCACAACTTCGATCAGCTACGCATGTGCCTCGAGGGCGATCCGCAGAACTACGGCAAGAACAAATGGATCAATCCCGGCGAGATCGTCTATTTCCCGGAGGGAACGCCCTACGGGCCCGAGCAGAGCGAGTCGCATCGGCTCAGCATCACGCTGCAATTCGGCGGCGCCAGCGGCAGCGGCTATATCGGCTCGCAGCGCATCCAAGCCGCGATCGAAGAGCTGAAGGCGTTCGGCAGCTTCGACAAGGGCATCTTCACCCGCAACGGTGAGCTCGCACCCGGACAGAAGCGCAACCAAGACAGCTACGAGGCGATCTGGGAATACATCAACCAGCGCAAGCTCATTTATCCGAAGCCACGCTACGAGGAACCCATCTGCATGAAGCCCGCCGGCTTCGATTGGGTGCCGAGCGGCCAGCCCGGATTGTCTCGCAAGCTGCTCGGCGTGTTCTCCGAGCGCGGCTGCAGCGTGTCGATGTTCAAGCTCAATGCCGGCGCGAGTGGACGGTTGTCGCCACACGGCGCCTGCCAGATTGGTTTCGTGGTAGGCGGTGAAGGCAAGGCCAATGGCGAAGCACTGCGCAAATACACCGCCTTCTCGCTCGAAGCAGGCGAGCCGTGCAACCTCGGCTCGGAGGCCGGCATGGAGCTTCTCGTCATTGCGCTGCCGATCGTCGCCAGCGCTGTCGAGCGCGCCGCTGCCTGACACCGCCGACATGCTGTGGCTGGTGCGCACCATCATGCGCCGGCTCTTCGCTACCGCATTGCTCGTCGCGCTCGCGGTGCCGGCGCACGCCGACAGCGTCGAGGATTTTTATCGCGGCAAGACCATCGACCTCATCGTCGGCTTTGCCGCCGGCGGCGGCAATGATTTCTACGTACGCAGCTTCGGCCGCTACGTCGGCAAATATATTCCCGGCAATCCGACGGTCGTGACCCGTAACATGCCGGGCGCCGGGACTTTCGTCGCCACCAATTCGGTGTTCAACACGTTGAAGCGCGACGGCACCGTGATCGCGCTCGGCGCCTCGACCCTGCCGCTCGACGAAAAATTCGGCGCCGAGGGCGTGCGCTTCAAGACCGCCGAGCTCAACTGGATCGGCCGCATGGCGGCGCGTGTCGACGTCCTCATGATGTGGAAGACATCGCCGGTTAAGACCATCCAGGACGCGATGACCAAGCCGTCGATCCTCGCCGGCACCACGGTCGGCTCGCCGGTGGTGATGTTTCCCAACCTGCTCAACAACGTGATCGGCACCAAGTTCAAGATCGTGCGTGGCTATCAGGGCACCCGCGAAGCCTTGTTGGCGATGGAAAAGGGCGAGGCCGAGGGCAATTCAACCGGCTGGGAGGCGCTGCTGAGCACGCATCCCGACTGGGCGAAGAACAAGGACGTCAATATCATCGTGCAGTTCGCGCTCAAGCGCGATCCTGAGCTCGCCGACGTGCCGGCCGCGGTCGAACTCGGCCGCACGCCTGAAGAAACACAAATCCTCAAGGCGATCATGAACGCTACCGGGATCGGACTCGCGCTGTTCACGACGCCGGCGGTACCGACCGACCGGCTCGCGGCATTGCGGCGCGCTTTCGATGCCACCATGGCGGACAAGAACTTCCAGGCCGAGCTAAAGACCGCCGGGGTTGGGCTAACTCCGCTTCCCGGCGAGCGGCTGCAGGACCTGGTCCGCGAGGTCGCCGACCTCTCGCCCGAACTCACCGCGAAAGCCAAAGCGGCCTATCTCGACGTCAAATAGCGCCGGCAAAGCAAGTCTGCCGCGGTCGTGAAATAGCCCGGCCGTCCGTGCTAATGTTGATATTATGGGACAACGATCCGCAGCGATCGCATTTGCCGCAATTGGACTACTGCCGCCGGCCCTCGCCGCGACGCCAAGCCCTGCCCGCGCGCAATCGGCCGATCTCGTGCTGTGCGACCGCCTCGCCGCCGATCCATCCGATCCCGACAAGCCTGCCGACGTTCCAGGCGTCGCTGCGATTGCGCCCACCGATATCGCGACCGCGGTCAAATACTGCAAGGTCGCCTCGACGCAGAAGCTCCCCCCGGCGGCCGCACGCCGCGCATTGTTCGAGCTCGGCCGCGCCTATGCCGCCAATCGGCAAGTGGCGGAAGCGACCGCCACCTATCGCAAGGCGGCCGACAAAGGCAGCACGTCGGCGATGATCGAACTCGGCGTGCTGTACGGCAACGGTACGGGCGTCGCCAAAGATCCCGACCAGGCCCGCAGCCTGTTTGCGCGTGCCGCCTCGGCCGGCAATCCCCGTGGCGCGACCAATCTCGCGGCGCTGTCGGGTGGCGCGGCAGGCGCGCCGGCCGATCCGGCGCAGGCGCGCGCGCTCCTCGAGACCGCAGCACAAGGCAATTCGGCCGAAGCGCAGTTCCAGCTCGGCATCATGTATGCCGAAGGGACCGGCGGGCCGAAGGACGACGTCGCCGCGCGCGCCATGTTCGAGAAGGCCGCCGCGCAAGGTCATCCCGAAGCGCTCGACTGGATGGGCTCGTTCGCCGAGAACGGCCGCGGCGGTCCAAAGGATACGACCGCGGCCAAGGCCTATTACGAGAAGGCCGCAGCACTCGGCAACGAGGACGCGAAAGCCGCGCTCAAGCGCCTGCAATGCCCCTATGTGCTCAAAGACAAGCGCGGCAACGTGCTTTACAATATTTGCTTCTGAGCCCGACCGACACCAAGCGAGCATGACGGAGGAAACGGCATGAGCAGCCGGCCCAAGCTATCGTTCAGCCACGTCGGCGTATTCGTGCACGATCTCGCCAAGATGGTCGATTTCTATACCCGCGTACTCGGCCTCGTCGTCAGCGACCGCGACGTGATGAAAGACGGCCGCGAGATCGCGTTTCTGACGCTCGATCCACGCGAGCACCATCAGGTCGTCTTCGCCACCGGACGACCGGCCGAACTCGCCTACAACATGATCCAGCAGCTCTCGTTCCGCGCCGAAAATCTCGGCGTGCTCCGCGAGACCTACAAGGCGCTCAAGCGCGAGCCGATCGTCGAACTCGGACCGATCTCGCACGGCAATGCCGTATCGGCCTATTTCCGCGATCCGGAAGGCAATCGCCTCGAAGTTTTCGTCGACACCCAATGGCATGTGCCGCAGCCCTGTGCGGCGCCAGTCGATCTGCTCAAGTCCGACGACGAGATCATGGCCTTTGTCGAGCAGCAGATTGCCGCGTTGTCAGGCGTCGAGCCGCGCGCCGACTGGCAGCGCGAGCGGTCAGCGAAGTTTTAGAGCATGATCCGGAAAAAGCCGGCCTGCGGACTTGATCCGAGCGTGGGAACCGGTTTTCCGAAAAGATCATGCTCCATCAAGATGCAAGAATCGAGTCAATCTGAAGCGACTTTGCTTTAAGGTCGCACGCCGCGCTCAGACTTGGCCCGTGCTGTGGCGAATGGTGGCGATCGCCTCAGCCCGAGGCTGACCACCCGCTTTCATGCCCCATTCGCCGAAGCCGGCGAGGCATTTCGCTGCGCCAAAAGGTCTTCCATCTTCTTCAGCAGCCGATCGAAATCGACCGGCTTGGTGTCGAAATCATCGCAGCCGGCTGCGAGGGCCTTTTCGCGCGATCCCGTCATCGCGTGCGCGGTCAGCGCGATGATCGGGATGGATCGGGTTGAATCGTTTTGCTTGAGCCGGCGAGATGCTTCCCAGCCGTCAATGACCGGAAGATCGAGGTCCATCAGAATAATGTCCGGCAACTCCGCGATCGCTGCGGCGCAGCCGGTCTCGCCGTCGGCGGCTGTCAAGACTTCATACCCGTCGAGCAGTTCGAGGCGCATTTTCAGCATGTAGACATTGTCGTCGTTATCTTCGACGTACAGCACCTTTATCAAGCTGTTGTCTCCGTCACTCGATTTCTGCGGCGCGCCTCTGCCACTGCCTGGCGCACGGCTCTGACGAGCTGTGCGGAGTCGAAGGAGTTCTTCAGTAGAATGGCTTCGACACCCGAATTGAGTCGCTGGCGATCCGCCGCCGATAGATCGAGCGCGGTGATGACGACGACCGGGATATTTCGCCAGTCCGTATTGCCGCGCAATTCCGTCAACAGCTGGAAGCCATCCATTTCCGGCATCATCAGATCAAGCAAGATGATGTCGGGGCTTTCGACGGACAAACGTTGTAGAGCAGCGCGCCCATTCTCGGCTTCCGATACAGCCCAGTGCTGAGGTTCGAGCAGGTTTCGGATGACGTCACGCTGACCGCGATCGTCCTCGACCATCAGCACGCGCGTTGGCCGCGCGCGAGCCTGAAACGGTCGCAGCAGAGCGATGAGCTCGTTACGATCGATGGGTTTTGTGAGATAGCCTGACGCACCGAGCGTCATTCCCTTGCGCTGTTGATCCGTGATCGTTGCCATGACCACCGGGATATCGGCCAAGGCCGGATTGCCGTGCAAGGCCGCCATCACGGTCCAGCCATCGATATCCGGCATGATGACGTCGAGCGTGATGGCAAGCGGGTGAAGCTCCTCGGCAAGCTTTAGACCGTCGCGCCCGCCGGCCGCGGTCACCACCGCAAATCCCTCCTCGCGCAGATGATTGGCAATGAGCTCGCGCGCCGTCGCGTCGTCGTCAATAACCAGGACGCAGTTGCCGACGACCGCAGGATCGCGAGACGCAATGGCGACCTCTTCCGCTTTGTCCTCGTCCGAGGCGGCGATCGGCAGGCGAACGGTGAATGTCGAGCCCTTGCCGGCCTCGCTGGTGACGGTGACATCACCACCCATCATCCGGCACAGCCGGCGCGTGATGGCGAGACCAAGGCCGGTGCCGCCATAGCGGCGGGCCGTCGACTGATCCGCTTGCGAAAAATCCTCGAACAGTTTGGTCAACTGCTCCGCCGTCATGCCTATACCGGTATCGCTGACGGCAAAATCGAGCCAGTGCCGCGCATCCGCGTTTATCGGCGTGACACGGAGCGTGACGTCGCCCTCCTTGGTGAACTTACAGGCATTGCTCAGGAGATTGAGCAGAATCTGACGAAGTCGCAGCGCGTCGACATAGAGCGGCGCGATATCCTTCGGATAAGTGACGTTCAGACGATTCTTGTTCTGTTCGGCCAACGGCCGCGCCGTGCCCGCAACTTCCTCGATCAAAGCGGCAATGTTGATCGTTTCCGGACTGAGTTCCAGCTTGCCCGCTTCGATCTTGGAAAGATCGAGGACCTGATTGATCAGGTCGAGAAGGTGCTTGCCGGCACGATGCACGCGCCGCAGCGGCTCCAGCGCCTTGTCGGTGCCAAAACGCGCCGAGTTGCTGACCATCATTTCGGTCAGCCCAATGATGGCATTGAGAGGCGTGCGCAGCTCGTGACTCATGTTGGCGAGGAAGGCCGACTTCGCGCGATTGGCCGTCTCGGCCTGTTGCATGGCGTCTTGCAGCTCGACCTGACGGGCCTTGAGCTCCGATATGTCGGTATAGACACAGACTGTGCTGCCGTCGGGCGTGCGCCGCTCGCTGATCCGCACCCAGATATTGCCGTGATGCGCTTCGATAAAACCCTTCGGATCGCTATGGCTGCTCAGGCGGGCGGCGATCCACTGGTCCGGTGGCTGACCGGCCGTGTCGAGGACGCCGCGTTCGACGCCGACCTTGAGCAGATCCACGAACTTTGTCCCGGGACGGGCTTGATCATCAAGCTTCGGGTAAAGCTCGCGGAACTTGCTGTTGCACAGCACGATGCGATCGTCGGGGTCGAACAATACGAAACCATCGGAGATCGTCTCGATGGCGGTTTGCACCATCCGCCTTTGCTCTTCGCTTTGCGCGGACAACCTTGCCCGCTCGCGAATGCTTTCGCGGAACAGTTCGAGCGTTTTTGCCATGGCCCCGATTTCGTCGGGTGCCGGCGCGGGAATATCGACGTTGAGATTTCCCGCCGTGATGCCGGCCATGGCGGCAACGACCCTGTCGAGCGGCTCGGAGATCGATCTCAGCACGACAAGCGCCGCCAGGATGCCGAGCACGATCGTCAGAGCAACGACCGTGATGGCGATCAAGTTGGTGCGGGCGACGTCCGACTGTATGCGACTGCGGGCCGCGGCCGCCTGTGCATTGAGGTCTTCGACGTAGTCCGCAAGCCGGGAATCGATCGCGACGCTGTGCTGGCGAGCCGAGGCCAGGAAGGTATTGCCGACAACGCGCTGATCGTTGGTGTATGCCTCAACCGCACGCCTCGCATCACCCTCGAACTCTTCGACTTCAGTGCGAATTTTGCCGGCGACATCCGGTTGACGTGCGGCAAGCGCATCGAGCTTTTTGGCAAGCCGATCTCTGGCGGCATCGGCATTGATTTCCGACAGCCGCAGCAGGCTCGCGGCAAGATCGGTGAGCCAATAGCGATATTCGCCGAAATTCGCCCGGATCTGGTTGGCCAGTTCGGCGCGATCGGCGAGTTCCGCCGTGAGCGTCACGGCGCGGGAATTCGCCGCGAGATTCCTGGTCGTGTAAAACGTGGTGCCGGCCAGAATGGCAATCAGCAATGCGGTTACGACCAGTATCCGCGATTTGATACTGAGTCGTCGCAGCATCGACTGTTTGCTCCGGACGATGTCAGCGATAAAGGGTGATGCTCATCACACCGCCCAGATCGCCCTCGTTGCGTCCGTCCTTCGGATAGCCGGTGATGTCGATAGTGCCTTTGGGACCGCCGTGGCAGGACAGGCATGACGCGGCATAGTATTCCGGCACTGCCATGCGAAATGCGCTGCGGCCCTTGTTGTCGGCGATTGCGGAGAAGTCCTTGCCTTTGGGCCAGTCCGGCTTCAGGAATTTTTCGGTGATGACTTGCGACTCCCAAGCATCCGGACGCGCCTTCAGATTTCGGATGAGGTCGGGCGGAGCGGTGACCTTCATTTCCGCCTCGTTACTCGCCCTCCGACCGAACGCCTCGTTGACCAGCCGGCCGAACGTCGAGGGAATGAAACCCTTAAAGGCGACGCCTTTCTTGTTTATCGTTTCCTGGTTGGCGTCGACCACCTCGGCGATCGATTCCATCTGCCAATGCAGCAGGCGGCCCTGGCGCGTCGCTTGATCGACGCTGTTGGGATCCGTCTTGGTGGTGTCGCGATAGAGCTGCGTAGTCTCGGCCAGGAGTTTGGCACCGCTCAACCCCTTGTCGCCAACCGCCGGATCGTTGATCTCAGCCTGATGCCGCGATACGACCACACGACCTGCGCGCAGCATCGCCGCAAGGCTCTCTGCGATCGCG
>Ga0335081_10022842_pt1 | contig 10119 bp, 8 predicted proteins | sample Lox_Sample_35_FD_206713 | JGI IMG/M metagenome (GOLD analysis project Ga0335081, IMG submission 206713) | Soil microbial communities from Loxahatchee National Wildlife Refuge, Florida, United States - Lox_Sample_3.5 | ecosystem: Environmental > Terrestrial > Soil > Wetlands | place: USA: Florida... | reverse complement strand
GGGGTTCCGAAAGATATCCACGATGTCAATCGCCACCGGAATTGACTTCAAATCGGGATAGCATTTCCTTCCAAGCACCTCTTGGTACTTTGGATTCACAGGATACACATCATAGCCTTTGTTGAGAAGGTACTGGCCGATGCTGCCGCTGTCGCGCCACGGTTTTGGAGAGGCGCCGACAACTGCAATCGTCTTCGACTTCCTGAGGATCTTCGCGATTTTGTCTTCACGTTCGATGGGCACGGTCTAACTTTCTTTCAACGCTCCGGAGAACGATTCCACAGGAGGACAGGTGCATACAATATTTCTGTCGCCGTACGTGCTGTTGATCCGTCCGACAGGCACCCAGAACTTGTGGGCCTGTACAAACGGCAACGGAAACATCGCTTTCTCCCGGGAATAGCCGTGGTTCCACGTGTCGCTCATCGCGTGATACACGGTGTGGGGGGAATTCTTGAGAACGTTATCAACTTTGTCACTTGTGCCGTCGACAATTTCCTGGATTTCCTTCCGTATTTCAATCAAGGCGTCGGCGAAACGATCGAGTTCCGCTTTCGGTTCGCTCTCAGTCGGCTCGACCATGAGCGTGTCGTGCACCGGAAATGCAACGGTGGGAGCGTGGAACCCGTAATCCATAAGGCGTTTCGCAATATCCAGCACTTCGATGTTCGCCCCTTCCTTGAACTGCTTCATGTTCAGAATAAATTCGTGTGCAACACGACCGCTCTTGCCCTGGTACAGAACCGGATAGTGCTGTTCAAGCCTCGACTTCAGATAATTTGCATTCAGGATGGCGTACTTCGTCGCATCGGTCACCCCCTTGGCACCCAACATCCTAATGTATCCGTATGAAATGAGCAGGATGCTCGCACTGCCCCACGGAGCAGAGGCAACCGCATGAATTCCTTTTTTCCCTGATCGCTTCATCATCGGATGACGCGGAAGGTACGGGACGAGATGCTTTGCCACACAGATCGGGCCGACGCCGGGTCCGCCTCCACCGTGAGGAATGGCAAAAGTTTTGTGAAGGTTGAGATGGCAGACATCCGCACCAATCGCGGCGGGGCTCGTGAGGCCGACCTGTGCATTCATATTCGCACCGTCCATATACACTTGGCCGCCGTGCGCGTGGACAATTTCGCATATTTCTTTGATGGATTCTTCAAAGACGCCGTGGGTGGAGGGGTACGTCACCATCAACGCGCCGAGACTGTTCTTGTGTTCTTCGGCCTTCGAGCGAAGATCCGTGAGATCAATGTTCCCCTTGTCGTCGCATTGGACGACGACGACACGATATCCCGCCATCACTGCACTCGCAGGGTTAGTACCGTGTGCCGAGGAGGGGATGAGGGCAACGGTTCGATTCGACTGTTTCTTGTCGAGATGGTACTGACGGATGACCATGAGTCCCGTGAATTCACCTTGGGCGCCTGAATTCGGCTGCAACGAAGCGCCCGCGAACCCCGTAATCCGGCAAAGCGCAACTTCGAGTTCTGTGAATACCTGTCGATAACCTTTGGTCTGTTCGGATGGAGCAAACGGGTGTATGCCTGCGAACTCAGGCCAGCTGACTGGAATTAGCTCCGTTGCTGCGTTGAGTTTCATCGTGCACGACCCGAGTGATATCATTGAGTGCGTCATCGATAGGTCTTTATTCTCCAGAGATTTGATGTACCGTGTCATCTCCAGCTCGGAATGGTGGATGTTGAACACCGGATGCTGGAGATACAGGCTCCTGCGATCAAACGGCTCGGGCAACCGAACGTCGAGCGAGGCAAGCTTCGAAATCAGACTCTTGGAATTGAACGACTTCCTCCGTGCTTTTGCAAAACACGAAGCGAGTTTTTGGACGTCATCGATGCGAGTTGTCTCGTCGAACGAAATTCCAATGTGCGCGGAATCGATAGCTCGAATGTTGTATCCTTCCTGTGTGGCCAGCGCAATAATCTTATTGCGTAGATTGTTCCGTTCTGCAAATACCTTGAGTGCATCAAAATAGACCACATTTTCCTGCCGGTAGCCGAGTTTCGTCAATTCGCTTTCCAACAGTCGCGCATACGCGTGGACCCTGGATGCAATGGACTTCACTCCTTTGGGTCCATGATACACCGCGTACATTCCGGCCATGATTGCCAGCAAAGCTTGCGCCGTGCAGATATTCGAAGTCGCTTTTTCTCTTCGAATGTGCTGCTCGCGCGTTTGCAGGGTCATCCGATAAGCAGGATTGTTATGAGAATCGATCGAGACCCCGATGATGCGACCGGGCATTGAGCGGATATATTCGTTCTTCGTTGCGAAGAACCCAGCGTGTGGACCGCCAAATCCAACAGGGACGCCGAACCGTTGAGAATTTCCAACCACGACATCTGCACCAAATTCCCCGGGGGGCGTTAAGAGCGCTAGGCTGAGGAGATCCGATGCGATGACCACGAAGGCGCCTGCCTGTTTGGATTGCATAACGAATCCACGGTAGTTCAGGACTGCACCCTCTTCGTCAGGATACTGCAAGAGTACGCCAAAGTAGGAGGAATCAATTCTTGCTTTCGAAACGTCGCCGACATCAACGGTAATGCCCTGCGCATCTGCCCGGCCCTTGATGACTTCAATCGTTTGAACAAAACATTTGTCGGAAACAAAGAAGCGGTGAGCAGCCGACCCGTTGGCTCCCCTGTTATGGAGTCCGTGGATCATGATCATGGCTTCCGCTGCGGCGGTGCCTTCATCGAGCAGCGATGCATTGGCGATTTCCATTCCCGTGAGATCGGTCACCATGGTCTGGAAATTCAGCAGGGCTTCCAGCCGTCCTTGTGAAATCTCCGGTTGGTATGGAGTGTACTGAGTGTACCATCCGGGGTTTTCGAAGACAGTCCGTTGAATCACTGAGGGGGTGATGCAGTTGTAGTACCCCTGACCGAGGTACGATGTCATCACGTTGTTCCGCGACGCAACTGCGCGCAGACGCTCGAGGTATTCGTGTTCACCGACGGCAGCGCCCAACGGAAGGCTGCTCTCCAGCCGAATCTGCTTCGGAACAGTCTGTTCGATAAGGTCATCGAGCGACTGCACCCCTATCACTTTGAGCATTGCGTCAAGATCATCCTGGCGCGGACCTATATGCCTTGATTGAAATAGTTCGTGGTCACTGTTGTTATTCATGGTCGAAAGTCTTTTTCATCGTGAAGTTGCGAAACGGGTTGACCTTGTTGAATTTTTTCAAGTGCCTGTGCAGCAGCAGATTGTTCAGCATCTTTCTTGCTTCTTCCGCTTCCTGTACCAATACTCTGATTGCCGACGATCACCTCGATGGTGAATCGTCTCTCGTGCTCGGGTCCCTCCTCCTTGAGAACGGAGTAGCGGGGAATGCCAAGCGAGTTCCGCTGGGCATATTCCAGCAAAGCGCTTTTGTAATTATCATCTGTCTGCGCAGAGTTCAATACGTCGCGATCTGCAAGGAGTGTTCTGTACACGAACTCTTTGGCAGCATCCGCACCGCCGTCCAGATAAATTGCCCCCAGGATCGCCTCAAACGCGTCCGCAAGAATTGATTCGGACCCGCTGTCGATGGATTGCACGGCACTGCTGCTGAGAAGGAGGAACTCGGTTATATGAAGCTCTTTGGCCCGTTGGGCGAGTATGCGCCTGTTCACGAGCCGTGAGCGGAGTTTCGTGAGATTGCCCTCCTCCAGCACCGGAAAGGATTTATACAAGAATTCTGCCACAACCGAATTGAGGACGGAATCACCCAGAAACTCAAGTCTCTCATTCGATTTCCACCGGGCGTCAACAAACTGAAGGTACGAGCGATGCAAGAGCGATTGGACAAACAGGTCCCAATTACGAGGGGAATATCCAATTGTCCGCTCGAAGCGCCGAAAATCGAATCTCTTGTTGGAAAGCTGTTGTGCAGTTCCCCCAAGGTCAATGAGGGGACGGGGCAGGAAGGTGCGGAGAGGATAAAAATGGCGTAAGAGAACTCTGAGGAATTTTTTCACATCTTGATGCTCCCTACGACGCGAGAGCGGATATCACTCGTGGTATTTCCTGAAGAGGACAGAAGCGTTGTGTCCGCCAAATCCGAACGTGTTGCTTATCGCCGCTTCAATCTGCCAGGCTTTCGAACCATCCGTAACGTAATCCAGGTCGCACTCTGGATCAGGTGTGAATCGATTGATGGTGGGATGGACTTTGTCACGCTGAACCGAGAGCACCGTTGTGATCGCCTCCACCGCCCCTGCGGCGCCAAGCAGATGGCCAATCATCGATTTCGTAGAATTCACAGCGATGGAACGGGCTTTTTCTCCAAACACGGTCTTGATCGCGGCAGTCTCATTTTTATCTCCAACCGGAGTGGCGGTGCCGTGGGTGTTAATGTATTGTATGTCATCTGGTGCCAGGCAGGCATCTTTGATCGCGATGCGCATCGACCGCACGGCACCTTCTCCGCCCGGGGCAGGTTCCGTGATATGGTGTGCATCCGCCGTAAACCCGATTCCTCCAAACTCGGCGTAAATCCGGGCTCCGCGCTTCCGGGCATGGTCCAATTCCTCGATGATGAGGATGCCTGCTCCTTCACCCATCACAAATCCGTCGCGATCCTTGTCGAACGGCCGGCTTGCAGTCTCCGGCGAATCATTCCTCGTCGACATTGCTCTCATCGCATTGAAGCCGCCGATGCCCATTTCACAGATTGAAGCTTCTGCACCCCCTGTCACCATCACATCCGCATCGCCGCGTTGTACGAGGATGAACGCGTCACCGATAGCGTGTGAAGATGTGGCGCACGCCGAAGTCGTTGCATAGTTCGGACCTTTGAGACCGTATCGCATCGAAACCCGACCAGAGGCCATATCCGCAATCATCATCGGAATAAAGAATGGGCTGATATGGTGTGGACCTTTATCGACGAACAACGTCTCAAATTGCTTGTGGTAGGTATCCATTCCACCGATACCCGAGCCGATAATGACACCGACCCGATCCCTGTCTGTTTTCGCGAGGTCGATGCCGGAATCCCGAAGAGCCATCTCGCTCGCAGCGAGCGCATACTGCGTAAATGGGTCGCTCCGTTGAGCCAGTTTCCGATCCATGAAATCCTGCGGATTGAATCCTTTGAGCTGGCAGGCGAACTTGGTATCGAATTTTGAGGCGTCGAAGTACGTGATGGGGCCGGCACCACTTTTTCCGTCAAGCAGATTCTTCCAAAACTCCTCGACAGTATTCCCAAGGGGTGTCAACGCACCCATTCCTGTCACCACCACTCTTCGCTTTTTATCGGGGAAACCCATACTCAAGTACTTCTTTTGTTATGAGGAGCGAGAGTAGCCATACCTGCGCACCCTCGCAACTTCAATTGCTCAACGCCCTTTCGTCATTTTGACGAAAGAGCACATCAGCTGTCTCTTATGCTGTCTTTGCAGACAGGTATTTTATCGCGTCACCCACCGTTGCTATCTTTTCCGCATCTTCGTCCGGGATTTGAATATTGAAGGCCTTCTCAAACTCCATGACAAGTTCAACGGTGTCGAGGGAATCCGCCCCGAGATCGTTCGTAAAAGATGCCTCGGGAGTAATTTGAGCGGCATCGACGCCGAGCTTCGATACGATTATTTCTTTCACTTTTGCTGAAACATCAGCCATGGTAAGGCTCCTTTCGGTTATAAAAAAGAAGATGGGTTAGTGATTTCACATGACAATCCCGCCGTCCACACACAGTACCTGCCCAGTCATATAGCTGGACGCCGGCGATGCAAGAAAGACGACAACATTCGCAATTTCTTCCGGTTTGGCCGTCCGCTTCATCGGAATGATGGCAAGCAACGCCTCCCGCTGTTGCGGTGTCAATTTTTCGGTCATGTCCGTGTCGACGAACCCCGGAGCGACGGCATTAACCTGAATGTTCCGCGAAGCGAGCTCTTTGGCCAGAGACTTCGTCATACCAAGCATCCCTGCCTTGGCGGAAGAGTAATTCACCTGGCCTGCATTTCCTATGATGCCCGAAATGGAACTGATATTGATGATCTTGCCTTCACGCTGCCCCATCATGGGCCGACAGACCGCCTTTGAAAAATTGAAGGCGCTCTTGAGATTGGTATCGAGCACTTCATCCCAATCCTGTTCGCTCATTCTCATCAGCAGAGTATCCTTCGTAATGCCGGCGTTGTTGACGAGGATATCGACCCGTTGCAGCACTTTGACCACCTGGTCTACAACCGACTGCGCTCCTTGAATATCTCTAGCATCCGATTGAATAGCAAGTGCCTTCCTCCCCCTGGATTCAATTTCCTTCTTGACTTGCTCAGCAGCTTGTGCGGAACTCTTGAATGTGAACGCAATATTCGCCCCTTCTTCGGCCAGAGCGAACGCAATTGCCCTGCCAATTCCCCTTGAACCTCCCGTGACCAACGCAATTTTGTCCTTGAGAATCATTGAGTTCAGGATTGCCAATTTGAAGAAAGCTCCGAGAACCTCTCAACCCCGCGAGCCTCAACTCCCGCCGCCGTCCTTTTGACAAGACCTTGAAGAACCTTGCCCGGCCCGATCTCCACGAACATGGTTGCGCCATTGGCCGCCATATTTTGAATACTCTCCTCCCATCGGACGGGATTTGTCAACTGTTGAAACAACAAGATTCTGATCTCCGATGCATTCTGAACCGGCCTGGCAGTGACATTCGCATAGACCGGAATGCTTGCGTCTCGGATCTGCACCTTGTCAAGAGCACTTTTCAGACCGTTCTTTGCAGACTCCATTAACGGCGAATGAAACGCACCGCTCACCGGAAGTTCTTTCACGAGTTTTGCGCCCCGACTCTTAGCTAGCTCCATCGCCTTCCGCACTCCGCTCACAGATCCGGAGATTACAATCTGACCTGGTGAATTGAAGTTCGCCGACTGCACAATACCCGAATCCACAGACTCGCGACATACATCTTCGACGACTTCAGGCTTCAGACCCACGACAGCGGCCATCGTCCCGGGTTGTTCTTCACCGGCCTTCTGCATCAGTTCTCCACGGAGTCGTACGATGACAAGTCCATCCTTGAACGAAAGTGCACCCGCATAGACGAGTGCCGAGTACTCTCCCAGCGAGTGGCCCGCGGCCATCGCTGCCGGGGTCCCGTGGTACAACCTTGAAAGGACCATCGAATGCAGAAAAATCGCTGGCTGCGTGTTCCGTGTCTGCCGTAATTCCTCGTCCGGTCCTTCAAAGCAAATCTTGCTCAGATCAAATCCGAGGACATCGTCAGCTTCATCGAACAGTGACCTGGCATCCGCGCTCGATTCCGCAAGGTCCTTTCCCATCCCAACGTACTGTGAACCCTGACCGGGAAAAACAAATGCAACGCTGCCCATTCTGTTCAGGGCTTCTCGGGATTCACGAGCGACCATTTGATGTACGTCGCTCCCCACGTATAGCCTGCACCGAAGGCTGCGAGCACGATGTTCTGTCCCCGTTTCAACCTGCCACACTCCCACCATTCGGAAAGACACAGGGGAATTGTTGCTGCCGTAGTGTTCCCATACTTGTCGATATTGATCATGACTTGATCGCGACGAATGCCCATGCGGTCCGCCGTCGCGTCGATTATACGCAAGTTTGCCTGATGAGGGACGAGCCAGTCAACGTCATCGCCCTTCAGGTTGTTGCGGTCCATGATTTCGACTGAGACATCCGCCATTCCTTTGACGGCGAGCTTGAAGACGTTCTTCCCGTCCTGGTAGATATAGTGCATTCCCTTATCCACCGTGCCGTGCGTGGCCGGATTCAGGCTGCCGCCGCCGGTCATACACAAATACTCCGCACCCCTTCCGTCGATGTAAAGCCTGTGGTCGATAATCCCGTACCCCTCTTCTTCGGTCGGTTCGAGCAAGACCGCCCCGGCGGCATCTCCGAACAGAATGCAGGTATTGCGGTCTGTGTAATCGGTGATGCTGCTCATTTTATCGGTCCCGACGACCACCACTTTCGAGTGAGCGCCAGATTCGATCATCCGTGCTCCTGTTGCGAGAGCGAAGAGGAATCCAGAGCACGCTGCCGAGAGGTCGAAGCCCCAGGCTTTCGTTGCACCGATCTTCTGCTGGACGAGACACGCGGTGGCTGGAAAGAACATGTCCGGAGTCACCGTCGCCACGATAATTAGGTCGATTTCGGAAGCGTTCATCTTTCGCCGTGCGAGCAAATGCTGGATGGCTTTGGCTGCCATGTCGGATGATGCGCCGTTTTCAAGAATTCTTCGCTCACGAATCCCCGTCCGCGTCCGGATCCACTCGTCGTTCGTGTCCACCATTTTCTCAAGATCCGCGTTGGAAAGGATCTTGTCCGGCGTGTAGTGACCAACTGCGGAAATTGTCGCCCTTCGTACACCCATTCGTCATTCTCCTTTGTATGCACCGGCAGGAAGACTCATCTCCGGTTTCTCTGCTGAACGAGAAGCGCTGAGAGCCTTCTCGATGTGTTTGTGGAGTTCCGCACGTGCGACTTCGACGCCTCGTAGTATCATGTTTTTTATTCCGGTTGGTGTCGAGCTACCGTGACCAATGATTGAGATTCCATTTGCACCGAGTACAGGAACACCACCTTCAACGTTTGGGTCAAAATCTCTTAAGGCATTTTTCAGCGTACCCTTCGCGAGCCCGACGATCAATTTTCGAACCATCCCTTCCTGTGCAAACTTGGAGAGCCTTCCTTTCAGGAATCCTGGGATACTCTCGCCAAACTTCAGAACGATATTGCCGACAAAACCATCGCAGACAACGACGTCTGCCTTTTTTCTTAGAATGTCGCGTCCTTCGACGTTTCCTATGAAATTCACGTTGCTGGATTCAAGCATTTTGTAAGCTTCGTTCACGACTTCAGTGCCTTTCCCCTTTTCCTCCCCTACATTGAGTAGTGCCACCGTGGGGCGTTCCTTCTTTGTAACAAGACTGTAATAGATACTTCCCATAATTGCGAACTCGAAAAGATGGCGGGGCCGACAGTCCACGTTCGTTCCGGCGTCCACAAGAAGACACGGTCCGCCTTCCGCAGGCAGGAACGTTCCGATCGTCGGGCGGCTGACACCTTTCGTTCTTCCGAGAATCAGGGTCGTAGCAGACAACACAGCTCCAGTATTCCCCGCACTGACAAAGGCATCAGCCTTCCCCTCTTGATGCAGTCGTATACCCACGGCAAGCGAAGAATCTCTTTTCTGTTTCAGTGCCGCGGTCGGCGAGTCTTCCATTGTGATGACTTCCGTGGCAGGGATGATCGAATATGAAAGGCCGGTCGGGTGTGATTTCTGCAGTTGCTCTTCGAGGTCCTGCTTTCTCCCCACCAACAGCGCCTCGAATGCATTGTTTGTTTCTTTCAGAGCAGCGAGTGTACCCGCTACTTCATGAGCCGGAGCGTAGTCCCCTCCCATCGCATCGACAGCAACCCTCAGTTTTCGGGACGAATCCATTCTTGGGAATAAGCGGTGTACTCAAACGTCTTCAGAGCGGGACCGGGGAGTTACGCTTCCTTTGGGGTAACAATGACACGACCATTGTAGTAGCCGCAATGGGGGCACGCCCGATGCTGCAATTTCTGTTCGTGACAATTCGGGCATTCTTGAATAGCTGGCAGGGACGCCTTATAGTGTGTTCGGCGTTTTCTACCTCGCGTCTTCGAATGGCGACGTTTGGGATTTGGCATGGGGTACTTCCTTCAAATAGTGCATTTTCGCGCTAAGCTTCGGTTCTGACTCTCATTTCAATTGAACGACAACTTCCTTAGGGCTTCCCACCTCGGATCCTTCTCTTTCCTGGTGCACGTGCAACCGACTTTGTTCCTGTTTGACCCGCACACGGGGCATAGCCCTCGACATTCATCACTGCAAAGGAGCTTTTGCGGTATAGCCAGGATCAGGAATTGCCGGACATCTTCACCGAGATCGACAATTGTCGCATCAGGATTGATATATTGTATCTCATCCTCGGTCCTGGCAGGTGCTGCTCCTTCTTCTGTTACATACAGGATCTCAAAGTGAGTGGACAGATTCCGATCAAATTCGTCGAGACATCTGTCGCACGTAAAGCGTCCGTTCGTCTCAACATCGGCCTTCAGACGGATCTGGCGGCCCACTTTCTGAAGTGTTGCGTG
>Ga0335081_10022840_pt1 | contig 10119 bp, 10 predicted proteins | sample Lox_Sample_35_FD_206713 | JGI IMG/M metagenome (GOLD analysis project Ga0335081, IMG submission 206713) | Soil microbial communities from Loxahatchee National Wildlife Refuge, Florida, United States - Lox_Sample_3.5 | ecosystem: Environmental > Terrestrial > Soil > Wetlands | place: USA... | reverse complement strand
CCCATGCGGCAGGTGCCCAGGAGATGCACGCCAAACTGCTGCTCTTGCGGCGGGAAGCTCCACTTCTTTACCGCGCCGGCAGCTTCGTGAATCGCGTTGGCGCGCTCAAAAAGCCAGGCGCTCAGTTTCAGGTCGTCGGCGTGGTCTTTATAGGTCAGCCGGAGCGCGGGCAATCCCCAGGCGTCTTTCAGGTCGGGATCGAGCGAAAAGGAATTGTTTTCCACCGGCAGGGAAGTGCCGTGACAGAAAATCTCCATGGTCCGCGTGAAGTTGTGAGCCAGAGCCGCTTTGAATTCCTTGCCCCAGCGAGGCGTCCCCGGCGGAAGTCCTCCAAACGCAAAGGAGATAGGCGTGAAATCGTAGCGCGCGTCCAGACCGCCGCCGCCGCAGAAACCGACTTTTTGCGGATCGAGTTCGTAAAAGTCGTGAAGGACGCGGCTGACGCAATAGCCTTTGTAGTCGTTGAGCGGATGCTCGTAAATACCGGTGACCACGCCGCCGCTGTTGAACATCAGATTCTTGCCGACGAGCCCGCTGGAATTGGCGAGACCGTCGGGAAATTGTTTGCTCGCCGAGAGCAGGAGCAGGCGCGGCGTTTCGGCGCCGTTGGCGCAGACGACCATCGCCTTGGCCCTCTGGAGGTGTGTGGTTTTCTTTTCGTCGAAATAAACAGCGCCAACCGCACGGCCGCTGGCATCGAGCTCGATTTTATGAACGTAGGAGTTTGGCCGAATTTCGCAGCGGCCCGTGCGCTCAGCTACGCGAATGGCGGCAGCCAGCGAACTGGATTTCGCGCCCACCTCGCAACCGAAGCCCAGACAGAAGCCGCACTGCACGCAAGCGCTGCGCCCAGGACGCGCCTGCGAAAGGATGGCCATCGGAGCAGGGAAGGGATGCCAGCCGAGTTTGCGGGCCGCGCGCTCGAAAATGACGCCGGAAGATTTCACCGGGAGCGGCGGCATGGGATAAGGCTTCGAGCGCGGAGGATCGAATGGGCTGGCGCCGGCTAAGCCGGAGACGCCAATATCCCATTCCACCTTTGTGTAATACGGCTCCAGGTCCGCGTAGGCAATCGGCCAATCGACGAGAGTCGAACCGGGAACCGCCCCGACCTTGCTGCGCTCGATGAAATCAATTTCGTGGAAGCGCCAGAAATTCGCGGTGAAATGCACGCTGGTGCCGCCGACGCAGCGGCCATAGACCAGCGCGCGCTGCGGCTTGGCTTTTTCGTCCGGTGTTTTACGAAATGTATTGGGCTGAAGCTTCGGATGGTTGGTGAGCTTATCTTCGGCCAGAATCTCGATTTCGTTGTGGGTGAAATCCGTCTCGGTCAGATAAGGTCCCTGTTCCAGAACCACGACGCGGAAGCCGTTGGTGGAAAGCTCTTTGGCTAGAATGCCCCCAGCCGCGCCGGACCCCACGATGACGAAATCCACTTCGTCGGACGTTTTGTATTTGGGTTGGTCGACGGTCATTTTTTCTCCGCTTCTTTTGCCGCCGCTTCCCAACCCGGATAGTCTTTGTCGTAGTAGCCGAACGGCGGCTGGAACATGTGCTCGCGCTCCCGGCCAATGAGCTTCCATCCGGCGCCGTCATGATTGCCGCCATAATCAGGGTCGATCAGGAATCCCGCAATGGTGTGTTGTTGGAGGGTATCGAAGAAATTCTGGGCTCCGGGGCGCGCGCGGAACGGCCGGCGCGGACGCGGGGCTTGCTCGTCGAAGGTATGCAGGACCTCGTCCTGTTGGTCGGCTGTCAAAGCAGAAAACTTAGAAACACCGGAGAACAGTTCTGCGACTCTGGCTTGCAGCTCCGGCAAGCCTTCGCGGTAGGTTTTTTGATCGTCAGTTGAAAAGGTCGTCAGGGCGCGGTCGATAAAATAGAGAACGCCGGCTTCCCGCGCCCCTGGAGTCTCATCGGTCGGAATAATGCGGGCTGTGATAGCGTCGATTTCTTTCGCCTCCTCTGGCGTGAAGAAATCAAATTTAGGCGGCGCCGGAGAACTTGTGGCATGATGCGCGTGTTCTGCTGCGGCAAGCATGGCCGGCCAATGCGTGGCCACCCAAGCGGCAGAAAGTGCCCTTGCTCCTCCAGCCAAAAAACGGCGGCGACTGAGAGATGGTTCCATTTCCCCTGACCTCAACCTAACTTCGGGAATGTAAGCTGCTGGGAACGGAGCGTCAAGGACTTCTTCGCTGTGGCCCTTCACGATTTGCCAACCAAAATGGTTTCGCAAAATGGAGTCGTTTTGAGACACTATGGAATCGAAATGGCTACGTTCACAGGGGCAATCGGAACCGGAGGCAAGTGGCTGCTCGACAAAATCGTCGGCGGCATCGCCGCCACCGGAATCAACCCCAACTTTCTCACGTTTCTGGGGCTGTTAGTGAACTTTGGTGCGGCGGCCTTTTTTGCCGTTGGCGGTTTTCGCACTGGGGCGATCATCATTTTCTGCGCGGGATTCCTGGACATGCTGGATGGGCAAGTGGCGCGGCGGCAGGGGCGCGTCACGGCGTTTGGCGCATTTTACGATTCCACGCTGGATCGCTATGCGGACATGGCGCTGTACATGGGCTTGCTCGTGTATTATTCCGTGAGCGGACGCACGCCTTACGTGGTGCTTGCAGCGGTGGCGACGGCGGGGTCGGTCATGGTGAGTTACGCGCGGGCGCGCGCCGAATCGCTCATTCCATTGTGCAAAGTCGGCTTCATGGAACGGCCTGAGCGCTTGGTGTTGCTGATCATTGGCGGGCTGTTCAATCGCATGGGGCCAGTGCTCTGGGTGATTGCCGTGGTTTCCACGATCACCGTCATTCACCGCATTATCTTCACGTGGCAGGAAACCAAAGCCGGCCGGACCCTTCCCGGAATTAAGCTCTCGCTGTAGTTGCGCGGCCCTTTTGATGTAGCTACAATGGTCGTTGAGGTAGCTACATGCAAAAGGTCGGCAGTCGCGAATTCAAAAATCGCCTGGGACGGTACCTGCGCGCAGTGCGGCGCGGAGAAACTCTGGTCATCACCGATCGCGGAACGCCGGTGGCAAAGGTCACGCCAGCGGATGACAGGCCAGGTGCGCAAGCAGATATCTGGGCGCGATTGGAAGAGCTTGAAGCCCAAGGTTTAATCCGGCTCGGCCGGGGACCTCTGACACCATTCCGGCCAGTGAAGAGCAAGGGAAAGCCCGCCTCGCAAATGATCATCGAGGACCGGCGTTAATGCTTTACGTGGATTCCTCCGCTCTGATCAAGGGTTATGTAGAAGAAAAGGGATCGCATGAGCTAAGGATCAAGGTTCGAAAAGCCACCGAAGCCAAAAATCCCGTACTGACTTCTTTGTTTAGCTATGCCGAAATTCACGCGGCATTGGGACGAAAGCTTAGAGAACGGCTATTACTGCCTGCCGATTACCATTGGGCGGTCACACGGTTTGAATCAGACTGGCGAGCGTACTTTGTGATTGTGGAAGTCAGTCAACGTGTGCTGGATTTTGTTCCAGATCTCGTTAAGAGGGACAAGTATCCGCTCAAGGGATCGGATGCCGTTCAGCTAGCATCGGCGCTTTGGATCGACCAAGCGTCAGGTCGCGCCGAGAAGCAAAAATCACCCAAACGAGCAATGGTGTTTGTCACCTCCGACGGGCAGCTTGCGGCAGCGGCCGATTACGAACAATTCGAAGTATTCAATCCTGAAGCGTCTTGACTCGGGCCACTTCAATTGCGCGTCACCGATAAGCTGGCTTCGACGGGTCCAGCAATGATTGCGCGGACGCGGTCGCGCAATGCCGGGACGTCTTCTTTGCGCAGCCCCTTGGTTTCAATCGTGTCGTGCAAATAGATTGTGATTTTCGCGGGCCAGAGCATCCAGTGCCCGGTGCGGTGATGCTCGAACGAGCCCACGATGCTGACCGGAACGATAGGAATTCCAAGTTGCTGCGCGACACGAAAGCCGCCATCCTGGAACCCGTCTACGTAGCCGTCGCGGGTCCGCTTCGCTTCGGGAAAAATGATGAGGCTGGTGCCGGAATCGATGGCGTCCTGGGTCAGCCGCCACATACGCTTCAGATCGCCAGGCCGCCGGATGTCGGGAACCGGCACGTTTCCAAATCGTTTCATCAGCCAGCCGTACGCGGGAATCTTGAAATGCGATTCCAGCTCCCAGCCGCGCACAAACTGTGGAATGGCGCAGTACAGCATGAACGGGTCAAACAGATTGACGTGGTTTGAAACAAAGAAAGACGTGTGATTCGGATCGAATCCTGGAGAGCGGCGAGCTTCAACCTTTGCGCCAGAAAGGAACGCGATGCGCCGGCAAAAGCCACGCTGGAGCCAATCGTGTTTGCGCGGGTCGAGGAAAATGCCCAGGATGACAAGCGTCGGCGCGACGATAAAGAAGTGCAAGCCGCTGAACACCCAGAGAATCGCGCTGCGGAGAACCAGCCAGGCCTTTTTCATATGAAAACGTCCACCGCCGCCGGAAGCACGTCGATCGAGCGGCACTCTATCGTGGCAACTTCTCCATCGATCATGACGTCAATTGGCGCGGGGAGTTTGAATTCTACGTGGCGCACCGCGCGCCGCGAAGCCAGGGGATGCGCAATATGAGAGCCGTCGTACAGTCGCGGCAAGTTTCGCAGCAAGCCGAGCCGTCCAATAGGGCCCCAGCGAACAAATTCGATCAGGCCGTCGGTGGCGTCCGCCTGCGGCGCGATCAGCATCGTGCCCCCGGTGTATTTGCTGTTGTTGAAGGTGAGAAAAAGGCAGCGCCGCTCGTCCCATTCCTGGTCGTCGTCGCATCGCAAAGCGAATGCGCGCCGGCGCAGTTGTAGCACTCGCACGAAAACGCCTAGCAGGTAACCCAGATGCCCGAAAGGCTTGAACGCGCGATTCGTCAGCGCGGCCACGTCAGCGGTGAAACCCACACTCAGAAGATTGAAAGAATAAATTTCGCCGGTGGCGTGAGTCAGGCGAAGCAGATCCACGGGGCGCTTGCGATTCTCCAAGAGAGCTTGCAACGAAGCTTCGGCGCCATCTTCGGCGAAGTCGCGCAAAAAGGAATTGCCGGTGCCGAGCGGAAGAAATCCCAGCGCAAAACGATCTACCGATGTGCGGTCCACGAAAATGCCGTTGAGTATCTCGTGCGCCGTTCCATCACCTCCAACCGCAAGGAAGCGCCGGTACCCTTGATCGTAGGCTTCGCGAGCGAGCTGCGCCGTGTGGCCCGGACCCGTCGAAGCAAAAACGTCCACAAGCAAATTCCTTTCGCGCAAACGCGTCAGGGCCGGCCCCGCAAGCTTCGCGGAGCGGCCGCCACCGGCGGCGGGGTTGACGATGGCAAAAAATCGTTCCATTTGGAATTTGCAAAAGTCAAGAAAAGCGAAATCCGAAACTACCGGCCGCTGCGCGAACTTGCTTCACAGCGGCCGAATCGCCGCCGCGCTATCCAATTTCGCCAGGCGCGCCGCCAGCTCATTCCGCTTGATCTTGAGAGAAGCCGTCCGGGGAAAATCCTCGTCGAACAGAATCACCCCGTGCACCCGCTTGTAGTTTAGCAGGCGCTGGTTGCGCACGGTGACGTCGCGGTGAAGCTGCTCGTCGTATTGTTGCTCTTGATCCAGGTGCAGCACCAGAACGAGCTGCTCGCCGGTCATCGAGCGCTTCGGCCAGATGTAGTTTGCGGCAAAAACGCAAAATTCTTTCACCGGCAGGCTTTCAAACGTCTTTTCGATGTCTTCCGGATAAATGTTTTTTCCTTCTTCCGTGACGATCATGTTTTTCTTGCGCCCGCTCAACTGCAAGTGTCCGGTCTCGTCAAGTTTTCCAAGATCGCCGGTCATCAGCCAGCCGTCCACAATCGTTTCAGCCGTCAGCTCAGGATCGTTGAGATACCCGGACATGACCGTCTTGCTGCGCACGGCCACTTCGCCCACGCCGTCAGGGGCAGGATTGAGAATGCACACTTCCATCCCAGGTAGCGGCTTGCCCACGGTGTCCGCGCGAAACGGCTTCAAATCGTTGACGGTGATCGCCGTGCCCGCTTCCGTCAAACCGTAGCCGTTCGCGACGGGAATTCCCAGGTCATAGAAAAATTGCAGCGTCTGCGGCTCGGTGAAGGCGCCGCCAACGATGATGGCGAGCAGCTCGCCGCCAAAGGCTTCGTGTACCTGTTTCAGCAGCAGGCGGCTCAGGCCCAGCCGCGGCCGGCTTTTCGTCAGAGCTTTGTTGATCGCAACCAGCGCGTTGAAGACTTTTCGCTTGCCTGGCGGAAGCGCATCAAACCGCGCCTGCAAGCCTTTCTGCAAATTCTTGAGAACTAGGGGAACGAGGCTCACATAAGTGATCTTGTACTTCGGGAAAGCTTCACGGACATACTCCGGCCGCAACGTGCGCAAATGCACCACCGCTGCGCCGCATGTAAACGGCCCGAAAAATCCCACCATGAAATCGATCGCGTGGTTCGTCGGCAAAATGCTGAGGTAACGGACACCTGGCCAGAATGGATAGATGGAAGTGAGCGCGACGCACTGCTCGAGATAATTCTCGTGCGTCATCATGCAGCCCTTTGGCCGGCCGCCCGTGCCCGACGAATACACGATACTTGCGGTATCGCTCCGTCTGCGCGGCACGAACCTAGGCTCGCCTTCTCCGCGAAATTCTTCCCATCTTTGTGCACCCGCCAGGTCCGCATTGGCCGGAGCTTCCGTCACCAGGACTGTTTTGACGTTCGCTGCCGCGGCGCGCCCGACGGAAACGCTGAGCTGCCGCCAAATCGGATACTCGGTGATGAGCAACGTTGCTCCCGAGTGTCTCAGTAATTGCCATTGTTCTTCGGGCGTCAGTTTGTAATCCAATGGAACGAGCACGCCGCCACAGAAAAAAATCGCATACGCCGAAATCAGCCACTTCGACTGATTCGTCATGATGATGCTCGCGCGGTCACCTTCAGAAAACCCCGCTTCCTGCAAGGCCTTGGCGAGCGGAAGTGCGCGCTTCTTGAACTCTGCAAAAGTGAGGCGGTCCTTTTCGCGCTCGCGGTCCGCTTCGATCAAACACACTTCCTTCGAGAAGCGCTCCAGCGCCTCTCTCAGCGCTTCACCGACGGATTGGTATTGGGAAAGATCCAACATTACAAGCGGGACTGAATGCGCTCCGCAAGGGTTTTGAAGTCGCTCACGCCCTGCACTTCGTAATCGGGCAATTCGATCGCAAAGTGATTTTCGAGCCGCGAAAGCAGCTCCAATGTCTGGAGGCTGTCGATCCCGAGCTTTTTGAAGAAATCATCCTCGGGCGCGAGCGAGCCGGCCGGCAATTGAAAATGCTTGGTGGCCAGGTCGAGCACCTCCTGCGTGGTTTGTTCCAGCGTGCGCATGAATGCCTAAATTTATCATCTCGGGCGCAAAGAGGAAAATTCGCTCCCGAGGGCAGCGTATCCCCATGCTATGGCAAATACGGCATCGGTCCGGCGTCTTCTACGAATTTCTTGAGCGCTGCCATCACCGCGGGCCGCGCGAAAAGCTCGCAAAAGAGATCGATTTCGCGCCGAAGCTCTTCGTGCGGGATGGGCTTGATGAACTTTTTCGCTGCGACGCGCGCCACGGAATCAAATTTCGTGATTTGCGAAGCGGCAGACCGTGCCGCACGAAGAACTTCTCCTTCCGAAGTGAGCTGGGCGACCAATCCAGCGACCTGCGCGCGAGCAGCGTTCACACTTCGACCTGTCAGAAGCAAGTCGCGCACAAAGCCGTTGCCAGCGTCGCGCTTTAGCCGTGGAATACCGCCGAAACCGGGAATCAAGCCCAGTCGCAGCTCGGGAAACGCAAATCGCGCCATTTGATCCGCAACAATGATGTCGCAGGCCAGAGCCAGCTCAAACCCGCCGCCAAAGCAAACGCCGTGGACAGCAGCGATGGCAACAAACGGGGCCTCATCTATTGCATTGAGCACGGCATGGACGCGTTTGAGAAATTGGCGAACGCCCGAGACACGTTCTTTCTCGGTAAGCGGTAAGGCTCGAGCGTACAGCTCGCGGAGGTCGGCCCCCGCACTGAAGCCCCGTCTCTTGTTGCTGGTAATGATACAAGCCGAGCTTTCGGGAGAAAGGGAAGGGAAAGCAGCAACGAATTGTTCAAGCTCATCAAGCATGGCTGTGCCGATTTCGTTGGCAGGCTCGTGGTTCAGCGTGAGTTCGATGACACCTTCCCGCCATTCCCAGCGCAGCGTTTTTCCCGTGAAGCTCTTCATGCGTGCTGCCTGCCGACCGCCTGGCCTTCCGCAGCGCTCGACGCGGAAGGCGCGCTTTGTCCCTTCGTGTCGTACATGGCATTGATTTCGGCAGCGTGGCGGGCATTGATGGCGTCGCGACGCAGCTTGCCGTTCGCGGTGAGCAGCCCGGTCTCCGCCGTAAACGCGGCCCCGAGAACTTTGAAATTCCGAATTTGGCGGTAGTGCGGCAAATCCTTATTCACGGCATCGAGCGCGTTCTGCACTGCCGCCGTTTCAACTGTTCCCGTAATCAGCACGCAAAGGTATCCTCGTCCATTTCCGACTACGAACACCTGCTGCGCCGAAGGCAGTAAGCGCGCAATTTGCTCCTCGATAGGTTCCGGGGCAACCTTATGTCCTGAATTTAAGATGAGCAGATTCTTGACGCGCCCTTTGATGCGCCAATTGCCCCGGCCATTCGCTTCACCTTGATCGCCCGTGTGGAACCATCCGTCTTGCAGCACTCGTGCCGTCTCTTCCGTCCGGTTCCAATAGCCGGGGAAAATGTGCGGCCCGCGCGTCAGAATCTCCTCGTTTTCGCCGACCTTCATCTCGATTCCAGGAACTGCCGTCCCCACATATCCCGGCTCTGCGGCCACGCGCGGATCGTCCATCGTGCAAATTCCGGTCGTTTCCGTCAGTCCGTAGGCTTGCAACACGGGGATTCCCAGCATCTCAAAGAACCTCTGTGTTTCCGGAGCCAGTGGCGCGGAGCCGCAAATCAACGCGAGTAGATCTCTCCCAAAGCGCTGTTTGATCTTGTTGAAGATGAGAGTCTTCGCAAGCCAAAACCACAGGCCGTCAAGGACTCCTAAGCGGCCCGCAGTCCGTCGCTGAAACGCCTCTCGCGTTTTTCGAAACAGCCAGCGAATCGGCGCCACCTGCTTCGAGAGCGCCTCTTCAGCCCCGCGCCGCACTCGTTCCAGGAGCGTTGGTACGTTCAAGAAATAATTTGGCGAAGAGAGGCGAATCTCGTCGGCCAGTTTATTAAGATCGGTCGAAAGCGTCAGCGTTGTCTCGCGCGTCAGGCACGACAGCAGTAAAAGCCAAGACGCCGCAAAATTAAACGGCAAATAGTGAAACACTCGATCCGGACTTGCGCCCGGCGCTCGCACCATCAACTGTCCAAGCCGTTCCGTCGTGCGTTCCAGCATGAAACTGAGGTTGCCGCTGTTGAGGCAGACGCCCTTCGGCTCGCCTGACGTTCCCGAGGTATAAATGATCGTAATGATGTCCGAGTCTTGCCGCGGATTCGGTGCCTCAGCACTAGAAGTTTTCACACCGGGACTCTTCATCACCTCATCAAACAGAATTCCCTGCGGCCCACCCGGCCACGCTTGCGCAATCGCTACGCCCAGCCCGGCATCGCTCACAAACAGCAGCCGAGCCTCGCAATCCTTCATCATTCCGGCGAGTTCGACCGGTGCTTGCCGCGAGTACAACGGCACCACAATCACGCCCTCCGCCATCAGCGCCAAATCAAACGCCACCCACTGGATGGAGTTGGGCGAAAGCAACGCGCAACGCTCACCCATCTGCACGCCGGAATTGCGCAGGAACGCGCGCACTTGCTGAACCTGCTCGAGCAATTCCTTGCCCGTCACGCTCACAAACTGCTCGCCATGAATTTCCCGCAGCACGACGCGGGCATCCGCGCGCTTCAGTTGAGCGAAAATAGTTTCCAGAAAATTCGGCATGAAAAATCAGCCGGCAGCCGCGACCGCTGTCGGGGTGGAGTCGTACTCCTCCGCGAGTTCGATCAACTCTGGGCTAAGTGGCGGCAAATAGTCTTCCCAAGAAAAAACGCCGGTGCGCAAAGGAAATTCCGGATACGTGCTCCGGACCGCATCTTCCAGCAACGT
>Ga0335081_10022839_pt1 | contig 10120 bp, 8 predicted proteins | sample Lox_Sample_35_FD_206713 | JGI IMG/M metagenome (GOLD analysis project Ga0335081, IMG submission 206713) | Soil microbial communities from Loxahatchee National Wildlife Refuge, Florida, United States - Lox_Sample_3.5 | ecosystem: Environmental > Terrestrial > Soil > Wetlands | place: USA: Florida... | reverse complement strand
GGGCTTCCAGTTCGCCAGCGCGCGCACATCCTCCTCGGAGATCTTCTTGCCGTCGACGTTGCGGAGGACCGATTCGAGAACGATCCGAATGCTGACCGGCAGACGCGAGATCGGTCCGACGCCGGCGGATTCGAGCTTCGGAAGGGAGTAGAAACGGCCGTTTTCGAATGAATCGAGAGCGTTGAAGGCGTTGTGCGGCATTGCCGCGACTATACCACCCGCCCTTCCGCACAGGACTTAGGACTCAGGACTCAGGACTTAGTGCGCCGCAGGCAAAATTCGCGGGCCGGTTTCACTAAGTCCTGAGTCCTAGTCCTAAGTCCTGAGTCCTTATGATTGAATCAGACGAGCGCGAGCAGCCCCGGCTGTTTGTCGCCCTGCAGCGGATCGAACTTGCGCCGCAGCGAATGCAGATCGATGCGCGCCAGATTGTGCGTGCACAGCTGCGCGATCACCTGCCGCAGCAGAGCCTCTTCGCCCTGAATACGCAGTCCGCATTCGAAGCCGTTGCGCCGCTCGGCCGGCTTGCACCAGACCATCTCGGCATAGATATCGACGTGCTTGCGATCGACACGAAACCTCAGCGCAGCGCCGGTCCCCACGGGAACCGGCCGGTCCGTTCCGATGCGCGCGCCGCGGATCGAGAGGTCGAGGATGCGCACCGGCGAGTGCATGCCGAAGCTGCCGGTAAGATGCGTCGTCACTTCGTAGCGCTCGGTCGCGCGCGCGTCCTCGATGCGCATCGCCATCTCGCGTGCGAGCAGTCCGTCGACGATCTTCATCACCGCCGGCTGCTCCTCATCGAACATCACGCCGCAGAGATAGCGGTCGCACTCGACGTCGTCGAGCGCCAGCGCGGCCATGCGGCACCACGAGACCGTCGCCCGCGCGGAGATCGCCGCCGGCTCCGTCGTGAGCGTGAATTGCAGCGTCGCGCCGATACCGATCGGCTGCATCAGCTGCAGGCGCGCGCCTCGCACCGAGAGGTCGACGACGTTGACTTCCGCCTGGCCGAGCTTCGCCGGCAGGGCGGTCATGATGAAGAATCGCGGGACGGTTCGAAAATCGGTCGGCATGGTCGTACTCCGTCAATAGGGCGTCGAAAAATCGTCAAAGCTCAGGAAGCAGCCGCCGCCGCGGTGAACTCGTGCGACGTCTGGCGCAGCGCGTCGAACTTCCGCCGCAGCGAGTGCAGGTCGATCCGCACTTCGTCGCGCATGCAGAGGCGGTGGATCGCGGTGCGCATGCGGTCTTCCTCGTTTTCGATGCGCAGGCCGGCCTCGAAACCCGTCGCCGCCGTGCCGATGCACCAGGCGACGGTACCGAGGACCTCGATGGGACCGGTTTCTTCGTCGATCTGGAAGGCGAAGGGGCTCACAGTGCCGACGCGGATGAAGTACGGCAGCGAGATGCGCGCGCCGCGCGTGGAGAGGTCGAGGACGCCGATCTGCAGAATGCCGAAGATTCCGGTCATCGGCACGCAGACGCGGTAACGATCGGCGCTGCGGGAGTCCTCGATCGGAAGAGCGTTGTGCGAGCTGAGAAGCCGCTCGATCAGCTCACCGACCGCCTCGGGCTGGCCGTCGAATTCGATGCCGGCCATGTAACGGTCGGAACCGCTTTCGACAGGCAGATCATCGATTTGCGACCAAAGCACCGTGACCTGCTCGTCGATGACGCCGTCGTTTGTCATGACCACCAGGCGGTGACGGCTGCCGGCGCGCAGCGGTGCATTCAGCTCCAAACGTGCGCCCTTGAGAGAGAGATCGACGATGCGGACGCTCTCCGCGCCTGCCGTGGCGAAGAGTGGGGGGATGAGAAAGTAGCGAGGGTAGCTTCTGAGTGCCATTCGGTCGTTTCCTCCGACGCCTATGTTTTAAATCGGAGGTCGTGAACCAAACGGCGCGCGAGCGTCGGAAAAACGTAAAAGCAGTGCCCGGCGAGCCGAACGGGCAATGGACGCTAGAGAGCGGGCGCTTTCTCAGGCCATCCGCGCTGCTTCACCTCGTCGAACTCGAGCAGCGAGTTTGCGTAGTAGTCGCGCAGAAGGAGCTCCTCGGGCGACCAGCGCCAGGCCTCCTCGACGACCGGAACGCCCTCGCCTTCGAAGAGATCGGAGCGCCAGCGTTCGACCGGCTCGATCAGGCGGCGCATCTGGAGAATCTGCCTCGCGCTTTTCCACTCCGCGGCGCCCAGTCGCGCGCTCATCTCCGCGTCGGTCACGATCGTTTGCCTCGTGAACGCGCGCGCGGCGAGCGTCACCGGCGTCGCCGGCAGCACGGCGGAGATGCGCTGCATCACGAGCTCGGCGAGCGCGCGCAAGTGCGGTTTTCGAGTCTCGAAATCGGGATCGAGGATCTGCGGATGCTGGCGAATGAAATCGTCAACGACGACCGGCTCACCGAAATTGACGACGGCGGAGCCATACCGTTTGAAGCGGCCCAAGACGCCGCGCCAGAAGTTCTTCAGCAGAAAGTCGACGGTCGTCTTGACGCGGCCTCGCAGCTCTTCGGTCAGGTTGCGGTCCTCGAGCACGCGGTCGTAGTTGAGTGCCGTCGGAATCAGGTAAAGCGGCTGTTTGAAATCGGGATGGCGCTTCGACTGCACGATGTAGTCGAGCATCCCGAGCTTCGGTTTGAGGAACGCACCGTCGCGCGTCAGTCCGCCTTCGAGAAAGATGCCCTGAGTCACGCCGTGGCGGGTGATGGTCTGGACGAAGCTCGACAGAACTGCGTGATAGAGCGGCTCGCGATAACGGCGGCGGATGAAGTACGCGCCGAACCACTTGAAGACATGGTTGAGCGGCCAGACGCGCGCCCACTCGCCCACCGCGTACGAAAGCGAAATCGATTCGAACAGCATGTGCGTGACGAGCACGTAGTCGGCGTTCGATCGATGATTGATCAGATAGACGAGAACGCCGCCCTTCGGCGGAGGAGTGCGCTGGACCACCGGCCGGTACAGGAAATTGATGATCCCGCGCGCGACCGGCGCGCCGAAGCGATAGTACGCGAGCAGGTTGAACTTCGGCACGATCTCGCGCAGGTACGCCCGCGCCTGCTTCGTCGCCTGCTCCGTGGTGACCCGATGCTCTTTCGCGTAGGTCTGCACGGCCTGCACGACCTCGCGCGAGCCGAACACTTCGAGCTCGATGTCCGCGTGGCGGCGCTTCGATATCCCGATTCGTTTCGGCGGCACGTCAGGGAACGTATCACCAGACAGACACAGAGAGCACGGCGCTGTGTATTCTTTGTGCCTCTGTGGCGAACGAATTACGCGGGCGTGGTGCGGTACGCCACGCTTACCGGTTCGATCTCGCGCTCCGGCTCGAACGTCAGCTCTTCGATCGGCTCGCCGCGCACCGGCTGTTCCTCTTTCGGTGTGCGGCGCCACTTGTCGAAGAAGAGGAAGAACACCGGCGTCACGTAGAGCGTCAGCGTCTGCGAGAAGATCAGGCCGCCGACGACCGCCAGTCCGAGCGGCCGGCGCGACTCCGCGCCCGCACCGAAGCCGAGCGCAATCGGCAGCGTGCCCATGAGCGCGGCCATCGTGGTCATCATGATCGGGCGGAAGCGCACGACGCACGCGTCGTAGATCGCCTCCTCGGCCGTCTTTCCCAGCCTCTGCGCTTCGATCGCGAAGTCGACCATCATGATTCCGTTCTTCTTCACGAGGCCGACCAGCATGATGATGCCGACGAACGCGTAGATCGACAGATCGACGTGGAAGAGCATCAGCGTCAGCAGCGCGCCGAATCCCGCGAACGGCAGCGCGGTAAGAATCGTCAGCGGATGGATGAAGCTCTCGTAGAGGATGCCGAGGACCATGTAGATCACGGCGATCGTGAGGATGAGGAGAACGCCGAGACCCTGCAGCGATGACTGGAACGCCTGCGCGGTTCCCTGGAACGACGTGCTGATGCTCGACGGGAGTGTCTGTTTCGCGAGCGCATTGATGTCGTTCACCGCCTGTCCCAGCGAGTATCCCGGCTTCGTGTTGAACGAAATCGTGACCGACGGCGCCTGACCGGAGTGGTTGACGGCCATCGGCCCGAACGTCTTCGTGAATTTCGCGACGGTGCTCAGCGGCACGAGCTGACCGGAGGACGAGCGCACGTAGAGCATGTTGAGCGCGGCCGGATTGTCCATGTACTGCGGCTCGAGCTCGAGAATGACTTCGTACGCGTTGTTCGGCGCGAAAATCGTCGAGACCTGCCGCGTTGCGTACGCGGAGTAGAGCGCATCCTGCACCTGCTGTGCCGAGAGTCCGAGCGCCGCGGCTTTGTCGCGATCGACATCGACGACGAGCATCGGGTTCTTCATCAGCAGGTCGGTCGTGACGTCGACCAGCCCGGGCAAATTGCGCATCTTCGCCAGCAGCTCTTCCGACGACGCGTAGAGCACGGTCGTGTCGGGGCCTTGCAGCGTGTATTGATAGTTCGAGCTCGTGATCCTGCCGCCGAGGCGGATCGGCGGCGGGTTCTGCAGCGCGGCGCGCACGCCGGGGATCGCGTTCAGCTTCGGCCTGAGGCGGGCCATGATCTGATCGATCGTCGCGTGATCTTTGCGCTCGGCCTTCGACGCGAGCCGCAGCGAGACGATGCTCGTGTTGCCGCCGCGCACGAAGCCGAAGAACGCCGCAACGTCAGGGTCGTGATTCACGATGTCCATCGCCACGACCTGGTGGCGGACCATGTCCTCGAACGACGTGCCCTGCAGATACTCGAGCGTGATGCGCACTTCGTTCTGGTCCTCGCTCGGGATGAAGCCTTTCGGCACCGCGATGAAGAGCCAGATCGTTCCGGCAAGGACGGCGAGCGACACGAGAAGCGTGGTGACGCGATGGCGAAGCGCGCTGCGAAGTCCGCGCTGGTAGAACGACAGCATGCCGTCGAAGAAACGCTCCGACACGTTGTAGAAACGGCCGTGTTTTTCGCCCTCGTGCGCGCGAAGGAACCGCGAGCTGAGCAGCGGAGTGAGCGACAGCGACACGAACCCCGAAACGAGAATGGCCGAGGCGATGGTGACCGCAAACTCGTGGAACAGGCGGCCGAGAATGCCGCTCATGAACAGGATCGGAATGAAGACCGCCGTCAGCGAGATGGTCATCGACAGAATCGTGAAGCCGATCTCCTTCGATCCCTTGAACGCCGCTTCCAGCGGCCGCTCGCCCAGTTCCATGTGCCGCACGATGTTCTCGAGCATGACGATCGCGTCGTCGACGACGAACCCGACCGATAGCGTCAACGCCATGAGCGACAAGTTGTCGAGCGAATAGCCGCACAAGTACATGACCGCGAACGTGCCGACGATCGACAGCGGCAGCGCGAGCGACGGGATGACCGTCGCGGACACGTTTCTCAGAAAGAGAAAGATGACCAGAATGACCAGCCCGAGGGTGAGCAGGAGCGTGAACTTCACGTCGTCGACCGACGCGCGGATCGAGTCGGCGCGGTCGCGATGGATCTCCAGCTGAACGCCCGCCGGGAGTTCTTTACGAAACACCGGCAGCAGCGCGCGCACTCGGTTGGAGACCTCGACCGCATTCGTTCCGGGCTGTTTCTGCACCGCGAGAACGAACGCCGGCTTTCCGCGGAACCACGCCGCGGTCTGATTGTTCTCGACATCGTCGAGCACGCGGCCGAGGTCGTCGAGCCGCACAGGACGGCCGTCTCTCCACGTGACGGTGATGTTTCGATAGTCTTTCGCTTTGAACAGCTGTCCGTTTGCCTGCACCGTGTACGCGGTGAACGGTCCGTTCAGCACTCCGCTCGGAAGGTTCACGTTGCTGTTGCTGACCGAGTTGACGACTTCGTCAAGCCCGATCCCGCGCGACGCCAGCTGCCGCGGATCGAGCTGAATGCGCACCGCGTACTTCTGCGATCCATAGACAACGACCTGCGCGACTCCGTCGACGGTCGAGATGCGCTGCGCCATCATCGTCTCGGCGTACTCGTCGAGCTCGTTCATCGGCATCGTGTCGGATGCGAGCGCGAGATAAATGACTGGCGTGTCCGCGGGGTTGACCTTGCTGTACGACGGCGGCGACGGCATGTTCGGCGGAAGCTGGCGCGCGGCGACTGCGATCGCCGCCTGCACGTCCTGCGCGGCCGCATCGAGATTGCGCGAGAGCGCGAACTGAAGCGTGATGCTCGTGCTGCCGAGGGTCGACGCGGATGTCATCGAGTCCAGGCCGGCGATCGTCGAGAACTGACGCTCGAGCGGCGTGGCGATGGCGGCGGCCATCGTCTCCGGGCTCGCGCCGGGCAGCGACGCATTGACGTTGATCGTGGGGAAATCGACGTTCGGCAGGTCGCTGACCGGCAACATCCGGTACGCCATGATGCCGAACAGAAGAATCGCCAGCATGACCAGTGTGGTCATGACGGGCCGCTTGATGAAGACCGATGCGATGTTCATTTACGAGTCCTGGGGCCTGAGTCCTCAGTCCCGGCCGCCCATCGTCGTTGAGGATTAGAGTGCATTCTTCACGTCCACGCGACTCTTCGGTGTCAACCGTAATTGTCCGTCAGTGACGACGGTCTCGCCCGGCCGCACGCCGCTCGCGACCACGGTCTGTTGCTTGACGGAATCCTCCACCGCGACGGGCCGCATCTCCACCGAGTCGTCCGGCTTGACCACATAAACGTACTGTCCGCGCTGGCCGGTCTGGATGGCCTGCGTCGGAACGACGATGGCATCGGGCCGGTTGGCGAGCGTCATGGCAACGGTGACGAACTCCCCGGGCCACAGAGCGCGGCTTTGATTCGCGAACAAAGCCTTGAGCGCGATCGTTCCTGTCGTCGTATCGACGGCATTGTCGATGAAGCTGAGCTTGCCGGTCGCGAGGATCGTGCCGCCACCCTGAAGCGACGCGGCGACCGGAACGCCCACGCCTCCCTTCGCCCGGACTCGATCCAGCTGTGCCTCCGGAATCGAGAACTGAACGTAGACCGGCGTGATCTGATTGATGACGACGAGCGGAGTCGTCGCGTTCGCCTGCACGAGGTTGCCGGCGTGCACCATGAGACTGCCGGTGCGTCCATCGATCGGAGAAGCGATGCTGCAGTACGCGAGCTGCAGCTGCGCAGTTTCAACAGCCGCGCGATCGGCCGCCACGGTCGCCTTTGCCGCCTCGGCGGTCGCGGTCATCTTTTCGTAATCCTCTTTGGTGACGTAGTCCTTCTGCACCAGGCCCGCGTAGCGCTGCGCCTCCGACTCGGCGTTTTTCTGATTCGCTTCGTCGCGTGCGAGATTCGCCTGCGCCTGCTGCAGCGACGCCTCGTACGGGCGCGGATCGATCGTGAAGAGCATCTGCCCTTTGCGGACATCCTCGCCTTCGCGGAACCACACGCGCGTCAGCTCACCGTTGACCTGCGCGCGAACGGACACCGTCGACACCGGCAGCACGCTGCCGATCGCCTGAATCTGCAGCGGCATATTCCTCTGCTCGACTTTGGCGACCGTGACCGGCACCTTCTCATCGACGGGCTTCTGCTTCGCGCCGGTGCAGGCGACGAAAAGCGCCGCGAGGATTGCGAATGATTTCTTCAACGTGTCAACTCCTGCTGCGACGTGAGCGAACCGGTGTCGTGCGCCAGCTGCGCGACGGCGATGAACCAGTCGGCGCGCGCCTGAATCTCCTCGGCCCGCGCGCTCTCGAGCGCCGCTTCGGCAGTCAGCACGTCGAGAATGCTCCCGACGCCGCTTCGGTAGCGGCCCTGGGCCACGTCGACGGCCTGCTGTGCGCTGCTGAGAAAATCACGACTGGTACGAACGCGCTGGGTGGCCGTTGAAAGTCCGTAGTAGCTGTTCCAGACTTCCAGATCGATCTGCTCCTGCAGACTGCGTGCGTCTTCGCGAGCGATGTCCACGCCAGCCTGGGCCGCACGCACGTCGTACTGGGTTCTGAATCCTGTAAATAAGGGAAATCGCATTGCGATTCCGATCGAGTAGGGATTTGCGGTCCCGCTCGCAAAACCGCGGAACGTCGTCCGGTTCGCCGTCGCCGTCAACCCGATCGTCGGCAGCCCCTCGGCCCGCGCTTCGCGGACCCGCGCGCGAGCGGCCTCGACCTGGGCTCGCGACGCCGCAAAGTCCGGCCGCTGCGTCTCCGCCTGCGCGATGAGCGATTCCACGGCCGTGGTCACTTCCTGCATCGGCACATCGGTGGGAAGCGTGCCGACGTCGAACTTCGTCGTGACCGCGAGACCGATCGTCGTCGTGAGCGTCCCCTGAAACACGCGAAGATTTTGATCGAGCGTCTCGTACGTCAGCTGCGCCTGCGAGAGCGCCGTCTGCGCCTGCAGCACATCGTTGATGGTTGCGACGCCGGCGCGATGCCGCTCCTTCGCCGCGTCGAGCTCCGTCTGCCGCTCCTTGATCGTCGCCGATTGCGCGTCGAGGAGCGCCTTCGCGTCGAGATATCCGAAGTACGCCTGCTCCGTCTGCAGGATCGTGGTCTGAATCTGCGCGTTGTGCGTGTAGTCGGCGGCGATGAGCAGCTGCCTCGCCTCTTCGACCTGCGCCGTGCGGCCGCCGGAGTCGAACAAAAGATATGTGATCGTCAGCGACGGGCCGAACGTCGTCGAGTTGAAGATCGTGCGGCCGCCCTGCGTCGCCTGACGCGCCGTGTTGTACGAGGCGCCGAGGTCGAGCTCCGGGTAGAACGCGGATCGGCGGCTGCCGACGACGTCCTGCGCCTGGCGCGCCTGGAGCCACGCGACGCGCGTCGCCGGATTGTTCTGCAAGGCGAGATCGATCGCTTTCGCCATCGAGAGTGTGCCGAGGTCCGACTGCCGAGCGGCGGGCATCGACGGGGGAACCGCCGAGGGCGGCGCAGTCCACGGCGTGACGGGCGCGCCGCTCGTGCCGGGATCGCGCGTGGTGCTGCACGCCACCAGCGCGCAACACGCCAGCAAGATGACCGCTCGTTTCATCGCTTCTTTTTCTCCAGGCCGCCGACGAAGAGATCGGTGATCAGATCGGCATCCTGCTCGACGGGCGAGAGCTTCTCGCTCCGCAGGCGCTGATGCATGAGCGCGTACATCGATTCGACGAACATCGCCGCGACGTTGTTCGCATCGACATCGCGGAATGCGCCGCTGCGAATTCCTTCATCGATGACGCGCGCCGTCTCGTTCACCATGTGGCGGTATCGCTCGCTTCGATAACGGCTCCCCTGCACGCGGACGACTTCGCGCTCGTACATCAGCACCCGAAAGAGATCGCGGCGCTCGGCGAAATACGAGAAGTATTTTGCCGCGGCGTTGCGAAGCTTCTGCTCCGGCGTGTCGCCCTCGTGCAGCGCTTCGTCGAACTTGCGGATGACCGGCGCGAGCGACGACTCCTTGACCGAGTCGAGCAGCTCCTGCTTGTCGCGATAGTGAAGGTAGACCGTCCCCTTGGCGATTCCGGTCTCGTGCGCGACCCGCTCCATCGTGACGCTTGCCAGCCCTTCGCGGCAGATGAGACGAATCACCGCGTCCTGAATGCTCTGACGCTTGTACGATTCCCACGGCGTGCGAACGCGAACCTGACGGGCAGCCATGACCGAGCGGTCAGTTTATGACCTTTGGAGTCACTTCTGAAGTCACAGAAGCGTTACTCCTCGTCTCGGGTCCCGAATGCCGCGTCTTGCACCCTCCATTGGCGATCCCGGGACGCGGGACGCCGGAGCAGGGACCGATGAAGGTCATCTGGATCATCGACAGCGAACAGTGGCCGCGCGCGCTCCTGCGCGCCGAGCTCATCGAGCGCGGATTCGACGCCGTCGGCTATGTCTCGGTCGCCGATGCCTCGCCCACGATCGGCGAACGATTTCCCGATGTGATCGTGATCGACCTTCGCGGCGCGTCGCGGGAAGAAGCCGCCGAGCTCTTTCAAATCGGCGTGCCGGTGATCGCGATCGCCGGAATCCCCGAGCCGGAGTGGATCGGCGAATTCCCGTGGGCGACTCTGCTGCGGCGCCCGGTCTCGATCGGCGACATCGCCGATGCGGTCAGCTCTCAAAAATGATGCTGCAACACGTCACTCCCGCCTCCGCTTTCTCGAGCTCGGAAACGTCGATCGCATCCACGGCAAAGCCGCGCGCTTCGAGGCGCCGCCGCGTGCGCGGATAC
>Ga0335081_10022834_pt1 | contig 10121 bp, 5 predicted proteins | sample Lox_Sample_35_FD_206713 | JGI IMG/M metagenome (GOLD analysis project Ga0335081, IMG submission 206713) | Soil microbial communities from Loxahatchee National Wildlife Refuge, Florida, United States - Lox_Sample_3.5 | ecosystem: Environmental > Terrestrial > Soil > Wetlands | place: USA: Florida... | reverse complement strand
ACCAGAAGGATGACTGTCGATCTCGTCCGGCGGGCCGTAGACAATATAAATATAGCCCCGGTCAGTATGCCAACCGGGCCTTCCGGAACGTGTCCCGAAGTGCTTGTTGGCGAATGCGATGCGCCGGTAATGCTCAATCTTGAACGCATTCTCCGCCGCGCCCGGCGTTGGGTTTCGCACTTCCCAAAACTGTGCGATAAAGTGCTCCCGCTCGTCATCCGTGGTCAGCTTCAGATACGCCGCCCGCTCGACGTCGGAGATGATATAGACCACGTCCTCGTTCAGCCAAAGTTGATACGGAGCGGCTTTTTCCGGCTGCAACTTGGCGTCGGCACTCTGCTGCGCAGGCGCCGCCTGTAACGCGACCAAGGCCAACGCCGCAATTGCAAGGAAAACCACACTGGCGCACAACGGCGTCCAAACACCATTGGGCCCTTTCGGATAAAGCAAACGACGAATTCGTTTCACCAGATTGCCTCCTCTTGCGGCTACGGCTGGTTCGCAGCCGGACCAACGATTTTGCTCCAGCGCGGCCAGCGCCCGCGCGTACTCGAGCGCATCGCCGTTCATCTCCACGACCACATCGTCGCAACAGTTCTCACGCTCGTTGCGCATCACACGCGACATCCACCACACCGCTGGATGGTAAAACAACAGCCCCTCCACCGAACGCTGCAACACATTCACCAGGTAGTCATGCCGCCGGATGTGCGACAGCTCATGCAGCAGGATGGCCTCCACCTGTGCCGCCGGTAGCCCGGCGAGCAACCCCACCGGCATCAAAATGTACGGACGGAAATGGCCCAGTACCATGGGCGCATCCGCCAGGCAGGATTCCAACAGCACGATCGGCCGGGAAAGATGCAGCCGTGCACTTAAGCCTGCGAGTTCCCTCTGCCAATATTCGGGCGCACAACACACTCCCCGCCGGCGCATGCGCGACATCGATATCCAACCGGCGACATGCCGCAGATAAAAGATCCAGACGCCAGCGATCCAAAACGGCGCCAGCCAGGGTACGACGGCGACCAGCGCCGCATTCGAGGCTTCCGCGCCATCCTGATTCGTGGCAACATTCCACGCGGGAAACGGCGGCTTTTTCGCTGCCCTCGCGTTCTGCACGCCTTCCGGCAGCATGCGCACGAAGGTGACCCCGAATCCGCCCAGCATCACGAGCATCGCCGCACAGGCCGCGGCATAGCGGACGCGCGGCGACCGCGTCGCCATCAGCACCGCCGCCAGCGCGACAGCGAGGATCGCTCCTTCCCACAGCGAATGCAGCAGCGTCCACCCGACCGCACTGGCTAGCGGAGTTCCAACCACGCTTTCGAGAAGCCTCATTTGTCCCCCTTCCGGTATTCGTCCAGAAGCTTGCGCATCTCGGCGAGCTCCTTTTTCGTGGCCTTGCGCGCCGCGAGCGCACCCACCAAAAGCGCCTTTGCCGACCCGCTGAACGCCCGCTCCAGCAGATCGCCGGCGAGCTGGCGTTGTGTCCACTCACGCGGTCGCGCGGCGTTGTAGACGTGCGCCCGCTGCTTCTCATCGCGGCGCACGAGTCCCTTCTCCGCCATGATCTGCATGAATTTCAGGATGGTGCTGTATTGCGCCTGCCGCCGCCGGTTGATCACGTCATACACTTCGCGCACCGTGGCCGGCCCGATGCTCCACAGCACGGTCAGAATTTCCAGTTCGGCGTCAGTAGGTCTGGGCGGCTCGTCTGCCATGTACGAAGACTTTACTAGTAAACTTTTCGTATGTCAAGACATTTTAAGAGTAGGGCCCCGCTCAAGCCAGGCCTCTCCTTGCCCCCACATCCGCGTGCTTCAGCGGGTTGGACACGCCCGGCCCGCTACCGCGCAAGCTAACGAGCGGGATCTGCGATAACCAGAACACAGCGCGCCAAATCGCTGTTGAGGCGAATCGTATCCGGGCGAGCCTCCAATCGGATGGCGAGCGAGGCAGTGGAGTTCCTCGTTTCCACGGTCAGCGCGATACCAGGCATTACTCCCAGTCGTTCGAGCTCGCGAAGCGCGACAGCGTCGCGGTCGGAAACGCTGCTCACAATGGCTGGCGTGGCGAGCGGCCATTGCACCAGCGGTACTTCAGCACGGTACACACCGGCTTCATACTTTTGCGGGATCAGATGCCCGTGCGGATCCACCCGCGGGTCACCCAGAATCGCCGCGACGCGATCTTCGAACCGCTCGGAGATGAAATGTTCCAGGCGTTCCGCTTCCTCGTGCACTTCGTCCCAGGAGTACTTCAGAACATCGTGGAGAAACAATTCCAGCAGGCGGTGATGCCTCACCAGTTCCCAGGCTCTCCGTTTGCCGGCGGCCGTGAGGCGTACACCCCTGTGCTTTTCATAGATGACCGGAGCCGGACGCTGAGCCGCCAGCTTTTGCAGCATTCCGGTTACGGAAGGCGTGCGCACACCAAGACGCTCGGCCAGGGCGTTACTCATTACCTGCGAGTCTTCCGCGCCACCCAATTCCAGGATGGCCTTGAGATAGTCATCAACAGATTCTGACCTCCCGCTTGCTGCTGGTTTAGGCGGCACTAATATATCCTAAGCTAGCCAGGAAGCTGGCGCAAATAAAAAATTTAGTCAGAAGTGCGTTGACGGAAGACCATAAATTAGCTTAACCTAAGTTTCATGTTGTTTCGTGCTCGTTGCGTGCTGGCCGGCCTCACGCTTTTCGCCTGTGCCCCATCGCACCTGGTGGCGCAGGGCGAGACCACCAGCGCCATCGTGGGCACCGTGGCTGATCCCAGCGGAGCCGGTCTCCCCGGCGCCATCGTAACCGTCATCAGCACCGACACGGCATCGAAGCGCAGCGCAACAACCGATGACGCCGGCCGGTTCAGCTTCCCGCAGTTGAAGCCGGGTACATACAGCGTCAAGGCGGCGGCAAACGGGTTCGAACCCCAGACCAACGATGCGGTCTTCGCCGGCCTGGGACAGAAGCAGGCCGTCAACTTCACCCTAAAGCTTGCAACGGCGAAGGAAGAAATAGTCGTAAACACCGAGGCGCCCTTGGTTAATCCCGAAAATCCGAACACGACGACAACCCTCAATGCGCCCGCACTCGAGAACCTCCCCAACCCCGGCGGCGACCTGACGTACACGTTGCAATTCGCGGCGGGCGCCCTGATGAATACCGCCGGCAGCGGCAACGATTTTATTGGCGGCACGAACGGTTACGGCAACGTGCAGTTCAACGGCCTGCCGGCCCTCTCCAACGGCTACGTCGTGGACGGGCTCGAAACGAATGACCCTCTCACGAACCTGAACAGTGGTCTCTCGACGAATCTGGTGCTGGGCTTGAACTCGATCGCGGATGTCACGGTGAATACCCTCTCCTACACCGTCGACCAGGGCCGCTATGGAGCGTCGCAAGTCAACTACGTCACCAAGTCAGGGACGAATCATCTTCACGGAAACTTGTACGAACTCTGGAACGGATCGAAGTTCGATGCCGCCGACTTCTTCACTAACGCCACCCCGGCAAATCACAAGCCGCGCTCAACGGTGAACCATTTCGGGGGAAGCCTCGGCGGCCCGATTCTGCGCGACAAGCTGTTCTTCTTCTTCGACAGCGAATGGGTGCGGATTGCTCTGCCCATCGTGTCCGCCACAACGGTTCCAACGCCGGCTTTTCAGAAATATGTTCTGCAGCAGTTGCCGCTCGGCGGCACCGACGCCATTACCGGCTCCAGCTATCAGCCGGCGCCGCAACTGGTGCCGTTCTATCAAAGGATGTTCAGCCTCTACGGAAACACGGCCGGAACACCACTGCCCATTTTGGGCTGCCCGTTCAAAAGCGATAGCAGCCCGGCGCCAGGCGTTCCTCCGAACGGAAACGGTTGCGCCAACCGCCAGAGCATCTCGCATTCAAGCGACGATCACGAACAGGTGCAGACTGCGCGCATCGATTACGACATCAACGATCGCAACACCACGTGGTTCCGGTTTCAGGCGGACACCGGCCTGCAGGCCGCCTATACGGACCCGATCAATCCTCTGTTCAATGCCATATCGCCGCAGCCGCTCTACTCCTTCGCGGCCGGTTACGCCCACGTCTTTTCCCCGCGACTGGTGAACTATTTCAATCCGGCATTCTCCTGGTACGAGAGTCTCTTCGGCCCCGCTGATCTCGAAAAGACGCTCGCGGCGTTCCCTATCGTGCTACAGGGCAGCGGCGCGAATGCGCCTTTCACGACTGTCGGTGGGCTCGACAACACCTGGGTGCAGGGGCGGCGCGCGACCCGTTTCTTCATCAACGACAACCTGGCATGGACCAACGGCCCGCACGAGCTGCGCTTCGGAACCAATACCCGGATCTTCCGGCTGAATGACTACGACTTCGGTGAGGGAGCGGTTCCTCTGGTCACCTACACGACGCTGTCGCAATTCATCCATGGTGTCGCCTCGACGGCAACCAAGACATTTCCACTTGCCAACTCCGAGCCGTACAATTTCCTGAATCTCGATTTCTACGCTCAGGACACCTGGAAGGTGACCTCGAGACTGACGTGGACTTTCGGAATCCGCTCCACCGATAATTCCAATCCACTCAACCCGCACGACACGATTGCGCGCCTCGCAGGGTCGTTTGACTCGATTTCTCACGACGTAAACCAGCCGTTGAATGACGCCATACACACCGGCCTCGGCAGCATTTTCGATGCGACGCCGCTTGCGATACTCCAGCCGAGAACCGCGGTTGCATGGCAGGTCACGCCGAAGACGGTATTGCGAACGGGCTTCGGTCTTTTCAGCGATCTCCTGCCAGGGAGCATTGTCGATCTCGTCGGAGTCAATCCTCCGTACTCTCAGACCTTTCAGGGCGGCATATTAGGAACCGTGGGAGGAACGGTCATCGCACCAGGAGTGCCCAGCAGCGCCATTGACGCAACAGTGGCCGCGAATCAGGCATTCGAAACAGGCTTCGCGCATGGGCAACTCTCGTGCGCGTCGGCGGCGGCAAGTCCGGCCGCCTGTCTCAAACCAGTAGCGATTACCGCCGTCCCGGATGGAAAGCTGCACGCGCCCTATTTTATGGAATGGAGTCTCGGTTTGGAACGCCAGATCGGGAATACCATCAATCTGCGCGCCCAGTACGTCGGCACGCGCGCCGTGAATCAGCCCTACACCACCCAGGTGAACGGTTACCAGACCGTGTGCCAGGGCTGCTTCGCTCCGTTCCCTTATGGCTCACCGGCTGATCCGAGATTCGCCGCGGTAACACAACTCTCCACCGGCGCCAACAGCAACTACAACGGCCTGCAAACAACAGCCGAAAAGCGGCTCGGGCATGGTCTGCAAATCCAGGCGAACTACACTTGGAGCCACTGCATCGACACTGTTTCGAATGGCGGCTTCCTGCCGTTTTCCGCGGGCGGAATTCTTTCGCCGATTCCCGGCGACCTCGAGCGCGATCGCGGCCCCTGCGATTACGATGTGCGGCACAACTTCACCGCCAATTACCTGTACGAACTGCCGGTGAAACTCCGGGGCCGCCTCGGGGTTGCACTGAATCGATGGCAGGTATCCGGGTCCGTGTTCTGGCGCAGCGGGCTGCCGTTCTCGGTGTTCAGCGCGCCATATTCCGCGAACGGGAATGCCATTGTTGACGGCAGTGGTCCGGAGTTTGCCAGCGTCGTTCCCGGCGTGCCGCTCTATCAGCACAATCCGATTCCTGGTGTCACTCAGGCCGGTACGATTCAGTGGCTGAACCCGGATGCGTTCGTTTCCAGCACCGATCCAAGCACGGGCAAATGCGGCAACACTGCAAGCACCTGCCAGTTTGGAGACCTCGGCCGTAACGCTCTTCGTGGTCCCGACTTCACATGGAGCGACCTGTACCTCACCAAGTGGTTCACTCTGAATGAGCGCCTGAAACTGCGCATCGATGCCCAGTTCTTCAATCTGTTCAATCACCCGAACTTCGGACTTCCAGTGCTCGGCTATGCCGGCATTCCCGGCAAACCGTCCACCCAGACAGGTTTCGGCGCCTTGACGTACACCACGGCACCGCCCACCGGACTGCTTGGCGTTGGCCTGGGCGGTGACAGTTCCCCGCGCATGATCGCGTTTCAGGCACGGCTTGAGTTCTGACTCGCCGCTAGTAGATTCGACAGATTGACTGGAGCCGACCTCTCTCCTACGCTGGCTCTAGCAGACAGCGATGGAACAAGAACGAATGGCGGTTTGTGCCATGACTCGCGGTTCCGCTTGTTCGAGTCCCTCCATCTGGTCCGGCAACACGGCGTTGCTGATTTGCATGGCGCTGGCGACCGTGATCGTCCACGCCATCGTCGGGAACCGCTACGGGTTCCATTCTGACGAGTTGGCGGCGCTCGAAGACGCGCGGCACTTAGCGTGGGGCTACCCGGCGTACCCTCCCGTGACCCCTTTCTTTGGGCGGATATCGCTGATCTTGTTTGGCACTTCACTGGTAGGCTTCCGGCTCTTCGCGTCCCTGGCGCATGCGACCCCGGTAGTGCTGGCCGGATTGATGGCGCGCGATCTGGGCGGGAAACGTGGAGCGCAACTCGTCGCCGGGGCTGCCGTCCTGCCCTTCTCGATCGGCGGCGGCACGCTGATGCAGTACGTATCCTTCGATTACCTCGCGTGGGTGCTCACCGCGTGTTTCATCGTGCGCCTGCTCAAGTCCGGCGACCCGCGCTGGTGGGTGGCGGTCGGGGCCGGTATCGGCTTCGGCATGCTTTCGAAGTACACCATGGGCTTCTTTGTCCTTGCCATAATCGCCGGCCTTCTGCTGACCGATACCCGCCGCTGGCTGAAAAACAAGTGGTTGTGGCTCGGCGCGGCTATCTCGATTCTGGTGTTTCTGCCCAACCTGCTTTGGCAAGTGCAACAGCACTTCGTATCGCTCGACTTTCTGCAGCACATTCACACTCGCGACGTGCAGCAAGGCCGAACTAGGAGCTTCCTTCCCGATCAGCTCGAATTCTCCTACATTCCGCTGGGGGTAGCTGGCCTCTACTTCTATCTGTTCTCTCATCCAGGCAAACGCTTCCGCATGCTGGGCTGGATGTACGTCGTCACGCTGCTGTTATTGGTCATTGCGAAGGGCAGAAGCTACTACCTGTTCCCGGCGTACCCCATGCTTTACGCCGCCGGTGCAGTCTGGGGCGAGAGTTGGTTGGCAACGCTGCCGCGCGCGCAGGCGGCGACGATCTGGAGCATCGCGCGGTGGGTGCTTGCGTCCGGCGTGGTCCTCTCAATAGTTTTTTTTCTTCCCACCGCACCGGTGAACTCACACTGGTGGGAAATTTCCAACTCGCTGCAAGAAACCTACCGTGGCGAAATTGGATGGCCGGAACTGGCGCAGGAGGTGGCGAAGATTCGCGATGCGCTCTCCCCCGAAGAGCGGGCACATCTGGGAATTCTGGCGACGACCTATGGCGAAGCCGGAGCCATCAACTTGTTCGGTCCGCAGTACGGCTTACCGCGCGCGATCAGCGGAGTCAATTCATTCTGGCAGCGAGGTTATGGCGACCCGGCGCCCCAAACGCTGATCGTGATCGGACAGAGTCGGGAATCCGCGGACGAGTACTTTACTGCGTGCCGGCTCGCGGGACACATCTGGAATCAGCACGCCGTAAAAAACGAGGAAACCGTTCGCGCTCCGGACATTTTCGTTTGCGGCCCGCCAAAACAGGGCTGGCCCGAGTTCTGGAAGCACTTTCGCTATTACGGCTAGTCGGCCGTATCTCTCGGTTCGGTGGTCGCCAATTGGAAAGGCGAACGTCGAGCGACAAATGTAGCCGGGGACACGCGCCTTTTGCGGGTACCCGCGGCCGTTTGTCCCAATCGACCAGATTACAGGATGCCTACTGATATCGAGTGAAACGCCGATCTGAGAATGTCGGCCTCTAGTGTTGCAAGCATAGGGTTAGAATCACCAGATGGGTATTCTTCGCCGGTCTGCGCTTCATGTGCTTTACTGCCTGCTTGCGCTGAGTTTCGCATACAGCGCTGACTCCGAGTGGCCAAGGTTCCGAGGGCCCGACGCGAATCCCGCAGTCCTAAACGGAAAACTTCCGGAAAAGTGGTCGAAGACGGAAAACGTGGAATGGTCGGCGGAGATCCCGGGGCGAGGCTGGTCATCGCCAATCGTGTACGGGAATGAGGTGTTTCTCACCACGGCCACGACTGATGGAAAGTCGAAGCCGCCGCAGATTGGGACTGAGTACAGCAACCAGTACGTGGCAGAGCTGATGAAGCAGGGGCTCAGCGAGAAGGAGGTGATCGAAAAAGTCACCGCGCGCGATATCGAATTACCGAACGAGGTGATGCTGCACTACTACCTGTACTGTCTCGACATTGAGACTGGTAAGCCGGTTTGGAAACGCGAATTCTATTCAGGGCGGCCGCCGGGAGGACGGCATCGCAAAAACAGTTTCGCTTCGGAGACGCCGGTGACCGATGGCAAGCTGGTCTATGTTTACGTCGCGAACCTGGGGCTTTATGCGTACGATATGAAGGGCGCGCAGGTTTGGCACACGCCGCTCGAAGCGTATCCGATTTACCTGGACTTGGGCACGGGAGGATCGCCCGCGCTGCTGGGGAACCTGCTGTTGATCGTCAACGACAACGAGAAGCAGCAGTTCATCGCGGCATTCGATACGAACACCGGCAAGCCGGTATGGCGGACAAACCGGGATCTCGACGCGAAAGCCGACAAGCTGCCGATGCGATCGGGGTGGGTTACGCCATTTGTCTGGAAGAACCCGCAGCGGACCGAAATCGTGACCGTCGGACCCGGGGTGGCCGTGAGCTACGACACCGCCGGGAAAGAGTTGTGGCATTTGTCCGGCATGTCGGCGACGCCGATTCCCAGTCCGTTCGCTTACGGAGGCTTGTTGTATGTGAACGGCGGCAGGGGAAAGCCACTGTTTGCGATCAAGCCCGGCGCAACGGGAGATTTGACGCCGGGAGCGGATGGAAAAGAAAACGAGTCTGTGGCGTGGTCGCAGCCGCGAGGCGGCACTTACTTGCCGACAGAAGTGGCGTACGACGGGGCGTTGTACGCTCTGTCGGAGACCGGGATCTTGAGCCGCTTCGACGCGAAAACGGGGAATCTGAGCTACCGGTCCAGGATCGAAGGTGGCGAGGCGTTCACCTCGTCGCCATGGGCATACAACGGCAAGGTGTTTTGTTTAAACGAAGAGGGCAAGACTTTCGTGATTGCCGCAGCCGAAAAGTTCGCGTTGCTCCGTGTCAATGAGCTGGACGAGATGGCGCAGGCTACTCCGGCCATCGTCGGCGATCGCCTGCTCTTGCGGACCGAGAGCCGGTTGTATTCCATTCGGAGCAAGAATTAACTACGGCTCAGCGGTGGCGGGCGAGACGGTGAGGGGCGGCATTGGACGCCAGCACGCATGAACGACCACCTTCCGCTAACGCTCATTTAGGGTCGCCCGTCGCGCGACTCCTTACCGCAGGGGGATGCGAAAAAGATTAGCGTGCAGGGACGGTTTCACGTATGCGTAAGTCGAAGGATTTGGTCCGGGCGCGATGTTGTCGTGCTCCACGATCTTGACGCCGGGAATGTTGGCCCATTCCGCCGGTTGTTGGACTGCTGCGGGCGGCAATTGCGGTAGAGTCTTCCCGGGAGGGATGGCAATCGCTATCGTTCTTCCAAGCGGATTGTCGCGGGACGCCAGCGCGACCTGCACGTAAAAATACCGGCCGTCCGGAGACCAGGTGGCCGTGCACAAACCGTAGCAGATTCTTTGCGCCGGACCGCCATCGAGCGGAACAGCGAGAGTCGGGGGGTTGGACAGGTTTGGCTCTCCCGGTACCACGGCGTCGACAATAATGAAGCGGCGATCTGGAGAGATATCATGAACGCCGAGGACCGGGCCAGGAAGAAGCCTCCGCATTCCGGTTCCGTCGCGTTTCGCCGCGCCGAGGTAATACGCTTTCCCGTCCGTCAAACGGAAGAGCACTTCGTTGTAGGGGCCGAAATGCGGGTCGGTTTCGCCTCCCGCCGTGATGCGGCGCGGAGGACTACTGCGGTCCAACGGCGCGATCCAGAGTTGCGAAGGTTGCCCCGCGGGCCGGCTCCAAAAAACCACTTCCTTTT
>Ga0335081_10022833_pt1 | contig 10121 bp, 8 predicted proteins | sample Lox_Sample_35_FD_206713 | JGI IMG/M metagenome (GOLD analysis project Ga0335081, IMG submission 206713) | Soil microbial communities from Loxahatchee National Wildlife Refuge, Florida, United States - Lox_Sample_3.5 | ecosystem: Environmental > Terrestrial > Soil > Wetlands | place: USA: Florida... | reverse complement strand
AGTTTAGACAAGCACAAGCCAAACCGCGAAAAAGTTGCCGCCATATAAGATATAATCTTTCGGACCGTAAGGCAGCGTTGAATAAATCCACAATATACTATCACTACCATCCGACTTCCATCGGAAACGCTCAGTTTTCTACTCAAGCTCCTCATTGACGTTTCATTGTTCGAACGGGTGTGCAATACAGCGGATAATACGCATGAAGTTACGAACGCGATTAGGCAAATGGCCGTCTAGCCATAGGTCAATCATTCATGCAACGCGCTTTGCAAAGGTCCGATGCTATTCGTGAGGCTATCGTAGACATTTGTTGCAGAGCACTAAAAGACCGAGACGGTCACGACGTGTTCGATCACGTCTGCAACATCCTAGTTGACAACCAGGTCTACTCGGCAGTATCCATCGGCATGTCAGACAAAGATGGCGTAACGATAAAGACGATAGCGCAGTCAGGTCTCCTAGACTTCAAGGACAAGCTTCAGCTATCAGACCTCTCCGAAATTCAACGTGAGGGCTACTTCATTTGCAATAATCTCCGACTCCATCAGAGCGGGGAGTGGGGAAGCGAAGCTACAAATCATGGGTTCCTCTCCATGGCATCGTTTCCTGTGAAAATCGGGAATAGCACGGTAGCGGTGCTTTCATTGTACTCGGACCGTGAAGACGTCTTTGGCTCCGAGGAAATTTCCATTGTAGAGAAGCTTCTGGAAATTATTGCAGACACGCTAGTTCGCATCCGGCTAGATGAGCACAAGAAGCACGCACAGATGGAGCTAGAACGGAGGGAAGCAATCTATTCACGAGTCGCTGAAAAGATGGTTGGCACGTTATGCGAGATCAACGACGAAGAAAAACTAACGTTCGTAGGCGGACCTCAAAAACAATTGCTCGGATATGAGCCGGAGATTCTGCTGGGCAAGAATCTTACGGAATTCGTTCACCCTGATTCCAGAGGTACGTTTCAAGGGACGCTGCAAAAGTCAGTCGAAAGTCGCGCAGCCGAGGTCGCTGAGGTGAGAGTCAAACGCAGCGACGGCCAATACATGTGGGTTGAACTCATAACGGATAGTCTAGTTGATGAGAAAGGAGCTGTTTCAGGTTCTATAATTGCTCTGCGAGACATAAGTGAACAGAAGAAAAACTTGGAACAACTCGAAAAGCATGTTCACGATCTTGAGGAGCGAGTGAAAGAGAGAACGGAGAGGCTAAGGAATCTTGATGAAAAAACGAGAAAGAAAGTCTCACGCACAATCAGTCAAATAAATGGTATCTCATTGCTTAGGGAGCGCCTAAAACGTGAGCCAGGATTCGAATCAGGATTCGAGCTGATTCTGAGAAGAGCAATTCGAGATCTCGCGATGGAGGCAGGAGGCGTGTTTATTCTGAATCCAGCGACACACAAACTTGAAACGAAAGCTTTCGCCCCCTCCAAGAAATCGATGATTCAAATCAGTTATCCGCAAGAAGATCCCTTCGTCGAATTCGAATCACTAAACAGCAAGGAACCAGTCTCAAAGAGAACAGTTGGCCTTCACAGCGTATTGGGTACAGACATGATTCATTGCGCCCCCATCATGGTAAGCGGCCGTGTTCGAGGGCTATTGGCGCTAGGTGTTAATGGGACACGATCGCTGGACGAGAATGAATCATCAATAATCAAATTGTACGCCGCCCTCGTCACCACTCTCCTGAAGTCGACCGATCTAAATGTTCAACCCGCGAGAGAACTAATTCGCCCCCTGCACGCACAGCGCAGAGTTGAATTTGGCAATAGCTACTTGGTTCCAGACAACGTGGGGTTGGCCTATGAACTGTTCCTCGAGGCTATAATGAGCGGCACAGAAGGGCTTTGCATTACTCGTACAGCGCCCGCGAAAATTAGAGAGAAGTACAAACTACATCGTACTCCAGTTATCTGGTTGACGGACGAAGTGGTCGAGGACGAGAAGGTAATTCATAGTCTCCAAGACTTGTCAATCCTTGTAAGCAATTATGTTCAGAAGGCATCGAAACCAGTAATTCTAATTGACGGCATAGAATACTTGATCTCGCACAAAGGATTCGACTCTGTTTACCATCTGATGCAGGCCAAACGAACGCAGATGGAAGCGAACCAGGGCATACTCATCGTACCGCTCTTCCGTGATGCTGTAGAAGCGAAAGAGGCGAAGCTTATGGAAAGAGAGTTCACCGTTTTCGCGCCAGGTGTTAATACACCTGTATCTGCAAAGAATGGCGTTCCTGCTGAATTGCAACCGAACGACTTCTACTAGGAAACCGTGTCTTAAGTTATCGTTAGACCGCCGTTTCCTAGATACCAGAAAGGTGGAGCGTAGGTTGAATCTAGAGGATCCTCAGGTTGTTGGCCGTAGAGGTATGGGGAGATTGTGGTCCAAATTGCATTCTGCACCGTATTGCCTTTGGAAAGAAACGCAACAACTTGTGCCGTTAGATCATCGAGCAACCCGAATTGAAGCGAAACTGGATTTGCACAGTAGATTACGGTCGTCGCCCCGGAACTAATCATGTACTGCGCTATGACGTTTGAATCACTGGTCATCAATATTGCTAGTTTCACATGTGCAAAGGATCCGCTTGACCAATGTTCTTGAAGGAATCCTTGACTGACACCAATTATCCCGGCGTGAACATCGAGGAGGTTCGCGGCAAAATCAGCAGCGTACTCGGTCAAGGTGTGTTGACTAACGTGCTCACCCAAGTACCAGAACATTCGGTGAGCATAAGTGTAGTCATCTGTCCTCCAGATTATCACATCATACTTACCCAGACCCGAAGCCAGTAGATCCAGGGTTACCTTCTGATCCTTGAGGAAAGTAACTGCATAACCTGAGCTTTCTAGGTACTTTTGTGTAAGTGACCCGTAGTAATTGTAGGGAACAAGACTGTCGATGGAGGAAAGGATAACCGCACTACGCTGCATACCCCGAACAGAAACAGAGGCTGCTTGCGAACTCATGCACACTACAAAGAGCAGAAGAACGACGAGCGCAACTTTTCTCACACACCATACCTCCCAGGCTATCAGACACACTTGTGACAGAACTCATCCACCGCACGTTCAAAGTGGACGAATTCACATGACATGCGACCATAATCCACGTTTCTACTTTGGTTTGTAACACCGCGCCGATCAGGAACACTTTGAAGGATACAAAAGAGCAAGAGTGTTTACCGAATGCCCGCCCAATCCGTAACCAATATGTGGACGCAACAAACGGCAATACACACCATCCTAATTCATTGAGAACGAAAGCTAGTATGAGCTGTTTTTCATCAGATCGCTCGTAAAGGCGTACGTTACACATTTTCATACGTTAAAAGACCAGTAAAATACGAACGAACTGATATGGGCAAGCAGTATTCGACAAGCCAATCCGTTCTGTCTCCTGGTCGGCGAAGTTCCGAGAATCATGTCAGAAACAAATCGGGTCACAGGAAGTCGGAGGAGAGTCTAAGCGAGACAATTAGGAAGTTCCTGAAGAAACCTGAGGACTTAGATTTTAGAGGTCTGGGCAGTAGACTCTGTGAAATTTTGGGAGTACAATCCGGAGACAGGATTGAGTTTCACGTACTTGCAGATGGTTCGGTGCGCGTGATAAACTGCGGAGACAACTAAGAGTTCACCGCAAACAAGACGGGCTGGTGCTACGCCTCTATTAGAACCGGCCGAGCTGAGCCCCGGTCGGTCAACTTGCCGGATAGTTGTTCGATAGTATCCGCTTGAATTACTTTGATGTTCAGATACTCTGCGAAATTGGCTTCTTCGACCGACATTGAGGGGACCGAGATTAGAGTAAGTAGGTCGACACCTGCGTTCATCGCTTTGCCGTAGAATGACGTTATTAGTTGGAAATTGCTGCTGTCTCCGCCGTTCATGAACTCGGCTACTTGTTTTCTGCCTTTCTTGTCTTCGGCTAGGAGCCCGAAGTCGAATCTTAGATCTGGTTTCGTTGCAATTATTCCTGGGACTGATACTTTCCAGGCGCCGCGTTCGAGGTGGTTTTTCAGTTCCGTTATGCATCCGGCTGCCATCTGTCCGCGTTTCAATTCTGTCACTCTGGCCTCGATTGGTTCACTTTTCGCCCAAACTCCTGTAAGCATTTCAACCATGGATTCCACGTAGAGTTTGGAGTTTGACCATACGTGCTTCATTCTCACCCCTTCGGTCGTGGGCCGTAATTGAAGGCTGACCAGGATTTCCTTTCGGTCTTTAATGATGAATTGCATGTTCTGCAGCATATCTGAGTGGTAACCGTCTACGCTTCTCAGCAGTTCAAGCCTATCTAGATCCGTTAAATCCACAAACAGGATCATCCGAATTGAGACTTGCTTCTCTCGTTTTGCAACCTCAGCCATGATCCTATCCTTCATCTCAGGCGGTGCATCCTTCGGTATGCCGATAAGTAATTCCGTGGTCGCCGTTTCGGTTAAGCTTTGCAGAGTCTTGGCAAACGCCTCATCGGTTCTTAGGACCTTCAAGTCTTCTTCGCCCTTTGAAGTCGTTTCAAGTAAGTCGAGTTCGTCTGCTGAATCCCAGAAGTTTGCGAAAATATCGACTACCGTGTCGAGGGATTTACTCTCTTTCGATTCGATCTTTAAGCAGGTTTCCTGTTTGCTGTTCAATGCCATGGAATCGTCGGTTGTGAATGCGATTATCATTTCACGGTCGTCCGCAATGAAAAGTCGAGTTGCTTTAGATATTGGCACAACCTTCACCGAGGCGAAGCTTGTGTAGTGAGCTAGGATGTCCAGCTTGTCCTCCTCGAATTGAATCACTATCTGTACCTTTACACCCCTCTTTGCAGCTCGTTTGAGAGCATCGTCTAGATCAACGTACTGAAATCTTACGAGATCTTTCTTGGTGGTAACAAGTCTGATGTACTTCTCCGCTGACTTGAACATTTTCGCTAATAGCTCGTAGATTTGTTTCCTCCCTTGTACGATCCTGAAACTCATTATGTCTGAGTCAACGGGTTCGGTGAGCACACTCTTCCAGTCGTCCAGAACCGCGTCGTATCGATCTCTCATTAAGCCGAGTTTGGTTTCGGTTTCCCTAATCAGGAGTTCGAGAGCTTTCTCTAAGGGAATTGGAATGAACTTCATTGGTTTCTCCATCGTTGCCTTAACGAGCTCCCGCTCCTGTAGCTTTGTTAAGACTCGATAGACAATCATTCTGTTGAGTTGGAGCTTGCGAGCAATCTCTCCGGCCCGGGCTTTTCCGCTCCGCAGTAGGGCCAGGTATATGTTCGCTTCCTTGTCGGTCAGCCCGAAGTCGAGCAGTTGTTTGGTAACGTTTTCTGACAACTCAGACCGCCCTAAACTGGGACTGGTAACGTATTTTAAATTGTGATCGATCAAATGTTACAATTAGTCTACAGGAAGGAAACTTCTCCCAACGCCGTCCACGGTGGATTTTGCCTTCTCGCAACCTGCATCCCTCACTCAACATACACTCATGAGCCGGGACGGTCACTTGGTCGAATCATGCCGGTGCCGTCATCGCTCTGCAGGCATTTGTGGATAAGGTGAGAGTATCTGTTCTTCAGGTCACTGTAGGTTTCTGAGACGCCCCCGGAACCATACCGTTTAGTCACTGTTTCTGCAAGTTCAAGGAAGACGGCATCGCTAATGAGTTCTGCTACCAGGGTAAGAAATTCCTTAGCTTCTTGGTTAGCCGAATAGTACATTGCAACTGATGGCGCCCGTTTTGCAATATTGATTATGCCCGTATCCTTGTCCAATCGCACCCGTACCTTCGGATCTTGGTAAGAGTTCAGCCTGATACCCTTGAAGAGGATAGGATATCCCTCCCCCCCAGCCAAATCCCGTCTCTGACCATCACGAGTCTTGACCGGCTCTTTGTCTTCGTGGCTTGTCAGTGGTTTGTGCATTTGCGACGGTTTCATTAGACGAATCGCGAGCTTGTTAATCTCCCACAGCACGTTGGTTAGGCGTCTCCTTAGGTCTGAGTTGATTCCCCTGCTTTCGGTAGTTTGGGATGCTGTTTCACGATCTATGACAGGTTGCAGTGTTTCCTCGACTACCTTCCGGAGGGCCTTTGTGAATGAATGATGAGGATCTAAACCGTCTCGTTTGTCGTTGATTACTAGATCTCCACGCAGCATGAAATCCTCGATCGCATCGCACCTTACCTCTCCGAAGATCCGTGACGCATATGGGTTGTAGTCAAACTTGAAAAGCGTTGAGTCGTGGATCGCGTTCCTGCTGCGAATTAAGAGACCTCCATCGCGCGTATAACCGTCTTGACTTAGGGGTCTGTCTGCCATCTGCACTTTTAGATCGAGATTCGCGTGAAAGCCAGGTATCACAAGACCATGCCTTGAGACGACGAGTCTACCTACGGGTGGAGTGTAACTGAGAATCTCACTTCTTACACCGTCTGTAAGTACTACTCTGCGTCGGCGCGATTGCATAATGTCTCGCAAACAACAATGATTTGAGAGCGCGTAGTGAATCCAACTGTATGGTGGGATTCGTTTGATATGCATAACGGTTACGTAGACCTGAGTTCCGTTCTTTCCGTACGGTACTCCTAATCCCACATAGTCCGTGAGGTTTGCCTTTCTTTCCTGACGCCTTACATAGGTTCCGTCCTCAGTTAGGGAGCATTGGTATAAGCGACCATTCTTGATGGACCAAACTTGTCCTTGCCCCAATCCTAAAATGGCCTCCTTTAGGCCTCGGCCATAGAACCCTCTAACTGACTGCCCATTCCTGATACCACTCGTTTCGTTCCCATAAATACCGACGCATTGATCCATCATCTGACCGCTCATTCCCTCTGCGAAATCTGACACTGTGAAACTGTCTTCCTTGCGATCGATCGCGATCGTGATTCTTCCGAATGACGGATCATTCTGCGAGTTCATTCGTCGGTAGCTGTCATCGGAGTTCGTAATCAATTCAACAATGCTTTTGATCGGATCTCCGCGGACAGCAGATGAAGCTAGTTGAATTAGGGCCCTGTCTGAGACGACCAAGTGCCGTTGAACCACTGGGATTTCGCTTGCCTGTTGGATATCACGGCAAAACTCCAAGCGTGTCACATCTGTTCGTTCATGCAAGCTGCATAACGGTATAAGACAACGTTTGTAACATTCAATCGTTCAAAGCTTACACTTGATCAGATGTACCGAGTGAATGCAGCAAAAGGCTTTGGGAGTAGAATGATTGTGAGGGTAGAGAGACTCTACCCTCGTGGGCTCGCCTTAGAGACCCAACCTGCGCCTAGCAGCGCCACTAATCATCCGTCGCGACTTGTCAGAAGAAGCTTTGTCACACGTTACGTTACAATCAAGCTGAATGAATTACGGAACCTGGTTAGTTCTCGCTTCGATGGATTACGTAGGCACCTATCAGATTTAGGGCTATGCTTGAGATGAACATCATGATAACATACGGATTGACGTTGATGATTTCGAGAAAATTCTGCAAGTAGATTATGAGAATCGCTAGGGCAAGTAGGCTGAAAACGTAACCTAGGAAGATTATGAACCAACCATGAATCTTCTTCATGGGTTCACAACCCAAAATAGCTCTCTACAGGCCATATAAGAACACCGACCAGTTTCACTTTGCCGGAACGAACACTCGCAATCGCTTCTCTAACTCGTCAGCCGCTTCTTTCGCACTATTCGCTTCGATCACCTCAATGTTATACAAATCTGCCAAGTTCCGACCAGCCTGATTTACGCCGGGGATGGCGACGAGGAAACCTTGATCGATATCAGTGTCGAGAATCTTGCCCATTAGCGCGGAAACGGGGGATACGTCAAGATTACCAGTCGACCACACCACGTCTAAAGCCACCATCACATTCTTTCCCCCTATTCTTCGACTTCCGAAGAGATCGAATGGCTGGAGGTTGCCTGATTTGCCTTTGATCGCACTTGGAGCCGTTACTTTGAAGCCCATTTCTTCAAAGCGCATTCGGATCGGACCGATAGACACGGTTCCTTCCTCCAACTCCTGCTTCACAACTTCACTGAGAACGTAGGAATACACGTCAATGAAACTCGCCTCGCTCAAGGTGAAATTCAATTTGCACTTCTTGCAGTTATGCATCCACATGGGTTTCTCAAAAGACTCACCACACGATCGACATTTGAAATTTGTCGCGACATCCTTCAAATCCATTCGGTTAACCGATTTCTTGCACTTAGGACAGAGCCAGCCGTCGGTACTTAGAAACGAGTCTTCAACATCGGAGAAACCACAGCTCGTATGTTCAATGATCTGCCTTTTTTCCAGGTTCGACGAGTTGCAAGATACACAGAGGTATTTCACTGAAATTGCGGGCGATAGGCAAGACGGGCAGGCGACTGCCTTATCGCGATATTTCTTTAGCAGAATCCCCGCTTCGTACAATTGTCTGATCAAGTAGAGGGATTCAGTTACGGGCCCGGTAAGATAGTATTCGGCAGTTGGATATCGAAACCCCAAGTTCTGGTCATATTCCGGAATTAATTCCTCTCCTTCACTGAGCATGTGGCGAAGTAGCATCTTGACCCCATGATTCATGTACAAGTTCGTTCTCGCAGAATCGTTCATGTGGTCGCTACATCCATGGAGATCAAGTAACACTCTTTGATATATTCCAATGAGTGAAACACTCAAACACCCAACCTGCGCGGAACAACCACTCGCTTAAATTGAAATGCAGAGACTTCTTTACGCTGCATGTCGCGGAGTTTCAATCGTATCGCTAGTGCGAATTGTCGGAAATGACGCTATGGTCACTGGTTTGGCGGGCGCTGGTGATCGGTTTGTTTGAACAGGTTTTACAGCGGTTCCGTTGATTTGGCGCGAATATGCGAAGGCTCTCCTTAACCCAGCCTCTAGCATCAGTTTTGGATCGAGCATGTCTATCTTAGTTGTTCCGTCTTCGTATACCATTTTCAGGAGTGGTTCATTGCTTTTCGGTTGACGGAAGTAGCCGGAGAGTACTGGTGCCACTTGTCGAACATTGTCTACTAAGAGGGCGACTGAGTCGCCATTCTTCATCACGAGAATCAACCGTTGCCTAGTACTTTGAGGCTTCACTCTCAGTATGAGAGCAGGGTCAACTATTGGAATAACGTGCTCCCGGTGTTCCATCACACCTTTCATGAAGTAGGGCATCTCCGGCAGAGATACGACATTCTTGGGAGCAATAATCTCTTGCACCGAATCAACGTGAAAACAGTACTCTTTTGTCGCTAGATCGAAAATCACAATGTAGGACCTCTCAAGCACCTTCCCCGCGCTCTTTGAGAGGGCTTGTGTTCGTTGCATGGCCGACTTCAGGCCATTGACCAAGCTTCCCAAGGTACTCATGGAACGTTCCAGATCGGTAGATGACCCTTCGAAGATCTGAGCCGCCCGCATTGCAAGCTGCATCGTCTCAACCCAGACCTGTTTGAGAGCGAGAAGGTTCGGGTCTTTAGACTCCATGACGAACTTGATCTCGTCTCGCCTGGAGATCATGTCGTATCTAAGATTCGTCAGATCAGTCTTGAGACTTACAATGTCGTGAAAGATCGCCGCACTATCCATACCCGACAAGGGTCGAGCCTTCATCGCGTGAAATTAAGAGTACATTAGTTTGTTGCCATGATGGGTTCTTCGGATGCATCTGACCTTAACGAGTTGACAGGTAGGGCGCTGACTACCTTCGTAACGTTGAGGTAGATTAGGAGGCGATCGCCTACACGACATATTCCGCGTAGATATTGGCTATCCACACTCATCGAGACTGAGGGTGGTTTGTGGATTCTGTCCCTAGGAACTCTTATGACTTCGCTTACTGAATCCACCAGAATCCCGACTAGCCCGTCTCCAGATTCCACGATTATGGTGTGTGGTTGTGTGGATGGATCGCCTGCAAGACCGAATCGCTTCTTCAAATTGACGACGGGAATTATGGTCCCACGTACGTTGATGACACCCTCAACGTACGGAGGCTGTCGTGGAACAGGTGTGATCTCTCTCTTTCGGATAATCTCTCTAACTTGGTTTATCTCGATGCCGTAGTCTTCCCCTCCAAGTTTGAATACTACGATCTGTTCTTCTCCTTCCTTTCGACCCTTCGAAAGGTC
>Ga0335081_10022832_pt1 | contig 10121 bp, 9 predicted proteins | sample Lox_Sample_35_FD_206713 | JGI IMG/M metagenome (GOLD analysis project Ga0335081, IMG submission 206713) | Soil microbial communities from Loxahatchee National Wildlife Refuge, Florida, United States - Lox_Sample_3.5 | ecosystem: Environmental > Terrestrial > Soil > Wetlands | place: USA: Florida... | reverse complement strand
GTGCGATGCTGGACCATCAGGTCCGTCATCTGCAAAAGCGTCTCGTAGCGCCGATCGCGGTCAGACTGAAACTGGCGTCCGGGAACCATCTGCACGAGTTCGCACGGTCTGCGCCCCCTCGATGCAAACCAATCCTTCTAAAAACTAGCAGCCTGTAGTAGGTCGCATAATACACCGAATAGGGCCACGCGCAAGCAGATTTTTTTGACTAGCGTAGACGGCGTTAATCATCTTGGCATGATTCCTGACATATCCAACGCCCGTCCACCCCAGGCCGCCCGCTATAATCGACACATGGCACGAGGATGGGAGAGCAAGTCGGTCGAGGAGCAGCAGGCCGAAGCCCGATCGACACCGGCCAAGGCGAAGACTCCCCTCACCCCGGCCCAGGTTGCTGCGCAACGGCTGAAACAGGGGCTGATGCTATCGCGCAAACACGTGCTGCAGGAAATAGAGGCCTCGCAGAATCCCCGCCGCCTTCAGATGCTGCAAAAAGCCCTGGCTGACCTGGACGCACAACTCAACCGTCTGGGCTAAGTCGCTCGTTTCAGGCGGTGAACTTGGTCTCGTGACGTATAATGTCCTGTAACTCCCCATGAAAGCTTACGTGTACGTTTCATTGAAGAAGAGTGTTCTGGATCCCCAGGGAAAGACCATCCATGGGGCGCTTAAGAAGATGGGATTCAAGGGGTTGGAGGAGGTCCGGCAGGGCAAGTACTTCGAGTTGAGTCTCGATGGCGGCTTGTCCCGGGCCGAAGCCGAAACCGAAGTGGCGCGTATTGCCCGCGAAGTCCTTACTAACCCAGTGATTGAGGAATTCCGCTTCTCCCTCGAGGACTGATACGAAATCTGGTCCCGAGTCCAGAGATTTTGAATAACCCTTCCCCGAAAGAGTGATTTACGCTGACGAATTGACCCAGAGGATTACACCATGTGCGGCATAGTGGGCTACGTAGGCAAGAAGCAGGTTGTGCCCGTCATCATCGACGGGCTGCGGCGTTTGGAGTATCGCGGGTATGACTCCGCCGGCATTGCGGTGGCTGGCAACGGTGACGGCTTGCAGGTGCGCCGCGCGGAAGGCAAGCTGCGCAACCTGGAAGAAGTCATCCGGCTGAAGCCGCTGGACGGCACCTACGGCATTGGCCACACCCGCTGGGCCACGCACGGCCGTCCCACCGAGGAAAACGCCCACCCGCACCGCGACTGCACCGGACGGATCGTGGTGGTGCATAACGGGATCATCGAAAATTACGTCCCGCTCAAGAGAAAGCTCATAGAAGAAGGCCACAAGTTCACCACCGAAACCGACACTGAAGTGATCGCTCACCTGGTCGAAAAGTACTATCTCAAAAGCGGAAACGGGCACCGCCCCGCGCTGGACGAAGCCGTACGCAAGACGGTCAGCCAACTAACGGGAGTTTTTGCCCTAGCCGTGATTGCCGCCGACGATCCCAACAAAATCGTCGCCGCGCGCAATGGGCCGCCGGCGGTCATCGGGCTTGGCAAAGATGAATACTTCGTGGCTTCCGACGTTCCCGCCATCCTCTACCACACCCGCGATCTTTTTTTCCTTGCGGATGGCGACTTGGCCGTCATCACCCCGGAAGGCGTGCAGCTGACTGATTTCAAAGGACAACCCATTGTCCGCGAAGTGCAGCACGTCACCTGGGACCCGATCATGGCTGAGAAGGGCGGGTTCAAGCACTTCATGCTCAAGGAGATCTACGAGCAGCCCCGCGCCGTGCGCGACACCACGATCGGGCGCATCTCGCAAGAGAGCGGTTCGGTCTTCCTGGATGAAATGGAAATGACCGAGGCCGAATTCAAGGCCATCCGCAAGATCAACATCGCCGCCTGCGGCACCAGTTGGCATGCCGCGCTGGCCGGCAAGTTCATGATCGAGCGCCTCGCCCGCGTCCCCGTCGAGGTTGACTACGCGAGCGAGTGGCGTTACCGCGACCCGATCATTCCGCCTGACACGGTGACCATGCTGATCTCGCAATCCGGCGAGACCGCCGACACGATCGCTGCCCAGCGGGAAGCCAAGGCGAAAGGATCGAAGACCTTAGCTATCTGCAATGTCGTGGGTTCGATGATTACGCGTGAAGCTGCGGGAACAATCTACACTCACGCCGGCCCGGAGATCGGCGTGGCTTCCACCAAAGCGTTCACCTGCCAGCTTACGTCGCTCTATCTGTTTGCCCTGTACCTGGCCCAGTTGCGTGGAACTGTAACAAGAGAAAAGGCCCAGGAAGCGGTTCACGAACTCACCTTGCTTCCGGGCAAGCTGGAACACATTCTCACCCACGACGAGAGCTGCGAAAACCTGGCCAAGGAATATGTCCGCTCGCAGGACTTCCTGTTCCTGGGACGCGGCATTCATTATCCGATCGCGCTCGAAGGCGCCCTCAAGCTGAAGGAAATCTCCTACATTCACGCCGAAGGCTATCCGGCCGGCGAAATGAAGCACGGCCCCAACGCGCTGATTGATGAAAACCTTCCCGTAGTAATTCTTGCCACCCGCGACGCGAAAGATGATCTCTCCGTGGTGCGCTATGAAAAGACGATTTCAAACCTGAAAGAAGTCAAGGCCCGCTCCGGACAAGTGATTGCGCTGGCGACCGAAGGCGACGAGGAAATCAAGGAAGCCGCCGACCACGTTCTCTACGTTCCGCCGGCGCCCGAAGAGCTTTCGCCGATTCTCGAGATCGTCCCGCTGCAGCTTCTGGCCTACCACATCGCGGTGCGCCGCGGCTGCGACGTCGACCAGCCACGCAATCTGGCGAAATCTGTGACGGTGGAGTAGCCGCGAGAATCGAATTGCTGCATGAGATTCAGACAGCGTACGGGGCACGCCTTCAGGCGCGCCGTTAAGCCCAGGCTTAAATGAGCGTCTTTGGGGGCTGCGCGCCGGTCCGGGTACGGACACGGCCTGTGATAAAATCAGCGAGAATCAATTAATTAGTTCACGAACATATGGGAACAACACCAGAGTCTTTACCTCGAATCGTATCTGCGCTGGCGGCGCGAACGCAGCTTGGACAAATCATGCGCCGGGCCCGGCGAGATGATGTTCGCTTCGTTGTGGACCGGCGAGGCGAGCCGCAAGTAGTCATTATGGGCATCAAGGACTTCCTCAAGACCATCGCCCCGGAGAAGAAAGTCGTTGCAGCCATTCGAGCCGCTGCCCGCAAGCAGGGAAAGCACACGCTCTCCAAACGTGAGATTGATCGCGAGATCCGCGCCTACCGCCGCGAGCGGACGTTGTAGCCGATGAGAAATGTCCGGGTTGTGCTGGATACAAACGTAATCGTATCGGCGCACCTGAATAGCGACGGCTTCGAGCGCCACGTTCTGGATCTGGTCCTGGCGGGTAAGCTGCACCTCATCGTCTCCCCGCCAATTCTTGAGGAATACGAGGGTGTGCTCCTGCGATCGAAGTTCGGGATCGGCCGGCGGCAAGTCCGTCGATCGCTGGGTGTGCTGAGAGGTGCGGCACGGATGGTCCGACCACATCGGCAACTGAAAGTAACTCGTGATGCCACGGACAATCGCTTTCTGGAATGTGCCGAGGCCGGCAAGGCAGACTACCTGGTGACCGGCAATAAACGCCACTTCCCTGGCAAATGGCGGCAGACTCAAATCGTAAACGCCCGCGAACTGCTGGAGTGGGTTGTGCCGCTGCTAAGGCGATGACTTCCAAATAGCGACCAGATCTTTATCACGGGGGACACAGAGTATCACGGCGAACTGTCCACGGTTCGCCGCACAATGGAGCCGGTCAGCTGGGTCCACGCCACAGATAGGAATCGTCGTCCCTTCTTGCCGCATCTAAACCTTGACAGCAAAACACTCAAGTCTTAGCATAGCAATGAGTGCAATCAAAATCGCTATGAATATAAAGCACTTATTGGTTTAGGAGGAGCCAGTTATGGCCAAGATTATCGGAATTGACCTCGGTACCACCAACTCCTGCGTGGCCGTGATGGAGGGTGGAGAGCCCAACGTGATCGCCAACGAAGAAGGAGGAAGAACCACCCCTTCCGTGGTTGGGTTCACCAAGACCGGGGAGCGGTTGGTAGGGCAGGTGGCCAAACGCCAGGCCATCACCAACCCGGAGAATACCGTGTACTCGATCAAGCGCTTCATGGGACGGCGCTATGACGAAGTGAATGAAGAAATGAAGATGGTCCCCTACAAGGTCGTCCGACAGGGCGATCACGTGGCCGTTCTGGCGCAGGGCAAGGAATACACGCCTCCGCAGATCTCCGCCATGATCCTGCAGAAACTCAAGAAGGCAGCGGAAGACTATCTCGGGGAGAAGGTCAGCGAGGCGGTCATCACCGTCCCGGCCTATTTCAACGATGCCCAGCGGCAAGCAACCAAGGATGCGGGCCAGATTGCCGGGCTCGAAGTGAAACGCATCATCAACGAACCCACGGCTGCCGCGCTCGCCTATGGCCTCGATAAAGGCAAGGACGAAACCATCGCCGTGTACGACTTCGGCGGCGGCACCTTCGATATTTCGATTCTGGAAGTCGGCGAAGGCGTCATCGAAGTGAAGGCGACCAACGGCGACACCCACCTGGGCGGCGACAATATCGACCAGCGCCTGGTGGACTGGCTGATTGACGAATTCAAAAAAGACGAAGGCCTTGACCTGCGCGGCAAGGGCAATGAGATGGCGCTGCAGCGGCTGCGCGATGCGGCAGAGCGCGCCAAGATCGAGCTCTCCACCACCATGGAGCACGAGATCAACCTGCCCTTCATCACTGCCGACGCCAGCGGGCCAAAGCACCTGGTGAAGAAGCTCACCCGCGCCAAGCTGGAATCGATGGTGGAAGACATCATCCAGCGGTCGGTTGGGCCATGCAAGCAGTGCATGAAAGACGCGGGCGTGGAGCCCAGCAAGATCAACGAAGTGGTGCTGGTCGGCGGACAAACGCGCATGCCGCGTATTCAGCAACTGGTGAAAGACTTGTTCGGCAAGGAACCGCACAAGGGCGTGAATCCGGATGAAGTGGTAGCGGTAGGCGCAGCCATTCAGGGCGGCGTGCTCAAAGGCGAAGTGAAAGATCTGCTGCTTCTGGATGTGACTCCGCTGACGCTGGCCATCGAGACGCTCGGCGGCGTGGCTACGCCGATGATCCCGCGGAATACGACCATCCCGACGAAGAAGACCGAAGTCTTCTCGACGGCGGCCGACAGCCAGACCTCGGTGGAAGTCCACGTGTTGCAGGGCGAGCGGCCTATGGCGGCGCAGAACCGCACTCTCGGCAAGTTCCATCTGACCGGCATTCCGCCAGCTCCGCGCGGGGTGCCGCAGATTGAAGTGACGTTCGACATCGACGCGAACGGAATTCTCAATGTGACCGCGAAGGACACGGCCACGCAGAAAGACCAGAAGATCACGATTACGTCGTCTTCCGGCTTGTCGAAAGAAGAAGTGGAGCGGATGGCGAAGGACGCCGAATCCCACTCCGCGGAAGACAAGTCGCGGCGGGAGGAGATCGAGGCCAGGAACCAGCTGGACTCCATGGTCTACAGCGTCGAGAAGATGCTGAAAGAGCTTGGCGACAAGATCTCGGGCTCCGAACGCGGGGATGTGGAGAATGCCGTGGCTGATGCCAAGAAAGCGCTGGAAGGCGGCGACAAGGCGGCCATGGACAAGGCCCGCGAAGCGCTGACCCAGGCTTCGCACAAGCTGGCCGAGCAGATGTACAAGGCGGCGCAGTCGCAGACGCCGCCGAGCGGCGGCCCGGCTGGCGGAGGTCCGGAGCCGAGCGCCAACGGAGCCGGCGGCAAGAAAGACGAAGGAGTCATTGACGCCGAGTACGTGGATGTCGAGGACAAGAAGTGAGCCGATTGCGAAGGCGGATTGCAAACAGGGCTGCTCGCAAGAGCAGCCCTTCGCGCCGAAGCAAAAAGTAGAGGTTGCACGCAAGAAGGGATCGATCACAAGAAAGCAGGGGAGGTAGAACGTTGCAGTTCCAGGTCAGGGGTCAGGAATATTTTCTGGCATTCGTCGAAGACGAGCGCCGTTGGTATCTGTTTGCGCCGAACGCGGACGGCGTGCAGCGCATGCCGGTCTACGTGGACGCGCCAAAGAACGAAAAACCGCAAGCGCCCAGCGTCGGCAAAGGAGGACGGCAGTCCTGAGGTTCATCGCGGGGCGAGAGAGACCGCGGCACGCCACGAAGCCCGTGGGCTACAATTCCACCATTCCGAAAGGAGCCCGACTTTTGAAGCTGCGACTCGCGATCCTCTCCGTTTGGCTCACCACCATGGCGACTTTCGCCCTGGCCCAGACCGGCGCGCCGATCTCGCCCGACAGCCCGCTCTACAAGTCTTTTACGCTGCTGAAAAGCCAGCCGGCGTATCGCATGACGATCAACATGCAGTCGAACGATCCGCGCATGGCACAAGCGGCGGCCATGGGCCTTGGCTTCAGCCCCATCGAAAAACTGGTCCAGGGCGACACATCGCAGGTCATCATGCATATGAAGATGCCGGCCATGGACATCCCCGGGAAAATTGACGATTGGGAGATTCGAGCGGTTGCGAAGGGCGGCCGAGCGGCGCGGATGTTCTCATCGCCGGCGATTCCGCGTTTGAAGAAGATGCAGGAGCAGCAATTCGCCATGCAGATGGCGATGCTCGACAGGCAGGCGGGCATGGCCATCGCGCAGGCGTTGGCTCTCGGCCCGTTTGGCGCCATCCGCGCGGGCATGCTGGCCGGCGAGACGGCTGCCTTCATTGTGCTGGCCGCCCGCCAATTCAAGAAGGCGGAAGAGTTCTGGGATTGGAAGTGCATGGACCAATCAAACAAATCGGCCGACCAAACCGCCGAGCGCAGCCCCGATCCTATGAGCGATATGAAAGCCACCGGCGATGAAGCCATCGGTGGAACGCCCGCCAGCGGCTATGACTTCTACGTCCGGGAAAATGGCAACGCCCAGGGACCAGTCCACTTGGCCGTGGCCAAAGACAGCGGCTTGCCTCTGCGCATTGGCATGACCGATCCCCAGGGCCACGGCAGCATGCAGATGGACTATGCCTATACGGCATCGGAAAAGATCGAGATTCCGGAGTGCCTGGCCAAGGCGCAGTAAGAAGCACGAATCGCTGGAAACATGGTTACTACTACCAAGAAAGATTATTACGAGATTCTCGGAGTAAAGAAGTCGGCCTCGGCGGATGACATCCGCAAGGCGTTCCGCAAACTGGCGCGAAAGTATCATCCCGACGTCAATCCCGGTGACAAATCGGCGGAAGAAAAGTTCAAAGCCATCTCCGAGGCCAACGACGTCCTGAGCGACCCCAAGAAGCGGAAGATCTACGACCAGGTCGGCTTCTATTCTGACAACATTGACCCGGCAACCGCCGAAGCCTATGCGCGCGCGGGCGCCCAAGGTGGATTTCCCGGCGGCTTCCCGCAAGGACAAGGCGCGCCCGGCGGACAGGGCGCCCATTTCGATTTCGGCGGATTTGACTTCTCCGACATGTTCGAAGGCGGCCGCGCTCGGCCGGAAGCCGGGAGCAGCAGTTTCCGCGACATCTTCTCAGGCATTTTCGGCGGGCGGGGCGGTGTGCCCCAGGAAGGCCCGGAGCCCGGCACCGACCTGGAATACCAGGTGAACGTGCCGTTCTGGACAGCTATCCGTGGCGGCGTGATGCGACTGAACATCGCCCGCCGCGATGCATGCACCCGTTGTGCCGGGCAGGGTTTCACCGAAGCTCCCGGCAAGTGTCCGGAATGCGGCGGCAAGGGCCAGGTCACTCAGACTGGCGGACGCATGAAGTTCAACGTTCCCTGCCCTCGCTGCCACGGAACCGGCAAGAACATCTCGACCTGTCCCACTTGCCACGGAGAAGGGACCGTCGAGCGCAGTGAACCGCTCGAGGTTCGCATCAAGGCGGGCACGCGCGACGGGCAACGCATCCGCATCCCGGGCAAGGGCAACGCCGGCTCGCACGGCGGCCCGGTCGGCGACCTTTATGTGATCATCCGCGCGGGCGAACATCCGGTTTTCCATCGCGAGGCCGACGACATCCATCTCACCGTTCCGGTGACGGCTACCGAGGCGGCGCTCGGCGCCAAAATCGAAGTTCCGACCATTGACGGTCGCACGCTGTTGAAGATTCCGCCTGGCACGCAGTCGGGACAGAAACTACGCCTGCGCGAAAAAGGCGTTCCCTCGGCCACACGCGAAGGACTGCGCGGCGATGAAATCGTAGAGATCAAGATCACCGTGCCCATGCCGCGCGACGAAAAGACCAAAGAACTGCTGCGGGAACTGGCCAAGCTGAACCCGGAAGACCCGCGTGCCGAGTTGTTCAGCAAAATCTAGAAGGCTTGTCTTGACTCCCCTGCATCCCGCGGGCACAATCTCCTGCTGACAAAACCACGATTTCAGCCTTCAGGAGGAGCGCCAAATGGGGCTTTCACAACAGCCGCATCGCAGCCAGCGGAACCGGCGGGCCTTTCTGCGTTATCTCGCCGCCAGTCCACTGCTGGCAGGCCCGAGCTTTTCTCCCGAGAACTGGGCAAAGTTCCTGGGCCTGCCTTCGTTCTCGCTCGACGCAGGAAAGACCTTTAAGCCCGGCGACCAGATAACCAGCCCCGAGCAGGCGCTCGACGTGATGGAATTCGAGGCGGTCGCTCAAAAGACTCTGCCGCCCGCGCATTGGGGATTTCTGGCAACCGGCGTCGACGACGACGCCACCATACACGCCAACCGCGAAGGCTTCTTCAAGATCCAGATTCGTTCCCACCGGCTGGTCAACGTGGAACACATCGACACCTCGGTGCGCCTCCTCGGTACCACATGGGAAACTCCGATTTTTCTCTCCCCGGTAAGCTCGATGCGTGCATTTCATCCCGACGGCGAAGCCGGCGTGGCCAAGGCGGCGCGCGCAAAGAACCATCTCCAGATTCTCTCGACCGTGGCCTCGTGTTCAGTGGAGGAAGTCACCGAGGCGCGGGGAGGCCCGGTGTGGCAACAGCTTTACCCTACAAATGACTGGAACGTAACCCGCGCGATTATCAAACGCGCCGAAGCCGCGGCCGCACCCGTGCTGGTGTTAACCGTAGACCTGCAAGACGGCAGCAACCGCGAGACCATGTTCCGCTCGCGCCGCTATGACGATCGTGAGTGCACCGACTGCCACCAGGGCGGCGGTGGCCCTCAAAACTGGATGCGCCTGCCGTCGTTTGAGAAGCTGGATAGCTCGAAGGTCACCAACCTCGCCCCACCGAACATGACCTGGGATTTTGTGGACCGCCTGAGAAACTCCACAAAGATGAAGTTCATGATCAAGGGCATCGTCACCCGGGAAGATGCCGCGCTCGCGGTCAAACACGGAGTGGATGGCCTCATCGTGTCCAATCACGGCGGCCGCGCCGAGGAGACGCTGCGCTCCACGATTGAAAGCCTGCCCGAAGTCGTCGAAGCCGTGAACGGCAAAATTCCGGTTCTGGTGGATAGTGGGGTGCGCCACGGCACCGACATCTTCAAGGCGCTTGCGCTGGGCGCTACTGCCGTGGGCATCGGTCGCCCCTACGCCTGGGGACTCGCCAGTTTCGGTCCTGCGGGCGTCGAAGCCGTGCTCACCATCCTGCGGCGCGAGTTGCAAACCATGATGCGGGAAGCCGGAACACCGTCCATCGCCGATATCACCCGGTCATCGGTAGCGACGCACTGGTAGCCGCGTGGCGCGGGCCGCGTTACCTCCGTGCTATCACGCCCGCTTTACAAACTTTTTCAAGAATCCTCTTGCATCTGCGGGAATTTGCCGTAATCTCAATGTGCGAAGTAACTCCAGCCGAAATGCCTGGAATCCGTCACCAGGAGCCTCGCAACAAGGGAGACGGGGTGGCTGAGAGTGATTCGCCCGGAGGAGGAAGCCATCGAAATTGGCAACAGCTAGTGCGCCCCGTCAACAACTCCAGCCCCCAGCCATCGTTCCCAGCCGAAAAAAGTCCGTTCGACTCACGCTCTGGCCGCTCGTCGCCGCCACCTTTTTCATGGTCTCCGGCGGCACCTATGGGACCGAAGACATCGTGCACGGCGCCGGCTACGGCCGCGCCATCCTCATTCTGTTGCTGACGCCTGTCCTCT
>Ga0335081_10022831_pt1 | contig 10122 bp, 9 predicted proteins | sample Lox_Sample_35_FD_206713 | JGI IMG/M metagenome (GOLD analysis project Ga0335081, IMG submission 206713) | Soil microbial communities from Loxahatchee National Wildlife Refuge, Florida, United States - Lox_Sample_3.5 | ecosystem: Environmental > Terrestrial > Soil > Wetlands | place: USA: Florida... | reverse complement strand
ACTTGCGAACGGCGCCGCGTTGCAGGAGCGGTTTGGCGATCGGGTGGGCTTCCACTACTACGAGGACGAAGACCGGGGCATTTTCTGGTCAAACGATCCGGCGACGACCATTCATGAGATGGTCCGAACGGCCGGTCTCGAGGAGCGGTACGAGCAACTCGCGCGCGTGGCGCAGGTATATCGTAAGGCTGGATTGAGGGAATGACGCCGGCTGTGTTCTCCAGCTCTGACTGCCCGCAGTGACACGCCGCCGGCTGAGCCGGGAAAGCTAGCGTCCTGGTTGGCGCGGCGATCGCGCCGGGCGCCGCTTGCGTGCCATCCGCCTGCACCGTGTCGGAGGTGTCATCGTGTTCGTCCGCGAGGTGTCACCCAGTCGGAGCTTCCCGGCGAGATCCACTGAAAATACTCCGGCCTGCCCGCCGGACGCGGCTCGACGAGCGGACCGCGCGGTGCCGCCGGTGCCAGGCTGCTTGCCGCCAACAAAGCCTTCGACTCGCCCTCTGGCGGCGCGCCTGCAGGTCAGCGCCCGCCAGAGCGCCGCAGCGCGCTGAGGCGGACTGCTGATGTGGTACAAGCGCTTGCCGGACCGCATACGGCGACCTGCATGCCTCCGCGAAGACATGTGGGCGTCACACAGCAGGAACAAAGAGACGTTCGCAGCCGTCTCTCCATTTAGGTACCCGTTAAGCACTCGTGACCCTGCGACGCCAGTTCCGCTCCAGCGCCTCTGTTTGGGAATCGGCCTGCATCGCTTTCAGCTCTCTGACCAAGAATAAACTGCGCAGCTTCCTCACGTTGTCCGGCATCATCCTGGCCACCACAACGCTCATTGCCGTGACGTCGCTGATCCACGGTATGAAAGTGTACATCTCCACGAAAGTCTCCAACATGGGCTCCGACGGTTTCCACATCGTGCGCATGGCCTGGTTCGGTCCCTGGAATCCCAAGGAATTCTACAGAATGATGCAACGGAATCCGGAAATCAAGCCCGCGGAGTATGAATTCATCAAGGGCCATGCTACGCTCCTCAAGGATATCGGGATGATAGTGTCGCGGAGCGCTCCGCTTTCCTATAAAGGCGACTCCATGGAGGACGTGCAAGTGCAGGGCATCACCGCGAACATACCCGCACTGGATAACGTCGAGGTGTCCCTGGGACGCGCCATCACGCCGGAAGAAGTCCGGCGGCACGCGGCCGTGATCTTCATCGGCCATGACGTGCTCACGCGCTTTTTCACAGGCGAAGATCCGATCAATAAGACGATCAACGTGGATGGCGAGCCTTACCGGGTCATCGGAGTCGCCAAGGAACTGGGCAGCGTTTTCGGGAACTCACTGGACAACTTCGTGATGATTCCGGTCGAGAGTTATTTCAAGACTTACGGAGCGTACGCCGGCATCACTTTGGTCGCTAGGGCGATCGATCAGAACCATCTGGCGGAGGCGGAAGATGAAGCCCGCATGCTGTTGCGCGTCTATCGTCACCTGCGTCCGGGGCAGGACGATAACTTTTCCATCTTCGCGTCGCAAGCCATTGTCGGCCTGTGGGAGCGACTCACGTCGACCATCGCCGCCATGGCGGTGGGCATTGTTTCCGTGTTCATGGTAGTGGGCGGCGTCGTGATCATGAATATCATGCTGGCGGTGGTGACCGAGCGCACGCACGAGATCGGCATCCGCAAATCGCTCGGCGCGCGGCGGCGCGATATCCTCAACCAATTTCTGATGGAGTCGTCATGCCTGGCGGCCACCGGTGGTTTGGTGGGCGTCATGTTCGCCTGGATGCTGGCGGCACTGGTGCGCACTGTGACCTCCGTGCCTATGGCGCTGCCCTGGTCTTCGGTATTTCTGGGAGTGGGACTCTCCGGCATGGTCGGGCTTTTCTTCGGCATTTATCCAGCGCGCCGGGCCGCCCGCCTGGATCCGATTGAGGCGCTGCGCGTCGAAAAGTAACCATGACCCGCCTGGCATTCGTCAACGGCCTTCTGCTGGCGCTCGAAACCATTCGCTCGCACAAACTGCGTGCGTTCCTGACCGTGCTGGGCGTGATCATCGGAACCGGCACGATCATCGGCGTGGGCGCCATCATGACGGGTTTTGATAGCTCCATCACGAACGTGCTGAGCAGCTTCGGTCCCAATTCCATCATCGTGTTCAAATTCCCGGTGGGGCCTCGCACCCATCGCTTGACGCCGGAGGAGCGCACGCGGAAGGATCTGACCTGGCGGAACGTAGAGGATATCGGCGAGCGCTGCCCGGCAGTAGCCGACGTTTCGCCCATGCTGTTCGGACCGGACCGGATGCTGAATGTGCGCTACAAGAGCAATGAGATGTACGACGTCAGGCTCATGGGCGTCGAGGAAGCCTACGCGCGCGGCGGCCAAGTGGATTTGAACACCGGCCGGTTCTTCACCGAGTCAGAGAGCCGGCACAGAGCGCCGGTGGCGGTGGTCGGCGCGGATATCGAGAAGGGACTTTTCGCAACTCTCGATCCGATCGGGAAGATCATCAACATCGACGGCCAGGACCTGAAAGTGATCGGCTCCATGAATCGTCCGGCAGCGTCCTTTTTTGGGCAGCAGGATATGCGCATTCTGGTTCCGTATTGGACGATGCAGGAGATGTATCCGAACGCGCGCACTCTGGCGATTGTAGTTACCGCCAAGGACGGCCAATTGCCGCGCGCCATGGATCAAGTTCGCACCATCCTGCGCATCGACCGGCACGTCCCTTATGACAAGCCGGATGACTTTGCCCTTTCCACATCCAACGAGATGATCTCACAATTCCGCCAGATCACGGCCATGACTTTCTTGGTCATGGCGGTACTAAGTTCCATCGGGTTGTTAGTAGGCGGGATTGGAGTGATGAATATCATGCTGGTCTCGGTGACGGAGCGTACGCAGGAGATCGGCGTGCGCAAGGCCATCGGAGCCCGGCGCCGTGATATCATTCTGCAGTTTCTGCTGGAGGCGTCGGTGCTGACGGGCCTGGGCGGCATCGCGGGGATCATCTTCGGCTGGCTGATTTCGTTGATCAGCCGGCTGGTTTTCAAATCGCTCCCCGCCGCGGTGCCGACGTGGGCGGCGGTGCTGGGAATCGTGGTTTCGGTCAGTGTGGGTTTGTTCTTCGGTATCTGGCCGGCCTATAAGGCCGCGCTATTGGATCCGGTAGAAGCGCTGCGGTACGAATGACGCATGGTACACTCTCACGCCCGATACGAAATTCCGGCAGCAGGGAGGCGTTACCGCCGGGTCTTGTCGCGCCACTTCTTGGCGAGCTGGCTGTCGGCCAGGGCTTTGACGTAGATGCCGCCCACGACCGAGCGCGCCTGGAAACCGTCTTGCTTCCCGGTTTTGGTGTCGTACCAGTCGGTCAAAGGGACTCGCGAGGGCGTCTCGTTCACCCATTTCGCGATGGCCGCCATCAGCGTGTTGAACTGGGCCGGGCGGTCGGCCAGGGTCGCGCTCCAGACTTCCCAGTCGAGCTTGGTATAGGAGGCACGGTTGTCGAGAGGCAGCCCGTACCGATTCATGTGCCGCAGATAGAACTCCAACTCCGCTTGACGGACTCTGGCCGGAAACAAGTTTAGGTCTAAGAGACGGTCCCAGACAAGATTGTATTTCTGGCTCCAGGTGCCGGATTTGTCGAAGGCTAACTTATAATGATCGCCGTCAATGGCTATCTGCTGCCACTTACCCGCCATTTCTTTGGCGATCGTGAAGTATTGGTGCGCCAGCTCCGGCTTACCCACTCCCTGGGCCATCCCAGCGTACGCGGCGAGGCCTTCTATGGCCTTAATGGATAAGTTGGCGTTATGCGCCAGGTGACCGGCAAAGTCATCGGTGCTCAGTTGATTCTCCGGATCGAGGCCTTTGGCGCGCAGATACTCAGCCCATTTGGTCAGTTGGGGCCAATACGCGCGCGCCAGGTGCCAGTCGCCCTCGGTGCGCCCGAGTGCGTCGAGCAAGATCAGCAGGTTCCCGCTCTCTTCGACGGGCATCTGGTCTTCTTCGGTGCGTTCGCCGCCGCCGTAGACTTGGCCGTTGGCCAGGGGATAGGTGCCCAGATCGTGGGGCGCGAAGGGCCACGGCCAGCGCGGCAGCGCGGCGTACTCCAACACCGGTTTGAGTTGCGCTTCAAGCAACGCGGGGTTGAAAAACAGAAAAAGCGGCGCCGAAGGGTAGAGCACATCGACCGTCGAGATACAACCGTTACTGAAGTTCTCTTTGGGAAACAGCAGCGGGGCGTCGTCCGGACCGGCAGCGAGTCCATGGGCCGCCAAAGTTTGACGATAGGCAAGCGTGGCCAACTGTGCGTAGGGCTTGCCACCGGCGCGTTCCAGGTCTCGAGTCAGCTCAGCATCGAAATTCCGGGCTCGCGATTCGACCGCGGCATACTGCGCTTCGGCCGCTGCGAGCATGGCTTGCGGCGTTTGTCCGTTCCTTTGCCAGTAGGGCCGGAGCTGGCGGTGCAGATACTCGATCGCGTATTGCTCGGTGTAAGATAACAGCACGTGGCGCTCGACGGCTTGCGGCCCGGCTGCGGGGAAGGGAAATGCAACAACCAGATGCGGCGCGTGCGATGCCGGGGCTGGCATTTCAAGCTCGTCGGAAGCGGGCAACGAGCCCGAACGGAGGAATGACGCTACGGCGTCGTCTTCGTACGCCAGCGACGTCTCGGCGCCTTCGGGGACGGCGAGGCGAAAATAGCCCCAGTCGATACGCACGTTATCGCCGAACCGCTCCAGCACACGCTGTTCCCGCGAACCCGCGCTTAAGACTGTGAGCGCCGCGGCGCGCGCACGGCTCCAGACGACCTGTTGAATAGCGTGATCCACGGCGAGAACCGGATCGGCGTCCAGGTAGACGGCAACGTCGTGTTTGCGGCCGTCAATTGCGGCGATTTCCCAAGTCAGATAAGTTACCGGCCGCGAGAGTAAGTCGAGATCCTCCGGCAATGCGGGAGTAAAGAACGTGACGGCCAGCCGGACGCCGGACTGCTCGAACGTGTAAATCGTGTGAGTAGGCAGCACGGTGAGGGAAACCTGGCGCATCGGCGGAAGATCCCGCGGCCGTGCGCCCATATAGCGATAGCCGGCGCCGTCAATCCGCACCAGGCCGGTCAAGGGCTGCTCGGTTCCGGTCCAGTGTTTGGTGTTCTGGTCCGTCAGCTTGTCGGCCATCGACCAAATGCTGAGATATGGATCATAGGCCACCAGGGGCACGGCCGGCGGCCGTTCGACCGCATTCTGAGCGTGAGCGGCAACGCAACCGGCGCTTAGCGCCAATGCGCAACCGCACAGGGCGCCACGGCGCCTTGCAGACATTCGCACGCCGTTCATCCAAGTCGATTTCATGGTGTCATGGTAACAACTGACACGACCTCCTCCTTTCAAGGGGGGCACCGCATTGGGAAACCGCAGCAAGGTTCGCGACGCGGCATCATAGAGCGTGCAAGCGGCGGGACGGCCATCGATCAACACCTTTTGAGGCGCGGACTCTAGCGCGCAGTGAACCACCGCCCGCGTGTCCGCGATGCCTTAGACCTGGAACAAGAAGCTCCGCCCGCTGACATGTTCGTCCCGCACCCGGCAAGCCGCGGCCACGACGAGCGGCTCTCGATCGGGCGCCGCACCGAGGTCATACAACAGGAAGCGTTTGCCTGGGCGTCACCTGGAGCTCGCGGAGAACCGGCAAGTCCGCATCGAACAGGCTGACAAAACGGCCGCGCAGCCCGAATGGCTGCACGCCCGCCACGGATTCTTGGTGTCCTTCCATCCGAGGTCAATCGCTTCGGCCGCCTGCCGAGCGGCGCGGCGCGCGAAATCGGCGCCATCGGCGCGATAGCTGAGCGCGGCAGTCGACACAGTCTCGCGGAGTGCGGCGCCCAGGCCGGCGCGGTGCATACCAACGGCATCCAGCGGAAGGCCAAGCTGTTCGAACAGGTGTCGACGCGGGTTTTGTAATGGAGCGGGGCCGTGTTCCACCATTCACGGACCGCCAGGTAAGGGTCGCTATCGTCATCTACCACGACCAGCGCGCCGCCATCACGCACCCAGTGCGCGAGCGCCGTATGGAACTCCGGCGCCGGCGGCTTCTGGCCTTCGTAAGTGAACAGCAAGAGCCGGTAGGAGCCCAGCACGGCGGGAGTGGTAGTCTCGAATTGCACTGCCTCCACCGGCAACCAGGATTCAACAGCGGCAAGGCAAGGCCATAGAAAGAACCGAGGCTGGCATCGAAAGGATGCGGCGCGGCGCGCTGGAACATCAGGGTACTGGAGACCAGCACCCCGGTGTTCTGCGTGCGGGAAGATTCCCAGCGCACGTCCGGCTGTTTCACCTCGCCGAGCGCATGGATCAGGGTCTTACAGCTCGGTTTCGTACGCCTTGGGGATGGGCACGCGTTCCACATTACCCCCGGGATGCAGAACCCTGCCGCGTCTGGTGCCTCGGGAACCTGTTCGGCTTCGCTGGCCGACCTTTCCGCCACCACACTCTTCACCGGATACTTGCCATTGAAGACGCGGTGGGGCCACGGCATGATTTCGTAATGCCAGACCTCAGCCTGAAACAGCGAGGCCGTCAGCGTGCTTTCCCAGTTGGCGCGATAGTCGTCCCAGCTATGGTTGGGATCGTCTTCAATGGGATCATTCAGATCCAGACGCCGCGTCCTGTGGCGCGTACGAGGTTCTGCCTGGCACCGTATTCGAGGACGGCGGTTTCGAAAGTGCGCTCGCGGCGCCGGCCTTAGTAGAGATTGGGGTGCGCGCGGTCCCAGTCCACACCTGCGCGATGTAGCCATCGGAGTCGACCTGAATCAAAGACGATTCTGGGCTGACGATCCGCCAATTGGCGTAATTGATGAGGGAATGCGTGGGCACACAACAGCGAATCGTGCGGCCCTGGCGCTTGCCGTGGTCCTGGGCGAAGTCGAAGAACTGCGAGAGGGTGCGTCGGCCGAAGAGTTCGGCGGGCTCCCGGGTCGCCATAGTACGCCTTCCATTCGCGTTTGAAGTTCTCTTCCCATCCGGCGGCGGGCAGAACTCGGGCTCCTCGAGATGGATGGCCTGGGCGCCGGCATCGAGCGCGCGTTTCACGCCCACGGCCAGATAGCGGCCGTAATTCAGGCCCGGTGAGATGTAAGGAATCGTTTTGTTACCGCCATGCAGAATCAGTTGGCCCTTGCTATCCATCTGGGCTTCGTCCCAGTGGCGGCGCCGTCGAAGCCACCGTTCAGATAGTCCTGATACTGTCCCCAAGCCACGTCGCTCATGACGTGGATGATGTAGCCGTGGGCGCGCCAACTTTCGATCATGGGGGGAGTCTCGGCCCGATGCGCGGCTCCATTGGGCAGCCGGGTCCGCGCCAGCCAGCACCAGCGCCAACCCCATTAAGGCGGTTCCAGTGGTGGAGGCGGCGGGAGTTGGACAATTCCAATGCCGTGGCAGCGCGCAAGTTACTGATTCTATTAAATCGCCAAAACGCCAGAATCGCACCTTCCGCCGATTTGAGGTACACGGCGGGTACACGAAGCAACAATTCAAGCCAAGAATATTTGCACACAACGACGCCAATGAGACCTGCACACACGACTGCCTTATGGTCCCGCTGGTTGTTTCCCCAATGCGGTTGGAGGTGGCGTACCGAGCAGCGGACTGGCACGGCAGCACGCCTCAGTCGGGCGTAGGGAAACTCACCTTGCGGACCAACGGATTATGAGTCCGAATCATAGGCGTATCGGAGCGGCCGAGGGGCACCAACTCCTTTCAATGCATAGAATCCGGTTACCGCGAGTTACCCGGGCACGCGCGACTACGGGCACGCTCAAGACGCCCTTCCGCCTACGCCTACTGCGAGGGCCACCGGGCACTTGCGCGCTCCTGACTCTAAATTGTTCGGGATGCTGTTCAAAAGAGGTCTCCACTTTGCCCGGCATCCTGGCCATAAATGACAATGGCTCGCGCGGCAGCGCGAGCCATCAACCCAAAGGGGTTCAAAATTGAATTCGTTCAATGGCGGTATACACCACCAAGACACCCACATACAAGAGCAAACTGAGTTCGGTTCCGCACGAACTGTGGAGCCCGAACGCTCTCCTCGCGACACGTCGCGAGTTCCCCCCAGTCAAGCCGGAGCGCCGCTTGCCGCCGCCGATTACGCAGGCCTGGAGGCGCGTTGGATCGACCGCACGCTAGCCGACCGCGCCCATCTGCGGCGAGCCGATTCCCTGACCGGCTGTGAAATCGTGGGCCGGAGAAATGGCAACTGCTCCGGAATTATCATTCCGTTCTTCTTGCCCGGATCTGACCAGGTCCGCGAATGCCGCTTGCGGCTTGATCAGCCCGATCTCAAATACGATTCCGCTGGTACCCTGCTGGTCCGTCAAAAGTATCTGAGCCCTCCTGGCCGGTCGAACATGCTCTACTTTGCGCCCGGCACTGGACCAGCCTTGCTGAAAGACGTTGAGTTACCCATCATCATTGCGGACGGCGAATTCAAGACCCTGGCCCTCTGGCGCCTAGCCCACTACGGTTCCTCACAGGAACCCCGGTTCCTCCCACTAGGTGTCTCCGGTGTCTACAGTTGGCGCGGCACCATCGGCGAGATGGTGGGCCCGGACGGCAGCCGCCTCGATGTGACGGGACCCATCAAGGATCTCGACTGGATCTCCTGGGACCGCCGGCGCGTGATCGTTGCTTTTGGCACTGGCCCGGCTGATCAGAAACTCGCTCGCATCGCGCGGGCGGAACTGGCCGCACACCTGCGCGGTCGCGGCGCGCTGGTGGGCCTTTTGGAATGGGACCCAGCTCGGGGCAAAGGCATCGACGATCATCTCGCCGCCGTCGGTCCTGATATGGTGCTCGACAGCATTGCGCACGTGGACTTCGCCGGCAGTGCGTGGAAGAGGGACTTGTTAAGGAGCAAACCGTCTATGAACACTACCGAAGGTCGCATTCTGCCTGTGCTGGCCAACGCCATTGCCGCCTTCCGCCAGGCGCCGGAATGGAGCGGCGTGCTGGCCTTCAACGAATTCGCCTTCGGCACGGTCGCCCTGAAGCCCACACCGTGGGGCGTAGTGCCCAAAGGGGAATGGACGGATCACGAAGACCGACTGGCGGCGGAGTGGCTGCAGAAGCAGGGCATCCTGGTCTCGGTGGAGGTCGCCGGGCAAGCCGTCCAGACGGCTGCCAGAGATCGGCCGTTCCACCCCATCAAATCCTATTTACAGGGGCTTCGTTGGGACGGCGTCCCACGCCTTGGCCGCTGGCTCTCTGTTTACTTGGGCGCGGAGAATACAGACTACTCGCGCGCGGTAGGCTCGCGCTGGCTCATTTCCGCCGTGGCCCGGATCTTGCGGCCGGGCGCGAAGGCGGATTGCTGCCTGATCCTGGAAGGGCCGCAGGGAATCCGCAAATCGACCGCGCTGCGCAGCTTGGCCGGTGAGTACTTCACCGACGAACTGGCGGACCTGGGAAGCAAGGACGCGGCCATGCAGACTCGGGGTGTCTGGATCATCGAGCTCTCGGAACTCGACAGCCTAAGCCACTCCGAGGTGGCTCGCATCAAGGCTTTCATGAGTCGCACCACGGACCGCTTCCGGCCGCCGTACGGCATGCGGTTGGCAGAATCGCCACGCCAGTGCGTCTTCGCCGGCACGGTGAACCACGGCACGTATCTGCGCGACGAGACCGGCGCGCGGCGGTTCTGGCCGGTGACCTGCGGCCGAATCGATGTTGAGGCTTTAGCGCGTGATCGCGACCAAATCTGGCCGGAGGCGAAAACCCGGTTCGACGCCGGGAACGTGTGGTGGCTGGACACCACCGAGTTAGTGCAGTTGGCTTCGCAGCAACAAGGAGAGCGGTATGAGAGCGACCCGTGGGAAGAGGTTATGGCGCCGTGGTTAGAGCCGAGAACGAGCATATCAATCAGCGGGCTATTGGGGGAGTGTCTGAACAAACCGCGAGCGTTGTGGACGCAGGGGGACAAGAACCGGGCGGCCCGGTGCTTGCGCGCTCTGGGATGGGAGCGGTACCGGGAGCGCCAGGGAGCACGGTTGGAATGGCTCTACCGGAAAGGAGAATAGTGAGACACCAGCGCAAATGTTCCCAGTGTTCCCAGTC
>Ga0335081_10022830_pt1 | contig 10122 bp, 7 predicted proteins | sample Lox_Sample_35_FD_206713 | JGI IMG/M metagenome (GOLD analysis project Ga0335081, IMG submission 206713) | Soil microbial communities from Loxahatchee National Wildlife Refuge, Florida, United States - Lox_Sample_3.5 | ecosystem: Environmental > Terrestrial > Soil > Wetlands | place: USA: Florida... | reverse complement strand
GTGGCTGGACTCCATCCTCACGCACTTCGGGCACGGCGGTGCGAGCGGCGCCCTGATCGCGATCATGACCGTGGGCGGGATGGCTGGCGGCGCGCTGCTTCCCGGCATCGTGGCGCGGCGTGACCAGCGCCGAAGCATGCTGGAGATCGCGGTGGTAGTGACCGCGGTGGCGTTCGTCCTGATCGCCGCGGTGCACAACCCGGTCCTCGGCGGCGCCGTCCTGTTCGTCGCGGGCTTCTTCCTGCTGGCCGGCCTGCCGGTCGTGCTGGACTGGTCGGAACTGGTCACCGGACCCGAACGGGCCGGCGGGGCAGCCGGGTTCCTGCTGCTGTCCGGCAACCTCGGCGGCGTGGTCCTAGTGCTGATCGTCCAGGCCACGATCGGGAACCCCTACCTTTCGCTCGGTGCCCTCGCGGTCGCCTGCCTGGCCGGGCTCGCGCTGGCCACCAGGCTTCCCGCCCGCGGCGCCGAAGCCGCGACCGCCGGAGCCGTGTACCAGGGAGGACCCCCATGACCGATCCGATGGCCGACCTGGAACGCCAGCTCAAGCCGTACCGGGACCAGGTCCCGTCCTTCGCCGAACTGCCGGCCGACGGCCTGGCCAGGGCCGAAGTGACTCACCTGGTCGAGCGACTGGCCGCGGCCGAGGAGGCCACCTGGCGGCAGGGATACGCGTCCGGCGCCGTGTACCACGGCGATCCGGAGCACGTGGCGTTTCTCAGCCGCGTCTATACGGCGCACTCGCAGAGCAACCCGTTGCATCCGGACCTGTGGCCGAGCGCCACCAAGTTCGAGGCGGAGATCGTCGCGATGACCGCCGCCATGCTCGGCGCCGGCCAGGCGTCCGGAACACCGGCGGTCGGCACGGTGAGTTCCGGCGGTACCGAGAGCATCCTGCTGGCGATGAAGGCCTACCGGGACCATGCCCGCGAGGTGCGCGGCATCGCCGAGCCCGAGATCGTCGCGCCGGTCACCGCGCACGCGGCGTTCGACAAGGCGGCCAGGTTTTTCGACATGAGGCTGGTGCGCGTCCCGGTGGACGAGGGGTTCACGGTCGATCCGAACGAGCTGGGCGCCGCGCTCACGGACCGGACGGCCGTCGTGGTGGGGTCGGCGCCGACCTTCCCCCACGGCGTGATCGACCCGATCCCCGAGATCGCGGCGCTAGCGGCCGAACGCGGCGTGGGCTGTCACGTCGACGCCTGCCTCGGCGGGTTCATCCTGCCGTGGGCGCAGCGTCTCGGCTACCCGGTACCGCCCTTCGACTTCCGGCTGCCCGGCGTGACCTCGATGTCGGCCGACACGCACAAGTACGGCTACGCGGCCAAGGGCTCGTCGGTCGTGCTGTACCGGAGCCGGGAGCTGCGCCAGTTCCAGTACTACACGGTGACCGACTGGCCGGGCGGGCTCTACCTGTCTCCCACGCTGGCCGGCAGCCGGCCCGGCGCCCTGTCCGCCACCTGCTGGGCGGCCATGACCTCGATCGGCCAGAACGGCTACACCGAAGCCGCCCGGCGGATCCTGGCGACCGGGGCGAGGATACGGGACGGTATCGCGGCCATCCCCGGGCTGCGGGTGCTCGGCGATCCGCTGTGGGTCACCGCGTTCGCCGCCGACGGCCTCGATATCTACCAGGTCATGGAGAACATGAGCCACCGCGGCTGGAGCCTCAATGGCCTGCAGCGTCCCGCTTCGGTGCACATCGCGGTCACGCTGCGCCATACCCTGCCCGGGGTGGCCGACCGCTTTCTCGCCGACCTGGCCGCATCGGTCGAGGAGGTCCGGGCCACTCCTGGTGTCAGCACCGGGATGGCCCCGGTCTACGGCATGGCCGCCGCCTTGCCCGCCGAGGTCGTCCGTCAGGTACTGACCGGATATCTCGACATGCTCTTCGAGGTATAGCGATGGCGCGCCATGTCCTGTGCATCGACCTGGGCACCTCGGCGCTGAAGGTCGCCCTGGTGTCCACGGACGGCGAGGTGGTGGCGTCGGAGCAGGAGACGCACCAGGCGAGGTTGCTCCCCGGGGGCGGCGCCGAGCAGGACCCGCGGCACTGGTGGGACCTGATCACCAAGGCGTCGTCCCGCCTCATGGCGCGCGGGGCCGTTCCGGCGGAATCGGTGGCGGCAGTGGCGTGCACCGCCCAGTGGTCCGGGACGGTGGCCGTCGACGAAGGTGGCCAGCCCATCCGCGACGCGATCATCTGGATGGACTCGCGCGGCGCGCCGTACGCGCGGCGCATCACCAGCGGTGTCGTGAAGGTGCAGGGCTACGGGGTGGTCAAGCTGGCGCGATGGCTGCGCACCACGGCCGGGATCCCCTCCCGAAGCGGCAAGGACCCCATCGCGCACATCCTCTGGCTCAAGCACGAGGAGCCAGAGACCTACCAGCGGGCCCACGCGTTCCTGGAACCCAAGGACTGGCTGAACGCCCGCCTCACCGGCCGGCTGGCGGCGTCGTTCGACTCGATCGCGCTGCACTGGGTCACCGACAACCGCCACCCGGACCGCATCCGCTATCACCCAGGGCTGCTGCGGCTGGCCGGGATCGAGGAGTCGCGGCTGCCGGAACTGCTGGCCGCCACGGACATCCTCGGCCCGTTGTGCCCCGGGCCGGCGGACGGCCTCGGCGTCCCGGCGGGCATCCCGGTCGTAGTCGGCACGCCTGACCTGCAGTCGGCGGCGATCGGATCCGGGGCCACCCGGGACTACCAGGCGCACCTGTACATCGGCACCTCGTCCTGGCTGACCTGCCACGTGCCGTTCAAGAAGACCGACCTGCTGCGCAACATCGCCTCGCTGCCCTCGCCGGTGCCGGGGCGGTATTACATCGCCGACGAGCAGGAGACCGCGGGTAACGCCCTGACGTTCCTGCGTGACCGGGTGCTGTTCGGTGATGACCCGCCGGCCTCCGCCTACCGCGAGTTCGACCGGATGGCCGGGCAGGTCCCGCCCGGGAGCCACGGGGTGATCTTCACCCCGTGGCTGTACGGCGAGCGGACCCCGGTGGAGGACCGGTTCGTGCGCGGCGGATTTCACAACCTGTCGCTGTCGGCCAGCCGCGAGGACCTGGTCCGGGCGGTCTTCGAAGGGGTGGCGCTCAACACGCGCTGGCTGCTCGGGGCGGTGGAGCGCTTCGCCGGCCGCCGGCTCGAACCGATCCGGTTCATCGGCGGCGGCGCGCGTTCGGACGTGTGGTGCCAGATCTTCGCCGACGTGCTCGGCCGCACCATCGAGCAGGTGGCTGATCCGGTGCACGCGGGCACGCGCGGAGCGGGCCTGCTGGCCGCGGTCGCGCTCGGCGAGCTCACCTTCGACCAGGTACCGGACCGGGTCCAGGTGATGGCGAGCTACCAGCCAGACCCGGCGCCAGCGGAACTCTACGCCAGCCTCTTCCGGGAATTCACCGGGCTCTACCGGCGCAACCGCAAGGCCTACGCCCGCCTCAACCGCGACCGGGCCGACCAGTTACGGACAGTCGCAGGGCCGCGGGCGCGGACGGCGGCACGGCCGGGTTTCGTGGCTCGACGGGCACCAGACGCCGATAGGCCGCGCCCAGGGCGGGACGGGGATCTGCCTCGCCCTGGTTGGGCCATAGGGCCATCGCGCGTTCGGCCTGGGCGGTGATCGTCAGCGCCGGGTTGACACCCAGGTTGGCCGAGATCGCGGAGCCGTCGACCACGTGCAGCCCGGGCTGGCCGTACACGCGGTGGTAGGCGTCGACCACCCCGCTGTCCGCGCCGTCGCCGATGACGCAGCCGCCGATGAAGTGCGCGGTCATCGGGATGTTGATCATCTCACCGACGCTGCTCAGCGGGAACCCGCCGATGGCGGCGGCGATCCGGCGCATCGCCTCGTTGGCGGCAGGAATCCAGGCCGGGTTCGGGGCACCGTGCCCCTGCTCCGAGGTCAGCTTGATCCGGCCGAGCCGGGTACGCCTGGGCTTGACCGTGATCGAGTTGTCCAGGGCCTGCATGGTGAGCCCGATCACGGTCCGTTCGGACCAGTGGTTGATGCCCGCGTACAGCGATGCGAGCCGCCCGGGATGGCGCCCTACCTGGGCCAGCCACTGCACGCCGCGCGGCAGCCGCCCGCCGCCGTCGGTCATCAGCGTGCTGAGCAGCCCCATCGCGTTCGAGCCCGGGCCGTACCGGACGGGTTCGATCTGGGTGCGCTCGTCCGGGTGGATGGCCGAGGTGATGGCCACCCCGCGGGTGAAATCGTGCTTCTTCCTGTTCCGCATCGTGGTCTGCGCGCCGCCGAGCGCCTCGGAGTTCGTCCGGGTCAGGACGCCGAGCCGGTCGGAGATCCACGGCAGCGCGCCGCGGGCCTTCATCCGGTGCAGCAGTTGCTGCGTGCCCCACGTCCCGGCGGCGAACACCACCTGCCCGGCGGTGAAGGTCCGCGCGGTGCGGCCGGCCCGCCACGCGCCGGTCCGCACCGTGTCCACCGCGTACCCGGCCGCCCCGACTGGCCGGACCGTGACCGCCGTGGTTTCCGGGTGCACCACCGCGCCGGCCCTTTCGGCCAGGTACAGGTAGTTCTTGACGAGCGTGTTCTTGGCGTTGTGCCGGCAGCCGGTCATGCACTCCCCGCACTCCAGGCAGCCACGGCGGCTCGGGCCGGCGCCGCCGAAGAACGGATCGCCGGCCTGGGCGCCGGGCTCCTTGCGGCCGGCCCGGCCGAAGAACACCCCGACCGGGGCCAGGCCGAACGTGTGCCCGGCCCCCATCTGGTCGGCGACCTGCTTCATGACCTCATCCGATGCCGTCATCGTCGGGTTGCGCACCACGCCCAGCATCCGTTTCGCCTGGTCATAATGGGGCGCGAGCTCGGCGCGCCAGTCGGTGATGTGGGCCCACTGGCGGTCGCGGTAAAAGGCGTCCTTCGGCTCGTACAGCGTGTTGGCGTACACCAGCGAGCCTCCGCCGACCCCCGCTCCGGCCAGGATGATCACGTTCCGCAGCAGGTGGATCCGCTGGATGCCCAGGCAGCCGAGCTTCGGCGCCCAGAAGAACCTGCGGGCGTTCCAGGACGTCCTGGGATAGTCGGCGTCCTCGAACCGGCGCCCCGCCTCGAGCACACCCACCCGGTAGCCCTTCTCGGCGAGCCGCAGCGCGGCGACCGAGCCACCGAAACCCGAGCCGATCACGAGCACGTCATAGTCATCCTCACCCGGCATTCGCCTATGGTGCGCCTCACCGCGCCAGGCCGGCAGGGCCGAAGGTCCCTCAGCCGCTGGTCCCGGGTCTCGCCCGCGAGCACCACGCCGTCCAGCAGTCCGGCCTGGCCCTTCAGCGCCCAGATCGCCCGCGTCTGGGCCTTCAGCCCGCCGCAACGGGGTAAACCGGCATTTCCGGCCGGATGACGGAGTTATTCCTCCTAGGGTTTGACCTGGGCGCGCAGCGCCTTGAGCGCGTCCACGTAGATCTCCGAGAAGGTCGGGAAGGGCTGGATCACGTCGCGCAGCACGTCGAGCGGGACGCGCGCGCGGATGGCCAGGGTGGCCTGCTGCAGCCATTCGCCCGCCGCGGGTCCCAGCGCGTAGGCGCCGGTAAGCCGCTCGCCGTCGGACAGCAGCGTCATGAACCCCTTGGACTCGGCGTAGGCGTGGGTGTAGGTGGCGGTCCTGGCCACCTCGGACAGCGGGACGGTCGCGCTGAACGGGGCCTCGCTCATGCCGACGGCGGCGGCCTCCGGATCGGTGTAGACCACGTCCGGGATGGCCTCATAGTGGGCCTCGCGGGGTTCGCCCAGGAGGTTCGAGGCGACGACCTCGCCCTGGTATTTGCCCACGTGGGTGAGCAGCCGGATCCCGGTGACGTCACCGACGGCCCACAGCCTTTCCCCGGCCCGCAGGTGCGCGTCGACCGGGATCCCGTTCGGCCCGGCCGTGACGCCGACGGTGTCCAGGCCCTCGGGCGGGCGCGGCCGCCGGCCGGTGGCCACGAGCACGCGGTCGCCGTGCAGCTCCTGGCCGTTGTCCAGGGCCAGGACGTAGTCCTCGCCATCACGCCGGGCCCCGGTCGCGTGCACGCCGAGGAACAGCTCGATGCCGTCCCGGCGCAGCTCCTCGCCGAGGGCGTGCCCCAGCGGCTCGGGCTCGCGGGCCAGCACGTGGGTCGCGCCCTCGACCAGGGCGACCTCACCGCCCAGCCGGCGCACGGCCTGGGCCATCTCGGCGCCCACCGGGCCCCCGCCCAGGATCAGCAGGCGCCGCGGGACGGCCTTCATCCCGGTCACCTCACGGTTGGTCCACACCCCGTCCAGCTCGCGCAAGCCCCGGACCGGCGGTATCACCGGGTCCGCGCCGGTCGCGACCACCACGTCGCGGGCGGTGTAGCGCCGGCCGGCCACCTCGACCACGCCGGGGCCGGCCAGCCGGCCGGTGCCGCGGATCAGGTCGATGCCGTTGTCGGCCAGCCATCGCTCCTGGCCGGCATCGGAGTAGTTCGAGACCATGAAGTCCCGGTAGGCCAGTGCGGCCTTGACGTCCACCTGCGCGGTGGCCGCCGCCTCGAGCGCGCCGTGCGCGGCCTCGCCAGGACGCAGCAGGGTCTTGGACGGGATGCAGGCGTAGTAGGAGCACTCGCCCCCGGCCAGCTCCCGCTCGACCACGGCGACCTTCAGCCCGCCGTCAGCCAGCGCGCCGGCGCAGTGCTCACCGGGTGAACCGGCCCCCACGACGATCACGTCGTAGTCGTAGTCGCTCATGCCCCGCCCGCCTCGCCTTCCCCGGTCCGTCCGGCCGACTGGTAGAAGTCCTTAGCCCGGTCCACGTCGGAGACGGGTACCAGACGACCTCGAGTTTCATGTCCACGACCACGCTCCTTGTCCGTCCGGGCACCGAGTGCAAATCTACGCTCGCGCTCCGGGCGTCCTCGTCGCACCCGGGAGTACCCGGGCCGGTACCCTGGTCCCCGAATTCGGACCAACCCGCTGTTCGATCACCTGCGCGAGCAGCCAGCCGCCCTCGATCCACTGGAGGGGCCAGAACCGTGATAGGACGCACGAGGACTCCGGCCGCTGGCGTGCGCCGGGCCACGACTGCGTATGCTCCGCGTCATGACTGTCGAGGTGACCGTGAAAGCCGTCGAGCCGACGCCGACAGCAGTGGTAGCGGCGGCGGCGACATGGGCGGAGTTCCCCACGATGTGGGGGCCGATGCTGGACAAGGTCTGGAGCTTTCTCCGGGGTGACGCCCCGCAGGGGCTCTACCAGCGGGGGCACAACGTCATGCTCTACAAGGACGATATCCCCAACGTGGAAATCGGCGTTCAGGTAAGCGGCTCCTTCGCGCCCGCCGGTCAGGTTGTCCCGTCAGCGCTTCCCGGCGGGCTCGTCGCCACCGCAACCCACGCCGGCCCGGTCGCCAAGATCGGCGACACCCATCAGGCGGTGCGCGAATGGAGCAAGGCGAACGGGTACCAGCTGGCCGGCCCTCGCTGGGAGATCTACGGCGATCCCGACCCCTCGACCGGCGACTTCGATGTGCAGGTGTTCTGGTCGCTGATGGCCCCGTAACCCTGGCCGACCGGGCCAGCCGCGGTCTACTATCCGGCTGGTGAGCTCCCTGGACATCCTGGTCAGCCGCCTGCCCGGCGGCACCGTCAGCACCGACCCGCAGACGCTGCACGACCACGCGATCGACTCCTGGTCGCTGGCGCTGCTCCGCCGGATCCGCGGCGACGACCTGCCCGAACCCCGCGCTATCGTAAGCCCCGCCCGTACCGAGGAAGTAGCCATCATCCTGGCCTGGGCGAGCCAGACCGGCACCGCGGTCATCCCGAGAGGGGCGGGCTCCGGTGTCTGCGGCGGTGCCCAGGCCGACACCAGCGCCGTCGTCCTCGACCTGTCCCGGATGGACCGCATCGGCCCGGTCGACCCGGATTCCCAGACGGTCGACGTCCAGGCCGGGGTGCGCGGTGACCGGCTGGAGGAGGAACTGGCCGCCAGCAACCTGACCACCGGTCACTACCCTCAGTCGATCGCCATCTCCACAGTCGGCGGCTGGATCGCCGCGTCGTCGGCCGGGCAGGCCTCCACCGGGTTCGGCGCGATCGAGGACGTGCTGCTCGGGCTGACCGCAGTCCTGCCGGACGGCGAGATCCTGCGCCTGCGCCCGGTGCCGCGCTCGGCGGCCGGCCCGGACCTGAAGAAGCTCATCATCGGCTCCGAGGGAACGCTCGCCGTGGTCACCGAGGCGACCCTCGCCTGCCGGACTCGCCCGCAGGCCTGGGACTGGCTGGCCTTCAGCTTCGACGACTTCACCGCCCTGGCCGGCACCCTCAAAAACGTAAAGCGCGCCGAAACCGGCGCCGCCGTCCTGCGCGGCTACGACGAGACCGACGCCCAGCTGGGCTTCGGCGCCCTGAACCACACGACCGGGTGCGTGGGCCTGGCCGGCTTCCCGTCCGGCCCGCCGGGCCTGGACGCCAGGAAACAGGCAGCCAAAGCGATCCTGCAAGCCCAGGGGACCGAACTCGGCGCCCGCTACGGCGAGCACTGGTGGCGGCACCGCAACGACGCGGTGCGGACCTACGCGCAGATCATGGGACCCGAGCGCTCGTTCGGCCCGGGGGTGATCGTGGACACGATGGAGGTCGCCGGCCTCTGGTCGAACGTCCCGCGGCTCTACGACGAAATCAAAGCCGCCCTGACCGCGCACGCCCAGGCGGTGGCCTGCCACCTGTCCCACCTGTACCCGTCCGGCTCGTCGCTGTACTTCACCTTCCTGATCACCGGCGCCGACGACCACGAGGCAGAAAGCACCTACCGCGCAGCCTGGCAGCAAGCCGCCCACACCTGCGCCGAAGCCGGCGGCACCATCACCCACCACCACGGCGTCGGACGCCTCAAGACGCCGTTCCTGAAAACCGAGCTTGGCCAGACCGGAGCGCACGTGCTGACCAGGATCAGAAACGCCCTCGACCCGGCCGGAATCATGAACCCGAGAGTGCTACAGCCATGACCAGCCCGTTCGGCCCGCTAGTGCTCATCGCCAACCCCAGCGCCGGCCGCGGCCGGGCGGACCAGGCGCTGTCCCGCATCGAGCGCGTGCTGGAACGAGCAAACCTCGGCTACAGCATCGTCCGCACGACCCATCCGGGCCACGCCGCCGAGGCCGCCCGCCAGGCCTTGCGCGACGGCGAGCGCTACCTGGTCGCGGTGGGCGGCGACGGCACCGTGCACGAGGTGGTCAACGGGATGATCGAGGACGGCGGGCCGCTGGCGCCCGACGCCGTGCTGGGGGTGGTGCCGGCCGGCTCGGGCTGTGACTTCGTCCGGTCGTTCGGCCTGCCATCCGCCCCGGAGCAGGCGGCCGCGCACCTGGCCGGGGATCAGGTCCGCGCCATCGACGTCGGCACGGTGACCTGCGCGGACGGCGAGGCCAGGTGCTTCGTCAACATCGCCGAGGTCGGCCTGGGCGCGGCGGTGGTCGCCCGGACCGCCGGGCTCAAGGCCGGCCGTTTCCTCGGCGGCGCCAGGTACGCGGCCGGGTTCTGGCTGACCCTGCCGCGCTTCCGCCCGGCCGCGGTCCGGCTCGACGCCGACGGCCAGTACCGCGCCTGGCGCGCGTTCAACGTGGTCGTGGCGAACTGCCGGTACTACGGCGGCGGCATGCACATCTCGCCGAACTCCGACCCGTGCGACCGCCTGCTCGACATCCTCGTCATGACCGGGCCGAAGTCCGACTCGTTCACCACGCTGCCCAAGGTCTACAAGGGCGCGCACCTGCCGCACCGCAACATCGCCGAGCTGCAGGCCGCCCGGCTGAACGTCGAGGCCGACCCGGAATACCCGGTCGAGGCGGACGGTGAGGTGCTCGGCACGACACCCGCCTCGTTCGGGATCATTCCCGGCGGGATCCGGCTGAAGGTGTGAGCCCGAGGGTGGTGAGCCGGGTCCGCCGGACGTAGACGTCCTCGTCGGTGAGGGCCATCTCCCGGCTGCGGGCCAGCGCCACCTCGACGCGCAGGACCGGCAGGCCGTCGGCCACGGGTTCGCCGAGCGGCCGGTCCTCGCCGATCAGCTGGGTCGCCTGCCGCCAGTCGTCGCCGTACCGCCGCACCAGCCGGACCGCGGTGCGCGGCGGCAGGCCCAGCCGGGTCACCTCGTCCCA
>Ga0335081_10022829_pt1 | contig 10122 bp, 9 predicted proteins | sample Lox_Sample_35_FD_206713 | JGI IMG/M metagenome (GOLD analysis project Ga0335081, IMG submission 206713) | Soil microbial communities from Loxahatchee National Wildlife Refuge, Florida, United States - Lox_Sample_3.5 | ecosystem: Environmental > Terrestrial > Soil > Wetlands | place: USA: Florida... | reverse complement strand
CGTCTGCGGGCCGGGGTGGAAGACTGCGCTGGTCTGCCGCCGCACCCCTGAGGACGCTTCTCAGTCTAGCTGACAGTAGAGCTCCTCGGCCCGCGAGGTCGTAACTTCCCACAACGGGACTTGTGGCCCGTTCGCTAAACAAGAGCCAAGTGCCCGGCGAGCATTCCAGTTCGCAGGGTAACTTCCGAGTGGCCCGTCACGCGGGGACAATCCAGGGGCGCTTCGAACAGCGTTATGAACCCGCGGTTACCTTCCGCGGGGAGGCGCTATCGTGTATATTGCTGGCCGCGCGGGAGATCGAAATGGAATTCCCGGATAGGAATTCCAACGCGCTAAAGAGCGAATCCGCCTCGGGAGAAGACATATGGGATCCAGCAAAGATGGAAAGGGCCTAAAACCAGGGAAAGGGTTGGGAAGCATAGTCACGCTCGCGGCAAAAAAGAAGAAGAAATAGCCACTCTCGGTTCGCAGCAAACGATCAGAGACATCCGCCATTCCGTGACTCGAGGACTGCCCTCGCCGAGGCAATTCTCTGTGTCCTGGCAGGAACGGTAGATGAGACAAGGGGTCCAACGCCGCCCCAAGGTTGACCCTCGCTTTGCATGGCGCAGGCTCCGCGTGTCCCGCTCGAGGATTGATGGGTTTGGACTCTTCGCCGACGAGGAGATTCCGCGCTGGCAGAAAGTGATCGAATACACTGGCGAGCGAATCACCAACCCGGAAGCCCTCAGACGGTTTCGCATCCTATTGGATTCTGGCAGAACAAATCGCTTCTACTTTTTTGATCTGAATAAACGCTGGGTGCTGGACGGCTCGAGGATGGGCAGCGGGGCCGAACTCATCAATCATTGCTGCGAACCGAATCTTTCGACGCGGATTGTCCGCGGACACATTCTGTACTTCAGCCGGAGGCGAATTCAACGGGGAGAAGAATTGACTGTTGATTATCACTTTTCGCGAAGGACGGTGAGGATTCCGTGCAAGTGCGGCGCGGCGAAATGCCGCGGAACGATAAATGTGAAATCAAAGGCCAGGACGCAGAGCACCAAGCGTACGCCTTTGGTGGATAGAAGGTGAAGATTTCGAGGCAAAATCCTCCATCACCTGCACGGCCTCACTTCCTCTTTTGGCGCCGCACTGCAGTCAATTCACGCTGCGCTTCGCACCAGCAGTCAGTACGGGCAAAAGAGAAATCAACCTTCTTTCGCTGGGGATAGAGCCTTATGTCTTCCCGCATCCTGGAGAGCATTGCGATCGCATCGAGGCGCTTCTGGTCCACCTTTCCAGCAGGAAGCCATGTGCTCAGGGCCTGCAGCTCTGCGGCAGGCAGTTGGCGGCGAAGGCCTTCCTCCAGGATTTTTTCATAGGTCCGGCACGGGTAAAAAAGGTCTTTGCCGATATCGGCGAGACATTTCGCGGTGGCGGCTGACAGGACGCCTTCCCGGACGGCCTTCGCGACTGTGTGACGGATATTGATCATCGCCTCGGAAGCAGGTTGATAATTCCTTCCGGCGGGTGCGTGGGTCAGAGTGACCTCGTCGTCGTCTTCGATCACCTGGCTCGCATAGTCTTTAAAGATCTCTCCCACCCCAACCATACCGAAGACGGCGAGTTCGGCGGCTCTCAGGGCGCCCATGCTGGCGCTCCCGTACACGTGAATCCCCCTGCTGAGAGCCCAGAGGATTTCCTTGTGCCAGACCGCCGGGGTGCTTTCGAAGTAGCCGTCGATAATCCCAATGCCCCAGGGTTTCCCGCGGGCCGCTTTGTAAAGATCGCCTTGCGCGACGGGCGGGAGAAAGATGGGAACGTCCCAGTGCTGCTGGGCCGTCTGCGGGGGGAGGGTAGGTCCGGTAAAGACAAAAACTTTCATAGTCTCCCAGCAAGCCTTGCCAATGCGCGCGGACCCGGTGTGCACTTGGGCGGTTCGTTCAGACCCTCCAGGAAAGGAATCACCATCCTAACCACCGGAATCCCGAATTCCGGCTTGCTGAGATCGACAGCGATCACCTGGCGGATGCCCGTCTCCCGCAGCCGTTCCAACAGCCAATCCAGATCTTCGTTCAAAGTCCGACCATCGAACGTGGGAACCTCCTGGAAATCAACCGCGGGAACCGTTCTGCGGAGTTGGGCCCGAAACGAACTGAATTTTCGCCGGAGACGATGCTGCTGTTCGTACCAGCTTCTTGGACCGTCGTCGCGCGTCCCAGCGATCACCGTCAGCCGGCTCTGCGCGGCCTCCAGGAGCGCGCGGAGTAAGGCAATGTTTCTGGAAGGATGACAGCCATAACCCGCGTAGCCGTACAGTTGCCGGAACGGATCGTCGGACTCGGGGAGAATTCCGCAGATAAAGGAGGGGACGCCGACGTCCGTTGTAGTATCTTCCACCGCAACATAAATGCCTGCGTCCTGGAAAGCTTGGAGCACTCTCCTGCAATCAGGGTCGTCCACTGTTTCCAGACGGACTCTCTTCTTGTTTCGCTGCTCCAGGTTGAGCAGGTCATGCAAGGTCCCCGAGTCTTCTTCAATCACCTCACAGATGCCGTGAATCGCAGTCTCCAGAAAATGATTCCCGGCCGCCAGGCCGTTTGTCGTGTGCAGAAAGCACCCGCCATCCTTGGGCCTCGGAAGCCGGAAATCCGCATCGACCAATTCGTACGGCACCCAAACCGGTTCGCAGTTTAACAGATCATAGCCTTGCATCCAGGAAAGGCGGCGGTTCGGATGGAATCGTGAGCGAGTTGCTGCGGGTAGCCCCTTCACATCCGCAGTGCGAGCACGGCGCCGGAGATTCGCGTACGTCTCGAAAAGGAATGGTTGTTCGATATGCTCCGCGTGAAATAGTTCGATTCCTTCCATCACTCCCGAGACCTTGGCATCGAGCAGGTCGAGGCCTTTCCCCTGTGAGACGGAAAGGCTGCGTGAGTTCGGCCGGCACACCGTCACGACTGGGATGCCGATATGGTCGAGTCCCGTCACATTTCCAATTCGAGTAATTCCCATGGCACTCAGAAACGGGGTCAGGCGCTCAATGGTTGTGAGCGGAGAGCAGTACCGGTTTGTGCCGTGGCGGTAGGTCTTGGGGACTTCTTCCCGGCATGTGATCTGGTCGACGAAATTCAATCTGCACATCCCCGCGATTACTCGTTGCTGAGAAAAACAGACGCGGAAATCGCCCGGGCAGAGTTTGCAGCGGAGCGACGAGGCTCGTCAACCCGTAACGTCCCGTCGGTACGTGCTGCGGCGCTCGTTTCGCCCCATGCAGACGAGCGCGCGGGAAATGGGGAAAGTTCCAGGATGGAGGGCGCGAAACGTGTGCGCCTTTTCGCAAGGCGTGTTAGCCTCGCGGCCAGCGGGAGGGGGGCCATGGCGGAAAATAAAACGAAACCTACCGAAGTGAGTGTGGCGGCGTATATCGCGACGATTCCGGACGAGGGGAAGCGAGCGGATGCGAAGACGCTGGTGAAGATGATGCAAAGCGCTTCGGGCGAGAAGCCGAAGATGTGGGGGCCGTCCATCATCGGATTTGGGAGCTACCACTATAAGTACGAGAGCGGGCGCGAGGGGGATATGCCGGTGATTGCATTTTCGCCGCGGAAGCCTGCGATTGTTTTCTATGGGGTTACGGGATTTAGCGGGGCCGACGGGCTGCTGGCGAAACTGGGGAAGCACACGACGGGGAAGGGCTGCCTGTATGTGAAGAAGCTCGCGGATGTAGATCCGAAGATATTGGAGAGCCTGGTCACCAAAGCGCTCACCGACAAGCGTGGGAAGCACGAGGGCTGACCAAGCCAGTCACCCGTCGCGACACACGGCTGAATTCAGTCGCAGCTTCCCTACTGATCCCTAGTCGTGTACTGCGCGGGCACCTGAAACAAGGCCGCGTCAGGCTCTAATCGCTCCAGATTCGTCATTCGCCTCTCGACTTCTCCGGTGCGCGGGTCGGAGGTTTTTACCAGAAGCGTGATACCCATGAGATTCGAGTTCCAAGTCTCTCTCTCGTGCGTAAGGGGACGATCGTTGCCTTCCGCCTGCGCCGGGACCATCCATGTGGTTCTCCACCCTTCCACTATGAGGCCTTCCATCTCCCGAGTCCCCAACTTCTCCTTGAGAGGATTTTGCCTGGGCTCCTGCGCGGGAGGGGAGGCTGAAGCCGGTGCAAGCGGGGGTTGAGATTGCCCGCCAACTTCCGGATTGGTTTCGGGCCCGGGTAACTTGTGGCGGCCAGCAACGGCAGACCGAGGATCGAGCAAGTACCCAAATCCGGCCACGGGATCGAGGATTTCAATCATGTTTGGCGAATCAGCGATGTCTTTGTCGACACCCGCCGGTGCGTAGCTTTCATAGCGCATCCTGCCGAAGGAATCGCGATACACGTGCGCTTTGCTCTTGGTGTGTATCTGGGTTCCGTCAGCCAATGTCTGGCTGCGCTCAATCTCCACGACGGCTGAAAAGGGGCAGCCGGTGAGGGAGACCACATCGCGAAGACCGAACAAATGAGTGGGGAAAGTGCATTTGGGAGGCTGTGTCTGTGCCATCGCTGTGGAATCCGCCAGGGCGAGCATTCCACATACCAGTATCACCTTTTGGAGAGCCCTCATGAGCGTTCCTCCTGCCAGCTTGTTGCGCAGCGCCCCACGCAGATCGGCGATCAAAGTTTACTCCCGCGACCTATTGTCTTTCCACTATCGAGACGAAGACAGGTAGCGCAGGCTTCCGAATGGGGTTTGAGGCGAGGGCGCAGCATTCTGCCGGTTGCACCGTCTGCCAGCGGCGATTTGGGTGGCAGCCAGCGGGGCTCGCGGAGAGCTGACCGCGGGATCTGGGGAGGTCGAGCCTTTCATCTGCAGGCTGGGATACTACCGATTATCGAGGATGCGTGCGTATATCGACCAAATCGTGTATGCTGCGCCCCGCCGCAGGAGGTGCCGAATGCCACGCGCCGAGATACGAAAACCCGCTCCGCCGCTGCTGCGGCAGCCTCCGGCACCTCCGCGGCAGGACGCGGCGATCACGCCGTGCGCGCACATCGAGTCGCTGAGCGGCGATCCGAACTTCATGACTTCGCTGGCACGCGGGCTGGCGGTGATCCAGGCATTCACGGACCGGAAGCGGCAGATGACGATTTCGCACCTGAGCTTGAAGACGGGGCTTTCGCGCGCGGCGGTGCGGCGGTGCCTCTACACGCTGCAAAAACTGGGGTACGCGGGAACGGACGACAGCCGGCACTTCTATCTGCGGCCGCACGTGCTGGCGCTGGGCCACTCGTACATCAGCTCGATGCCGCTTGCGGCGTCGGCGCAGCCGGTGCTGGAGCACACGAGCAAACTGCTGCACGAGTCCTGTTCAATCGCAACGCTGGACGGGCTGGAGATTATTTACGTGGCGCGCGCGAGCGTGACGCGAATCATGTCCATTGATCTGCGGGTGGGCAGCCGGCTGCCGGCGTTCTGCACGTCGATGGGACGGGTGCTGCTGGCGAATCTGCCGGAGCAGGAACTGGAACGGCTGCTGCCGGGCATCGAGTTCACGGCAAACACGGAGCGGACGGTGAGGAGCGTGGAACGGCTGCGGCAGGTACTGCGGCAGGTGCAAAAAAACGGATACTCGATCGTGGACCAGGAATTGGAGTTGGGACTGCGGTCGATGGCGGTGCCGATACGGAACCAGGCGGGGACGACGGTGGCGGCGCTGAACGTGGGCGCGCACGCGCAGCGCGTGTCGATCCAGCAGATGCAGAATACGTTCCTGCCGCACCTGCTGGCCGCGGCGGAAGAACTCTCGATGCTGCTGGGGTGACGGGGGAGCGAGATGGCGACCTTTGTTCTGGTGCATGGCGCGTGGCACGACGGCGGCGGGTGGAAAGAAACGGCGCGACATCTGGAGGCGAAGGGCCACCGCTCGTTTGCGCCGACGATGGCGGGACACGGCAAGGGCGTGAACAAACGCGTGAATCACGCGGAGTGCACGAAGTCGATTGTGGACGCCATGGTGAGCCAGGGAATTATGGACGCAATTCTGGTGGGGCATAGTTTTGGAGGAACGGTAATTCCGAAAGTGGTGGAGGCGATTCCGGAACGGATCCGGCGGATGGTGTTTGTGAACGGATTTGTGCTGGCGGACGGGCATTCGCTGCTGGATGAAGTGCCGCCGGCGACGGCGGGAGTGTTTGAGGAGCTGGCGAAGCATTCGCCGGACGGGGCGGTGATGATTCCCTTCCCGGTGTGGCGCGAGACGTTTATGAACGACGCGGACCTGGAAACCACGAAGCGGGCGTACGCGGAGCTTTCGCCATCGCCCTCACAGCCATGGAAAGACAAAATCGATATGAAAAAGTTCTACGCGCTCACGACGCCGCGGAGCTACATCAACTGCACGGAAGATATTGCGTTGCCGCCGGGCGAGTGGGGATGGCATCCGCGAATGTCGGGGCGGCTGGGGCTGTACCGGCTGGTGCAGATGCCGGGAAGCCATGAGGTGATGTACACGAATCCGGCGGGGTTGGCGGAAAAGCTGGTGGAGGCGGGAAGGGATTAAGGGAGGTAAAGGAGGTAGAGGAAGTGAAGGAAGTAGATGAGGGAGAGGGACGGGAAGAATGTGGACGGCGGACATCGACGTAGGCGGGACGCTGACGGACGGGCTGTTCACGGACGGAAAAACGGTGGTGTGCGCGAAGGTGGACAGCACGCCGCACGATCTGACGTTGTGCCTGATCGATTGCCTGACGCAGGGAGCGCAGAAGCTCGGATTTGCGGATGCACCGGCGTTCTTGGAGCAGGTGGAGCTGATCCGCTGGTCGACGACCATTACCTCAAACGTGTTGGCCGAAGGGCGCGGGCCGCGAATCGGATTGCTGGTGGGGCCGGGGCAGGAGAAGGCGCTCTACGGCCGCGACGGGCGCAGCGTTGCGATCGGGCGGCTGGTGGCGGAGACGGATGTGGCGGCGGTGGGCGATTCCGCGGATGAAGCGGCGATTCTGCGGACCACGCATGCGCTGCTGGAGCGGGGTGTGCGGCGGATTTGTGTCAGCTTGCCGGGAGCGCATCGCGCGCCGGAGCGGGAAACGCAGATCAAACGATTTATCGGGCAGCAGTATCCCGATCATTATCTGGGGTCGGTGCCGGCGCTGGCGGGGAGCGACGTATCGAAGAGCGCGGACGACGCGACGCGGACGCACTGCGCGCTGATCAACGCGTACACGCACGGGGCACTGGCGGCGACGCTGTTCAAAGCGGAAGACGAACTGAGGGAGACGCAGGGGTTTCTGGGATCGTTTCTGGTGAGCCAGACGAGCGGCGGCGTGGCAGGCGTGGGGAAAACGCGGGCGATCGACACGATCGAGAGCGGGCCGATCCTGGGGCTGCATGCGAGCGCGCACATGGCGCGGCGAGACGGCCTTCGCGATGTGATCGCGATGGACGTTGGAGGGACGACGGCGAAGATCGGCGTCTTGTGCGGTGGAGAACCGGTGGACCGGCGGCCGGCGGATTTTTTCGGGATTCCGGTGGAAGTGTCGCTGCCGTACCTGCGGTCGATCGCGCTGGGCGGCGGGAGCGTGGTGTACATCGAGGAGGCGGGCGGGAAAAAGGAATTGCGGCTGGGGCCGGAGAGCATGGGGTCGTATCCGGGGCCGGCGTGCTACGGGCTGGGCGGAGATGAAGCCACGCTGACGGACGCATTCGTGGCGGCGGGGCTGGTGAATCCGGACAACTTCCTGGGAGGCGCGAAGAAGATTGATGCGGAACTGGCGAGACAGGCCATCGAGAAGCGCGTGACCCGCCCGCTCCAGACCTCGCTCGATAATGCCTGCCGCAAGATCGTTGTGGCCGCGTTCGAAATGGTGGGGGAAATGATTGGACAAGCGCTGACAGAGCGCGGATTGGACGGGGTGCAAACAACTCTGTTCGCCTACGGGGGAAATGGCGGGCTGCTCGCGTGTGGGGCCGCGGAACATTCGAGAATCCTGCGAGTGAAGATGTTCGGGCTCGGGGCGGTGTTCAGCGCCTTCGGCTCGTCTGTTTCGGACATTTGCCACGTGTATGAGCGCGCGGTGACGGGCGGAGAGGTGACAGATGCCATGGCGAGCGCACTCCGGAAGACGCTCGGGGAGATGCGCGCGGAGGCGGAGAAGGATTTGCGGGGTGAGGGAATCGAGCCGGTCGGACTGAACTGGGGAATCGAACTGGAAGTTGCCGGAGCGAACGGCAGAGGGCGACCCGTGCGATGCAACGAGACGGCGCTGGCCAGTGGGGCGGCAGTGCGCGCGACGCTCGGGGCGGAGGAATTGCGAATCGAACTGCTGCGGGTGCGGGTGGAGAAGCCCATCGCGAGACGAGAGAACTTACCGAAGCCGCCGGCCGGGACGGATAGCGCGCATGCAAAAACGGGGACACGCGAGGTGATGTGGGGATCGACCACGTATGAGGCGGAGCTGTACCGATGGGAAGCGCTCGAACCGGGCAATCGAGTGAAAGGCTGCGCGATTCTGGAGAGTGCAAACACGACATATTTTGTACCGCAAGGCTGGACGCTAGAGATGGACGGGTATGGAGATGCGCTGGTACAGCGAAAGAGGTGACCGGTGGCGGCAGCAGACGGAAGTCGGATACGAGTGACCGAGTATCTGGACCTGGAGCTGGATGGCGAGCGCTGGCTGTGCAACCGGTGCGGGCGCGAACTGGGCCCGGCGAGCGAGAACTACAAGAGGGGCTGCCTGGTGCACGCGCGCGATCCGCAGGAAATTCATCCGCCGATTGTGGGAGGCGACTTCAATTTTTCGCCGGACCCGCAGTGGATACGGATTGTGGAGTTTTACTGTCCGGGATGCGGGACGCAGATCGAGACGGAATATCTGCCGCCGGGACATCCGATCACACACGACATAGAGATTGATGTGGCGCGGCTGAAAGAGCGGCTGGGCTCGGGCGAGTTTGCGGTGAAGGAAGGGCGGCTCGAGGCGAAGGAATGAATTCGATCGACATCGACGTCGGGGGAACGTTCACCGACCTGGTGCTGAATTACCAGGGACGCGCCGCGGTCCGGAAAGTGCCGACGACGCCCTACGACCTCTCCGTGTGCTTTTCCAAAGTGATTGAAGAGGGCGCGAAGGCGCTGGGCGTGGGCGTGGACGAACTGCTGCCGGGAATCGACATGATCCGGTACTCGACGACGATCGCGATGAACCGGCTGATCGAACGGAAGGGGCCGCGGCTGGCGCTGCTGACGACCGAAGGACACGAGGACGTGGTGCTGATCGGGCGGGGCGCGCAGTGGATCGACGGGACGCGCGTGGCGGAGCGGCGAAATCTGGCAATACAACGGAAGCCGGAGCCGCTGGTGCCGCGCGAACTGATCGCAGGAGTGAAGGAGCGGGTGGATTCGCGGGGCCAGGTGATCCGGGTGCTGGATGAAGCGGACGTGCGCGAGAAGGTGCGCATGCTGGTGGGGCGCGGGGCGAGAGGATTCGTGGTGTCGCTGCTGTGGGGATTCCTGAATCCGGTGCACGAGCGGCGGGTGAAGGAAATCATCCGCGACGAATACAAAGAATTCCACATCGGCTATCTGCCGGTGGTGCTGGCCGGGCAGGTGGTGGGAAAGCTGGGCGAGTACGAGCGGACGCTGGCGGCGATTCTGGATGCGTATCTGCAGCGGTCGATGCAGATCGATCTTTCGGCGATGTGGGACAAGCTTCGGGAGCGCGGATACAAACGGCCGCTGCACATGATCCAGAGCTCGGGCGGGATCGCGGAAGTGTTCCGCACGACGGCGAGCCGGACGTTCAACAGCGGGCCGGTGAGTGGATTGATGGGCGCGCACCACGTGGCGAAATCGCTGGGCTACCATAACGTGGTGATGACGGACATGGGCGGAACGAGTTTCGACGTGGGACTGGTGGTGAAAGACAGCGTGAGGAGCTACGACTTCCGGCCGATCATCGACCGTTGGATGGTGGGCATCACGATGATCAAGACGCTGTCGGTCGGCGCGGGAGGCGGATCGATTGCGAGCGTGAATCCGCTGCTTGAAAACCGCGTGCAGGTGGGGCCGCGGAGCGCGGGCTCGATGCCAGGGCCGGCGTGCTTCAGCCTGGGCGGACGCGAGCCGACGGTGACGGATGCGGACGTG
>Ga0335081_10022828_pt1 | contig 10122 bp, 8 predicted proteins | sample Lox_Sample_35_FD_206713 | JGI IMG/M metagenome (GOLD analysis project Ga0335081, IMG submission 206713) | Soil microbial communities from Loxahatchee National Wildlife Refuge, Florida, United States - Lox_Sample_3.5 | ecosystem: Environmental > Terrestrial > Soil > Wetlands | place: USA: Florida... | reverse complement strand
AACCCTCGGTCATCGCCACGGTATTCGGCGGAATGTCCAGCCCCTTGACTCTGTCCTGGGCCGTGAATCCGATCAAATAGCTGCGCTTCTGTGGCTCCTGGCCTTTGGGATAGAACCAGATTCCGATCTCCGATCCCGCGGTGATCTGCTCGCCCACAGCGTGGATGTGCTGGTCCCAAGTGATCTTCTCGCCCGGCACCAGAAGTTTTCCGGTACCCGGCCGGTACAGATCGTAGCCTTTGCCAATCGCCCATTCCATCAGTTGAGGGCGCATTCTGGCCCGATCCTCGGGGTCGTCGGAGAACCCCGGCGATACTCCGCCGGGAACGGCATCCGGATCATTGTTGAGGATCAGGTATGCGATGGAATGGTGAATTATTTTCCTGCCCTGAAGATTCGACGGGCGAATCTCCACCATTTTGACCCAGCGCGGCTCGGTGATCGGAATATCGCTCATCGGGCGGAACCAAACGTCTTGATGGCGGGCTGGCATGGTGTATTCCGGGGACTTGACCACCAGGTCGGGCGGGCCGAAGCCGTCTCTTTCACCCTTCCAAGCGTTGTCGCTGGCGAGCGGCTTGGGTGGCGGCATATCTTTGGGGTCGCCCTGCGGCGCACCATCGTCAACCCAGCGCGCGATGGTATTCACCTGAGCGTCACTGAGCGAGATGTCATTCTTGAATTTCTGAATGCCAACGCTTTTGTCGATGTGCCAGGGAGGCATCTGGCGCGTCACAACCCGCTCGCGGATGGACTTGGCCCAGGGACGTGTTTCCTCGTAAGTGATCAGCGACATGGGCGCCACCGAGTTAGGCTGGTGGCAGTCCTGACATTTGGATTGCAGAATAGGCGCGATGTCCTTGGTGAACGTGACCTGTTGGTTGGCGGCGGTTCCGCCTGCCATGGCGAGAGCCACCCCAGCCAAACCTAGCGCCGCCGAACGCATCGCGTTAATCGAACCCAACGAATTTGTAAACATCAGGGTCCCCCTCCCCTCTTGCCTTACCGCAGATATGATTATAGTTCAAGTCGCGGCATTAAGACTTCCAGGAGCCCAGCCATGCCCAGTATTCAGATGCTAAACCCCGAGACCCTTGGTAAGCCCCTCGGGCAATATTCGCAAATCGCCCGCGTCAGGGCGTCGGAGTTTGTATTCATCGCCGGCCAGGTCGGAGTCGACCGCGACGGCAAACTAGCCGGCGACTTCGAGGCGCAATGTAGCCAGGTTTTTGCGAATCTCGGCACCGCGCTCGCCTCTCAGGGCGCGAGCTTCGCCAACATCGTGGAACTAACAACTTATCTCGTGCACTCGCAAGATATTCCGAAGTTCATGCAGTACCGTTTGCGCGAATTCCCCGGCCTGTTCGCCGGCAGCGCCTATCCACCGAACACGCTGCTGATAATCGACCGCCTGGTTCAAGAGGAATTTTTGATCGAGGTGCGCGCCGTAGCGGCGGTCTAGTAGATCCCCCTGGATCGAAGTGCATGAGCGCTAAACGTGAACGGCGATGTTATACTGCGTCAACCGGGCTTATGCGAACTCTAGTCCTGGCACTTGCGCTCGCCCTGGCGCTGCAGGGCCAGCCATCGAAAACCAAACCGGCGGAAGTCGACCGCATCTTCTCCGCGTTCAACACCCATACGCCCGGTTGCGCCGTGGGCGTCGCCTATCAAGGGGCCGTGGCGCTAAGGTCGGGCTACGGCATGGCAGACCTCGAACGCGATGTGCCCATTACCGCTGATACCGTTTTCGAAAGTGGCTCGGTAGCCAAACAGTTCACCGCGACTGCGCTTCTCCTGCTCGCCCAGCAAGGCAAGATCTCGCTGGACGACCCGATGCGCAAGTACCTGCCGGAACTGCCCGACTATGGCAAACCGCTTACGATTCGCCAGGTGCTCAGCCACATCAGCGGACTACGCGAGTGGCGCCTGGTTGCCAAATTTTCCGGCATCCCGGAAGACACCTATGTGCTCGGCAATCGGGATCTGTTGCAGATCGCCTCCAGACAGCGCGCCCTCAACTTTGATCCGGGAACGGCCTACAGCTACACCAACACGGGCTTCAACATCGCAACGATTCTGATAGAGCGGGCACTGGGCAATGGAAAGACATTCCAGGATTTCACGCGCGAGGCAATCTTTGAGCCCTTGAAAATGACCCACACGCGATGGCGCGATGACTTTCGCGCGGTGGTGCCGAGTCGCGCCTTGGCCTACACTTCTGCTGGCGGAGGCTGGATACAGGACACCCCAATCGAGAACATCATCGGCGCAGGCGGCATGTTGAGCACCGTGGGCGACTGGCTTCTATGGAATGAGAATTTCACTCATGCCAAGGTGGGCGGCTCGGAGCTCGTCAAGGCGCTGCAGACGCCCGCGACGCTGGCCAACGGCAAGACCATCGCTTATGCCGCCGGGCTCGAGATCGGCACGGTGGATGGATTGCGTGAGGTGTCGCACGGCGGCTCCACCGGCGGTTATCGGACCTGGATCGGACGCTATCCGGATCAGGCCGTCTCCGTTGCAGTGATGTGCAATGCCGCGCAAGCAAATCCGGCTCAGCTGGGACGCGAGACGGCGCGCTTGTGGACCGGCGCCGTAGCCGCGCCGAAGCCCGCCCCCTTCGCCCTGGACCCATCCAAGCTGCAAGCGGTGACGGGCATGTATCGCAAGGTCCGCGACAATACCGTGGTTGAGCTCAGGCTCAAAGATGGCAAGCTCACGCTCGACCAGCGCGTGGAACTGACGCCCACCGGCTCCTCGACGTTCTTGGCCGGCGAGCGTCAATTCGTTTTCGAGGACAGTCGCTTTCGCGAAGTGACGCCCGACGGCGACACCGTGTACGAGCGCGTCGAGCCCGCGCATCCATCGGAACCTGAGCTGGCCTCTCTGGCGGGCGAATACGGGAGTCCCGAGACTGGCGCTACGCTCACTGTTGCGGCGAGAGCTGGAGAGCTCACCCTCGCCATAGCATCCAATCCGGCAGTGCGCCTGCGGCCTACGTTTCGAGATGGGTTCATGATCGAGGACCGAAGCGCAACTTCCATCCGCTTCATCCGCGATTCGGCCGGGAATGTGACCGGTCTCAGTGCCGGCGACGATCGTGTCTGGGATCTTCGTTTCGTGCGAGTCAGGGCTCGCCATTAAGCGGTTCCGGCCAAGTGATAGGATGGCACCTATGACCCGCAGGTGCTTGTTCCTTCTCATGCTCGCTCCCTCGTTTGCGGCCGAACCATCCAGCTTCGGCCTGTGGACCCCATCCGCGATCGACCAGCACGAAGCCGCCTTGATGAAGAACGTCGCACCGGATCATTCCTCGCGCGAAACGCTGGCCGATTACGGTGACCACCGCTTTCGCCTGCTTTATCGCGATGCCGACGGCCGGCCCGAGGAACACGACAAAATCGTCGACGTCGTCATCGTGCACAGCGGCGAAGGCGCACTCATGCTGGGCGGGACCATGAGCGGCAAGAAAGGCAATGCTGCGACGGGGGAATATCTTGGGACCGCGCTCACGGGCGGCGAGGTGCATCGCCTTGCGGCGGGCGACATCGTCCACATTCCGGCGGGCATCCCTCACGGCTTCCTCGTGCCCGCCGGCAAGCACATTACGTACGTTCTGTTGAAATTCCCGGCCAAAGAGCAATGACTCACCGCTGTCCTTGACACGCCGTTCCGTCCTGAAGAGAATAAGGACTACCATGACCACGCCGAGAACACTGCTGCTTCTAGTTTTGGCTGCATCGATTCTGAGCGCGCAAGGCAGGGGGCCTGCCGGCCCGCCCAAGCTCCAGGTGCTTATCATCACCGGCCAGAATGGCCATGACTGGAAAGGAACGACTCCGGTCTTGAAGAAAGAACTCGAAGACACTGGCAAATTCGAAGTCCGGGTGACAGAAGAATTCCGCGGCGCCGGACCCGAAACCCTCGCGCCTTACGACGTCGTGGTTGTGAATTACTTCGAACGCGGACAGGCGCAGCTTCGGTGGGGCGACCGCGCCGACAACGCTCTGGCGGAATTCGTGCGCTCCGGCAAAGGGCTGGTCGTATATCACTTTTCTCTGGCGGCGTTCACCGGATGGGCGGACTACGAAAAAATGTCGGGAGGTAATTGGAGGGCGGGCAACGGTCATCACTCGGCCCGGCACGATTTCACGGTGGATATCAAGGACGCCGACCATCCCATCACGAATGGGTTGAAGACTCCGCTGGCGGTTCAAAACGAGGAGCTGTACGCGAACCTGAAATGGCAGCCCGAGGGCGCCTACCACGTGCTCGCGACCGCATATGACGACCACTCCCGGTACGATGACAAGGCTTCCGACGCCAGAAACAAGCAGCCTATGTCGGGCCCCGGAATCAACGAACCGATCCTGTGGACAACCGAGTTCGGCAGGGGCCGGGTATTCATCACGGCTCTGGGACATGACGCGGATACCACGGCCGAAACCACCTTCAGAGTGACATTTACGCGCGGCACCGAGTGGGCCGCTACCGGCAAAGTGACACTGCCGGTTCCTCCGGAACTGAGCAAGTAGTCGCGTGCCGCGCCGGGCCAGGGCCATCACCCGCGCGATGCTACAATACAACTCCGCGAGGATCAATGGAAGAAGAACAACTGCCCGCCGTCGACGGCCACATGATGACCACCGCCTTCACTCTCGACGGCTACCACATCGAGAAAAATCTCGGAATCGTGCGCGGCATCATCGTCCGCTCGCGCTCCATCTTCGGCACCATCGGCGCCAGCCTGCAAACGCTGGCGGGAGGCGATATCACACTGTTCACCAAACTGTGCGAGGAAACCCGCATGCACGCCTACCAGCGCATGGCCCAGCATGCCGCCCAGATGGGCGCCAACGCGGTAATCGGCGTCCGTTATGACGCCACCGAGGTCATGCAGGGCGTCACCGAAGTGCTGTGCTACGGTACGGCGGTGGTTGCAACACCCGCGCCACGATAGCGTCCATAAGACGTGGCTACTCCTCGCTATCTCTGCATTCACGGGCACTTCTACCAGCCGCCGCGCGAAAATCCGTGGCTGGAAGCCATCGAGCTCCAGGACTCCGCTTTCCCCTACCACGACTGGAACCAGCGCGTAACCGCCGAATGCTACGCCCCCAACGGCGCTTCGCGCATCTTGAACGGCGGCGGCCGCATCGCGAAAATCGTCAACAATTACTCAGGCATCAGCTACAACTTCGGCCCCACTTTGCTGGCCTGGCTCAAGGAGCACGCGCCGGAAACCTATCGCGACATCCTGGATGCCGACCGAGCCAGCGCCCAGCGCTTCTCCGGCCACGGTTCGGCCATGGCGCAGTGCTACAACCACATGATCATGCCGCTCGCCAATGCGCGCGACAAACGCACTCAGGTGCGCTGGGGCATCGAGGATTTCCGCCATCGCTTCGGCCGCGATCCCGAAGGCATGTGGCTGCCGGAGACCGCCGTCGATCTCGAAACGCTCGACATCCTGGCCGAGTACGGCGTCAAGTTCACCGTGCTGGCGCCCTCGCAAGCAAGCACGGTGGATGGCGAGGACGTCAGCGGAGGGCGCATCGATCCCACGCGCGCCTATCGCCAGAAACTTCCCTCCGGCCGCAGCCTCGCGCTGTTCTTCTATGATGGCCCCATCGCCCGCGCCGTGGCTTTCGAGGGATTGCTCGCAAACGGCGAGCGCTTCGCCCAGCGCCTCTTGGACGCCTTCTCCGATGAACGCGATTGGCCGCAGCTGGCCCACATCGCCACCGACGGCGAAACGTACGGACATCACCACGCCCACGGCGACATGGCGCTGGCCTACGCCTTGGAACAACTCGAATTGAAGGGCTTGGCCAGGCTCACCAATTACGCCGAATATCTGGAACTTCATCCACCCACCCACGACGTCGAGATCCTGGAAAATACCGCCTGGAGCTGCGTGCATGCTGTCGGACGCTGGAGCGAGAACTGCGGCTGCAATTCCGGCGGCCACTCCGGCTGGAATCAGGAATGGCGTGCGCCTTTGCGTCAAGCTTTCGACTGGTTGCGCGATCAGATAGCTCCTCTTTATGAGAAAACCGCGGCGCGTTTTCTGAAGAACCCCTGGGCGGCGCGCGACGAATATATCCGCGTCATCCTGGATCGTTCCGAAGAGAACAGAAACCAGTTCGCCGCCTGCCATTTCCGCCGCAAGAATCTCCCCCGCCAGGACCGCGTCAGGGCCTGGAAATTGCTCGAGCTGCAGCGCCACGCCATGCTCATGTACACTAGCTGCGGCTGGTTCTTCGATGAGTTATCCGGCATCGAGACCGTGCAGGTGATCCAGTACGCCGGCCGCGTCGTGCAGCTGGCGCAGGAATTGTTCGGCGACGATCTCGAGCCGCGCTTCATGGCCAAACTGGCGGAGGCCAAAAGCAACCTGCCCGAACACCGCGACGGAGCTCTCATCTACGAGAAATTCGTCCAGCCCGCCATGGTCGATCTGACCAAGTTGGGCGCGCACTTCGCCATGAGCTCGCTCTTCTCCGAATACCCGGAGAAGGCGCGCATCTATTGTTACGACGTGCAAACCAAGGACTACCATCTGCAACGCTCCGGCAAGATGCGGCTGGCCTCGGGCCAGGCTCGTTTCACCTCCGAGATCACCCAGGAATCCGAAATGCTGATGTTCGGCGTGCTGCATTTCGGCGATCACAGCCTCCACGGCGGCGTCAGCAAATGGAGTAGCGACGAGAAGTACCGCAGCCTGTCTCAGTCCGCCGGCGATGCCTTCAGCCGCTCCGACTTGCCCGAGACCATCCGCCGCATCGATGACGGCTTCGAACGCACCTATTCCCTCCGCAATCTCTTCCGCGATGAACAACGCCGAGTAATGCACCAGGTCTTGCAGGCCACGCTCGACGACATGGAATCCTTCTATCGTCAAACCTACGAGAATCAGGCGCCGCTTCTGCGTTTCCTCTATGAATGCCACATCCCGGTTCCCACCGAGATGCGCATGAATGCTCAGGTGGCGCTCAACGATCTGCTCGGGCACACGCTGGAAAAGGATGAATTGGACATCCCGCAGATAAACAATCTCTTCGACCAGGTTCCCGTTGCCGGGGCCTCGCTGGACTCAGCCGCGCTTGAAATCATCCTGCGACGCAACCTGGAACGGACCTGCCGTAGTTTTTTTGATCGGCCCCGCGATCTGGAGCTGCTGCGCAAATGCCGCGGCAAGGTCAAAGCCGCCACATCCTTCCCGTTGCCGCTGCGACTGTGGACTATGCAGAACCACGCCTACGCGGTATTGCAGAATCTATATCCGGAAATGAAACAGTCCAACCAGTCCGATTGGGTGGCGGAATTTGAAGAGCTTGTCAAACTACTCGGCCTGCACCTGTAGGGGCAGCAATGGCGGCTGCGTAGCATTCAGAAAAACCGCTAGGCTCGATCACGGCGGCTGCCCGTCTCAACCAGGACCTCTTTTTGAGGCGGCACGCGAGGAATTGCAGTCGCCCGGCTTGAAGCTTTTCCCGCTGCCGGCGCGCTTTCCGCGCCGCGACGCTTTACCCGCTGGATCGGCACGTGCAAGACGATCGACAGCAGCGTGAACAGCAACGATGAACTGCGTACTACAACCTTCATGGGGGAGGCGTCCTGCTACATTCATCATAGCCGCATATGAACAAGTCAAGCGCGATGCCGGACACCTCGGCCGTGGTGGCTCCCCTGGCCGGCGAACCGCGCTGGCCAGCCATACTCGCGATTCTCGCGACCGCTGCGTTGCATTTCGTATTGCCCGAGCCGCTCCGCTTTGGCCCAGGCTGGCTGTTGCTGGTGGTTGTATCACTGCTGCTGATCCCCGCTGTACTCGCACATCGCGCTGGCCGGCTCGACATAAACCGCGTTCTCGGCCATCTCGTGTTGGGAAGCTTGACTGCGTCCATGGTCTGGTCGCTCGCCTTGCTCATTTGGCGCTTGCCCGAGCACCGCGACACGCCCCAGATCTTGCTCCGCGCTGCTGTCACGCTGTGGGTCGCCAATGTACTGGTCTTCGCGTCCTGGTATTGGCGACTGGATGCGGGCGGCCCCAACGAGCGCGATCGCCGGGACACGCACGGCCAAGGCGCATTCCTATTTCCTCAGATGCTGATGCCGGGGAAACACACGCACGGCTGGCGGCCCGGCTTCGTCGATTACCTGTTTCTGGCCTTCAACACCAGCACCGCTTTTTCGCCCACCGATGTACCCGTGCTCTCGCGCTGGGCCAAGCTCATGATGATGGTGCAAGCGTCCATTTCGCTAGCCACGGTGGCATTGATCGCCGCGCGCGCCGTCAATATCCTGTGACGGCTGGCATTCTGGCCTGCATCCAGGCCAGCGCTGCGCGGAGCGCGATCAAGCTCCAAGCCAGTACGAACAGAACGGCCAAGGCCATCGCCACGGAGAACTCGGTGACCGGTTGGCCCGCAGCCGTCTGCCAGGCAATCGCAAGACAGGCGGCAATCCAGCCCGCGCCCGCCAGATGCACCCAGCGGCGCGCATCCTGATCTGAAAGTGCCGAGCGGCTCAACAGCCAGCCCACCAACGGGACAGCCTGGAGGCCGTGAAAACCGAGGGCATGCAGCGGCAGAATGTTACCGGCCACACCGACGCGTCGGCCTGCCACGGCGCTCATCCACACGCCCGCCGCGAACGCGATGATGACCGCCGCAATCGCGTAGCGGATCGCGAGCAAAATGAGCCCTTGGACGCCATGGACGTTGCGCCGCATCAGCTTGACAGCCAGAATACAAAATAGCGCGATGACCCCCAGCGCCACCAGGAAAAACACACCACCCAGAATCTGATCCACGGGTCTCCCAACCTTGGTGAAACGCGGATCCAGCCCGCGCAGCGTTTGAATGGTTTCAAGTCCGTACGCGTAGACGAAGAGTCCGATGGTCCAGCCCAGCCATCGCCGCAGCCCGCGCGCGGTGAAGCCCGCCAGCGGCACAAAAAAGCCCAGCGTGAGCAGATAAATGCCGACCGCGCCGTCGAAGGTGATGGCTTTGCTTAGATCGCCTTCCGCACCCAGCGCTAAGCCGCCCCGCAGGGCCGCAACCGCGGCGCATCCCGCGGCCAACGCCAGCCCGGCCACGCCTACCCAGAACAGAACGCGCACTCGGGTCAGCGCTGCCCAGAACCCTTCCGGCCCATTCATAGGACACCATGTTCGCGCTTCCGCTCTCGGAAAGCAACGGGCCCGGAGTCCGTTGGCGCCGGTTAGAATGGACGCGTACTCGCCTCATGCCTCAACCCGACATCCCCGAACTGCAAGCACGCGCCCGCGCCTTCGAGCAGCGCTTGCAGCAACTCATGGCCGAGCTGGCGCCGCAGCACATCAACTGGTACCCCTATCGGACCCTTCTCACTTTTTCGGTTCTCGACCGATTGCTCACTGGACCCCGCCGCGATTTACTCGATTTGTCGGACGGTGACCCGATTCTTGACGTTGGCTGCGCAGACGGGCACAACTCCTTCTTTCTCGAATCGCTAGGCTGCCAGGTAGTGGCCCTCGACAATTACTACACCAATCACAACCAACTGCGCGGCTTCAACGCGCTGCATTCGGCGCTGAGGTCTTCGGTCAAGTTTGAGGCCGTCGATCTGGATTCTCAATTCACGCTCACCGAAGACATTTTCGGGCTTGCGCTTTTCCTGGGAGTCCTTTATCACCTCAAGAATCCCTTCTTTGTGTTAGAGGCCTTAGCGCATCGCGCCCGCTACTGTTTGCTCAGCACACGCGTCGCCAAGCGAACGCCTGACGGCCGTCCCATGCAGAAAGAGCCATTGGTCTACCTGCTCGATCCACAGGAGTGCAACAACGACAGCACGAATCACTGGATCTTTTCGGAAGCTGCGTTGCGGAGGTTGCTTGCGCAGACCGGATGGATCGTGCGCGACTTCATGACTACCGGGGCGACTCGGGATTCCGAACCGGCGCGCTCGGACCGCGACGAGCGTGCCTTCTGTCTGGTGGAGAGTCGCGTTTGCCGCCGCTACTCCGTGCGGCTGATCCACGGCTGGCACGCGCTGGAGCAAAGCAGTTTCCGCTGGACCGAGCGGCGGTTTTCGATTGAAGTCAGGCACCCACCGTCGGCCGCGTTCAGCGAG
>Ga0335081_10022827_pt1 | contig 10123 bp, 8 predicted proteins | sample Lox_Sample_35_FD_206713 | JGI IMG/M metagenome (GOLD analysis project Ga0335081, IMG submission 206713) | Soil microbial communities from Loxahatchee National Wildlife Refuge, Florida, United States - Lox_Sample_3.5 | ecosystem: Environmental > Terrestrial > Soil > Wetlands | place: USA: Florida... | reverse complement strand
CGTGCCGGAGGGCCAGGCCGGTATATTCCGATCAGTACCGCCGACCTCGGGTGCCAGCTGCAGATCCTCCAGAGCGCGAGTGGCCAGATCGACTCTGAACGGTTCGGTGACACGCCAGAACCTGCGGGACCTGCAGGCAGATCACCCGTTCGCTTCCTTCATCCCTCATGCTCGGCGTGACTCCCATACCGTAGATACGTGAGCCAACTGCATCTTCGGCAGATCAAGCGGCACCTCGAAGATTCGTACCTGCCGTACGTGGACCAGACCGGTGCCAGCGAGGAACATCACCGGTTGTCCCGCGCGATTGCGGCCCTGGCCTTGTCCGAGCGCGCTGGTCTGCCACCCACGATCGCGAGTGCATCAGTCACCGATCACGGGAAAGATGGCGGTATTGACGGAATCGCGTACGCTGCGGATCGCGCGGCCCTCGTATTCGTCCAGAGCAAGTGGACCGAGGCTGCCAACACTGGGGTCAGCCAGGGTGGCGTGATGAAGTTCGTCGGCGGTGTCCGGCGCGTCGTAAATGGTGACTGGAGCGGATTCGGCGGACCGATCACAGATCGCCTTGCCGAGATTGAGGACATCCTCTATCAGACGGGGACCAAGATAGAACTCGTCGTGGTCACGTCGGGGACGTAGGATCTCGCGGGTGAGCCCAAGCGGGAGCTTGAAGAATTCTGTTCGCAGATGAATGACTCCACTGACATCGCGAGCTACGTCTACCTGAACCAAGAGCGCCTGTACGCGATGCTGACCGCTAGCCGGGCCGCTCAGATACCGCAGCAGTAGTTCGTTGTGATTGCAGTGTTGTCTCGTGAGCGGGTCACGGTAGGTGCGAGCTGCTCACGGTAGTTGGCATCATGACCATGAACGGTCTTGTGCTTCGGGTTCGTGACGGGGCAAGGCCACCTGGCCGGTCGTGTCGTCATCGTGCGTCGGCCCAGGCCCGGTAAGCCGTCTGCAGGGCCGCCCGGCGACCTGGGCTGGACAAGACGTCCGTGCTGTCGGCCCACTGTTCGATCGAGCCCACTATGGGTGGCAGCCGTGCGACATCGGGGTCGGTGATGGCGGCGAGGAGTCCCTGCGGCACCGCTTGGTCCACCGTGCGGTAAGGCCGGTCGAAGAAGGGAATCACTGCGGATCCGGGCGCTGGCTGCCCCTGTTCGCGCTGAATGTTCAGGAGCACCTCGCAGCCGGTGGCCAGGGCTTTCTCGCGTTCCCGCCATCCGGGCGCGGCGGCGCCGGCGTCGAGCAGGGGCCCGAGCCTGGCGGCGACGGGGAGCGCGCGGAAGGCGGTGCCACGCCACTTGGCGTACGGCGCCCACTGCCGGGACAAGGTGAACGCCAGCCCGAGCAGGTCCCCGGCGAGCCGTGCGCTCAGCAGGCGGGAGCCGAACTCGTCGCCAGCCTCTGCGGTCCGGCCCACCATCGGCAGCGACTGGCACAGCCGCTGCCAGCCCGCGGCCAGCACATAGCGCTCGACATCGGGCGGGTACCAGGCCAGCAGCGCGCGGACCGCCGCCAGCGTGCGGGTCCGGTCGGTGAACACCGGGCCGGCGGTCACCTCCAGCACGCTCTGCCCGGTCACGCTGAGCCAGTCCAGCACCGACAGCCCTCCGGTCGGATCCACTCCCAGGCGGCTGGCGGCGAACTCCGCCACGGTGGCGACCTCGACCTTGTGAGTGACCGAGGAGTCCCAGGTGACAGCGAACCGTACCGGCAATTTCCCGAACCGTTCCGGCAGCCCCTCTTCCAGCATCTGGCTGATCCGCGGCACCTGGTCGCGGGCGTCCTGGTCGACCAGCAGCGTCAGCCGGCACCCCCAGTCGTGGTCGCGGCTCATCGGGTCATCCAGGCCGAGCACATCCGATCCTGACCCCAGCCGCGCTGCCGCATACCTCAGCCCTGGCAGGGCCCGGCTCAGCAGCGGTTCCACGGCACCGGTGAAGAACCCGCGAGCCAGCTCGGCTCCGCGCAGCTCGCGATCAGTCACGACGGCAGCCCATCAGATCGGCGCCTGCGGCAGCCACCCATTTTCAAACCGTCCGCCGACTACGAGCATCGATAGGGGACGACCTGAGAACTTCCCGCTGGTGCAGCTGCGGTGAGAAACTGGTTCCGGCGACCGTGATCCGGGCTCATCTCGGCATAGGCGTTCCAGCGTCTGTGAGCCTCGCGGGCGCGGTACTGGTGGCGGCGCCGCCAGGCTGACCAGTGCAGGCGGTGGGCCCGGTCGCGCCGGGGCGGCGGGATGACGGTGTCGCGCAGCAGCCGCAGCAGTTCCGGGACGGTGACCGGAATCAGCTCGGCGTCCAGGTCTGAACTGGCTTCTTGGTTGCGTTGCAGGGCTACCGCGACGGCGAGGTAGATGTAGGCGAGCAGGCAGACCGCGGTCCAGCGGTGCCAGGACCTCCAGCGGACCACCTGCCCGGCGTCCAGCCCGGTGCTCTGCTTGCTGAGCTGGTGATCCTCTTCGATTTTCCATCTAGCTGATGCGATGGCGATCAGCTTGGACAGCGGGACCGGCCCGGGTGTCCAGCACCGGTAGAACGACAGCTGGCCGGTGTAGCGGTGCCGCCGGGCCAGCAGCGCACTGTGCCCGCCGTCGTGCTCATCGGGGGTGTCGTCGCTGGTCACCTCGAGCATCGCCCAGTCGTAGTGCCGGGTGCCCTTGGTCCCGGACCCGGTGCGCATCCGCTGCCAGGCGCGGGCGGGAATCAGGCCGGCCGCTCCGGCCGCGGTCACGGTACGGCCCGCGCCAGTAGTCACAGTGTGGTTGGCGCGGACCGCCAGCACATAGCCCATCCCGCGCTGCAGGATGCTGCGGCGCAGCTGGCGGCCGCCGTACACCTCATCACCGGCCACGAAAGCGGCGCGGATCCCCAGGGACTGCGCGCGGTCCAGCAGAACGCCGGCCAGCTGCGGCTTGGTGGCGAACAGCACCTCCTCCGGGACCCTGGCCAGCTCGCGGTGCTCCTCATCCGCGGCGCACCCTTCAGGCAGGTACAAGGCCCGGCCGATCAGCGCATGCCCGCGGCCGGCGGCAAAGGTCAAGGTCACCGCCACCTGGCACAGCGCGACACCGCCCACGGTGCCGCTGTACTGCCGGGCCGCGCCAGCGCAGTCGGCGGAAGACTTCTCGAACTCCTCCAACCCGTCGCGACCCAGCTAGGCATCCGGATCAGCGAGGAAGCGGCCGGGGGCGGCCGTCTTACCCAATAGTCAGCTGCGGTTTGCGCGTTCCCCGGGCGAGCGGCCGGCTGGCAAGCCACGGCTGGTGGCTGGATCTGGCTCAGGTCCCTGTTCGGGCGGAGCCAGGGTCAGTCTCGCATCACGGCCACCAGCGCTCTGAGGATGAGCACGGTGGCCAGGAACAGGCCGATGTAGCCGAGTACGTCGAACAGCGAGGTGGAGGGGGTGAGCTGCGGGCCGCCGGGCACGGCGAGCAGGGCCACCGACATCAGCCCGACCGCGCCTCCGAGCAGGGCCAGCACGGCCCGGTTCACCAGGCTGGTGATTACCTGGACGTCGTGCTGGTCGGAGAACAGGCTCAGCCGGGCTCTGGCCTCGCCTCGTTCGAGGATGGCGGCCAGGTGATCCAGGTGCCGGGGGGCCCGGCGCAGCAGCGGCAGCATGCCGGTTAGTTCTTCTTGGGCGGCCTGCTGCCAGGTGGACGGCGCGGTGTGTTCGCGGGTCAGTTCGGCGGCGAAGTCCTCGGCGGACTGGAAGAGCGGGTAGCCGGGGCACAGGGTGCGCAGCGTGCCCTCCAAGGTGGCCAGGGTGCGGAACAGCAGGCTGGTGGTGGGCGGCATGGCGATGCCGAGGGCCATGAAGATCTGCAGCAGCTCGGTGAGCATCGCGGCGGTCGGGGTGGCGCCGGGGCCGAGGTGGCGGGCCATGAACCTTGCCAGGGCCCGCTCCAGTGCGCGCTCGTCCAGCGACGTGCGGATGGTGGCGACCGCGAGCACCGCGTCGCGCAGCTGGGCCGGGTCGCGGCGGCGGATGGCGATCAGCATGTCGGCGACCGAGGCCTGCTCCAGGGCGTCGAGCCGGCCGGTGGACCCGAAGTCCAGCAGGCCCAGACGGCCGTCGTCGAGCAGCCACACGTTGCCGGGATGCGGGTCGGCGTGGAACCGCTCGCCCAGCATCATCAGCCGCAGCGCGGAGCGGAGCAGGATGTCGGCGAGCTTGTGCGGATCGATCCCGGGCCGCTGCCGCCGTCCGGCATCCGACACGCTGCCGCCGTGCAGCCGTTCCATCACCAGCACCCGTGGCGTGCAGAGCTCGTCGAAGACGGCCGGGACGCCGATCTCCGGGACGTCGGCCAGCCCGGCGGCCATCTCGGTCATACTGCGGGCTTCGGCGCCGAAATTGAGTTCGGCGCGGAGGTTGCCGGCGAACTCGGCGGCCAGGTCAGCCACCCCGTAGGAGGCCCCCCACGTGGTGCGGGCCTCGATCATACGCGCCAGCCGGCCCAAGATGGCCAGGTCGCCGTCGACCGCCTCGGTGATCTGCGGGCGCTGGACCTTGACGATGACCTGCTGTCCGCCCGGCAGGACCGCCCGGTGGGCCTGGGCGATAGAGCCGGCCGCGACCGGGTCCCAGTCGAACTCGGCGAAGGCCTCGGCCACCGGCCGCCCGATCTCGAGTTCCACCAGCGCCCGTACCGCCCCGGGGTCCGCGGGCGCGACGTGTTCCTGCAGACGGGTGAGCTCCCGGGCCAGGCCTGGGGAGACGATATCGGGCCGGGTGGACAGCATCTGACCCAGCTTGACGAACATGCCGCCGGCTTCGTCCAGGGCCAGGCGGGCCTGCCGGGCGGGATCGGCCGCCCGGTCCGGTCCACCGGTGCCGTGCCGGAAGCCGAGATAGGGACCGAGTCCGTGCCGGACGGCGATACGGATGATCTGCAGGTAGCGGCGGGTACGCCGGGCCGACCGCCGGATGGCCCGGACGGGATGCGGGAGCGAGGTGACAAGCGCCGGGGCCGCGGGACGCTTTACCGGTCTGACCAGGAGCTCCCAGCCCGCCGTGGCGACCATGGTGAAAACGATCATGAAGATGATCGCGTTCCGGGTGAACCCCGGTGCCCGGGCGTTCCCGTGAGCCATCAGCAAGGCCACTGTCCCGCCGGCGAGGAATCCGGTGAAACCGCAGACCAGGACGCTGACCCACGAACGCCGCCGCACCCCGAGAAGGCGGCCCGCCAGCCATGCCACCAGCAGTATCCCGACCAAGTTGCCCAAGATGATCGAAGGGGCGAGCAGGTTGATAGACCCGGGGCCGGGCGCGCCTGCCGCCAGGCTGGATACACAGGTCCACTGGGACAGAGTGTGATTCACGTGCTCACCTCGCGTTCAGGTCGTGGCGATCCTGGCGGGCGCGCGGCTGCTGTGACCGCCAGGACGCCCACAGCAGCGCACGACACCCCGATCACCACCTCGATAACCAGCACTGTGTCTGCCAGGCTCCAGCCCGATCCGGAGGCGCCTGTCCCGAACCTGAGGAAGATCTGGTTGAGCATGAGCTCGAGCCCGTCGAAGGCGGCCAGGGAACCCGACCCGACCCAGGCCAGAGCCACCAGCAGCCAGAACCGGGTCTGGTGTCCCCCCCGGCCGGCCAGGCCGAGCAACCCGGCCACGGCGATGACAGCCCCGGCTGCCCGGGCCGCCTGCAGTGCCCAGGACGGGTGCGGCTGCGCGGCGGAGAGCCCGAACGTGCCGCCGGCCGCCCAGTAACTAAAGACCGCGGCCACCACGACAGCCAAGCCGGCCAGGGTCGCGGCCATCTCCGCCAGGTGATCCTCCGGCCATGACCGCGCCCGGGCTGCCCGCCTGGCCACGACCTCACCGGTCCGCTCGCCCAGCAGCCCACCCCACCGCGCCTGGACGTAACAGGCGAAGGCGATGGCCAGCGCGGCTCCCTGCCCCGCGAATGACGCATAGACCATCACGAACACCCACGGCTGGAACCCGCCCAGGCTCCCGCTGGCCTGCGACGGGCGCGCGAACAGGGCCATCAGCGCGGTGCCAGCGACGACGCGGAACAGCAGCCCGGTACCCACCCACACCGGGAACAACAGCAGCCAGGCCGGCACCCTGCGCGCCCGCGGCCGGGTCAGCGCCAGCACCAGCAGCAATCCCGCCAGTTCGATCGCGGCCATCAGCGCGTTCGCCGCCGCCCACCCGTGGCTGTGGAGCACGGACCGGTCGGTGATACCCACCGGCAGGCCAGCCGTCCAGACCACCTTCAGGACCAGGTAGGGCAGGCAGCAGATGGCCGAGATCCACGCGGCGGCCGTGCCGGGCCGGCTAACCCCGGCAGCCCGGCTTACTGCTGTCACGGGAGCACCGTGACGCGATGACAGCCTCATCACGACCCCCTTTCCCGCCTGGCCGGAGCGTCGGTCAGGCTCAGCCGTCCAAGCCATCCGGCATGCCTGCCGCCTCGCGCCGCGACAGGTACGGTCCCTGCCTGACGGGCGCGTCGGGCCGGGTAGCTCGCGGGTCCGGCCGCGCTTGGCGGCCGGACCCGCGAGTACCGGACCGGATGCCGATTGAGCTGGCGGAAGGTTGCTGAATGTGCTCCGGTGTGGGTCTATTCGGTGACGATCGCTCGCAGGATGTTGAGCTTGGCCGCCCGCCTGGCGGGGCGGATGGCGGCGACGACGCCGCCGATGGCGGCGAGGATCACGACGATGACCAGGGTCAGGTAGGGGAAGCTCACGACGCCGGTGCCGAAGATGTTGACGGCGTGGACGATCGCCCAGCCGAACAGCACGCCGATGAGCAGCCCGAGCGCGGTGCCCTGCAGGGCGATAACGAGCGATTCCAGACGGATGGTCGAGCGCAGCTGGCTTCGTGTCATGCCCACCGCCCGGAACAGGCCGATCTCCCGGATCCGCTCGTAGGTGGACAGGGCGAGGGTGTTGCCGATGCCGAGCAGGGCGATGACCACGGTCAGCAGCAGCAGGACGTCGATCATGTCGACGATCTGGTTGACGGGCTGGGTGAGCTGGGCTATGTACTGCGCCTGGTTCTGGACCGTGACACCTGGGTAGTCCTTGGTAACGGTCTTGATGGCGGCCAGGGCGGCGGCGGTCGAGACGCCGGGCGCCTTCTTGACGTACACCAGCTGGTCGTACTGGCTGGTGAAGTTGGCCTGGTAGGCGCTGATGCTCAGGAAGTAGTTCCCGGCCGGCTGGCTGGAGCCGTAGATGAGCGCGACCCGCATGGACCTGGTGCCGGTGTCGGCGAACAGGACCGGGATGTGGTCGCCGACCTTGAGGTGATGGTCGGTGGCCACGGTCTTGTACACGGCGATGGCGTCACGGCCGAGGTTGTTCTCGTTCCCTTGCAGCGGCTGGACGTTGAGGATGCCGAAGGCGGTCTTGGGGTCGTAGGCCGTGACCTGCTGGACGCCGCCTTCGATCTTGGCCATTCCCACTCGCGCCCCGCTGGCCAGGGCGACCTGGGGAAGCTGGCTGACCCGCCGGGCCAGGCCGGGGTCGACGCCGCCAAATCCGGCCGTGCCGGAGTTGATGATGAAGTCACCGGTGAAGGACTGGCTGTAGACGGTGTTGGCCGCGGCCTTGACGGAGGAGGCGAAGATGGTGATGAAGCTCACCATGCCGACGCAGATCATCAGCGCCGACGCGGCGGCGGCGGTGCGCTTGGGGTTGCGCATGGCGTTCTGCCGGGCGATGGTGCCCGCCGCACCCCGCAGGCGCGGCAGCGGCGCGCCGAGCACCCGGCTGATCGGCAGCGACACGGTGCGCCCCAGGATGGCCACCCCGAAAAAGACCAGGACGGCTCCCGCGCCGACGAACAGAACCGGGCTGGACGGGTGCGCGAGCAGCCCAGTGAACAAGGCGGCGGCGCCCAGGACGAGGACGCCGATGCCGACGAAGACGCGCTGCTTGGATCCGTAGCCGGTGCTGGTCGCCACGGCGTCTTGCATGGCGGCGATGGGCGGGACCTTACCCGCCTTGCGGGCCGGCGACAGGGCGGCAACCACGGTGACCGCGGTGCCGGCCAGCAGGGCGATGAGCACGGTGCGGGCGGCGACGACGAGGCCGCCGGCCGGGATGTCGATGCTCAGGGCGGCGAGCAGGGCCTTGAGCCCGGCGGCCACCGCCACGCCCACCCCGAGGCCGACCGCCGAGGCCAGGAGCCCGACGGTGACGGCTTCGGCCAGCACCGAGGACAGGACCTGGCGGCGGGTGGCCCCCAGCGCGCGGAGCAGGCCGTTTTCCCGGGTGCGCTGGGCGACGGTGATCGAGAACGTGTTGAAGATCATGAACGCCCCGACCAGCAGGGCGGTGATGGCGAACACGAGGATCAGGGTGGTGAGCTGGCCAATCGCGTTCACGATGCTGGAGCGGTCCTCGCTGGCGGCCTGCTGGCCGGTGACCGCTTCCAGGCCGGCCGGGAGCGCCGCCCGCAGGTTGCGTGCCAGCTGGGCCTGCGAGACCCCGGGCCGGGCGGCGAACTCGATGGTGCCGAATTTTCCGGGCGCCGCGAGCAGCCGTTGCGCGACCGGGGTGGTGAACAGCACCACCGACGCGCCTTCCGGGCTGTCGGCGCCGGCGAAACTGGCGATGCCCACCACCTGGACCCGCTGCGGCGGGCCGTTGGCCAGCACCGTGGTGGTGTCCCCGACCGCGAGGTGACCGTCCCGCGCGCTCTTGGCGTCGATCACCACCTGCCCGGCGGCCTGCGGGGCATGCCCTGCCACTAGGTGGAACGGGTTGAGAGCAGCCACCTGGCTCCAGTTGCGGCCCAGTGTCGGCGGGCCATTGGTTGTCTTGCCCAGCGCCTGCCCGTTCTTCCCGATCAGCCGGGTGTATCCCCAGATCACGCCCTCGTCGGCGGCCACGCCCGGGACCGTGCGCAGCGAGGCGACCAGGCCGGCGTTCACCAGGGGCCGTTGCGCTCCGCTGCCCTGGGTCCCGGTGAAGGCCGCCTGGGCCCTGACGACCGCGTCGGTCCCCTGGTAGACGGTGTTGTACAAGCCGCCGAAGGTCTGGCTGATGGTGTCGGTGAGCACCAGCGTCCCGGCGATCAGCGCCACGCCGAGGATGACGGCCACCGCGGTGGCGGCCAGTCTGCGCCGGTGGGCGAGGATGGTCTTGAATGATGTGCGCAGCATGGCTACTCACCTAGCTTCTGCATCCGCTCGAGGACGCCGGCCGCGGTGGGGTGGTCCATCTGGTCGACGATCCGCCCGTCGGCCAGGAACAAGATCCGGTCGGCGTAGCTGGCGGCGGTCGCGTCGTGGGTGACCATCACGATGGTCTGGGACATCTCATCGACGGCCCGGCGCAGGAAGGACAGGATCTCGGCGCCGGCGCGGGAGTCCAGGTTGCCGGTGGGCTCGTCGGCGAAGATGATCTGCGGGCGGCTGGCCAGGGCGCGGGCCACCGCGACGCGCTGCTGCTGGCCGCCGGACATCTCGGCGGGCCGGTGCCTGAGCCGGTCGCCGATGGCGGTGGTGGCGATGACCTGCTCGATCCAGGCCTGGTCGCCCTTCTTCCCGGCCAGCAGCAGCGGCAGGGTGATGTTCTCCGCCGCGGTCAGGGTCGGCACCAGGTTGTAGGCCTGGAAGATGAACCCGACCTTCTCCCGGCGCAAGATCGTCAGGGCCTTGTCATCCAGGGCGGCGAGGTCGACCTCGCCGATGAGGGCCCGGCCGGAGCTGAGCGAGTCAAGGCCCGCGCTGCAGTGCAGCAGGGTGGACTTCCCGGACCCGGACGGTCCCATGATCGCGGTGAACCGGCTCTGCTCGAATGCGACGGTGACGCCGTCCAGGGCGCGCACCGCGGTCTGGTCTTTGCCGTAAATCTTGCAAGCTTGGACGGTACGGGCCGCGGCATGTCCGAGCACCGCGGTTCTCGTACTGGTCGACAGTTCAGCCATTGCAACTACCCCCTTGTCAGCTGCTGCGCTGGAACTCAGCTGACACAAGCCTGGGGTTCCAGTGCTCCTGTCGTTATCGGCCACGCTGAGTGCAGGGGGAAGGAACTGATAGAGACATCGGCCCTTCCCGGTAGGGCCCGATGTCGGGACATACTAGGGGCCAACGACAGGGCATGTTGAAGACGCCCGGCCACCGGCACGAG
>Ga0335081_10022826_pt1 | contig 10123 bp, 8 predicted proteins | sample Lox_Sample_35_FD_206713 | JGI IMG/M metagenome (GOLD analysis project Ga0335081, IMG submission 206713) | Soil microbial communities from Loxahatchee National Wildlife Refuge, Florida, United States - Lox_Sample_3.5 | ecosystem: Environmental > Terrestrial > Soil > Wetlands | place: USA: Florida... | reverse complement strand
CGCCCGCGAGCCGGCCATCGCTCCCATAGACCAGGATGACTGGGCCCGCAGCCTCGGCTACATGGAAGGAGCACCGTCCGACTTCCTTGCCGCCTACCAGGCGGCGCGCCGCGCCAATGTACGCCTGCTGCGCCGGCTGGAGGCCACGGATCTCGCCAAAGGCGCCTTCCATCCCGAAAAGGGCCGCAAGGTCACACTGGAGGAGCTGATCGGAATGATGGAGATCCACGATCCCAATCACGCCGGGCAGATCGAGCGGCTGAAGCAGCAGGGGAAGGTAGCATGACAGGCCGTGTGCCGCCCTCCGGGCTCGTTTTCTCCTTTGGACCTTGTTCCCAGCGCTGACGCGCTGGGCTAACACAAATGCCGCCCTTCGGGCTTGATGCAGCGAAGCGATGCGCCACAACGGCTCCGCGGGGCGAACATCGGCAAGACGATTTGAGCCCGTCAGGGCGATATTTGTTTCAGCCCAGTGCGTCAGCGCTGGGTGCCGTTGCCCTTTGAATCTATTGAGCCCCTTCAGGGGCGCCACATCCAAAGCTCCGCGTCCGGAAATACCCACAACATTTCCACAGCAGCTTCAACGAATTTCATTCCGCTCTGGCGATCCTTCAGGGACAATTCCAAGGAGATGGCCAACCCCGGCGACTTCGCATATACCGTCAAGCAGCAGGCGGACATCGTCCGCATCATTGGCGACTACGTCAAGCTGAAGAAAGCCGGCTCGCAGAACTTCTCCGGCCTCTGTCCCTTCCACAGTGAGAAGACGCCGTCATTTTCCGTGCACGCCACGCGGCAGTTCTATCACTGCTTCGGATGCGGGGCCTCCGGCGACGTGCTCGCCTTCGTCCAGAAGATTGAGAACATCACCTTCCCCGAGGCCGTGCGGCTGGTGGCGCAGAAGGTGGGCATCCCGCTGCCGAAGCAGACCTACGCCACCGAAGGCGAGGCGCGGGAAGCGCGCTTGCGCGCCGTGCTGGTGGACCTGAACGAGCGTGCATGCGGGTTCTTCGAAGAGCAGTTGCGGCGTCCTGAGGGCGCACGGGCGCGCGAATACCTTGCCGGACGCGGCCTCAGCGAAGAGGCGATCAAAACATTTCGCATCGGCTTCGCGCCGGATTCGGGATTCATCCTGCGCGATCGCCTGAAGAGCGCGGCGGATGAAGAGACGCTCAAGGCGTCGGGGTTGTTTTCGTGGAAACACGAGGAGTTGCCAGTTGTCAGTCGTCAGTTGCCAGTGGCCGACGGCCGGTCGCCGAACACTGGTGAGCAACCGGCAACTGGCCCAAGGCCGACGACGATTTACTCCAAGTTCCGCAACCGGGTGATGTTCCCGATCACCAACGAATCGGGCAAGGTCATCGCTTTCACCGGGCGAACGCTCGAAACCGGGGACAAAGCCGGGCCCAAATATCTGAACTCACCGGAGACGGCCATCTATTCCAAGTCGCGTGTGCTCTACAACCTCGACCGCGCCCGCGAAGCGATCCGCGCTCTCGGGTACGTGATCCTGGTGGAAGGCCAGATGGACTGCATTTCCGTCTTCATGGCCGGCAATCACAACGTGATTGCCAGCTCAGGCACGGCGTTTACGGAAGCGCAGGTGCGGCTGCTCGGGCGGTATACGAAGAGAATCGTGGTCAACTTCGATCCCGATACGGCGGGCATTGCCGCCGCCGAGCGTTCGCTGGCGATGTTGGTCGCGGAAGACTTTGAGATCCGCGTGCTCACGCTCGATTCCGGCTTCGATCCCGACCTGTTCATCCGCCGCAAAGGCCGTGATGCGTACGCGAAGGCTCTCAAGAGTTCGCAGCGATACTTTGACTACCTGATCGAGCGCGCGCGCGCACAATTCCCCGTGCGCTCGCCCGAGGGCAAGGTGAAGGCGCTCAACTACCTGCTGCCGCATCTGCAGCAGGTTCCGCATCGCATAGCCCGTGACGAATTGGCCGCCGACATCGCGCAGAAGCTGGCCATAGACTCGGCGTATTTGCGCCAGGAACTGAAGCATGCCGCTGCCGTCCGCTCTTCGACGGTCAAGACGGCGCCGGAATCGCAGATCACCGACGCCGAGCGCATTCTCATCCGCTCGCTGGCCTCGGGCGGGGAGATGAACGGGGAAGCCGGTATCTCCGACCGCTCTGGCGAGGATCACCTGCCCGACCTGCGCCGTCAGGCCCAGTACACGCTGTCGAGCGAGCCGTTGCACATCGGCCTGGCGACCGAGTCCCTGCTGCAGACCCTGCTGGATGCCCACTGACTGACTCCATGTCGCTGCCGCTCGTGGATTTCGACCGGCAGACCCTTGCCGCCATCCTGATGCGTGAGGAGGAGCCCTTAACGCTCGAACTGCTCGAAGGCGCCTTTGCTGCGCTTCGCCGCCGGCACCTTGAGCACGAGCAGCAGCAGGTGAAAACGCGGATCCTCGAGGCTGAGCGTCGCAACGATGGCTCGGCGCTGGCCGAGCTGGTGCAGGAAAAGCTCCGGATCGACCGCGCTCTGGCGGCTCATTGACGCAGGCCCCGGAGGCGCATTTTTTTCAGGGTCTTGCGAAACCATCTAAGTCGTTGAATCATCTATATCTCAAAGGTGTTGACTCAAAAGGATCAAGGGCAGGCTCGAACTTCATTTCCAGAGAGTGGCAGCCGATTGTGCTAACATCTAAGGGTTTCGCCATTGACCCTTTCCACCAAGTTCTTCCTGCCGCACCAAGTACACGCCACAGGTGCGCTCGCCGGCGGCGAGCCGCTGATGAGGATTTGCATTGGCTCTCGACGATAAGTACGACGACATCAAGAAACTGATCGATGCGGGTAAGGAGAAAGGTTACCTCACCTACAGCGAGGTGAACGACCTCATCCCGCACGACGTCCACTCGCCCGATGACCTGGACGACCTGCTGACCACCATCGGCACTCAGGGCATCGACGTGCTCGAGGGCCAGCCCAAGCTGCCTTCCTCCGAGCTGGGGAAGAAGTTCGAGCAGGAAATCGAGGCGGGGGAGGATGTTGAGCTCGACCTCACTCCCGGCGCCCTGGAGAAAACCAACGATCCGGTCCGCATGTACCTGCGCGAGATGGGCACGGTCCCGCTATTGACGCGCGAGGGCGAAGTCGAGATCGCCAAACGGATCGAACGCGGCCAGTTGCGTGTGCTCAAGGCTCTGTCACGCTCTCCGATCATCATCCGCGAGATCCTGGCCATTGGGGAGGATCTGGAGCGCGGAGTCCGCTCTATCAAGGAAGTTGTCATCTTCGACGAGGAGGAGCTCACCGACGAGGTGCTGCAGAACCGCCTGCAGGAAGTGGCCGGGCGCATCCAGGAACTGGGCAAACACTACAAGAAGGCCGTCCAGATCGCCGAGAAGCTGCAGGAACTGTCGGAGAAGAAGAGGCCCCGCGACTTCCGCCGTGCACGCTGGCACCTGGGCCGCGAGCAGGTGGAGATCTCCCGCCTGATTCGCTACCTCGGGTTTACCAACCCCGAGCGCAAGCGGCTGATCGACAGAGTCAACCGCACCGTCGAGCAGATGCGCGCGCTCGATCGCCAGACCTCGAATCTGGAGAAAAAGATCGAGGCCACGCGCAGCGAGGACCTGAAGAAGGACTACCGCAAGGCGCAGCGCCAGCACCGCGCCGATCTGGAGGCGCTCGAACAGGATGCCGGCGTGAGCTACCACGAGCTGCGCCGCACACAGCGCGAAATCATCCAGGGCGACATGGATGCCGAGCAGGCCAAGAAGGAGCTGATCGAAGCTAACCTGCGCCTGGTCGTTTCCATTGCCAAGAAGTACACCAATCGCGGGCTGCAGTTCCTTGACCTGATCCAGGAAGGCAACATCGGCTTGATGAAGGCGGTGGACAAGTTCGAATACCGCCGCGGCTACAAATTCTCGACCTACGCAACCTGGTGGATCCGGCAGGCCATCACCCGCGCCATCGCCGACCAGGCTCGCACCATCCGCATCCCGGTGCATATGATCGAGACCATCAACAAGCTCATCCGCACCTCGCGGCAACTGGTGCAGGAACTGGGCCGCGAGCCCACCTCGGAAGAGATCGCCAAGCGCATGGATATTCCCGTCGCCAAGGTGCGCAAGGTGCTCAAGATTGCCCAGGAGCCGATTTCGCTCGAAACCCCGATCGGCGAGGAAGAGGATTCCCACCTCGGCGACTTCATTGAAGACCGCGCCGTGGTCTCGCCCGCCGACGCCGTTATCAACGTGAACCTGAAGGAGCAGACCGCGCACGTGCTGCGCACCCTCACCGCGCGCGAAGAGAAGGTCATCAAGATGCGCTTCGGCCTGGAAGACGGCAGCGAGCACACTTTGGAAGAAGTCGGGCAGTCGTTTGCGGTGACGCGCGAACGCATCCGCCAGATCGAAGCCAAGGCGCTGCGTAAGCTGCGCCATCCCTCGCGTTCGCGCAAGCTGCGCGCGTTTATGGATGGCGTCAGGGATTAGATTTTTCGCCGCGGATAAACGCCAGGAACGAAAGCAACAAGCACTCGGCTTCCCGGCTGTTTGGACCACGCGTGCGACTGACCTCGACGCGGTGCAAAGCTTACGTTTGTTCCCGTTTTTCCTTTCATTTCCACAGGAAACTCACAAACTCCACAGCTTCTTCACAGGCGCGATTTGCTTTCTGCTTGTTCCAGATCGGCACCTCGGGCAAAGTGCCTCGCAACGACAGAGTGCGATGTGCAAAGCGCACGCTGCCTTGGGCGTCTGGTGGAAGAGAAGTCGCCTGCTTCGGCACGGCGCGCGTGGTTCCAAGCCTTTCGGGGATTTGTGACCAGGCCTCAGCCATGAAGATGCCACCGTGACGGCCGGTCCGACTCAAGTGAGCGAACTCACCGGACTTGGTTGGAGGAACGGAGGGGAAGGCAGGAGCAGCGCCAGTGCCGGAAGGTTGCTGGCGCACCTTTGACACATCACACTTCACGAGGCGGCTTGCGTGGCTGGCGCAAGCCGCCCTTCGTTTTTGGCGCGGATAGGCGCCGATAAACGCTGACAGAACCAACCGCCGAGACGCAGAGGGCGCCGAGTTCTTTGCAGTGGGTTTTTGTCACGCATTTCGAATTCGCGCGGCCGTCTTTGGCTCGTTGGGGTGATTGGGCGTGCTGGGGCAGGGCGCGGGAAACGGCCGCGAAGGACCCCGGGTTTGAAACTGGCTACCCCTGAGCTTTACTCCTCGGCGGTTAATCGGTTTGTTTCTCCTGCCACCCGCAAGAGGAATTTCTGTGTCACAATCCTGCTGCTCTCTGGCGACTGCATTTTCCTCTCCGCGAATTTTTGATTGCGACCTGATTTTCCGAAGGACTTTCCCACATCAGCGGATGACGGACGCCGGAGGTCCGGCTACTCTCCAGAAACCCTCCTGAGACTTGCCGAGCTGTTGGCGACCACTGATTACAACATCGAGCGCGGTTTACCCTCCGCCACCGACGCCGAGCGCTCCATCCTCGGCGCCATTCTGCTGGACGCCCACAGCTACAACCAGGCGGCGGAGTCGCTTCACCCGGACGACTTTTCCCTCGACTCGCACCGCCGCATCTTCTCGCGGATGATGGACCTGGACGCCACCGGGCGTCCCATCGACATCATCACCCTGCAGGAAGAGCTCAGCCGCCACAAGGAACTGGAGTCGATCGGCGGCGTGGCCTATCTGGCGTCACTGACCGATGGCGTGCCGCGCCGGCCGTCAATCGAGCACTACGTCAGGATGGTGCGCGACAAGGCTCTGCTGCGCGGGCTCATCAACGCCGCCAATGGCGCCATCGCCAGCGCGCTCGAGCAGGCCGAACCGGCGGAAGAGATCCTGGACGCGGCCGAAGCTGCTATCTTCCAGGTCTCCGACAAGCGCCTGGGCCGTGGCTTCCTGACTATCCCGCAGATTGTCCAGGATTCCTTCGGCTCACCCGACGCGCTCATCGCTCCCGGCGCCCACATCACTGGCCTGGAATCCCACTTCAAGATCTTCGACGAGAAGACGCGCGGCTTGCAGCGGGCCGACCTGATCATCGTGGCCGGGCGGCCCTCGATGGGCAAGACCGCATTCGCCATGAACATCGCGGAAAACGTAGCGGTGCTGGACAAAAAAGTGGTGGCGGTGTTCTCGCTGGAAATGTCCCGCGAGGCGTTGTTGCGGCGCCTGCTTTTCTCCCACGCCCGCGTGGACGCCTACAAGATGACCACCGGCTTCGTCACCCGCGAGGACACAAGTAAGCTGGCGAGCGCGCTCAATGCGCTGAGCGACGCTCCCATCTTCATCGACGACACTCCTGGAATCAGCGTGCACGAGATGCGCGCCAAGGCCCGCCGGCTCAAGCAACAGCAGCAGAATGCGCTCGACCTGGTGGTGGTCGACTACCTGCAACTGATGGCGGCCACGCCCATCGGCGGCAAGCGCTTCGAGAACCGCACCCAGGAAGTCTCTGCGATTTCGCGCGGGCTGAAGGCGCTGGCCAAGGAGCTCAACGTTCCGGTGATCGCGGTTTCGCAGTTGAGCCGCGCTCCGGAGGCCCGCGGCGGCGACCACCGTCCGCAGCTTTCGGACTTGCGCGAGTCGGGATCTATCGAGCAGGACGCCGATGTCGTCGCCTTCCTTTTCCGCGAGGAGTACTACAAGAAGGACGATCCTGATCTCGACGGCATCGCCGAATTGATCATCGGCAAGCAACGCAACGGGCCCACCGGGACCATTCGCCTGGCTTTCCGCAAGAACTTCACTCGATTCGACACCCTGGCCGAGGAACGCGATGCCGGTTTTGATTCCGGCAATGAGTTCTGACGGCAGTTGGCAGTTGCCAGTTGTCGGAAAGGCCAGAGAAAGAGCTGCCTTGTGAAATTGCCATTGACTCAACTGGCAACTGGCAACTGATAACTGGCAACTGGAGAGAGGTAGAAAATGCGCGCGGCTTATCACGCAATCGCCTGCGATTACCCTCGGAGCGTGTTTCCTTTCATGCCCTTTCAACCGCGATGGATGGCCGGTCTGGACCTCCACGATCGCTGCGTGTTCAGCGCCTTGCTGGAACTCTCCTGGTCGCAGCTGCCACCCTGCCACCTGCCCGGCGATCCCGATCAGCTACGGCGCATGCTGGTCGAGCGCTACAACCATGCCAGTTGGGACGAGCCGGTGCCTCCGCTCGTACTCTGGCGGTTTCGGCGCGACCCGCGGCAAGGCTTGATTTACTTCCCGCCGCTGCTGCACGCCTACAGATACATGCTGCGTGCGGAGCATCCGGATGACGTGCTGCAGTTGTCGGTGATGTGAGCAGTTGCCGGTTGTCGGTTGCCAGTTTCCCAGTCTGGCAACTGGCAACTGGCAACTCGATATAATCGGTGCACGATGCCCCTGTCCGTCGTGCCTGTCGAGCGCGCGAATCTGCGTCCCACCTGGGCGGAGGTTTCGCTGGCCACTCTGCGGAAGAACTTCCGTGTAATCCGGGACCATGTGACGTCTGCTGTGACCGTGTGTGCGGTCGTAAAAGCCCATGCCTACGGTCATGGAGCGGTGGAATGCGCGCGCGCGCTGGAACAGGAAGGCGCTGAGTGGTTCGGCGTCACATCCACGGATGAAGGCTTGGCACTGCGCGATGGCGGCATCACTGGACGCATCCTGTTGATGACGGGTTTCTGGCGCGGGGACGAAGAATATGTCCTCCAGAACAACCTGACCCCTACTGTCTGGCAGAGGGAACATATCGAGCGGCTGGAGCAGGCCGCCGAACGCCTGCGCAAGGACTCCGTCCGCGTGCATCTGAAGGTCGACACCGGCATGACGCGCCTGGGTGCTGGCCTTGAGGAACTGCCACAGTTAGTCACGATGTTGCGCACCGCGAGGCACGTGCGGGTGGAAGGTCTGTTCAGCCACCTGGCCTCGGCGGAGGTGGTCGATTCGCGGCAGGTGGACGAGCAATTGGCGTGCTTCGAGCGCGCCGCGGCGGTGGTGAAACAAAGCGGGCTGGCTCCCACCTATCTGCACGTCGCCAACACCTCTGCCCTCGCGACCCGGCCCAAGACGTGGATGAATTTTGTCCGCCCGGGGATTGCGCTTTATGGATATCAACTGCCTTCGCTGGCGGAGGGCAAGTCCTTCGACCTGCCCGTTCACCCGGTGCTTTCGTGGAAAACAAAGATTTTCTCTCTGCGCGATGTAGGCGCCGGGCAGGCGATCGGTTACAGCGGCGCCTACGTCACACGGACGGCAACTCGTGTCGCCGCTCTTCCCGTGGGATATGCCGACGGCCTCAGCCGGCATCTTTCCTCCCGCGGGCGCGTAATCGTCAATGACCAGTACGCACCTATCGTCGGCAACATTTCCATGGATCTTACGCTGGTGGACGTCACGCAGATTCCGAGCGCCGCCATCGGCTCGGCTGCGATCATCATCGGGAATAGCGAGCATTGTGCGGTCACGGCAGCGGACCATGCCCAGCTCGCGGGCACGATTCCCTACGAGATCCTGTGCAACATTTCGAAGCGCGTCCCGCGCAACTACATCGCCTAGCTATGCGCCGCCTTTATCGTCAAGTCATGTACCGGTGGGAAACGCGCCTTGCTGACCGCGACACCAATCGTGTGGTGCGGCCGTTCGAGTGGGGGCTGGAGTGGATCGAGGGCTGGCCGCTGGTAGATGGGCAATGGCGAGGCGTCGCTGGCGCCGAAGCCGAGGGCTTCGTGCATGACCTGAACCGCCGCATTGTCGCCGAGAGCGACCGCTTTTTCGCCTACGCCACGCCCTCCGACTTTCGCCTGGAAGCGAACTGTTTGCGGTTCACCTCGCCGGTGGAGAGCCCGTTTGCAGCCAACAATCTGGTGACGGCGCGCTGGTTCCCGGCTGGCGGCAGGCGAGCGGTCGTCGTGTTGCCGCAGTGGAATGCCGACACCGAGAGCCACGTCGGCTTATGCCGCATCTTTAACTGGCTGGGAGTTTCCGCCCTGCGTCTCAGCCTTCCTTATCATGACGTGCGTAAGCCGCCAGAGATCGAACGAGCCGACTACGCGGTTTCGTCCAACATTGCGCGCACCATCGACGCCGGCCGCCAAGCCGTTGTAGACGTGCGCTCCTGTCTTGACTGGCTGGAGGGCCAGGGTTACAGACAACTGGGGATCGTCGGCACCAGTCTCGGCTCCTGCTACGCCTTTATTGCGAGCGCCCATGATGAGCGGCTGAAGGTGAACGTCTTCAACCATGCTTCCACCTACTTCGCCGACGTAGTGTGGACCGGACAGTCGACACGCCACATCCGCGCCGGAATCGACGGCGAGATCGATCGCGATTGCCTGCGCCAAGCCTGGCTGGCCATCAGTCCCATGGCGTATTTTGAGAAGTTTGCCGGGCTCCCCAAGAAGTCGCTGCTCGTTTACGCCACTTACGATCTGACGTTCCCGCCTGAGCTGTCGCGTGAGCTCATCGCCGCATTCCGCCGGCGCAATCTCGATCACAAGGTGGCTGAATTGCCTTGCGGCCACTACACCAGCGGGGAGACGCCATTCAAGTTCCTGGATGGCTGGCACATGGCGCGATTTTTGAAGAGTGCCTTCTAGTTGCCAGTTGTCAGTTGTCAGTTGTCAGTTGCCAGAAACCCTCGGTCCCAAGGTTGTATGGTTCCCGGGCCCACTTTAAAACCAGGAAGAAGGGTATATGGACTGTCCGACCTACCGTGATCTGAAGGCATGGCAGAAGGCGATGGAACTCGTGACGGCGATCTACGCTTCCACCCAAGAATTTCCTAAACAAGAGACCTATGGACTGACAAGCCAAATGCGGCGGGCTGCAGTATCGATCCCCAGCAATATTGCCGAAGGGCAGGGCCGACGGCTGGAGAAGGATTTCCAGCATTTCCTTCGCAACGCTCGGGGATCATTACTGGAATTAGAGACGCAGATTCTGATCGCGCAGAATCTGCAATACCTCACACGAGGCAACGCAGAGATACTGTTAACGATGAGTGCCGAGGTCGGACGAATCCTGAATGGACTGATTGCCTCAATCCGGAACAACTGACAACTGACAACTAGTGTCGTGTCCTGCAACTACGTGGGATAAGTCGTCGGCCCCTGAACCGGCCCGGAGGACTAGAAACCCAGATTAGCCAGGGACGCAAGTGCTGGTAA
>Ga0335081_10022825_pt1 | contig 10123 bp, 8 predicted proteins | sample Lox_Sample_35_FD_206713 | JGI IMG/M metagenome (GOLD analysis project Ga0335081, IMG submission 206713) | Soil microbial communities from Loxahatchee National Wildlife Refuge, Florida, United States - Lox_Sample_3.5 | ecosystem: Environmental > Terrestrial > Soil > Wetlands | place: USA: Florida... | reverse complement strand
CGGCTGCTCCAGCTCATGTACCTGGCCGAGGGCGAGGTGCTGCGCTACTCCCCCGACGAGTCCGACCTGCTCGCCACCGAGCGCAAGGTGGCGGCGCTGTGGAAGGCCATCGAGCGGGCCCGTAACGAAGGCGACTGGCGGCCCCGGCCGAGCAGGCTCTGCGACTGGTGCAACCACAAGGCGCTCTGCCCGGAGTTCGGCGGTACCCCGCCGCCGCTGCCCGATCCGGCGCCTGCCTCGGAGGCGCTGCCCTCCCACCAGGCGGCCATCCCCGAGCCGTCGCTGCCCGAGCCGTAGGGCGGCTAACGAGCCCGTTCCGCTACATCATCGACGCCATGCGCGAGGCCTACCTCGGCCACTACTTCAACACGGTCATGATCGAGGGGATCGCGGTCGCGGCGGGCATGGCCCTGCTGTTCCTGTGGCTGGGCTCCCGGGTGTTCGTGCAGGAGAACGCCTAGGACGGCGCGGCCGGGTCCTCCGGGTCCTGCGGGGCCTGAGCGGCCTGAGGGGTTATCTCCTCGTGCTGCTGCGGCGTGTTCTCGGGGAAGTGACAGGCGACCTTGTGGCCGGGGGCGAGCTCGGCCAGCGGCGGCTCCTGCGTCTTGCAGATCTGCTGCGCCTTCCAGCACCTGGTGTGGAACCGGCACGCGGGCGGCGGGGCCAGCGGGCTCGGCGGGTCGCCCTCCAGCCTGATGCGGCCGCGCCGTTCCCGCTGCCCGGTCGCGGTACTGGTCGGTTCGGGCACGGGCACCGCGGACAGCAGCGCCACCGTGTACGGGTGCCGCGGCTTGGCGTACAAGTCGTCCCTGGGGGCCATCTCGACGATCTTGCCGAGGTACATGACCGCGACGTGGTCGCTGATGTGCCTGACCACGGACAGGTCGTGCGCGATCACCACGTAGGTCAGCCCCAGCTCGTCCTGCAGGTCCTCGAGCAGGTTGATGACCTGGGCCTGGATCGACACGTCGAGCGCGGACACCGGCTCGTCGGCGACGATCAGCTTGGGCCGCAGCGCCAGCGTGCGGGCGATCCCGATGCGCTGCCGCTGGCCGCCGGAGAACTCGTGCGGGTAGCGGTTGTAGTGCTCGGGGTTGAGCCCGACGAGCTCGAGCAGCTCCTGGACGCTGCGCCTGATCCCGCCGGGCGGCTTGATGTCCTGCAGCCGGAACGGGGCGCCCACGATGGCGCCGACCGTGTGCCTCGGGTTGAGCGAGGAGTACGGATCCTGGAAGATCATCTGGATCTCGCGGCGCATCGGGCGCATCTGGCGGGTTCGCATATGCGTGACGTCGCGGCCGTCGATGACGATCTGTCCGCTGGTCGGCTCGTCCAGCCGGGTCAGCAGGCGTCCCGTGGTGGTCTTCCCGCACCCCGACTCGCCGACCAGGCCGAGGGTCTGCCCCCTGGACACGGACAGGTCGATCCCGTCCACGGCCCGTACCGCGCCGACCTTCTGCCGGACGAGTACGCCCCGGGTGACGGGGAAATGCCTGACCAGGGCGGTGACGCGGAGCAACTCCCCATTCGACTGCGCGCTGCCGTTCCCGGACTCGGGCACGGGCGGCGACTGAGTCTGCTCTTCCGTCATGCTGGCTCCCTGGTGTCCTCGCGGACCTGGGCGGCCGTCAGCTCTTTCCAGAACCCAGCCCGTTGCGCGGCGGTCAGGTGGCACGCCGACAGGTGCCCCGGCGTCACCTCGCGCAGCGGCGGCACCTCGTTCTGGCTGCGCCCGCCGGTCTGGTCCGCGTACCGGCAGCGCGGGTGGAACGGGCAGCCCGAGGGGACCTTGATCAGGCTGGGCGGCGTGCCGGGGATCGGGACGAGCCGGGCGGTCCGCTCCCGGTCGATGCGCGGCATCGAGGCCAGCAGCCCCCAGGTGTACGGATGCGAGGGCTGGCCGAAGATGTCGGCGGCGGTCCCGTACTCGACTACCCGGCCCGCGTACATCACCAGGATGTCGTCGGACAGCTCGGCGACCACGCCGAGATCGTGGGTGATGATGATGACCGCCGAGCCGAACTCGGACTGCAGGTCGGAGATGAGGTCGAGGATCTGCGCCTGCACGGTGACGTCGAGCGCCGTGGTGGGCTCGTCGGCGATCAGCAGCCCTGGATCGTTGCACAGCGCCATCGCGATCATCACCCGCTGCCGCATGCCGCCGGAGAACTGGTGCGGATAATCGTCCACCCGCGTCGAGGGCTGCGGGATGCCGACCCGGGCCAGCATGTCGACCGCGCGCTGACGGGCCTGTTTCTTCGACGCGTCGGGGTGGTGGACCCGGTAAGCCTCGGTGATCTGGTCGCCGATCTTGAAGTAGGGGTGCAACGAGGACAGCGGATCCTGGAAGATCATGGCCATCTTGCCGCCGCGCAGCTCCCGTACCCGGGTCGGCTGGGCCCCGACGAGATTCTCGCCGTCCAGCCGGATCTCGCCGGTGATCCGCGCGTTGCTGCCGTGGTGCAGGCCCATGATGCCCAGGCTGGTCACGCTCTTACCCGAGCCCGACTCGCCCACGATGCCGAGCGTCTTACCGCGATCCAGGCTGAACGATATCCCATCCACCGACTTGACCAGGCCGTCCTGGGTCGGGAATTGGATCCGCAGATCCTCGACCTCGAGCAAGGTGCCCGGCATCAGTACCTCACCCTCGGGTCGAGCACGGCGTACAGGATGTCCACTACCAGGTTAGCCACCACGATGAAGAACGCGGCCAGCATGGTGACCCCGAGGATCTCCGGCAGGTCCTGGTTGTTGACGGCCTGGACCGTGAAGAAACCGAGGCCGTGCAGCGAGAAGGTCACCTCGGTGATGATGGCGCCGCCGAGCAGCAGGCCGATGTCCATGCCGAAGATGGTCACGATCGGGGTGAGCGCGGCGCGGAGCCCGTGTTTGACGATCACCTTGCGCTCGCGCAGGCCTTTGGCCCGGGCCGTCCGGATGTAGTCCTCGCTCATCGTCTCCAGCATGCCCGCCCGGGTCAGCCTGGCATAGAGGGCGGCATAGAGAAATGCCAGGACGCACCAGGGCAATATCAGGTTGCGCGCCCATTCCAGCGGGTTCTGGGTGAACGGCACGAACTGCACGTTCGGGAAGATCGGCCACTTATAGCTGAACAGCTCCAGGGCGATCAGCCCGGTGAAGAAGATAGGCAGCGACACCCCCGCCAGGGCGACGCCCATGGAGAACCGGTCGAAGAGCGTGCCGCGGCGCAGGGCCGAGAGCACCCCGATCGACACCCCGCCGATCAGCCACAGGACCGACGCGCCGATGGCCAGGGACAGCGTCACGGGGACGTCGCTCATCATCTGCGGCCACACCGGAAGCTGGCTGCGGAACGAGTAGCCGAAGCACGGCGGCGGGCAGTAGGTGACCTGCGGCCCGCTCCGGTAGTGCGCGCCGAACACGATGCCCTTGAGGAACCGGCCGTACTGCAGGTAGAGCGGATCGGCCAGGCCCAGCTGCTGCTCGACCTGGAGGACCGCTTGCCTGGTCGGGTTGCGCCCCACGTACTGCGCGGCGAGCTGGTACGTGTTCTGCCCGGCCAGCCGCGGGATCAGGAAGAAGATGGCGAATGTGATCATGCTGACCACGATCAGCAGGAAGATCGTGCCGATCAGCCGCCGGATGATGAATGTGATCACGGCGCGCGCCGGTGCCCGGCCGGGGCGTGATTCCCGCCGGGCACCGGCACCTCACCCGCTTTCTTCGCTCGCAGTGGACTTGGTCTGGCCAGTTAGCCGCCGGTCACGCCCATGACGCCGTAGTTGTAGAGCGTGTATCCCTGGCTGAAATAGGCGTTGCTGAGAGACGTCGGCCGGTACATCAGTGCCTTCGCGTACACGATCGGCACGATCACCGCGTCCTTCATGACCTGCTCGTCGATCTGGCCCCAGATCGCGTTCCGCTGAGTCTCGTCGGTGATACCCGCGGCCTTGGAGAACAGGTTGTTGACCACCGGGTCGTTGAGCATCCCGATGTTGGTGTTACCGGCGGGGACGATGGTGTTCCCGTTGGTCAGCTCGTCCAGGAAGCCGTACCCGTCCGGCCAGTCCGGCCCCCAGCCGCCGAAGGCGATCCCGATGTTGTGCGAGCTCATGTACTTCGGCACGCCGGCGAAGTTCGTGAAGTACGTCGCCGTCGGGTACCCGTGCAGCGTGGTCTTGATGCCGACCGCCGACAGCGCCTGCTGCAGCGCCTGGGCGCCCTGGGTCTCGGTGGGCCGGTCACTGCGGTAGGCGATCCCGGTGGAGAAGCCGTTCGGCTGGCCGCAGGTCGCCAGCAGCTGCTTGGCCTTGGCCGGGTCGCCCTGGGTCTTCGTGGTCGCTTCGTAAAGGTCGAACTTCTTGTAACCGGCGATCGTCGGCGGCATCACGGTGCTGCCGATGGCCCCGCCGGCCACCGGGCCACCGTAGGCGTTCTGCAGCGTGAGGTGGTTGGCCGCGTACTCGATCGCCTGGCGGCAGGCGACGTTGGTGAACGGCGGCACCTGCGAGTCGATGTAGAAGAACCAGCCGAACCCGGTGAGCGGGTCGTCCGCGTTCGCCTTGAGGCTCGGGTTGGACAGGATCTTGGCCCGCGCCGCCGCCTGCACGCCGGTGCCCGCGAAGTCGACCTGGGCGTCGCCGGCCAGCAGCCGGTTGTCCACGTCATTCGGGTTCATGTTCATGTTGACGACGATCTTGCTGGCCAGCTGCGAGACGGTCGGGTTCTGCGCGGCGCTCCACTGCGGGTTCGGGACCAGGACCGCTCCCTTGTTGACCTGGTAGCTCTGGAACTCGTACGGGCCGGTGGAATCGATGTGCGTCTGGTAGCTCGCGCCGGTGTCCTTGTTCGGCGGTACCGGGGCGGTCTGCGGGATCGTGGCCACGTAGTCGAAGTCGGAGAACGGGGCCTTCAGGTGGAACACGACCGTGGTCGCATCCGGTGTGTCGATCGCGGTCAGGCCCATCAGGTTCTTGGCCCGGTCCTTGTACGGGCCCGGGTACGATGCCGCGTTCCCGCCGAGCAGGTTCGCGAAGTAGCTCGGGCCGTTGGGCAGCACCCCGCGGTCGAAGGTGCGCTCGACCGCGTACTTGACGTCCTGGGACGTGACCGGGGTCCCGTCCTGGAACTTAAGGCCGGACTTGATGTGGTAGGTCCAGGTCAGCCCCTTGTCACTGACCACCCCCGGGGCAGTGGCCAGGGCGGGGATGAGCTCCTTGCCGCAGGCGCCCGGGCAGTTCTTGTAGGTCATCAGCGCCGTCGAGTAGAGCCGGGCGAAGTCCCAGTCCGCGGCGTAGTAGGTGTTGCCCGGGTCGAAGGAGTCGGGCGCGCTCCGCCAGTCGAAGGTGAGCGTCCCGCCCTTCTTCGTCGACTGGTTGACTATGCTGGTGAGACCGGCGTTGTACGCCACCGCACCGGGGCTTGATGTCGAGCTGGCGCTACCGCTCCCGCCGCTACTGCACGCGGCCAGCGCGAGGGCGCCAACCGCCCCGAGCGCCGCCAGCCCAAAGGTCCTGCGTCTCCTCATAAGACGAGCGCCTCCCTATCGTGATTTGTTTGGTGAGCACATCGGTACGGACCTACCTGCTGCTCTTCGGGTCGAGCGCGTCACGCAGCCCGTCGCCGAACAGGTTGAAGGCCAGGACGGTGATGAAGATGGCCAGGCCGGGAATGATCATGTACATCGGGTCGATTGAGTAGTCCCCGTTGCTGACCGCGTCCGAGATCATCCCGCCCCAGCTCGGCGTGGGCGGGATGATGCCGACGCCGAGGTAGGACAGCGCCGCCTCGAACAAGATGTTGGTCGGGATCAGCAGGGTGGAGTAGACCAGGATCGGCCCGACCAGGTTCGGCAGCAGCTCACGGAACAGGACGTAGGGGCCCCGGGCGCCCAGGCTCCGGGCGGCGTCCACGAACTCCCGCTCCCGCAGGGACAGGGTCTGGCCGCGGATGATGCGGCCCATGTACGGCCAGGCGAAGAAGCCGATCACGAAGATCAGCAACCCGATCCGCAGCGAGTTCCCCGACAGGCCGAACGCAGACGACGGGATGACGCCGACCAGCGCGATCGCGAAGACGAGCAGCGGGAAGGCGAGGAAGATGTCCATCAGCCGCGCGATGACCGCGTCGATCCAGCCGCCAGAATATCCCGCCACGATGCCCATCACCACGCCGATGCTGACCGCCAGCAGCGTGGCGAGGAAGGCGATGATCAGCGACACCCGCGCACCGTACACCACCCGGGCGAGCATGTCGCGGCCGGTGATCGGCTCGACGCCGAACGGGTGGGCCATGCTGATCCCGCCGAGCGCCCCGTACGGCCGGCTGTATGTCGGGTCGACCAGGTTCTCGTGGTAGGTGAACGGACTCTGCACCAGGAAGGGGCCGACGATCGCGACTAGGACGAGCAGGATAATGACGATGCCGCCGGCCATGGCCACCTTGTCCTGGCGCAGCCGCATCCAGGAGATCTGCCAGAGCGAGCGGCCCTCGATGGCCTTGCCGGAGACCGCCGCCGTCGGCTCAGGCGCCGGCCCTCCCGTGCTCGCCACATCAATGGGGACAGCCATCGTCAAACCTATCTCTAATTCGAGCAGAGGCATCCACTGCACGCACGGCTGATCCCCGAGCGCTCGGAAAACCGCATGGACGCCGCAGCCGGTGTTTGTAGTAGTGAGGTTGCTTCATTTCCCGCGCAGGTACTAGACCCGCGCGGCACTCGTAGCTTGATCGTGACTAAAGTCGCGCCGTTTCGTCATAGCGTGTTAGGTTCGAGTCCTTCGATGATCAAGTTACGCCGGTGGTCAACGTTACTACTGTGGCTGTAGTGTCTTTTTGTCGGCTTTGCCCGCCATCGTACACCAAATCGTCTCGCCAACAGCCGGGGAGGAAAAAACTTTGGCTCAGGTGATGCCGTGACGACGCAAGATATCCGCGACGTCGGCGAGATCGTCGTCATCGTCATCGGCGTTCTTGGCCTTACGCCCCTTGGCCGGGGCCTTGGCCGGGCTCGGGGCCGGCCCCGTGGCGGCCTGACGGGTCGCCAGCTGCCCGCGGCTCGCGGCCGCCGGGTCCTGGGCCAGCGAGCGGGCGGCGCCGGACTCGGCGGCCTGCTGGTCCTGGCCACGGCCGACTCCGCGCCGTCGCATCGGGCCGGACACCACCAGTAGCACCACGGCCAGCCCGGCCAGCGCGATCCCCGCCCAGACCTTCGGCGAGAACACGAAGCCCTTGGCGAAGTCCCCGACCGCGACGCCCATCTGCCAGAACATCTCGATCGAGCCGGTCAGGTAGGCGGCTATCGGCAGCAGCGACCAGGCGGCCCAGCGCAGGCCGGTACCAAGGCCGCGCCGCCGGTAGGCGAGGTAGCTCAGCACCAGGCCGAGCCCTGTCAGTCCTCCGCACAGCGGCAGCCAGGCGATCTTGTCGTAGGTAGACACGCGCACCTCCCCGTGGCTCTCATTCGAGTCTAGGTCGTATCGCGCGCGCAGGCGCTGGGGCTAACCCCCCAAGGGCGGTGCAGCCCCGGTCCCTGCTGCTGGGTCAGAGTGAATGACGGTGATGCCGGAGGCGTCGGCCCGCAGGTCCAGGAGCGAGCGGACCACCGTCCGGCCCGGCGCCGGCTCGATCGGGACCAGCGAAGGGACCGCGATGACCCGGCACCCGGCGGCTTCGGCGGAGGCCACCCCGTTCGGCGAGTCCTCCAGGGCGTAGCAGCGGGCCGGATCGGCGCCGAGCAGCTTGGCCGCGAGCAGGTAGGGCTCCGGATCGGGCTTGGTCACACTGACGTCGTCCGCGCACACCAGCGCGTCGAAACGCAGGCCGGTGCGGGCCAGAACCGCGTCCATGAACCGCCGCTCGGACGAGGTCACCAGCGCGTGCGGCAGGCCGACCGCCGCCACCTGGGCCAGCAGTTCGCGCGCGCCCGGCTGGACCGGCACGCCGTGGTCGCGAACCAGGCTGGCGATGCCGGACATGAGCCACTCGGCGACCTGCTCAGGGGAGGCGGGCCGCCTCGCCTTGCCCATCAGGTAGCGCACCGTGCGGTCCAGGCTGCCGCCGAGCAGCTGAACCTGGTCCGACGTGGTCCAGTCCGTGCCGAGCCTGGCCATGACGGCGGTCTCCGCCTCCAGCCACAGCGGCTCGGAGTCGACGAGCAGCCCGTCCATGTCGAACAGTATTGCCCCGGGGGGACGATCCCCCCCAGACCCCCCCTGATCCTGGGGGGACTGCCCGTCCCCCCAGACCCCCCTGGGCCCCCTTGGGGGGGACGATTCGTCTGAGCGTTGCTCAGACACTGAAGTACTTCGCCTCGGGATGGTGGACGACGATCGCGTCGGTTGACTGCTCGGGATGCAACTGCATCTCTTCCGACAGCTCCACGCCGATCCTGGACGGCTCGAGCAGGCGGACCATCTTGGCCCGGTCGGCCAGGTCCGGGCAGGCGGGATAGCCGATCGAGTAGCGCGCGCCGCGGTAGCCGACCCGGAAGAAGCCGTCCAGGTCGTCCGGATCGGAGCCCGAGATGCCGAGCTCACGCCGGACCCGCGCGTGCCAGTACTCGGCCAGCGCCTCGGTGAGCTGGACGGACAGGCCGTGCAGCTCGAGGTACTCGCGGTAGGCGTTCTTGGCGAACAGCTCACCGGTGGCCAGGGAGACGCGTGCTCCCATGGTGGCGAGCTGGAACGCCACCACGTCGGTCTGCGCCCCTTGACCGCCGTCCTGCGGCTTGAAGAAGTCGGCCAGGCACAGCCGCCGGTCGCGGCGCTGCCGCGGGAAGCGGAAGCGCTCGAGCTCGGTCTGCCCGTCGGGTCCGAGCACGATCAGGTCGTTACCCGAGCTCGCGCACCGGAAGTACCCGTAGACTACGGCCGCCTCGAGGAGCCCTTCGGTCTGCATCCGCTCCAGCCACATCCGCAGCCGCGGACGCCCCTCCGTCTCCACCAGCTCCTCGTAGGAGGCGCCGGTACCGCCGCGGGCGGGCTTAAGTCCCCACTGGCCCATGAACAGCGCGCGCTCGTCCAGGTAAGCGGCGTAATCGGCCAGCGGGATTCCCTTGATCACCTCAGTGCCGAGGAAGGGAGCCTCGGGGACTGGCCCGTCGGTATTGATGTCCGAACGGGCCTGGTTCTCCGCCTCGGCCCGCTCATCCGCCCCGGCGGCTGGCCGGGACCGGACCTTGCGGGTCCGCAGCTCCGGCAGCCTGGCGCCCGGCTCGCCGCGCTTGACCGCCATCATCGCGTCCATCAGCCGCAGCCCCTCGAACGCGTCCCTGGCGTACCTGACCTGGCCGTCGAACACCGCGGCCAGGTCCTGCTCCACGTAGGCCCGGGTGAGCGCGGCCCCGCCGAGCAGCACCGGCCAGCGGCCGGCCATGTCCCGCGAGTTCAGCTCGGCCAGGTTGTCCCGCATCACCACGGTCGACTTGACTAGCAGGCCGGACATCCCGATGACGTCCGCGCCGTTGTCCTCGGCCGCCGCCACGATGGCCGAGATGGGCTGCTTGATCCCGATGTTCACGACGTCGTAGCCGTTGTTGGACAAGATGATGTCGACCAGGTTCTTGCCGATGTCGTGCACGTCGCCCTTGACCGTGGCGAGCACGATCTTGCCCTTGCCCTCCTCACCGCTTTGCTCCATGTGCGGCTCGAGGTAGGCCACCGACGCCTTCATCACCTCGGCGGAGGTCAGCACGAACGGCAGCTGCATCTGCCCGGAGCCGAACAGCTCGCCGACCGTCTTCATGCCGTCCAGCAGCACGTCGTTGACGATCTCCAGGGCGGGCCGCTGGGCCAGCGCGGCGTCCAGGTCGGCCTCGAGCCCGCTCCGCTCGCCGTCGATGATCCGCCGCTTCAGCCGCTCCCACAGCGGCAGCGCGGCCAGCTCGGCGGCCCGGCTCGCCTTGAGCTCGGCCGCGTTCACCCCTTCGAAGAGCTCGAGCAGCCGGGCCAGCGGATCGTAGCCTTCCCGCCGCCGGTCGTAGACCAGGTCCAGCGCCACCTGCCGCTGCTCATCCGGTATCCGGGCGATCGGCATGATTCGCGCCGCGTGCACGATGGCGGAATCGAGCCCGGCGCGGACGCACTCGGCCAGGAAGACGGAGTTGAGCACGGCCCGCGCGGCGGGCTTGAGGCCGAAC
>Ga0335081_10022822_pt1 | contig 10124 bp, 5 predicted proteins | sample Lox_Sample_35_FD_206713 | JGI IMG/M metagenome (GOLD analysis project Ga0335081, IMG submission 206713) | Soil microbial communities from Loxahatchee National Wildlife Refuge, Florida, United States - Lox_Sample_3.5 | ecosystem: Environmental > Terrestrial > Soil > Wetlands | place: USA: Florida... | reverse complement strand
CATTTCGTTTGGCGGGCTGGCAGTTGATGCTGCCGTCTCGCGGGAGATCCTGCGTGTGGTGCAGCCGTGTGCTGTGGAGGCTGCGCACCTGGCTAAGACGCAGGAGACTCATCGCCGTGATGAGCTCATAGAGACGCTGATGTTGGAGTTGAGGGCGGCCCGCTACGCGGCCCAGCTCGCGCGCCGGCAATACGACGCGGTCGACCCTGACAATCGCCTGGTAGCCGCCGAGTTGGAGCGCCGCTGGAACGTGGAGCTGAATAGGGTGAGCGAGCTGGAAAAGAAGGTAGAACAGGAGCAGAACAAACAACCGCCCCAGCTACCGGATCCCACCGGAGTTAGCGACCTCGGCGTGGACCTGGAGCACGTTTGGGATTCTCCTGAAACTGACCTGCGTCTCAAGAAGCGCATCATTCGCACTTTGGTCGAGGAGATCCTCGTCGAGATCGATATCGAGCGAAGCGCCGTCGTGCTCCTTATCCACTGGAAGGGTGGCGTGCACAGCACGCTGTGTATTCGCCGGCGACGCCGTGGCCAGCACGGTGCAGGCACCAGCACCGACGTTGTCGACGCGATCGCTCAATTGGCGCACGTCTGCGGTGACGAGGCCATCGCCGCCTATTTGAACCGCAATGGCATATTGACTGCTCGCGGAAACAGATGGAATCGCATGTCCATCACATCGCTCCGAAACAAGCGCGGGATCTCCGTGTACTCGGCGGAGCAACAGCAGGCCGAAGGGTGGATGAACCTGACGGAGGCCGCTGCCCACCTCGGCGTTACGGCGAAGACCCTGCGCCGAGTCGTGGAACAGGGCGACGTGAAGGCCATACATCCCCTTCGTGATGGTCCGTGGGTGTTCAGCCGTGCCGACCTTGATGAACCGGCCTTCCGCGGCCGCCTGGAGCAGCGCCTGAACACGAAGACATCCCCCGCAGGACCAACCGTGGATCAACTCGCCCTAGCGATTTCAACCACATACCGAGGTGAAGCACTGTGAAGCCGACTTGTAGTAGACGAGGTACTCGCCGAGCAGGCGGCGGAGGTGCTCGTCATCGAGAACGATGACGTGGTCGAGCAGCTCGCGGCGCGCTGTTCCCACGAATCTTTCGGCGACACCGTTTTGCCAAGGGCTTTGGTAGCTCGTTCGCTTGGGCTTCAGGCCCATCGACTTCGCTGCGGACACTACTTCCGCCGAGAACGTCGAATTCCTATCGAACACGAGGTACTTCGCGCGGCGGCCACCCTCGTCGTAGGGGAACGCCTCCCTGAGCTGCTGCACCACCCAGGCCGAGGTCGGGTTCTCCGTCACGCCCCAGTGTAGGACTTCACGCCGCGAATGCCGGATGGCACACGTATAGCACGCGGAAGCTCGCCGTCGGCACCACGAAGAAGTCCATGGCCACGATAAGTTCTCGGTGATTCCGGAGAAACGTCAACCAGCTCTGCCGGTTCTTTGGCCGTCGGCGATTGAGCCGTAGGTACCGAGACACGGTGCGTTCGGAAACATCGAACCCGAGTTTCTGCAACTCTCCGTGGATCCGTGTCGCTCTCCATCCGTTCTCCTTCGCCATCCTTCTCACCAGGTCCTGGATCTCCCGGCCGACGGGTGGTCGTCCAGCCCGCCGCGCTCGCTTGGAGCGCCATTTCCAGAAGAGCGCAAAGCCCGCGCGGTGCCACGCGACCACCGTCTCCGGCTTCACGACCACGAGCGCCTCGCTCCACCGCGACCACACCTGACGCAGAAAGATCCAGACCAGGCGATCTGGGAGTCCGATCGCCGGGCGCCGTCTCGGCCCAACGGTGGCGAGTTGATGTCGGAGGGCAAGAACCTCGATCATAGGTCCGCCCGCCGAACGAAGAGGAACGGCAGCGTCGTGAAGACCACCCATAGGAGGCGCAACATGCGAGTGCGGGAGCCTGCCCGGCGCTCCCGAAAAGGTCAACGTTTGCCAACACAACCGACTTTTGGCGAGCCACACCCGTCCGACCCGGCAGCCGGCCCTCTAGCCAAGGCTCTAGCGTTTTTCAGGCCCTCAAGTCGCCGGCAAGTTTGCCGGCGGCCTACACCTCAAGCGTTGACAAGCGGGCGGATTTTGGGGACAGTTCACGCCGGCAAGTCTGCCGGCGGGTCCCCATCATGTCCCTTGCAGAGCTCAGACCTGTTGAGTTCTTCCCGCCCGCGGGGCCTCCTGCGGCAGCGACGAAGACCGGCTTCCGCTTCGGCGACAAGGGTACCCACTCGAGCAGAACCCTGATGCTCGCAGAGCTGGAGGCGGTTCTCGCCGCCGCTCCGGGCGCCGTTCGTCGTCGTGTTCCGGGTGCTCCGTGCGCTCTGGGACGTCGACCCGAAGGCGCGCCCGCTCCTCGCCATGCTCGCCGCCCTCGCGCGCGATCCGCTCTTCATGGCCTCGGCCGCGCCTGTGCTCTCGCAACCTGCAGGTATGGAGATCCAGCGAGCGCCGATCCGCGAGGCGCTCCGAAGAGTCGTCGGCGAGCGCATGAACGACGACACGCTCGACAAGGTAGTGCGCAACGTCTCCAGCTCGTGGACGCAGACAGGCCACCTGGTCGGCCGCACGTTCAAGCATCGACAGCGCGTGAGCGCGCAGCCGACAGCCGTCACCTTTGCGCTCTGGCTCGGGAATGCAGCCGGGTTCCACGGCGAAGAACTGCTCGCGAGTGGCTGGATCGCGGCGCTCGACTGCACGGCGTCCTCCGCTCGCGCCCTCGCCGTAGAGGCCAAGCGGCTAGGACTCATCGACCTGCGCACCGCTGGTGATGTCGTAGAGTTCGAGGTCGGGCGGCTCGACCCGGGACTCTGGAGGCATTGACAGAATGGCTCGACTCGAAGACCTGGCAGATCTCTACGGCCAACACATCGCGACGCCCTGGCAGCGCACGGTCGCCGGCGCGCAGCGCGTGATCATGGTTGCCTACGATAAGGAGCTCGAGAGAGCCCTCCGCGCCCGCAAGGGGGAATTCGAGACGCGCACCAGGGCCGCCGGCCACGACTGGCACGAGGTCGACCTCACCACCGCGTTCGCCTCCTGGATCGCAGCCGACGAGTACCGCGACGCATACTTCGAGTCGCCCGAGGATCTTCAGCTCAAGCTGAAGGAGGAGTTCCCCGAGTACGCAGCCGACAAGGTTCGCGCGGTTCTTACTGGCAACGACGTGTCCGAGGCTTCGGTAGTCGCGGTGTTCGGCGCAGGCTCGCTCTACGGCTTCACGTATGTGTCCGAAGTGCTGAAGCGCGTCGAGCGCGACGTTCGTGGTCGCCTCGTCGTGTTCTTCCCAGGCACGCTCGAGCAGAACAACTATCGGCTGCTCGATGCCCGCGACGGATGGAACTACATGGCGGTCCCCATCTCGATCTACAGCGCCGGGGGTGCAGCATGAAGATCAAGGACGTCCTTCAGCGAGACCCTTCCACCCACCCGCTGGTTAACCAGGGCCAGGCTCGAATCGCTGACAGGTCGAACGAGAAGGTTCTCGACGAGCTTCGCGGCGAGCTCTCGACGTTCGTGTGCGAGGGTCAGTACGCCGAAGGCATCATCAAGATCCTCAAATCCTTCCTCGCGAACCTGACGTCGACGAGCCAGAAGGCCGCCTGGGTAAGCGGCTTCTTTGGCAGCGGTAAGTCGCACCTGCTGAAGATGGCCTGCCATCTCTGGCAGGACACCAAGTTCCCCGACGGCGCCACGGCGCGCAGCCTCGTGCCGTCGATGCCCGACGAGCTTCGAGAGCTGCTCCGCGAGCTCGACACCGCCGGCAAGCGCGGAGGCGGGCTGCTCGCTGCGGCCGGCGCGCTCCCGAGCGGCACGACGGATCATGTTCGCTTGACGACTCTCGCGGTGCTCCTGCGCGGAGTCGGCCTGCCCGACCAGTACCCCCAGGCGCAGCTCTGCCTGTGGCTTCACGATCAAGGCTGGTTCGACAAGGTGAGGGGTGCCATCGAAGGTGCCGGCAAGCAGTGGCAGTCCGAGCTGAACAACCTCTACGTGAGCAAGAACATCGCCAACGCGCTCCTCGCGTGCGACCGGGGGTTCGCGTCGACTGAGGCCGAGGCGCGCAACACGCTCAAGGCGCAATTCCCGCCGCGTAACACGGACATCACGACCGAAGAGTTCCTCACCGCCGTCAAGCGCGTGCTGAAGCTCGTCGGTCGCGACGGCCGCACGCCGTTGATGCTTCTCGTGCTCGACGAGGTGCAGCAGTACATCGGTGACTCCAACGATCGCTCGACGCTGGTCACCGAGGTCACGGAGGCCCTGTCGAAGCAGCTCGACAGCCGCGTACTGGTCGTCGCCTCGGGCCAGAGCGCGCTCACCTCCGTCCCGAGGCTTCACAAGCTGATGGACCGTTACACGATCCGCGTGCAGCTCTCCGACCAGGATGTCGAGGCTGTCGTTCGCAAGGTGCTCCTGCAGAAGAAGGCCGCGTCGATCTCGACGGTGAAGGAGGTCTTGGAGAAGCACGGGGGCGAGATCTCGCGCCAGCTCCAGGGCACACGCATCGGCGAGAGTGCGCAGGACCGCGAGGTCATGGTCGACGACTACCCGCTTCTGCCGGTGCGCCGTCGATTCTGGGAGCACTGCTTCCGGGCGGTCGATGCCGAAGGCACGCACAGCCAGCTGCGGTCGCAGCTGCGCATCATTCACGACGCGGTCGCAAGGATCTCCGATCGTGGGCTTGGCTCCACGGTGCCGGGCGACGAGCTGTTCGAGGCCCTCGCGCCGGAGATGGTCAACACGGGCGTCCTCTTGCGCGAACTCAACGAGCGCATCATTAACCTATCGAAAGACGGCACGGAAAGAGGGAGGCTCGCGCGGCGCATCTGCGGTCTCGTCTTCCTCATCACGAAGCTGCCCGAGAAGGACAAGCCCGGCTACCTCGGCGTGCAGGCCTCCAAGGAGCACATCGCCGACCTCCTCGTCGAAGACCTCCTGGCTGACAATGGGAAGCTCCGCAGTGCGGTTGAAACCGTGCTGGAAGACCTGACTTCGAGCGGCGCGCTGATGAAAGTCGGCGACGAGTACCGCCTGCAGACGAAGGAAGGCGCCGAGTGGGACGCCGAATTCCGCCGCCGCCAGGGCAAGCTCGCCAACGACGACGCTGACATCCAGATCCGCCGTGATCAGCAGATCTACGCCGAAGCTGACCGCGTCATCCGCACGGTGAAGGTCGTGCAGGGCGCCGCCAAGGAGGCGCGTCAGGTCGTTGTCTCGCGCGACCAGACGCCACCTGCCGGCAACGGCGAGAGCGTCCCGCTGTGGATTCGCGATGGCTGGTCGGCCAGCGAGAAGGAGCTTCTCGAAGCGGCGCGCGCGGCCGGCACCGACAGCCCAACGGTGTTCATGTTCCTGCCGCGCCAGGCGGCCGATGAGCTGCGTAAGGTGATCGTCGATGCCGAGGCCGCTCAGCAAACCATCGATGCCAGGGGTACCCCCACGACCCGCGAAGGCGAAGAGGCGAAGCACAGCATGGAGAGCCGTCGCAACGCCGCCATCCGCCAGCGCGACGAGCTCATCAAGCAGATCGTCGCCAACGCAAAGGTGTTTCAGGGAGGTGGCTCCGAGTTGCTGCAAGCGACCCTCGAAGATCGCGTCCGCGAGGCCATCAACGCGGCACTCGTGCGGCTGTTCCCGCGCTTCAAGGAGGCCGACCACGCCGCGTGGGAGACGGTCATCAAGCGCGCGAAGGAGGGCGCTGACCAGCCGCTCCAGCCCGTGGGCCACACCGTTGCGACGGAGGAACATGCCGTCTGCAAGGCGGTGCTCTCGACCATCGGCTCCGGCAAGGTCGGAGTGGAGGTTCGCAAGGCGCTGCGCGCCAGCCCGTACGGCTGGCCGCAAGACGCCATCGACGCCGCGCTTTTCGCGCTCCACCGCACGCAGCACGTCTCGGCCACGCTGAACGGCGCTGTCCTTGCGCCGGGACAGCTCGACCAGAACAAGATTTCGAAGGCCGAGTTCCGAGTCGAGAAGATCACGCTCTCGGTTACCGAGAAGCTCGCCATCCGGAAGGTGTTCCAGGCGCTCGGCATGGGCTGCAAGGCGGGCGAGGAGCTGGCAAAAGCACCCGCCTTCCTCGAGCAGCTCGCCGCCCTTGGCCGATCGACTGGCGGCGACGCGCCGCTGCCCGCGCCCCCCTCGGTTACCGACATCGAAGACATTCGCGCCCGTGTCGGCAACGACCAGCTCGCGGGCATTCGCGACAACGCGCAGATCTTCGGTAAGCGCATCACGGAGTGGACGAGCATTAAGAAGCTCGTCGATGCGCGTTCGCCCACATGGGCGATCGTCGAGCGGCTTGCGAAGCACGCGCAGGGGGTTGCTGCCGCGGAGGACCTGCTCAAGCAGGTCGAGGCTGTACGCGCGCAGCGGCTTCTGCTCGAGCCCACCGACCCGGTGGCGCCACTTCGGTCTGGCCTCGCCGACGCGCTCCGGAAGGCGCTGCTCGAGGCCCACGGTGCGTACGAGACGGAGTTCGGGAAGGGCATGGCCTCGATGGAGGCCAGCTCGCTCTGGCCGAAGCTTTCCAGTTCGGATCGTTCGTCGATCCTCGCGAGCGTTGGCCTCGCGCCGGCCGCCCCGTTGTCGGTGCCGAGCGACGAGGCCCTTGCGTCGGCGCTTGACGCCAAGTCGCTTTCATCGCGCCGCGCCGAGGCGGACGCGGTGCCGGGCCGCGTGCAGAAGGCGCTGGAGAAGGCCGCGAAGCTGCTCGAGCCGAAGGTGCGACCCGTGACCCTCGAGCGCTCGACCCTGAGCACCGAAGCCGACGTCGATGCGTGGCTCGAACGTCAGAAGAAGTCTCTTGTCGCCGCCATCAAGGATGGCCCGGTCCTGGTGAGCTGAGGAATCCAGATGGCATCGCTCGACCGCAACCTCCGCAGGGATCTCGAAGGCGCCGTCAAGGAAGCTCGCCGCGTAGCGGAGACCGGCGCGCGGCAGGCCATCGAGCAGCTCGCCGTCGGTCACCACGAGCCTTGGGCCGCGCTCTCGCCCGAGCAGCGTAAGCTGCGCAAGCGTCTGCGCGCGCACGGCCGCCAGCTCGGCGACAAGCTCGAGGAGCGCAAGGGGACCCAGACCACCGAGCGGCTCACCCGGGAGTCCGCCTACGAGCACTGGCACCGGCTCCTGTTTGCGCGTTTCCTCGCGGAGAACGACCTGCTCGTCGAGCCGGAGTCGGGTATAGCGCTGACGCTCGACGAGTGCCGGGAGCTTGCGCGCGAGCAGGGCAAGGACTGGCTGGTGCTGGCGAGCGACTTCGCTCAGCGGATGCTCCCGCAGATCTTCCGGGCCGGCGATCCAGTGCTCGAGTTGGCGCTGCCGCCCGAGAAGCGACAGGAGCTGGAGACGATCCTCGAAAGGCTGCCGCGCGAGGTCTTCATCGCCGACGATAGCCTCGGATGGGTCTACCAGTTCTGGCAAGCGGACCAGAAGGACGCGGTCAACGCCTCGGAAAACAAGATCGGCGCCGACGAGTTGCCGGCCGTCACGCAGCTCTTCACCGAGGACTACATGGTCCTCTTCTTGCTCCACAACACGCTCGGCGCGTGGTGGGGCGGCAAGGTGCTCGCGGGAAAGCCCGAGCTCGCGCGTACGGCAGTGTCCGAGGACGAGTGCCGCGCGGCCTGCGCGGTCCAGGGCGTCGACTGGAGATACCTGCGCTTCGTGCGCGAAAAGGACACTTGGCGGCCGGCGGCGGGAACGCTTCCGGGCTGGCCGACGGCCGCGAAGGGTCTCACTGTGCTCGACCCGTGCATGGGTAGCGGACACTTCCTCGCATTCGCGCTGCCGATCCTGGTCGCGCTGCGGCAGGCCGAGGAGAAGCTGTCGATCTCCGAGGCCGTCGATGCCGTCCTGCGCGATAACCTCTTCGGGCTCGAACTTGATCCGCGGTGCACGCAAATCGCCGCGTTCAACGTTGGACTCACGGCATGGAAGCTCGCGGGCTACCGGCCGCTGCCCGCGCCGAACCTCGCATGTGCGGGGTTGGCCATCAACGCGTCAGTGTCTTCGTGGACAGCGCTTGCGGCGGGCGACGCAGTCGCCGAGAACGCGATGAAGGAGCTCTACGAGTTGTTCCGCCAGGCGCCGACGCTCGGCTCGCTGATCGATCCGACGCGCGTTGGTGGCGAGCTTTTCGTGGCGAACTTCGACAAGATTCGGAGGCTGCTAGCATCCGCGCTCGCGACAGAAGAGTCGGAGGACGCCGAACTCGCCGTCGTCGCGCAGGGCATCGCCAAGGCGGCCACGATCCTAGCTGAGCGATACACGCTCGTGGTTACGAATCCGCCCTACCTCCTTCGCCGAAAGCAGAATGCAGCTCTTCAGGCCTTTTCTGAGCAGGTTGACGCGTCGGCCAAAGGTGACCTCGCAGTCTTGTTCTTGTCGAGGCTCTCGCGACTTCTCACGCACGGTGGAGTAGTGGGCGTTGTCCAGCCGCAGAACTGGATGTTCCTGACGGGTTACCGCAGGTTCCGAGAGACGTTTCTTCGGAGCAATAGCCTCCGCTTTATCGCTTGTCTTGGTCCGGCTGCGTTCCAAGATATGAACTGGTGGGCAATCCGCACCAGCCTGGTCATCGCGCAGCGATGGAACGTCGACGCAAACTCGGCGTTCCGCGGCTTTGACCTCGGGAACCATCGGGAGTGCGACGAGAAGCCCACCGCAGTGCGTGCGGCTGCGGCCGTGGCAGTGAACCAGCACGATCAGCTCAAGAACCCGGACGCTCGCATCCTCGTTGGAGGACTTGAGCACGGCGCGAGACTCCTGAGCGAGCTCGCGGACTCATCGTGGGGAGTGTCGCCAGCCGATCTGCCCAGGTTTGGTGTGTGTTTCTGGGAGCTCCGCGCGCTGAACACTCCGTGGGTTCCGTGGCTTGGCACTGTAGAATCTACTGCTCCGTACGGCGGTCGCGAAATGGTCCTTCGCAAAGATGCGGCGCTTGATGCGGCTGTAGAGGCTGGTTCGGCCTACCTTCGAGGAACGTCATTTTGGGGCAAGAAGGGCATCGCCGTTAGAGCGATGGGGTCCCTTCCTGTGACCATTTACACGGGTGAGGCGTTTGATGCGAACGTTGCGGTCATCGTTCCACGCGACCAAAACGATGTGGAATCCCTTTGGGCGTATGCAGCCTCGGGCGAGCTCGCGACGGCCGCACGGGCTCTTGATCAAGCGATCAAGGTCACATCCGCGACCTTCACCAAGATCGGTTTCGACGCAGCCGAATGGAGGGGAAAGGCGGCTGCACTACCTGTCCCTGAGTCGGCCGAGCCGACGCAGTGGCTCTTCGCCGGTCATCCACGCGCAAGCTCGTCTCCTCTCCATGTCGCCGTAGCCAGGCTTCTCGGCTACCGCTGGCCACGGCAAGCGGGCTCGTCCTTCATGGACAGCCCCGCAGTCGGACCCGACGGTCTCGAATCGCATGCGGATGCCGACGGCATCGTGTGCTTGTCGTCGCTCCGAGGAGAGGCGCCGGCGGCCGAGCGCGTTCGAGCGTTGCTCGCAGACGCATTCGACAAGGCGTGGTCGGCACAGAAACTGAACGACCTGCTCGCCAGCACAATCGCCGGCAGCTCGCTCGACGACTGGCTCCGCGACGGCTTCTTCGAGCAGCACTGCGCGCTATTTCACCAACGCCCGTTCGTCTGGCAGATCTGGGACGGTCGCAAGGACGGTTTCTCCGCGCTCGTGAACTACCACCAGCTCGCGGCACCGAACGGCGAAGGCCGGCGCATCCTCGACAAGCTCACACACACCTATCTCGGCGACTGGCTCGACCGGCAGCGCGCGGACCAGAAGGCGGGCGTCGAGGGCGCGGACGGTCGCGTCGCTGCAGCGGAGCACCTGAAGCGGGAGCTCGAGAAGATCCTCGAAGGTGAGCCGCCCTACGACCTCTTCGTCCGCTGGAAGCCGCTCTCCAAGCAGGCCATCGGTTGGCACCCCGATATTAACGACGGCGTCCGGATGAACATCCGGCCCTTTGCGAATGCTGACGTATTTCGAAAGGCCGTCAAAATCCATTGGGCGAAGAGCAAAGGAGAAGAACCCATGCGGGACAAGAAAGAGTTCCCATGGTTCTGGGGCTGGGATGAAGAGCAGCAAGACTTCGCT
>Ga0335081_10022821_pt1 | contig 10124 bp, 5 predicted proteins | sample Lox_Sample_35_FD_206713 | JGI IMG/M metagenome (GOLD analysis project Ga0335081, IMG submission 206713) | Soil microbial communities from Loxahatchee National Wildlife Refuge, Florida, United States - Lox_Sample_3.5 | ecosystem: Environmental > Terrestrial > Soil > Wetlands | place: USA: Florida... | reverse complement strand
GGCCGCGCGGCATCGCTGTTGATCAAGCCTGTCGTCCTCGAAGATGTCCCCATCAGCGAGTTGCTGAAGCTCGACGGCCCCGCCTCTATCCAGGACGATAACCTGCAGCTGGAGGTCTTCAATGGCACCGAATGGGAGTTGCGCGAGGTCACCGTCGGCCTCACGTTGGAGCGTAAGCCCGGCGAGAATGCCGAACTCGCCGCCCGGGCACGCGTCATTCCCGCAGCCGATGGTTTCGCGCCCCCGTCCATTGAAAAGCATTCCGACGTGACGGTGCTCTATCACCTCAAGGGGAGCGCCAAGCCATTCACCACAACTTCATTTCGAGAGAATATCGGGGTCACACCGGCGCCCGATCAGGACTGGCGCTGGTCGATTGTCGAGGCCAAGGGAATTCGTCCCGAGAATCCTGCAGCCTCAGATGAGACTGCTTCTCAAGCACCCGCTCCACCGCAAGTTCCACCCGAGCCGCTGCGGAACGCGGCACCATTGCCGCTGCCCAGCGTTACGCCTCCTGTTAGTCCAACTCCATCACCGAAGACATCAAACTCGCTACCTCGATAGCTCGCTGAAGTTCGTTGCGGCGGGGCATTCGTGGTTGCCTTAGGTTTCCTCCGTGCGCCCCTGTGTACCCCGTGGTTATCGCTCTTTGCAGGCATCTGATCGGAGCATGCGGCGAATTACGCCTTGAGCGGGATCGTCGGCAGAAACAGCGGCTTCTGTCGCGCTTTCGTCAGCTCCTCGAATGCATACGCGATCTTGAGCAGTGTCGGTTCGCTCCACGCCCGTCCGAAGAAGGAAATGCCGACCGGCAAGCCCCACAGGTCGCCCGCCGGCACGTTGATGTTCGGATACCCCGCCACCGCGGCCAGGTTCGAGCTTCCGCCTGCCGCATGGTCTCCATTGATCAAATCGGTCAGCCACGCCGGTCCGCCAGTGGGAGCAACCAGCGCGTCTAAGTTCGATTTGTCCATGGCGGCATCGATGCCCTCAGCTCGCGTTAGCTGGTGATTCTGCGCCAGCGCATCGAGATACTCTTTGGAAGTAAGCGGCCCTTTCGCTTCCGACTTCACAAAAATGTCCTGCCCAAAGTAAGGCATTTCTTTTTCCCGATTGCGGTCGTTGAACTCAATGATGTCCTTCAACGACTTCATTTCCGAGGTGTTGCCCAGCCGCGACAGATATGCCGCCAAATCGGCCTTCAATTCGTACAAAAACACCGTCAACTCGCTATCGTCGAACTTGCCCAGAGTGGGAATTTCGACCGGATCCACGATCTCCGCCCCCGCATGTTTCATCTCGTCAATCAGGTTGTTCATCAGTTCGTCGACGGCGTCGTTGAAGCCAAAATACTTTCGAACGACTCCGAGACGCGCGCCCTTCAGCCCCGCCGAATCGAGAAACTTGGTGTAATCGGCATGGATATTGCCCTTGTTGGCCGCAGTGGCCCGGTCTTCCGGATCGGCGCCCGCCATAGCGCCGAGTAAGATGGCGACCTCGCGAACTGTGCGCGCCATGGGGCCAGAGGTGTCCTGGCTGTGGGAAATCGGAATGATGCCGCTTCGGCTCACCAGTCCCACCGTCGGCTTCAGCCCGACAATCCCATTGGCCGATGAAGGACAGACAACCGAACCGTCGGTTTCCGTTCCCACCCCCGCGGCGCAAAGACTTGAACTGACCGCCGCGCCCGTACCAGAACTCGAGCCGCACGGATTGCGATCGAGCGCATACGGATTGCGCGTGAGACCGCCGCGCCCGCTCCAGCCGCTGGTGGAATGGCTGCTGCGAATGTTGGCCCACTCGCTCAGGTTGGTCTTGCCAAGAATCACCGCTCCCGCTTTGCGTAACTGCGCGGCGACGAATGCATCATTCGGCGGGCGCGAGCCGATCAGCGCCAGCGATCCCGCGGTCGTGTTCATGCGATCGGCCGTGTCGATGTTGTCCTTAATGAGGACAGGAATGCCGTGTAAGGGGCCGCGCTCGCCTTTCTCCTTGCGCTCTTTATCGAGCGAGTCGGCGATTTCGAGAGCCTCGGGATTCACCTCGATCACGGAATTGACCAGCGGTCCGGCCTTGTCGATCTCCTGGATGCGCGCCAGATACTTCTCGGTCAGCGATCGCGATGTCTGCTCGCCCGAGCGCATCGAGCTCTGCAGCGCGTCGATGGTCATCTCGTCGAGTTCGAACGCCTTCGGAGTAGGAGTTGTCGGTTGCTCCTGATCTTGGGCGGACGAGAAGGCGGGATAGGCAGCTGTACCTGCTGTGATGGCTACGCTGGTACGCAGAAAATTGCGGCGAGAAGTAGACATGAAGGCCTCGCATCAAGAATCACGCGGAATCTTACGAAAGATGCAGCGACAATAGCAATGCCGAATCATGCGCCCTGTACAATGTGATCCTGAGCGGAGTTGAAGCGTCACTCAGATGGGTTAGCTCGAAGCTCGCCGCTCGAAGCTCGCAGCTCAATGATCAAATCTCCCCGAGGCACACGCGACCTGCTCCCGCCCGACACGGCGCTGTGGAACTTTGTCGAGGACACGGTGCGCGACGTCTTCCGCGCCTATAACTTCCATGAGATCCGCACGCCCATCTTCGAGGCCACCGAACTGTTCTCTCGAAGCGTCGGCGAAGAAACCGATATCGTGTCGAAAGAGATGTTCACCTGGGAAGATCGCGGACGCGGAGAAAGCGATAAGCGCCAGTCCCTCACCCTCCGCCCCGAGAACACTGCCGGCATCGTCCGCGCGTACATCGAACACAAGCTCGAAACACGTGGCTTGAATAAGCTGTATTCAATCGGCCCCATGTTCCGCCGCGAGCGCCCGCAAAAAGGACGCTACCGCCAGTTCTATCAAATCGACGCCGAAGTAATCGGGCCCGCGACTTCCGGCAGCGATTTGCCCGCCCGTGACGCAGAAATCCTCGAAATGCTGGCCACTCTGCTCGACCGTGTCGGCATCACGGACTGGAAACTTGAACTGAATTCCGTAGGCTGTCCCGCCGACCGCGCCCGCTTCAACGAAGCCCTTCGCCAGGCGCTTGATCCAGTGGTGGCGAAGATGTGCGCCGATTGCCAGCGCCGCGCCGTCACCAACCCCCTGCGAGTTTTTGACTGCAAGGTTGCGGAAGACCAGCCGCACATCGAAAAGCTCCCGCGCATCTCGCAATTCCTGGATGAGGCTTGTCGCAAACACTTCGACGAGGTGCGGGAAATTCTGAAGGCCGTCGGCATTCCTTACACGCTGAACGACCGCCTGGTCCGCGGTCTCGATTACTACCAGCGAACTACGTTCGAGTTCACGCACGGCGCGCTCGGCGCGCAGAATGCGATTCTCGGCGGCGGCAGATACGACGGCCTGTCGGAGGCGCTGGGCGGGCCGGCGGCGCCGGGCATCGGATTTGCCATCGGCGAAGATCGTTTGGTGCTTTCACTGAACAAGTCCGCCGAAGAAGTGATCAGCAAGCCCGACGTCTACATCGCTCCGCTCGGGCCAGGCATGAACCGGGAAGCCGCACGGCTGGCGCGTGAACTGCGACGCCACGATCTGGTCGTCGATCTCGGGGATGAATCGTTCCGCCTGAAAAAATCGTTTGACGCGGCGGACCGGATCAAAGCGCGTTACATGCTGATCGTCGGCGAGAATGAAGTGGAAGCCGACGCGTTTGCGCTGAAGCATCTCGCCTCCGGCGAGCAGGTAACGGTTCCGCGCGCAGAACTGGCACAGCGCATCAGGGACGGCTCTAGGCTCTAGGCTCTGGGTTATCGGCTTTCGCTTCTCGGCACTCCCTTCAAGCCAAACCCGGCTGAAAACGATGCCAGGAGTAGAATCGTTCGCATCAGGAGGCGATATGCGTTTCAGCATGCTTGCATGTGCAGTCCTCGGCATTCTCAATTTTGCTGTGGCACAGGCCCCCGCTTCCAGGCCGCTCTCGCCCTTCGATCAACAGCTGATCGCGATTCAGCAGCAGTTCCTGCAGGCAAACATGGAGAAGAACGCCACCCAGGTGAAGCAGTCCGCGACTGACGATTTCAAGGGCATCGCCATCAACGGCGATCTTTACGACAAGGAAGAACTGATTTCGGATGCGCAGGAAGGCCTGCCCAAAGACACACGTTCCTACGATTTCGAGGTCGTGCGGCTGGATGACGATTGCGCCGTGGTCGCCTACGACTTGATCGTGCCGGGAGAACACCCGCGCTATCGACACGTCTCGGACACCTGGACCAAAGTCGATGGGCAGTGGAAACTGAAATTTCAGCAGATCACACCCAACCTGTGGAGCGCGCACGACTTCGACTGATTGTTGCCGAGCCGGCACGAGCAGATCGACTATTTCGCTCGCCTGGAAAAAAACGCGCCGGGACCCCGACTCCCACTTCGTTCGCATAGGGTCTCCGCGCTCCGATTTGTTAGGGTGCACCCCAGATCAACATAGCAGGGCGCCTCCGATGAGGCGATAGTTGCGAGATGTCAATAAACGCCCCAGGCATTGGCACAGAAATCTACTTTCGTGGACTTTCGCGGCTTTTGGAGTTGTGGTAGAGCTTGCCGAATTCGCCGTCCGCTGCGACCGTAGCGGCATTTATAATCTTCGTTCGGCCCACTTCCGGCGCTCCACTATGTAGCGCGGGCGCATTGCTCATGGCGCTTTGCGCGGTGCGATCGCACAAGTGCACGGAATGAATTTTTCAGACAAAGGCGAAACTGTGCTTGATTTTTTAGGCGATCTTCGACGAACCCACATGAGTGGCGAACTGCGTGCCGCCGACGCAGGCAAGAAGGCCATCCTCATGGGATGGGTCAACCGCCGCCGCGATCTCGGCAACATTATTTTTGTCGACCTGCGCGACCGCACCGGCGTCACGCAAGTCGTTTTCAGCCGTGAGCACAACGTCGCGGTCCACGACAAAGCGGAAGAACTGCGCAACGAATTTGTCATCGCCGTGATTGGCACGGTCAACCGGCGCGACTCCGACACCGTCAATCCCAATATCCCAACCGGCGAAATCGAGCTCGTCGCCGACGAACTGCGCATCCTGAACGTCTCGAAGCCGCTGCCCTTCTTGCCTTCCGACACGGTGCTGGCGAATGAAGAGATGCGGCTCAAATACCGCTACATCGATCTGCGGCGCGACGCCATGCAGTTCAATATCGCTCTGCGCCATAAAGTCGCGCTCGCCATTCGCGACAACCTGGCTTCGCTCGGCTTCTTCGAGATCGAAACGCCGTTCATGACGCGCTCCACCCCCGAAGGCGCGCGCGATTACCTCGTGCCTAGCCGCGTCCAACCCGGCACGTTCTACGCGCTGCCGCAATCGCCGCAACTGTTCAAGCAGATCCTGATGATCTCGGGATTCGATAAGTACTTTCAGATCGTGCGCTGCTTCCGCGATGAAGACCTGCGAGCCGATCGCCAACCGGAGTTCACGCAGATCGATCTCGAAATGTCGTATCCGCAGCCCGAGCGCGTGTGGGAAGTGGTCGAGAGCTTTCTCACCGCCGCGTTCAAGGCCGCCGGACACGAGATCAAGACGCCCTTCCCGCGCATGGATTACGACGATGCCATTCGTCAGTACGGCGTCGACAAGCCCGACCTGCGCCTGCCCGCGCTGGTCGACGTGCGCGACTGCTTCACGCCCGAGGAGCTCGAACAGCTTGCCATCAACAAGGAGCTACCGGTGCTCGCGATCCGCACGCCCAAGGTCGGAGAGCTATCCCGCAAGGAGCGCGACGACATCAAGCCGCTATTCGTTTCGAAAGGCGGAGCGCGGGTCTTCGAGGATTTCAAGCGCATCGAAAGCAGGTCTGCCGCAGCCGCGGCAAAGGTCCGTGAAAAGTCAGCAGCAGCGCCCGACGACTTACTTGTGCTGGTAGTGGGATCGGCGAAATCCGGTGCCGACGATCATCCTGCCGGCAAACGGAAGGTTACCCCAGCCGAGCTGGCGATCTATGCGTCAGCCGGCCTGCTGCGCGTCGCGCTGGCACAGAAGTATGCGGACCGCCATGGCATCTTCAAAAAAACAGGCGACCCGGCCAAAGACTTTCGTTTTCTTTGGGTCACGAACTTCCCCATGTTCGAGTATGACGAGAACGAGCGGCGCTGGGTGGCGGCGCATCATCCGTTCACCTCGCCGCACGAAGAGGATATGGACAAGCTCGAGACCGATCCCGCCATGGTGCGCGCGCTCGCCTACGACGTCGTGCTCAACGGCACCGAACTCGGCTCGGGCTCGGTCCGTATTCACCGCCAGGACATCCAGCGCAAAATCTTTCACGCGCTTGGCATGACCGAAGAAGAGGCGCGCCAGCGCTTCGGCTTCTTCTTAGAGGCACTAGAGTACGGCACGCCCCCGCACGGCGGCATTGCGCTCGGACTCGATCGCATCGTCATGATCCTCGCCGGCGCCGACAGCCTCCGCGAAGTAATTCCCTTCCCTAAAACCGCCGCGGCGAAAGACCTGATGTGCGAAGCCCCAACGCCCGTGTCGGAAGCACAGTTGCGCGAGTTGGGGATTGGGATTGTGCTAAAGAAGTGAGATGGCTCGACGATAAACATCACCATTCCAAACATCGAACTTCGACCTCGGCTCAGCCCCGTGTACCAAACTGACCGCTTTCAGTCCTCTTGTCGCAAACATTGGTACCACGCTCCAAGTTACTCACAGAGTTAGCAGCACGTTCTGAGGTCGCTCCGGGAAATCGTGCCCAAATCGGGCGGTAACTTACTTCAGTGGATTCCATCAAGCGCTACATATCAGCGCGACTTACGATACTCTAGCGGCATGCGTTACGACTGTACACTGTTCGACCGGACATTTCGCCAATCACCTTCGAGTCGGGAGAGTCTAGTTATGAGGTGTGTTAGCCGTGTCTTTGTTATCGCGGTCACGTTGTTATTCGTATCGTCCGCAGCCGTTGCACAGACCGGAATCCAGAAGGGCCGTGTCGTGATTCCATCGTCCAGCCTGGAGCAGTTCAAAGATCTGGGCACGCGCGCCCACACCAACATCCGGGTTTTCGTTCCGGGCGAAGGACTAATGCGGCCGCAGCCTATGGTGGTCGGCCCCCCCTATGCCGGTTATTTTTACGAAACACCGGCCTCGATCGCGTGTGTGTACCAGCTCGTGACGGCCATGTCGGGGTGCAACCCCAACACGACGAAAACCGTGCCGAACGGCGGCAGTAAGGCGATCGCAATTGTGGACGCGTATGATGATCCCAACGCGGCCAAAGACCTAGCCTATTTTTCGACCCAGTTCGGCCTTCCCGCACCCAATTTCCAGGTCGTCTACGCTGGCGGCACGAAACCGGCGCAGAACTATGGCTGGGAACTGGAAGAATCGCTGGACATCGAATGGGCTCATGCCATGGCGCCGAAAGCCAAGATCTACCTGGTCGAGGCAGCCTCAAACAACTATTCCGATCTGATGATCGCCGTTTCGAAGGCCAGCAGCCTTGTCGCGGCCGCCGGAGGCGGAGAGGTCTCGTTGAGTTGGGGCGGAAGTGAATTCTCCAGCGAGGCCAGCTACGACTCTTACTTCACGACATCCGGCGTGGTCTATTTTGCCTCGAGCGGGGATGCACCGGGAACGTCGTATCCCAGCGTGTCTCCGAATATCGTCGCCGCCGGCGGAACGACTCTACGCCGCAACCCATCTACCGGGGCCTTCATCGCTGAGGCGGCGTGGGCCGATGCCGGAGGGAGTACAAGTTATTATGAAGCCCGTCCCAGCTACCAGAGCGTGGTCGCGTCCACCGTGGGCTCGAAACGCGGCGTACCCGACCTTGCGGCCGTCGCCGATCCCAGCACCGGCGTTTGGGTGTACGACAGTGGCAACGGCGGCTGGTACATCGTTGGCGGAACCAGCGTATCGTCGCCGGTTCTGGCGGGCATCGTGAACCTCGCCGGACACTTTGCCACTTCGACGAACTCCGAGCTCACAACCGTCTACAACAACATGTCCGTGACTGCCAATTTCACCGACACCACAACCGGCTTTTGTGGCCCGTACATGGGCTACTCGACCGCCAAGGGCTGGGACGTCTGCTCTGGCGTGGGCAGCCCGAAAGGTCTGGTTGGCAAGTAAGTTCTGTCATCGTGTTTGTTGCGCGTTGCCCACTCATCGCGTTTCTTGCGATCACTAGGGCGCCCTTTTCGAGCGTGCACGCCGTGTGCGCTTGACCAGCGGACTTCCCGCTGCTCTCAGGATGACAAGATGACGATAGCATCGTCTAAAGAGACGATGGTGGCTCTCATTCATCGCAAAGAACGGGAGGAGTGAGCGCCCCGGTAGCCGATTCCCCGGCTTTTTGTAAGGATATAATTCTCAATCTCAAGCCCTCTGGAGGTCTTCATGCGCCAGCTCTCGCTTTTCCTGTGTCTTCTCTGCTTCGCCCTTCCCCTCACCGCTGCGGTTGACAAACCCGCTACCGCTTCGACGGACACCGTTGCCAGCAGCGCCCCGACTCCGCCGCTTACTCCGATGCGCGAAGTAACCGACGATTACTTCGGCACAAAGATCGCTGATCCATATCGCTGGTTAGAGGACCTGAAGAGCCCAGAGGTGTCCGCCTGGATGAAAGCTCAGAATGACTACACGCGAGCGGTCCTGGAGCGCATTCCTTCGCGCGACAAATTGCGAGCCCGCATTGCCGAACTGGACCAAACTGGCGTGCGGGTAGGTAGCCTGCAATCGTTCGGCGGGCGCTGGTTTTACCTGAAGGAGACGCCCGGCGACGATAATCGACGGCTGTACGTGCGCGACGCGGCCACCGGAACCGAGCGCTTATTGATCAACCCGGAATCGTTAGCCGAGAATGGCGTTCACTACTCGATCGATTACTTTCAAGCTTCTCCGGATGGCAAACTGGTGGCGGTTGGCATCTCTCCCGGTGGTTCAGAGAATGCTGTGCTTCGCATTCTCGAGGCCGACACCGCTCACGATCTGGGCGAACGTATCGACCGAGCCCAATTTGGCGCTATCGGATGGCTTCCTGACAATCGCTCGTTCTTTTACCAGCGCCTGCAAAAGCTCCAGCCCGGTGCTCCGCGCACCGACTACTACTTAAACAGCCGCGTTTACATCCATCGGGTGGGCAGCGATCCAGAGAAAGATGTAGCCGTATTTGGCCGCGGCGTGTCCGCCGGCATCACGCTCAAGGCGCGCGATTTCCCGTTCATCGCCTTGCCCGCGGGCTCAAAGTACGCGCTAGCTATCATCGCACATGGCGTGCAGAACGAGATTACGGCGTACCTGGCGAAGGTGGGCGATATTCGTGACGCGCAGGCTCCATGGCGAAAGATCGTCGATGTCGACGACGAGATTACTGGATTTGATATTCAAGGAGATTATGTTTACTTCGTTTCTCACAAGGACGCTTCCCGCTTTAAAGTTCTGCGCGCCGACCTTCGCGGCGCGTCCCCAAAAGTCGAGACAGTAATCCCAAGCAGCGATGCCGTGGTCCAGGTGGTGGGCGCTGCATCCGATGCGCTTTACGTGCAGAAACTCAAGGCCGGCCTGGGCCGGCTGTGGCGGCTGCCGTTCGACGGCGGATCTGCTACTGAAATTGCCCTGCCATTCGAGGGCGCTATCCAGGAACTCGATACCAATCCCATGGAAGCCGGAGTGTTCGTGCGGCTGGCCTCCTGGACAAAATCTTCAACCTTCTTCCATTACGATCCAAAAACGAAAACGCTCGCTGACACCGGGATCGTTCCGCCGTCGCCGGTGGATTTCTCCGCCATCGTTTCCGAGGAGGTCAAGGCTCAGGCGTCGGATGGCGAACAGATTCCGCTGTCCATCATCCATCGCCGCGATTTGAAACTTGACGGCTCGCATCCCACGCTCCTGCATGGCTATGGCTCCTACGGCATTACCTACGATCCAGGATTTGATCCGACGACGCTGGCATGGTTGGAACGTGGCGGCGTCATAGCCGTAGCTCACGTTCGTGGCGGCGGCGAGAACGGCGAAGGCTGGCACAAGGCAGGTCAGAAAGCGACCAAGCTGAATACCATCACCGATTTCGTTGCCTGCGCCGAGTACCTGGTTTCGCAGAAATACACATCGCCCTCTCACCTCGCCGGCGAAGGTACGAGCGCCGGTGGAATAACCATCGGAG
>Ga0335081_10022820_pt1 | contig 10124 bp, 10 predicted proteins | sample Lox_Sample_35_FD_206713 | JGI IMG/M metagenome (GOLD analysis project Ga0335081, IMG submission 206713) | Soil microbial communities from Loxahatchee National Wildlife Refuge, Florida, United States - Lox_Sample_3.5 | ecosystem: Environmental > Terrestrial > Soil > Wetlands | place: USA... | reverse complement strand
TTGCGCGGGCCAGGCTGACGGCGACGTGGTCGCCGCTCGGGGTGATCCTGGGGGCGAGGACCGGTCGCCAGGCTTCGCCCATCACGACTTGGAGGCGTACGGCGCCGCCGGCGACGGCTTTGCGCCCCTCCTGGGTTTCGATCCATTCGCCGGCCTCGGTGACCCGGCGGTGGAGCTCGGGATCGTCGGTCGCGAGCTTGAGCAGCTTGGGGAAGCGCCGTAGCTGGCAGCAGTCGATCAGGAACGGCAGCGACGGCGGCCAGCAGCCGGCGTGGTGGAGCACGCGCGCGACGACGCCCAGGTACAGCCTGAGCATGTCGGAGTAGTACTCCTCGCTGGCTTTGATCGGCTCGACGGTGCGCGCGACGATCTCGCCGACGTCGCCTGAGATGGGTTGCCACCGGTCGGTGTCGGGGGAGCGAGGGTCGATCAGGATGAACGTCCGTCCTCCTCTGGCGGCGATGTCGCGGAGCATTTGTTCGGCTTGCTCGTCGCCTTTCTGGTCGATCGCGAGCACGGCGGAGTGGTCGTGGAGCGCGCGTGCCGCCACGACCCGTAGCGCGGTGGTGGTCTTGCCGGTGCCGGTCCCGCCGCACGAGAAGATGTGCTCTCCCTCGCTCCTGGGTAGCCGCGGCGCGTCGGGCTCGCCGGTCATCGGCACGTATGGCTCGTGTTCGGGCCACGGCCGCGTGTGAACGATCTCCCCCTGGGAGCGGATGTAGACGCGTTCACCATGTGGTCTCTGAGGGCCGGGCTGCCAGAACCATCTCCGGCTCAGCTCGTGCTCGCGGAGCTCCTCGCCCGCGCCGAGGTCGGCCAGGCGCCACCGCCGCCCGAACAGTGCGCCGGCCGTGGGTCCGGCGGCCAGCGGCGCGAGGACGAGCAGCGCGCTCCAGCGATGAGCCAGGATCGTCAGCCCGCACGTAAGCGAGGTCGCGCCGCCGAGGAGGTAGAGGTTTCGCGCCGAGAGCGTCGTGCGCGTGCGCAGCAGCCAGGCGCCGATGACGCCAATCCCGGCACACAGCCAAAACGCCACCAGGCTTGCAGCCAGCCAGGTCACCTCGGCAGGCCTATCGCTTCGGCTTGTACGGTGCTGAGCAGCTCGAGCCGGAGCGCGCCGTCGGGTAGCCCGGCCGCCGGACCGATCTTGCGGATCCTCTCAACCACTGCATCGTCCCGGCACACGTAAATTAGTCCGGTAATCCGGCGCTCGGTCAGCCAGCGGGCGTAAAGGCCGATGATCGCGCGCAGCCGTTTGTCGGCCTTGCGCTGGAGCTCGACCTCGATCGCGACCATCCCGGTCTCCATCACGACCGCGAGATCCGGCCGGTGGCCGCTCCGGCGCCAGCCCGTCCCGGTGAGCCATTCGAGCTCGCCCTTCAACTCAGGGTCGGCGAGCACCTCACGCGGGCCGCGCCACTCGCGTCCGCGGACCGACAGCCAGGCCGCTGTCCAGGCGCACGCGCAATCGTGGTCCCACCACGTCGGCGCCGGCGCCGCCGCGGCCCCGACGGCGAGCCCTGACATCCGGACGCCGCGGCGAGTGGCCACGAGCAGAGAGCCCCGGCCGCGTGTCATGCGATGGCGCTCCAGCCAGCCCTGGCTTTCCAGTCGTCGTGCGTGAGACCCAGCCACGCTCATGCACCAGCCCATTGCACATCTCCACGCCTCCACTGGTGCTGGGCCAACCCTCACCAGCCACGCAAGGCCAGCCATCGACGCTGGCCCAGCAAGTAGTTCAGCCATAGATGGCCCCCTTCTGTCTCTTGCTACTCCATACACCCTGACTCAGTCCGTTTTCCAGGCAGCCATCATCGGCCCGCCCCCGCCCCCGGACCATCAAAAGTCCCCAGCCGATCATCAGCAGCCGAGGCGGACTACCTCCACACGTGGTGGGGGGGTAGTCCGCCTCGGCTGCCCACCGCGACAGGCGGCGAAAACCCAATGGATACGGGGGCGGGGGCGGGCCGAAGTCACGCATCAACTCAGGTCCTTCGTGCCGTAACTCTGACCGTACTTAGCAACTTACTGAGGCTTATAGCGATCATGTACGATCTACAACGTATCGCGATACCCGGATGTTGCCAACACGAGCTCAGACGGCCGCGGGGCCAGCTCATCGCCCCCGCGGAAGGCGACGAGCGGCTCGACCCATCGCCGCCCGAATCTCCGGGCGCGGTCGCCGGCCGCATCCCGAGTCGCCCCGGTTGCCGCCCGCCGATGCTCATCATGTACCGAGGTGCTCGCGTTGCTCGAGGAGCTCGCGCTCTTGCTCGCAATCGCTCGAGACTGGTCGGGCCGGCGCGTACGACCGGCCGCTACGGCACCTACGGGCGGCCGTTACGGCAAGGGCGACGCCAACGCCTACTGCGAACGATGTCATCCCGGGGCGGATCCGCACCGGTGGACCCCGAGCGGGTGCTCGACGTGATCCGCGACTGGCGCTCGCCTTACCGGAGCTGTCAGCCTGCCACGACTGGTCACGGATGCGCGTTCGTCGCCGGCGCGCGTCCGAGGCAGGACGGCTCTTGCGTCGTGAGACCGGGAGTGAGGAGTTCTCGGTCGGGCTGGGCCTTCCGCCGCTCGGGCGTGGCTGGCTTGGTTCCGAGAAGACCAATGTGTCTCCTGGCGAGTCGGAGACGCTGCGCGGCTGCCGCCGATCCCCTGTCTTGATGGCGCGCAAGACATCCGCTGGCTGGTACAAAATTAGGCCGCATGTCCGAGTTCGCCCCGACGCTGCGGGTGGATGAGATCGCTGGTCGGGTCCGGCTAAGTCTGGGCTGTTTCTGCTCCGCTGAGGGTCTGACGTTGCAGGAGGCGGCGGACGAGTTGGTGTGGAAGATGCTGGTGACGTTGATGGCGTTTCGCTCCCGCGGCATCAGCGGACTCGGCGTCGTGTGTCGTCCGGACATGGGGCTCGTGAGCTTTCTCTCGGACCTCGACAGCATCGCGGCGGCCGGTGGCGATATCCGCGAGCGCTTGTTCGGCCCGAGCGGCATGGCTGTGTAGCTGTCGCAGCAGCCGGCAGGTGCCCCGCACGGGTTTACCACTGGTCTTCCTTCTGTTGCTCTAGGGCGCTCGGCAGACGAGCGGCAAACCCAAGGACGTCGGCTGCTGGGAGCGCGCCGCACGCCCCCTCAGCGGATCGGGCTGGCCGAGTGACTCGTGAGATCACCTGACGGAGGATTGAACGATGGCCAATAACGCCGAGACCCACGGCGGACCGCCCACGGGCGCGTCGGTGGGCGAGCTGGGCAAGCCGCTGTCATGGCAAGCGAGCCGGCTGGCTCGTCAGGAGGTCGAGTTCGCCAAGGCCGAGTTCGTCGTCCAGGGCAAAGCCGCGTCGAAACCGGCCTTGGGAGGTTCGGGGGAGCAGAAGCGATCGGGTTCTATGCGCTCGGTGCGCTCGTGGCCGCCGCGGTCCTAGGGCTGGCCACGGCCGACTCGGCTTGGCTGTCGGCGTTGATCATCGCCCGCTCGCTCGGCGGGGTCGCGGGCCTGCTGGCCCTCCAGGGCAAGGCCAAGATGCGGGAGGTGACGCCGCTGGTGGCCGAGCAGATCACCGCAAGCGTGAAGGAGGAGGTGCAATGGGCGAGGAGCCGAGCACAAGCGGGTCGGCAGTACGCGTCGAAGCGCGGAATCCGGAATAGATCCGCAAGGCGATCGAGGCGACGCGCCATCAGCTGGGCGACACGATCGAGGCGCACGCCGAGAAGACCTATGTGAGGGCGCAGGCCGCGCTCGGCTTCGTGGTGGGCCGGCGGTCCAGCTGGTCAACCCGAAGCCCAGACCCGAACTGACCTCGCCACCCCGGTGAGGATGCCCCGAGGCAACGTTCACAGCATCGCCGCCGGCCGGCCTCGTAGTGGTCGCGCTCGTAAGCGCGTATCCGATCAGGAGTCGATTGAGGGGCATCGACCTCGCGGGCCTGCGCCGACATCTGGCTTGGCCCAGCCAGCTTCTGCTCATCGGTGGTGGTGAGGGTCGCTCGGATCGGCGTTCTGGTGCACCGAGGGAGCGTCCTGGTGTGGCTTGCCCGGGGGTTGAGCGTCCTCGGGACTCGTAGCATCGCGCGATCGAGGTGAGCCGACCACGAGCCGTGCTTTTGCCTGTGCGGCGTTCGCCGCGACCAGTCGGGCCTCGGCCACCGATAGCTGCGGTGCATCGGTGACGCTTGTCCGGGCGAGGTAGTCCTGTAGGCCTCGGCGTTTGCGACCGAACGCGACCGGCAGGTACCCGGCGAACAGCGGAATCGCGGCCAGGACGAGCCCGACCGCTCGGACGACCGCTCGCCATGGTTTGAGCTTGTCTCCCTCGTCTGGCACGACCCGGAACTCCATGATCCGGGCGCCGGGTGTCTGACCAGTCGTTGACCAGAACACGACGAAGTACGCAATCGCCCAGAGGGCGAACGCGACGGCCCCCACCGCCACCATCGTGCTCTTCCAGCTGTTCGGCAGGTGGGCCACGGTGACTATCAGGCTGCCGCCGATCTCCACGATGAACGCCGGGATGACGATCAGGGCCGCGTCCAACGTGAATGCGAGCGTTCGCGCGACAATTCCGGTGTAGCGCTGCTCGGCACACCCGGTGTCCTCGCCCGGCGTCGTCTCGGGAATGACGACGGTGGGTGCGGGGCCGACCGGATGTTGGGCGGACGGGGATGCTGCTCGCACCTCCGCCTCCGCTTCCGCCGGCGGCGCGGACCTGGTCGTCAACCCCGATGGCCGGTGGCCGTTCCGATCATGGCGAGCCTTCTGAAGGATCCAGTCGTCGGCATGACGGGCGCGAGAGCGCAACTCACCCCCGACCTGATCCGCAAAGCCAAGGCTTTGCTGCGTCACCGCCGCCGTGACGGCGGGACTGGCCGCGATCTCGTCGACAAGGCGCCATAGCGCCTTGCTGGTGAGCAGGCGCTCGACGAACTCGTCGACGAGCCCGCTCTCGAAGAGTGTGTCGACCACATGCTCGGCGCCTTCGGTCTCGAGCGCTCTCGTGAGCGCGGTCTGAACCTGCTCGCTGTCCAGCGCGTCCGCGAGCAAGCTTTGGAACAGCTGACTGTCGAGCACCACCTCCGTCGCGCCCTCGCGGAGCGGCTTCAACGAGGCCGCGGCAAGGGTCCCCATCGCCGACAGCGGGCGTGCGGCGCGCGACCTGCGGTTCGGTGTCTTGGCCTCGCTCACCGTCGTGTCGCCTTTGGCACTTTGTGATCAGAGGCCTGTTTGGGCTTTGACCTTGCCGGAGTTGACGGCCTCGGTGAGCGCTTGGTAGTCGCGTTCGTTTTGGTCGGCGTAGGCCTTGGAGAATTCGACGATCGCGCGGTCGAAGGTGTCGCTGTTGCCGAGGTAGGCGGCGATCGCGATCCGGTCGCCGCTGCGGGCGTGCGCGCGGGCGAGTGTCCAGCCGCAGAGCTTGCCGTAGGCGGCCATGCCTTTGGGGATCATCTGCTCGATTTCCGCGGAGCCCTTCCAGTCCTTGAGTTGGCGGACGTAGAAGTCGCGGGGCTTTTCGTCGAGGCCTGACTTGACGTGCAGCCAGCCGAGGAAGATGTCGCTGACGGCCTGCATCAGGCGCTGTCCGACGACGACTCGTTCGCCGTGGTTTGAGAACTGGCTGGGGCCGAGGAACTCCTCGAGCACGGAGGCCTCGGCCTCTTTCATCTGTAGGAACAGGGGGTCCTGGCCGTCGCGGCCGAGCATCAGCGCGATATACGCGCGCGTGCCGACGCTCCCGACCCCGACGACCTTGCGGGCGAGATCAGTCAACTCGAACGCCTCGAGCAGCACCCGGCGGTCGAACTCGAGCGTCGCTCGATAGTCCCGCAGCAGTTGGTGCAGGCTCTCGACGATCTCGTCGAGCTCTCGGCCTTGGGCGAGCTGGCTGATCGGCACGATCAGCGGGGACTCGTCCACGATCCGGGCCGTGCCGTTGTCGACCTGGCACAGCTTCGAGAACGCGGTCATGCTGTCCTTGGTGCGAGCCTTCGCGAGCTGCTTGTCGGTTCGCTTGACCAGCTTGGGCTTGAACTGCGAGCGGTATTCCTGGAGGGCGCTGTCGACATCCAGGTGCGCGTACCAGACCTCTAGTTGCTTCATCCCGGCGAACTGCGCCATCGCGGTGCGGTACTGGCCGACGGTGTCGAGCACGACCCGGTCCTGCTCCTTGGCCGGAAACCCGTTGTCGCGAGCCGCGATCAACATGCTCACCGCCAGGCGCTTGACGTCCCATTCCCACGGCCCCGGGAGGGTCTCATCGAAATCGTTGACGTCGAACACCAGCGCCCGCTCGGGCGACGCGAACACCCCGAAGTTCGACAGGTGCGCGTCCCCGCAGCACTGCACGGTCAACCCCGACCGCGGAGTCGCGGCGAGATCGTGCGCCATGATCATCGCCGCCCCGCGGTAGAACGCGAACGGCGAGACCAGCATCCGTCCGTAGCGGATCGGCACCAGCTCCGGCACCCGCGTCCTGGCCTGACGCTCGAGCAGCTCGACCGGATCACTCCGAGTCGAGAGCGGCTCGAACAACGCATGACCCGCGCGCGGAACCTCTTTACGCGCCGCCTTCCCGCGCGCGACTCGCTCGGCCACCGACAGATGCGGCACCGCCGCGGTCGGTTTTGCCTTCCTCGCGGTCGGACCCGTCCTACGCGCCGTCGCCGCCTCTGTGTTCTGTCCGGTCGTCGCCATTGTCTTCGCCTTCCTGTCGGTCAGGTGCCGTTGTTCATGACGTGTGCCTTCTCGGCTGCGAACTCCTCGTCGGTGATCGAGCCGCTGGTTCTCAGCGCCGCCAGTCGCTCGAGCGTCTCGACGCGCCCACTCGTGGCGGCAGGCGCGGTGTTGCTCCCCGCGGATTCAGCGATCGTCGGAGGCGATGGGGGTGCGATCCTGCGGGCGTGGGCTCTGGCTCGCTGGTCTCGGAAGTCACGCAGCGCGTGGCCGTGCTGGATTCCGGCGAACTCGACCGCGGTCTGGCGCCGGAGCATCGTGACACCGAACGCGAGGAGCACGGCGAACAGCACGACCCAGACGACGTTCCGGAATGCCGGTGTCGGGCCGATCAGCACCAGCAGCAATAGCGCGCCGCCGACGGTGGCGTAGGCGACGGCGGGACTGTCGCGTAACTGGGGCGCCAGAGCCTTGCGGATCTCGGTCGCCGGGCGGGTCGGGCCGGCCAGCCACGCCGAGGCGACGATCACGATCCCATACGCGATCATCGCGACAGCGAGGTCGCGCAGCAGCGAGGTTCCGATGTTCCACACCTGATGCGCCGCAGGTTTGTTGTCCGGGATCTTGACCAGGCCGTTCACGACCGCGTCGCCTGCGACTCTGCGGATCAACAGCAGCGCCGCTCCGATCAGCACGAAGCACCACCCGGTCGTTCGCAGCGTCCTTCGGCGCCGTCCACGCGCGAGGTATACCGCCAGCGCGAACAGCAGGATCGCGAGCGCCGGCAGCACGATCGCCAGGTGCTTGACCGCATTGGCGATGTCCTGCGCGGTCTTCAGCTCACCTGAGCGCAGGATCACCAGCTGGCCGCTGGCGGGCGGCAGCGTGACCCCGAGCTTCTGCTGAGCAGCGGTCCGGACCGTCGCCCCGGTTGACCCCTGCAGCTTTGACCGGACCGCCGCGAGCTGGCTCGAGAGACCGACCGTCGCGGCAAGCTGGCTGACCAGCGTGTGCAGGTCGAGGCTCACCACTCCTGACCGGGTCGAGACGACCGGTCCGCCACCGTTCAGCACCCGCAACAGCTCCCGGTGCGCCGCGATGTTGGCCTGCACCCACGCCTTCTGCACCTGTGGGGTCGCGAGGACCCTCGGGGCGAGCTGGCCAGCGAGCTGCTGCAACCCTGCAGCAGCCGGCCCGGACAGCGCCTGCAACTGCTTGGGCAGGACCGCCTGCAGCTCAGCCGACACGTCCACGTTCGCGAACAGCTCATGCACCAAGTAGGCGCTGAGCGCGGTCTGGACCTTCTTGTCCTGCAGGATCTTGCCGCTCGTCGCGGACCAGTTCGGTGTATCGAGCGCCTGCCGATTGATCCAGATCGCGAACGTGGCAGCAATGCCGATCACCGTCGCCAACACCAGCAGCCCCGGAACCAGGAACCGATGGACCTTCCGAGCAACCGGCGCAGCGCCGGAGGTCGGCCGCGAGCCGCGTCCAGCGGCCTCAGGGGAGCCTGGGGGAGCCGCGGCAGCCTCGTCCGCCGTGCGGTCAGCGTGGGCCGGAATGCCAGCGTCGGCAGGGGTGTCCGGTTCATGGTTGGTCATCGCGAATCCTCGTGGAAGTCATTAGTTGCCTGTGCGGCGCCGGCGCGTGGCGGCTCCTCGGCCGGCGGCTGCTGGCCCTTCGGGGTCAGTGGTCGGGCGGTGTTTCGTCGAACACGCGCATCCAGATGCGGCGCGCGAGACGCGTGGAAGCCTGGGTCGCGAGCGCACCGATGCCGGCCTGCAGTGCCGACCACAGCAGACGCTTGACCAGCGGGCTCGCCGTCAGGCGGTTGATAGCTGTGCCGTGCATCATCGAACCCGGGATTCATCAGCCCTCGCGCTCTCCCCGGGCTCAGTGGATCCGCGGATCGCGATACGGAAGACGGCGCGCACCGCGTCCCACAGACCCCTCGGCATCGCGGCTGATGGCGAGGCGCCAGGATGCTGCGGAGCGATTCGCACACGGAGAGCCTGCGGTCTGGTACGAAATCGGAGCGGGGGGTCGAGCTTTGCTGCCTCGCCGTCGATCCCGGCCGCGACCGGGCCGTCGGAGCGGACCTCGAACGACGGTGCGGACCACTCCTCGACGGCGTTGTGCGCCCCGCCCGCGCCGTCTTCACCAGCCACCGTGATGCCGAGCGCGCCGCCGTCGAGCCGCGGGCGCGTGCCCGATCCGAGTACCCGTCCGAGCCGGTACGGGTCGTTTGAGACCATCACGACCGCGCCCGTCCTGTGCTCTTGACCGTCCGCGCCGGTGAAGCGCAGGTCGAGCCCCTCGCCACCCGGTCCGAGCACCGTCGGCACGGTATCGGCGAGGGTTCGAAGCTTCGCGTCTCGGTAGCCGGCGCTCTGTACCGCCTCGGCGTACACGCCGAGCGATACGTTGTTCACAAACACGCGACCGTTGACCTCGGCGAGATCGACAACCCGCTCGCGACCCCTCGTGAACGCATCGAGCGCTCCCACCACATCGTCGCGATCAACGCCGAGATCAAGCGCGAAATGGTTCCGCGTCCCCGCCGGCACGCACACGTACGGCAGGCCCTCCTCAGAAGCGATCGCCGCGACGATCGCCTGAGTGCCGTCCCCGCCGGCCACACCAACCGCGTCCGCGCCGTCCGCGATCGCGTCGCGCACCACTATCTCGAGGTCGTCGCCGAGGTGCAGCTCCACCGCCTCGACGCCACGAGCGCGGGCCTCACGCGCGACCTGGAAACGCTCCGCCTTCCCGCCACCCGACTTCGGGTTATAGAACAACACCGGCCGCTTCAGCGGCGACCCAGCCGGGAGCTCCGCACGCACCGGGAACGCCCGGCTCGCGGCCGCGACCGAAACCACCAGCCCCGCCAAGATCAACACGTCCAGCAGCACTCGGCCCTCGAGCACGACCAGGACCACCGCGCCAATCAGGAAGACGACGGCGACCACCGCACCGACGAGGCGTGGGAACCCGCGGCGGAGCAACGCCCACCACGCGGCCGCCAACGCGACCACCACACAAGCAAGGACCGAAAGACCACGCGGAAATCTCTGCACGGCGACGACCACTGCCAGCACCACGGCCGCCGCGAACAACGCGAGCGACACGACCGCCGCCAACCGTCGACTCAACACGACACACCACCCGTCGTTTCCTCAGTCACCGGTCTCATGAGCGCGCGTCCTGGGTCACGAGACCGCGGGTGCGTTGGGCTCATCAAGGCCGGGCGGCGCGACCTTGCCCTCGTCGATCTCCCGCGAGAGTTTGGTCTTCTCCTCCAGGCGGCCGGGGGTCAGCACGCCGGAGCCCGCCGCGTGGGAGATCGGATCGCCGCCGCGGCCGCGGAGGATGATCGCGCACCCGACCGCGATCGCCGCGCCGATGAGCGGCCCGGCGACGTACACCCAGTAGGCCGTCCAGTCGCCGCTGACCAGC
>Ga0335081_10022819_pt1 | contig 10124 bp, 7 predicted proteins | sample Lox_Sample_35_FD_206713 | JGI IMG/M metagenome (GOLD analysis project Ga0335081, IMG submission 206713) | Soil microbial communities from Loxahatchee National Wildlife Refuge, Florida, United States - Lox_Sample_3.5 | ecosystem: Environmental > Terrestrial > Soil > Wetlands | place: USA: Florida... | reverse complement strand
CGCCGCCTCCGGCGGCCGCGCCCGACCGGCTGGGCTGCTCCGTCGAGCTTCCTCGACTCCGCCTGCGCCACCGCGGTGAAGAGGGCCCGGGCCTTGTTCACCGTCTCCTGGTACTCGAGCGCCGGCCGGGAGTCGTAGACGAGGCCGGCGCCCGCCTGCACCGAGATGCGCCGCCCTGATTGCAACAGGGTGCGGATGGCGATGCACATCTCCATGTCCCCGCCGCGGTCGAAGTAGCCCACCGCGCCCGCGTAGGGGCCGCGCCGCGCTGGCTCGAGCTCGTCGATGATCTGCATCGCTCGCACCTTGGGGGAGCCGGTGACGGTGCCGGCCGGGAAGGAGGCCCGGAGCACGTCCACCGCGGTGAGCCCGTCCTTGAGTCTCCCCCTCACCTCGGAGACGAGGTGCATGACGTGGGAGTAGCGCTCCACGGTCTTGAGGTGCGTGACCCGCACCGTGCCGACGGCGCTCACCCGCCCCACGTCGTTCCGCCCCAGGTCCACGAGCATGATGTGCTCGGCGTTCTCCTTCGGGTCGGCCCGCAGCTCCCGCTCCAGCCGGGAGTCGTGGTCCGGGTCCTTGCCGCGCTTGCGAGTCCCGGCGATGGGGCGGAGCGTCACTTCGCCGTCCTCCAGCTTCACCAGCGTCTCGGGGGAGCTCCCCACCAGCGCCTGGGTCCCCGACTGCAGGTAGAAGAGGTAGGGGGAGGGGTTCACCCGGCGGAGCGCCCGGTACACCTCGAAGGGCGGGACGCTCACCTCGGCGTCGAACCGCTGCGAGAGCACGATCTGCTGGCAGTCGCCGGCCTTCACGTACTCCTGGGCCCGGCGCACCCCCGCCTCGAAGGCCTTGCGGCTCACCCGCGGGCGCAGCTCGGCCGGCCGCCCCGCCGGCGGGGAGCGGCGGTCCCGGAGCGGCCGGGCGAGCGCCGCCAGGGTGGCCCCGATTCGCGCCAGCGCCCCGTGGTAGAGGGCGCGCGCGTCGTCTCCCTCCCGGCAGCGCACCTCCACCATCACGTGGAGGGAATGGCGCAGGTTGTCGAAGGCCACCACCTGGTCGAAGTCCATGAAGAGGGCGTCGGGGAAGCCGAGCTCGTCGGGCCTGGCGATGGGGACGCGCGGCTCGAACAGCTTCACGGCGTCGTAGGAGAGGTATCCGACGAGGCCGCCCGCCAGCCGGGGAGTGCCGGGGATCCGCACCGCCTGGTGGGTGCCGAGCTCGCGCCGGACCCGCTCGACCGGGTCGCCGGGCTGCCCGTGTCGCCAGGAGAGCACGCTGCGGGGGCCGGCTCCCAGGAAGGAGAAGCGGGCGGATCGCTCGCCGCCCTCCACCGACTCGAGCAGGAAGGCCTGGCGCTTACCCCGCGAGATCTTGAGGAAGGCAGAGACCGGGGTCTCGGTGTCGGCCTCCACCTCCACCCGCACCGGGACCGCCCGGCCGGGCTTGCAGAGCTTCTGGAAGGTGTCGAGGTCGGGCTGCGCCCTCAGGGTGTCAGCGCCAAAGAAACACCGTCATGCCATGACTCGCCGGGCAGGACCGGCGACCTCCTCGACGTTCTTTGCCACGATGCGGTTGCGGTCGTCGACGAGGATCACGATCGGCTTGTGCGTCTTGGCCTCCGCGTCCTCGAGTTCCGCGAAGGTGGCGAGGATGACCATGTCACCGGGCTTCGTCAGGTGGGCCGCCGCGCCGTTGATGCAGATCTCTCCGCTGCCGCGGCGCCCCTTCATCACGTAGGTCTGCAGCCGGGTCCCGCGGGTGATGTTCCAGACGTGGATGGCCTCGAACTCCCAGATGCCGGCGGCGTCGAGGAGGTCCTCGTCGATGGTGACGGACCCCTCGTAGTCGAGGTCGGCGTGCGTCACCGTGGCACGGTGGATCTTGGACTTGAAGAACGTCCGGCGCATCTGGTGTTAAATATCTGCTCCCCGGGCCGGGATCAAGGAGTCCCCCGTCGCACCCGCGTCCGGGCCGCCCGGGCCGGGGCCCTTTCGCCATGAGAAACGCTCCGATGGCCGCCGCGCTCGCCCTTCTCCTCGCGGCCTGCGCCGGCGCGCCGGCCTCTCCCTCGCGAGAGGCCGACGGCGAGGCGGAGGTGCGGCCCGCCGAGCTCCAGTCGGACGTGGATTGGCTCGCCGCCCCGGAGCGCACCGGCAGGGGCCTCGGCACCCCGGGGCTCGCCGCCGCCGCCGCCTTCGTCGCCGACCGCATGCGATCGCTGGGGCTCGAGCCCGCTTTCCCGGAAGGGTACCTACAGGGTTTCGAGGCGCCGGTGGGGGTGGTGCTCCGGGGAGAGAACGCGCTCTCGGTGGGCGGGAAGGATCTCCGCCTGGGAGCCGATTGGCAGCCCTTCACCTTCAGCGACGCAGGCGGTGCCCAGGCCGAGCTCGTCTGGGCCGGTTACGGCATCACCGCGCCCGAGTTCTCCTACGACGACTACGCCGGCCTGGACGCGAAGGGGAAGGTGGTCCTGGTGGCGGCCCACTTCCCGCGCGAGTCCGACCCCGGCTCTCCCTTCCGATCGCCCCGCGCCTACGCCTACGGCGAATGGCGCTACAAGGCGATGAACGCCCGCGACCACGGGGCGGTGGCCGTCCTGGCGGTGCGCGACGACTGGCAGCACCAGGGCCCCGACGCGCTCCGGCCCTTCGGCGGGACGCCCTCCTCCTCCGCCGGGATCCTGGCGGTCCGGGCGCTCGCGAACTCGCTAGCCGGGGTGGCGGACGCGGCAGCCCTGGCCCGGCCCGGAGAGGAGGACGGCAGGCCCCACTCCCGGGCGCTCGGCGTCGCCGTCCGGGTCCAGGTGGGCCTGGAGCAGGCGCGCACGCACACCGCCAACGTGGTGGGGGCGATCTGGGGTCGCGACCCCGACCTCGCCGGCGAGTGCGTGGTGGTGGGCGCGCACTACGACCACCTCGGGCTCGGGGGCGAGAGCTCGCTCGCTGCGGACCAGAGCGGTCTCCACCCGGGCGCGGACGACAACGCGAGCGGGGTGGCGGCGCTGCTCGCGATCGCCAAGGGTCTCCAGAGGGCGGGCCCCCGCTCGCGCACGGTGCTCTTCGCCGCCTTCAGCGGCGAGGAGTCGGGTCTTCTCGGGTCCGCCCACTTCGTCAAGGCGCCCCCGCCCTTCTGCCCCCTCGAGCACATGCAGCTGATGGTGAACCTCGACATGGTGGGCCGGCCCCAGAAGGGCAAGGTGTTCGTGGAGGGAGTGGACACGGCGCGCGGGCTGCGCTCCTGGGTGGCGGCGCTCAACGCGCGAGCTCCGTCCCTGGCGCTCTCGCCGGCCTTCGTGGGGGACGGCTACGGCCCCTCGGACCAGACGAGCTTCTACGCCAAGGGGATCCCGGTCCTCTTCTTCTTCACCGGGGCGCACGCCGACTACCACCGCCCCACGGACACCGCGGACAAGATCGACGCCGGCGGCCTCGCGGAGGTGGCGGTCCTGGCGCTGCGCGCCGTCGAGTCGGCCGCGGACGCCCCCTACCGCATCGAGGTGGTGAAGTCGCCTCCCCCGCCCGGGCAGGGCGGAGGCGGGGAGGGTCGCGGCTACGGCGCCTACCTCGGTACCATCCCCGACTTCGGGGAGCGGAGCGAGCCCGGGGTCCTGCTCACCGGGGTGCGCGCGGGGAGCCCGGCAGAGAAGGCGGGGATCGGGGAGGGGGACGTAGTGCTCCAGGTCGGCGGCCGCAGGATCCAGAACCTACAGGACCTCTCCTACGCCCTTCGCTTCTATCGGCCCGGCGACGCGGTGGAGGTGGTCTGGTCGCACCGCGGCGAGCGGAAGACCGCCCAGGTGGTGCTCGGGGAGAGGAAGTAGGTGCCCGGCCCGCTCGCGGCGCGGCGCCTCGAGCTCCTCACCCTGGCCCGGTCGGCGGGCCCGGGGTTCGCCTCCATCGACCCCGCCCGCCTCCGGTTTCACCTCGGGACTTCCCTCGCCGACCTGCGCGTCCCGGTCCAGATCGCCCCCGACGCCGCGGCCATCGCCAAGGTCGCGGCCGCGCAGGTGGGGCTCCTGCTCTCCACCCACTACAAGGCCTTCGTGCCGGCCGAGGTGCTCGACCGGCTCTACCTGCGCGAGGACTTCGTCTCGCTGCCGCGCGGAGAGGACTCGCTCGGCCCGGTGTCCGGCGGGCCAGACCTGCGCCGGGCGGCGCGCCTCGCCTCCCAGGTGCACCCTGCCCTGTCGGGCGGCGTGCTATGTGCCTGGATGGGGCCGGGGGGAAGGGGGCGCTCGCTCACCGCGCTGTGGATCAGCGTGCTGCGCAGGGCCGCGGAGGAGGCCGCGGCCTCGAGCGAGCGCGAGGACACGCTCTTCCTCGCCGCGCTGGCGCTCTTCGGGTCGCTGCAGCAAGCCGCGGCCGGCCTGCAGGAGGAGCTGCCTAAGCCCCCGCACGACCGCTACCTGCGCGGCGCGGCCCTGCACGCCTTGTGGATTGCGGGGAACACCGGGCTCGCTCGCGCCGCCCGCGACCTGGGCCTCGGCCCGGACGATCCCGCGGTCGTCCGGCTGGAGGCGGTGCTCAACCCAGGGGCGCTCGCCGGCGGGCGCGGCGCCGTCGCTGGAAGCGGGTCCACCCTCTACGGGCTCGACCTCTCCGCCGGGGTGCCCCGCGCCGACGAGGTGGTGGCGCGTCTGGCCGCCGGAGGGGATCCGGAGGCGGCCGCCGCGGACCTCGCCAGCTCGCTCGCGTCCGACGAGGAGGCCTCGCGGCGGGCAGAGGCCGCGGTGGCGGTGGCCCGGCTGCGCGAGGCGCTCTCGGCGGCGGTGGTGGGCGCGGAGGAGGCGGGAGCGGGCGCGTCGGCGGCCGACCTGCGCGCCCTTCTCGCCGAGCCGGGCGGGCTGGCCGCGGCCGCCTCCGACGAGGAGGGGCGTCGCTCCCTCTCCGCCCGGGCGCGCCAGGTGCTCTCCCGGTCGGCGAGCGCCGAGTCGGCGGCTGGCCTCGAGCTCCTCCAAAGGGCGCTCAAGTCGTGGAAGCCGCGGGAGCCGGCCGCGGCGGTCGGGCTGCGGCGCGACCAGGCGCGCGCCGAGTACGCGAGCGCGGCCGCCGCCCTGCTCGCCGACGCCGCCCTGGAGCGGATCTTCCTGCCGGCCCGGCGGGCCCTCGTCGCCCGCACCGGGGCGGAGGCGGAGGGAGGAGCCGACGCCGAATGGGAGGCGGGGAGGCTCTACCGCTTCTCCGCCCGCCCCGGCCCCATCCTGCGCTTGTCGCGGGAGCGCCCCATCGCCCATCTGTTCGCCGACGTGAAGGACTTCACCCGCCGCACCGGCCTCCTCGGCCAGGCGGCGATGGCGGACTTCCTGCGCCGGGAGTTCTACCTGCCCATCCTCAACGCCGCCAAGCGGCGCTTCTCCGGCATGCCTCACCTCTCCGACCGCGGCGGGGTGGCGGTGAACAACCTTCTCGGTGACGCCATCTCGCTCTCCGGTGACATCGAGATGCTCGTGTCCCTGGCGATGGAGATCCGCCGGCTCCTCGCTGCCTACGAGGCGCGGCTGGCACGCGAGGTGAGCGGGGCGGCGGTGGCGAGGCAGGTGGCGGCACTGGAGGGGGAGTTCCGGGAGAGCATGGAGCGGGCGCGGCGGGAGCGGGTGGCGGCCGCGGCCGAGGCGGAGCGCGCCGCGCCCGAGGGGCCGGAGCGGGCCGGCGCGCTGCGGCGGGCGGCCCTGGCCGCCGCCGCCGAGGCGCGGCTCGCCGCCGATCGGGACCGAGCGCTGGCGCGCGCGCGGGGGGAGGGGCTCGAGGCCGGGGTCTTCGTGAGCTTCGGCCCCGCCCCGCTGGTGATGACCATCGAGGACGAGGTCTTCGGCAAGAACCGGGTGGCCATCGCCGACAAGATCAACGAGTCGGCGCGCGGCACCGCGCGCGCTCCCTCGGCACGGGCCCGAGCCGACGGACTCCTCGCCGCCGAGCGGGCGGCCCGCGGGCTGCCGGAGTTGCAGCATGCCTGGAGCGTGTTCATCGGCCAGCCCCTCTCGCTCTCCGTTCCCCCGGCGGCGGAGGCGGCAGCGCTGCGGGCCGCCCGGACCGGCGACCTCGCCGCGGCGATGCGGGCCGTGGCCGTCCCGGTGCGGGAGGCGCTGGAGGCGGCAGCGCGGGCCGAGGACGAAGGAACGGGCGACGTCTACAACGGCGGGGCGGCGCTCTCCGAGGAGGCGCTGAGCGCGTTCCTCCGGGCGACGGAGCGGTCGCGCACGGTGCGCAGGGTGGAACTCGAGCCCCGGAACGTGCCCGAGGAGCTTTCGCGCAACTACTGGTACGGCTCGGGCACGGAGAGCCTGGTGGTGACCTTCCATCTCGACGGGCGCCCGGCGGAGCTGTTCCGCCACGTTGGCCGCGCCCGCTTCAAGGGGCTGGGCGAGGTGCGGGTCTGGGAGCTGGCGGCCGACGTGGGGGCGCCGGCGGCGCTCTTCCGCGCGATGCGCGAGCGGTGGCTCGGCGGGGTCCGGCCCGCTGGCCCGAACCCCGCCTAGCTCGGCGGGATCGGGCTAGTGCCCGGCCGCCCGGATGTTGGCCTCGCAGATGCGGTCGTAGAACGACCCGTCGACCTTCACGCCCTGCTTCTGCATCTGGTCCGCCTTGGCCATCTCCTCGTCCACCATTTTCTTGAAGCTCTCGTAGGGCTGGGCCCCCACGATCTGGCGGCAGTTCACGAAGAGGGTGGGGGTGCCGTTCGCCCCGACCTTGGCTCCGAGCTGAGAGTCTTCCTGGATGCGCGTCCTCGTCTTGTCCGAGGCGAGCGCCGCCTGGAACTTCTTCGGGTCGAGGCCGATCTTCGAGGCCCACTGCTCGTACTGGGCCGGCGAGAGGGATGCCTGGTTCTCGAAGAGGAGGTCGTGCATCTGCCAGAACTTGCCCTGCTCGCGGGCCGCCTCGGCGGCCGTCGCCGCCGGCATGGCCTGCGAGTGGAACGGCAGCGGTTGGTGCTTCCACACCACCCGCAGGTCCTTCGGGTAGGCCTGCTCCAGCTGCTTCAGGGTCGGGTTCACCCTGCTGCAGAAGGGGCACTGGAAATCGGAGAACTCCACCACCGTCACCTTGGCGACCTTCGCGCCCTTCACCGGATCGTCGGAGCGGAAGTCGACCCGCGAGGCCGCCGGAGGGGGAGGGGGCGGGGGAGGCTGGGGAGCCGCCGGGCCGCCTTGGACCATGACCGGGGCGCTGGCGCCCTTCTCGATGATGCGGACGTAGACGTCCTGCGCCGGCACGCCGGCCTTCACCATGTCCTCGGCCTTCTTCATCTCCTCGTCCACCGCAGCCCTGAAGACCTCGTAGGGGACGGCGCCCACCACCTTGCGACCGTTGATGAAGAAGGTGGGAGTCCCGCTCACCCCGAGAGAGCTCGCGAGAGCCATGTCCCGCTTGATGCGCTGCTCGTAGCGCTGCTCGTCGAGGGCCTTGCGGAAGGACGCCATCTCGAGCCCGAGCTCCTGCGCGAGCTTCTCGAGCGCCGGGCGGTCCAGGTTGGGGTTCGAGTCGAAGAGCTTGTCGTGCATGGCCCAGAACTTCGCGGCCCCTCCCTCGGCCCGGGCCTCCTCGGAGGCCATCGCCGAAGGCATCGCCTTCGGGTGGAAGGGGAGCGGGTTGTGCTTGAAGACGAAGCGGAGCTTGCCGGGGTAGGCCTCCTCCAGCTGCTTCAGGGTCGGGCCGACCCGCTTGCAGAACGGGCACTCGAAGTCCGAGTACTCGACGATGGTGACGAGGGCGTCGGGAGGACCCTTCGCCGGCGAGTCCTCGAGGGGGACCTTGTAGACCGCCTTCGCGTCCTCCGTCGGGCGCTGCGCCTGGGGCTGCTGGGGGCGGCCGTAGCGCTCGGAGACGCCCTTCAGCACCTGGTACTTCTGCCCTTCCGAGAGGCCTGCCAGGGTGCCGGGGGGAAGATCGGTCTCGCGCAGCGAGCCGGGCGGCAGGTCGGCCACCTTCTTCCCGGCCGGCCCGCCCCCGCCGGACATGCGGTCGCCGGCGATGCCGAGGACGAGGCCCACGATGAACGCCAAGACCCAGTTGGTGTGCTTCATGTCGTTTGCTCCCACTCTTGCAGAAAAAAAGGGGCCTAGAAGCTGTAGAAGGCTCCCGCCCGGACCATGAGGGGGACGCCGACCCCCGCCGACAGCGGGACGCCGGTGTCGCCCTCGCCGTAGAACCCCACCGCGTCGGTGAGGCGCAACTCGAGTCCCCCGCCGAGCAGGACCCAGCGCCATTCCAGGTAGCCGATCTGCGTCGCGGCGTCCACCGCCACCCGAACGTAGAAGGGCGACTGAGGGACGGCGAAGTGGAGCCCGGGGCGGATGGCGAAGTAGGTGCCCGGGGACATCCCCAGGACGAAGGAGAGCTCGGGAGAGAGGCCGAGCCCCACGTAGTACCCGGCGGTGGCCTCGAACTCGAACAGGCTCGGGGGCTGGTAGCGCGACCCGGAGCCGAGCTGGCCGCCTCCCCCCAGGTCCGCGGAGAGGGTGAAGCCGACGGGGCGACGCGCGGACGTGGTCGTCGAGTCCGCCGCGGCCGAAGAGGGCCACGGCGCGGCGAGAAGGGCCGCGAGGGCGAGCGGCAGGAACCGTCGGTCGGGTCGGCGCAAGCGGTGCAAGGGAGGTCGAGGGTATCTTCCCGCCCCCCGCTCAGCAAGAAACGCTGGAGACGGTTGCCCCCTTCCCGCGCCGCGCGATAAAGGGTCGCTCGGAATGGCCACCGCCGTCCTTCCCACCGCTGACCACATCCTCGACACCTCCGGGACGCTCTGCCCCTATCCCATCGTCGAGACGGCCCGGGCCATCGCGCGCCTCGCTCCCGGGGAGGTGCTGTGCGTCGTGGCCACCGACCCGGGGATCCAGACGGACATGCCCATGTGGTGCCGGGCGACGCGCCACGAGCACCTCGGGACCTTCCGCGAGGGCTCGAGCTGGAAGAGCTACGTGCGTAAGAGGGCCAGCTGAGATAGATGGAGACCGGCGAGGCGCCGGAGAGGCTACGGAAGCGAATGTCGCAGGGCAGGGTGAAAGCCATCGGCATGATCTCGGGCGGGCTCGACTCGACGCTCGCGCTGGCTCTGGTGAAGCGGCAGGGAATCGAGGTCAAGGCGGTCAACTTCTACACCGGCTTCTGCATCACCGAGACCCAGCGCCGCAAGGGCGGCCGGCCCGACGGCACGATGCCGCGCAACGAGGCGCTGCGGGCCGCGGCCGACCAGGAGGTGGAGATCGAGTACGTCGACGTCTCGGCCTCGGGGTACCTGGACGTCATCGTGAACCCGCGCTACGGCTACGGGGCGAACGCCAATCCCTGCGTCGACTGTCGCATCTTCATGATGCGCAGAGCGAAGGAACTCATGGAGCAGGAGGGGGCGGCCTTCGTGTTCACCGGCGAGGTGCTGGGGCAGCGGCCCAAGAGCCAGCGCCGCGACACCTTGCGCATCATCGAGCGGGAAAGCGGGCTCTCGGGTCGGCTGCTCCGTCCCCTCTCGGCGCTCCTGCTCGAGCCCACCGTTCCGGAGCGGGAGGGGCTCGTCGACCGCTCCCTCCTCCTCGACATCAGCGGCCGCTCCCGACTGCGGCAGATCCAGCTCGCACGCGAGCTCGGCGTCTCCGACTGGCCCCAGCCCGCCGGCGGTTGCTGCTACCTCACCGACGAGGCGTTCTCCCGGAAGTTCTTCGATCTGCTCGACGCCCGAGAGGAAGGCGGGGAGGAGCGCTCCATCCGCCGCGAGGACATCGTCCTGCTCTCCACCGGGCGCCACTTCCGCCTCTCGCCGCGCGCCAAGCTCATCGTCGGCCGGACCGAGGCGGAGAACGCCATCCTGGAGGGCTACGGCGGCGGCCGGGCGCGCCTCGAGGCGCGCGAGTTCACCGGCCCGGTGGCGCTCGTCGAGGGCGAGCCCACCTGGGAGGAGCGCGTGCTCGCCTCTCGAATCGTGGCCCGCTACGGCAAGGGCAAGGATCTCGCGCGCGTGGCGGTGGAGTGGAGGGAGGACGGGAACGTCGAGGCGCTCGAGGTCGAACCGGAGCGCGACGAGGCCCGGATCGAGTCCCTGCGCATCTAGCGCCGACGACCGAGTTCCCCGGTCGGCTTTTCAGGCTTTACTCTTCCAACCCCGCTCGGGCACGGGCGTTTGACAAGGTTCGCCCCGAG
>Ga0335081_10022815_pt1 | contig 10125 bp, 7 predicted proteins | sample Lox_Sample_35_FD_206713 | JGI IMG/M metagenome (GOLD analysis project Ga0335081, IMG submission 206713) | Soil microbial communities from Loxahatchee National Wildlife Refuge, Florida, United States - Lox_Sample_3.5 | ecosystem: Environmental > Terrestrial > Soil > Wetlands | place: USA: Florida... | reverse complement strand
CTGCGAGCGGGATCTCTCTCGCTCAGGACCGCGTCTTCGAGGGCGCTCTGAAAGCGGCGCCTGAGATGGGACGACGCCTTGCGCGTGAAGGTGACGGCGGCGACGTTTGCGGGGCCCGCCCTTCCCGCCGCCAGAAGGGCGAGCAGCCGGTCGACCAGAATCGTCGTCTTGCCGGAGCCCGCACCCGCCTCGACGAGCAGCGTGACGTCGAGGGCGGTGCGGATCTCGTCGCGGGCGGCCGCGTCGGGGAGACCGGCCGCGCGCTCGCGGGGGAAGGCCATCAGACGCCCCTCCGCTGGATGGCGCGCAGCGGAGCAAGGAGGGGATCGGCCCGCTCCGAGTCTCTCTTCGTCTCCGCGCGGGCGGCCGCCGCCGCGACGTCGCCGCAGATCGACCGGAAGGCACAGAAGCGGCAGTCGCTTTCGTCCGCGCTGTGGGGAAACGACCCGGATGCGACGAGGGCGAACAGGTCGTCGAGGGTCGCGTCCACGTCGGCGGGACGCGCATCCAGCTCGAAGCGCTGCATCCTGCCCTTCCGGGTCGTCAGGAAGTAGCCGGACGTCACCTCCGCCGCGGGCGTCCCGGCGCGCGCGAGAAGAGCCGCGGCGGCCCGCCGATACAGGGCGTGCTGCAGGCGGCGCCCGCCGTTCAGGGGCTTCGAGGCGCGCTCCTCCTCCTTGAACGCCCAGTCGCCGCCGGACTTGTAGTCCCACACGGCGTACCTCCCGGGGCTCGTCTCGTCGATCCGGTCGATCTGGCCCTGCAGGAGGAACGTCCCGCCCGGAGTGCGGATCTCGACGGGATCCGGCGAGCCGAGCGGCTCGTCGCCTCTCGCGCGCTTGAGGCCGAACGGAACCTCGAACCAGCGCGGCGTCGAGCCGGGATTCTCTGCTTCGGAACGAAGGAAGATGTCGCAGGCCGCGAGGATCTCGTCCTCCTGCACCCGAAGCGCGGCGAGGTTCGGCGGGGGAGCGAGCTCCTTCCAGCGCGCGATCCTCTTCCCCGCGGCGGCCTTGAGGCGCGCCGCGTCGCGAGCCGGATCGAGCCGCAAGCCCTCGGCGCGGAGGCCGGACATGAAATCGTAGAGCACCTCGTGCAGAAGGTTTCCGAACTCGCGCGCGTCGAGCCACGCGCTTTCGGAGCGCTCTTCCTCCGGCGGAGAGAGGCCGAGGAGGTACTCGAAGAAGTACATCCGGGGGCATCTCGCGAGCTTTTCGAGGCGGGAGGCGGAGAGAGGCTGCCTCGTCTTCCTCGGATCGAGGTCCCCCGCGGCGGCGGACAGCCGTCCGTCCCAGGGCGTGAAGGCCTCACTCTCGCGCTCCTTCCCGGCGCCCGCGCCGTCTGCGAGCCACGAATACGCGCGTTCGACCTCGGGTCCGAGCCCGGGCGCTCCCGCCGCCGCTCGAATCCTCGCGAGCCACCACTCGGTCTCGTCAAGCGGCGCGCCTCCCGGCACGAAGGTCGCGGGCGCGCCGAGCGACTTCGCGAGTGAATCGTATCCGGCCTCCGGGAGACCTTCACGCTCGCGGTAGAGCTGGAGGAGGACGGGAGACGGGAAGCGCTCGGCGTCCTGGAGGATGTCGCGGTTCGAGAAGGAGAGATCGACGCCCCCACGGACCCGCGCGAGGAACGCGTGAAGGGTCCTCTTCTTCTCGTCCGCGGCCGTGCGACCCGGAAGGCCGAGACGTGAGGCCGCGGGAAGGTCGAGGTTCAGGGCGTCCCGCTCGGAGTCGAGGAGGACGGGGTCCTGGCGCGGAGGCCCCGGAAAGCGGGCCTCGTCGAGGCCCAGGACGAACGTCCGCGGCCGGGCCGAGTACCCCGCTCGGGGGAGGCGCGCGACGTGGACGTGGCCGGGCGCGGGCGTCGCGGAGACGACGGCGAGGCCTACGACCGCCTCGCGCAGCCGTTCGGCCGCCTCCGCGCACGGGAGCGTCCGATCTGGAAGCTCCGCGAGCTCCTGAAAGAGGCCCGCGAGCGCTTCGCCCGCGGCGCCGTCGAGATCGCTGGAGAGCGCGAGCATCTCGCGGACGACCTCGCGGCAGGCGGCGGCGAGAGCGGGGAGCGAGACGCGGCCCCGCGAGATCTTCGGCGTGAGCGCGAAGAGCCGGCTCACGAAGGAACGCAGGGTCTCCGCGGCCGCGAGGCGTTCGGCGCGTGCCGCCTCGCGCGTGCCGGCGGATTCGCCTTCCGGTTCGGGCTGCCTCTCCTCCGTCACGAGTGCGTCGAGGCGCGGGGCGTAGCGGGAGGCCCCCGCGAAGATGCGCGCGCGCCGGAGGAGGCGCGCGGTGCGGATGCCACCCACGTGCGAGGTGGCCGGCTGGAACGCCTTCAGATCCGCGCGCCCATCCGCCAGGAGGCGCTCGAGAGGCGCCACCCGGAAGTCGTGCGCGATCCAGTCGAGGTAATCGAGAATGCCCTGCCCGGGACGCGTGTAGGTGACGGGAACGCCGTCATCGAAGGTGCACGCAACCCCGTACTGTGACGCGAGCTCGTGGACGAGCGGGCGGTACGTCGCGTCGTCGTCGAACGCGATCTCGACATCATCGAAGTGCAGGCCCTCGTCGAGGATCCGCCGGAAGACTGCGCGAACCTCGTTCTCTTCGCTCAGTGCGTGCGAGAACGCAAGCGCCGCCGAGGACCTGCCGGCCTCGGGCTCGTCCTCGGCCAGCCGAACCGCCACGGGACCGCACGAGGCGAGGAAGCGCTCCTCGAGCGGCGCCAGCACGAGCCCCGCGGGACGCAGGACGTGGACCGACCCGGGCATGCGCCGCGCCGGCTCCGCGCACGCACGCGCCGCGCGGTCGAACACCTCGGCGGCGTCGGCCGCCCCGATCTTCTCGAGCGTCGCGGCGAAGGCGCGCGCCAGGGCGGCGAGCTCTCGCGCCTTGCGCGCATCCTCGAATGCCTCCGGAGGGAGGGTCCCGGGCGCGACGCCGGCCCGGCGCAGCTCGTCGAGCGTGCGATGGAGGGCGCGATGGAGTCCGACGCGCTCTCTGAGCTTGCCGAAGTAGGAGTCCGCCTTCAGGACCTCGTCGCAGGCGGACTCCACGACGGCGAGAAGCTGCGCGCGCGAGAGCAGGCGGCGCCCGTCGGCCGCGAGGAGCGGGCCGGCGACCTCGAGCGCGAGGGAGAACAGCGTCGCGGGCCGGAGATTCAGATGCGCGAGGCCGGAGCGCGCGAGCGCGTCGAGGATCTGCGTACCGACCGCGAACGACGGAACGAGGAGGACCTTCTCGTCCACTGGATGGGCCTCGCAGAACGCGGCGAGCTCCTGAAGGAGCCTGTTCCGCTCGACGGTGATGCCCATGCCGCGAGCTTAAGCGAAGCGGGCGCTGTGTGATCATCGCGCCACATGGAAGGCGTCTCCCTCGGGCTGCCGACGCTGATCGCGATCGCCGTGTATCTCGCCGGCATCAACGTCCTCGGCGCCGTGCTCGGACGAAGCCAGAGGGACGCGAGGGATTACTTCCTGGGCTCTCACGCGATGCCCTGGTGGGCCGTGATGGCGTCGATCGTCGCGACGGAGACCTCGGCGCTCACCTTCCTCTCCGTTCCCGGCGACGCGTACCGCACGGGCTTCACGTTCCTCCAGCTCGCGTTCGGCTATCTCCTCGGGCGGATCGCGGTGTCGGCGCTCCTTCTGCCCGGCTATTTCCAGGGGGAGATCACGACGGCTTACGCGCTCCTCGAGCGGCGGTTCGGCGTCGGCGCGCGGCGCTTCACGTCGCTCATCTTCATGGTCACGCGCGTCATGGCGGCGAGCGTCCGCCTCGCGGTTCCCGCGATCCCCATCGCGCTCATCCTGGGCATGCCCGTTTGGATCGCGATCCTCGTCCTCGCGGCCGCGACGGCGCTCTACACGTTCCTGGGGGGCATCAAGGCGGTCATCTGGATCGACCTGATCCAGGTCGTCGTGTATCTCTCGGGCGCGGTGATGGCCCTCTGGGTCCTTCTTGGCGCCTTCGGCGGAGGATTCGGAGGATTTGAAGAGATTCTAAGAAGGTGCACGGAGCTCGGACGACCGGTCCGCCTTCTTAACCTTTCTGAGAATCTTTCTGAGCCGTACACCCTGTGGGCCGGAGTCATTGGAGGCGCGGTCCTCGCCATGGCTTCCCACGGCGCCGACCAGCTCATCGTCCAGCGCCTGCTCGCGTGCCGCGGCCTGCGCGACGCGCAGAAGGCGTTGATCGGCTCGGGAGTCCTCGTCATTCTGCAGTTCACGCTGTTTCTTGCGCTCGGCGTCGGGCTCTTTGCGTTCTACGGCGGGAGCGCCATCGGGCCGGGCGGCTTCCCGTCCAGCGACGCGATCCTCCCGACGTTCATCGTGACGAAGCTCCCGCCGTTCGTCTCGGCGTACCTCGTCGCCGGCATCTTCTCGGCGGCGATGTGCTCGGAGTCCTCCGCGCTGAATTCGCTCGCCTCGGCGCTCTCGCTCGACATCGTGGCGCCGCTTCTCGGGAAGAAGTACGTGGAGGGGCGGCGCGGTCTCGTCCTCGGGAAGATTCTGACGATCTTCTGGACGGTCGTGCTCGCCGGTCTGGCGGTCGGCTTCTCCCGCCTGCCGCAGAACGTCCCGGCCGTGCAGGTAGCGCTGGGCCTCGCGAGCGTGACGGCTGGCGGCCTTCTCGGCGCGTTCCTCCTCGCGCTCTGGGCGCGGAAGGCGCGTCAGTCGGACGCGCTGATCGGCATCGCGACGTCGGCCGTCTTCATGTTCGTCCTGTGGCTCGGATCGAAAGGCTGGGTGCCGTTCGAGCTCGGAAGGAGGATTGCGTGGCCGTGGTACGCGCTCCTCGGCTCGGCGATCGCGTTCGGGATCGGGTGGCTGCTGTCGCTGCGCCACGCCGCGGAGGATCCGCGGCTCACGTCCCGGGCATGACGCCTACATCCCGAGCATGACCTTCGCCACGCGCGACATCATCTCCGTGTTCCAGGGCGGATCCCAGACGAGCTCGACCTTCGCGTCGGTGATGCCGGGGATGGCCCTGATCTTCTGCTCGACTTCGCCGGGAAGGGAGCCCGCGACCGGGCAGGCGGGTGCCGTGAGCGTCATCTTCACGCTCGCGACGCCTTCAGACGAAACGTTCACGTCGTAGATCAACCCCAGCTCCCAGATGTTGACCGGGATCTCGGGGTCGAAGCATTTCTTCAACGCCTCGTCGATGACTTTCTGCTCGAGAGGACCAGGAGACGAAGATTTCTCAGATGACGCGGGAACGGGCGCCGCGGGGTGAGCCGCCGTGGCCGCGTCCGCTTCGGCTGTGCTTCTGTCCCTGTTACCTTCTAAGAAAATCTTCTCTTCTCCCATATCCTTTTTTTCACTTATTCGGTCTTCGCGACCTCGTGCGAGTTTCTGAGCGCCGACTCCAGGGTGTGCCAGGCGAGCGTGGCGCACTTGACGCGGACCGGGAACTCGCGGACGCCCGAGAAGACGGCCAGCTTGCCGAGGCCGGCGCCGTCGGCCTTGACGTCCGGCGGCCCGGTGAGGAGGTCGTGGAACTTCCCGTACAGCGCTTCGGCTTCCGCGAGGCTCTTGCCCTTGACGGCGTCCGTCATGATCGACGCGGAGGCCTTCGAGATCGCGCAGCCCGAGCCCTGGAAGGCGACGTCCGCGATCCGGTCACCCTCGATCCGCACGTAGAGCTTCAGCTTGTCGCCGCAGAGCGGGTTGTTGCCGAGCGCGAGCCGCGTGGCGTCCGGCATCTCACGGTAATTGTGGGGAGACTTGTTGTGGTCGAGGATGACCTCCTGATAGAGGTCGCGGAGATCCGTCATCAGCCGAATACCTCGCGCACCTTCTCGATCGCCGCCTCGAGCGCGTCGACCTCCGCGCGCGTGTTGTAGAGGCCGAACGACGCGCGCGCCGTCGCGGGGAGGCCGAAGCGGTCCATGACGGGCTGGGCGCAATGGTGGCCCGTGCGGATCGCGATCCCCTCGCGGTCGAGGATCGTGCCGATGTCGTGCGGATGCACGTTCTCGAGGACGAACGAGATCACGGCGGCCTTCTCCTTGGCGCGGCCCACGATCGTGAGGCCGGGAATGGCGGAGAGCCGCCGGGTCCCGTAGGCGAGGAGGTCGTGCTCGTGCGCGGCGACGGAGGCGAGCCCGACGCCGGAAAGCCAGTCGGCGGCCACCCCGAAGCCGATCCCGCCGGCGATGTTCGCGGTGCCCGCCTCGAACCTCCAGGGCAGCGCGTTGTACGTCGTCTTCTCGAAGGTGACCGACGAGATCATGTCGCCCCCGCCCTGGTACGGGGGCAGCTTCTCGAGCCACTCCATGGTGCCGTAGAGCGCGCCGATGCCCGTGGGTCCGTACATCTTGTGGCCGGAGATCGCGTAGAAGTCACAGTTGAGATCCACGACGTCGAGCGGGAGATGCGGCGCGGCCTGCGCGCCGTCCACGAGAACCGGCACCCCGCGCGCGTGGGCGAGCGAAACGAACGCCTTGACGGGGCTCACGGTGCCGAGCGCGTTCGAGACGTGCGACACGGCGGCGAGCTTCGTCCGCGGCGTCAGGCGTCTCTCGAACCCTTCGACCGGCACCTCGCCGTCGTCGGTGATCGGCACGACGACGAGCTTCGCGCCGGTCTTCTCGCAGGCGAGCTGCCACGGCACGATGTTCGAGTGATGCTCGAGGCCCGTGATGAGAATCTCGTCTCCCGCCTTCAGGAAGTCGCGGGCGAAGCCGGCCGCGACGAGGTTGATCGCCTCCGTCGACCCGCGCGTGAAGACGATCTCCTTCGGCGAGCCGGCGCCCATGAAGCGCGCGACCTTCTCCCGGCCGCCCTCGTAGGCCTCGGTGGCCTTCTCGGAGAGCCAGTGCGTGCCGCGGTGGATGTTCGCGTTCTCTTCCTCGTAATAGCGGCGGATCGCGTCGATCACGGCCCGCGGCTTCTGGGTCGTGTTCGCGTTGTCGAGGTAGACGAGGGGCTTGCCGTGCACCTCCCGCGAAAGGATCGGGAACTCGGCCCGGAGGCGCTCCACGTCATAGGTGCCCTCGCGCGCCTCGGGTGCGGCCCTGGTGACGGCGCTCATCGGTTCTCCGGAGCCGCGAGCTTCGCGGGGAGCCACGCGCGCAGGTGATCCTCGAGGAAGGCCTTGACGTCGGCGGACGCAAGCTTTTCGATCATCTCGCTGCCGAAGGCGTAGGTGAGGAGGGCCCGCGCCGCCTCCGGCGAGAGGCCGCGCGAGCGGAGGTAGAAGACGGCGTCCGCGTCGAGGCGTCCCGTCGTGGATCCGTGAGAGCAGCGCACGTCGTTGTTCAGGATCTCGAGTTGCGGCTTGCTGTCGACGAGAGCGCTGTCCGAAAGGATGAGGTTGCGGTTGGTCTGCCGGGCGTCCGTTCGCACGGCTCCCGGACGCACGACGATCCTGCCGTCGAAGACGCCGCGGCCCGTCCCGTCGAGGACGCCCTTGTACAGCTCGACGCTGGCGGCACGCGGCGCGACGTGGTCGATGAGCGTGTGACAGTCGACGTGCTGTCCGGAGGTCGCGCAGAAAAGGCCGTTGAGCTCCGTCCCCGCTCCCTCGCCCGCGAGGTCCATCGCGACCTCGTTCCGGGCGAGCCTGCCGCCGAAGGAGAAAACGTGGGAGGCGGAGGTCGCTCCCGCGGCGTGCGCCACCGAGAGATTTCCGAAATGGAACGCCTCGGAACCCTCGAGCTGGAGCTTGACGTGCTGCAGGCGGGCACCGCGCGCGAGAGAGACCTCCGTCCGTGCGTTCGTGAACGACGGGCCGCCGGCGCCGAGGTAGGCCTCGATCACGGTGGCGGAAGAGTCTTCTTCGAAGGTGAAGAGATTCCGCGTGTGAACCATTCGGGGCGCTTCCGAGGGGCCGGGGGGCGTCGAGACGTGGAGGATGAAGAGGGGATCTGCGACGCGGACGCCGGCCCCGACACGAAGCACGACGCCCTCGTCCAGAAATGCCTCGCCGAGAGCGGCGAACGCGCCCCACGCGGGGTCCTCCGCCGCAGCCGACGCGACGAGGGCCTTCTCGACGAGCTCCGGCGATTCCCGGAGGACCCTTCCCATCCATTCGAAGAAGACCCCGGGCGGGAGAGCTCCGACGTTTCGGCGCAGGCGCCGCCCGTTCACGAACGCGAGCCTCGGCTCCGAGGCCGAAAAGCCGATCGTCCCGAGCCGTGCCTCCATCTCGAGCGCCGCGGTGCGCTCGGCGAGCGTGACGTCGTCCGGCGGAAGAGAGAATGACGCGCGCGCGAGGGGCGCGAGGTTCGTGAACCGCCAGTTTTCGTCGTTCGTCGAGGGGAATCCGAGCCTCTCGAACGCCGCGACCCCCGTCCGGCGCAGCCTCTGAAGCCAGGGCGGGGCCGGGCGGGCCTCGGCAAAGTCCGCGGCCTTTTCCGCGAGAGTCGCGACTCCTTCGTAGAGGGCCTTGGGCCGTGCTGCGCTCATTGTGACGCGGCTCCCGCGGCGGATGCCGTCGCCGCCGGTTCCCTCTCGATCCAGGAGTATCCCTTCGCTTCCAGCTCTTTCGCGAGGCCCTTGTCGCCGGATTTCACGATCTTCCCGTCCGAGAGGACATGGACGAAGTCCGGGATGATGTAGTCGAGCAGGCGCTGGTAATGCGTGATGACCAGCATCCCGCGGGCGCCGTCGCGGAGCGCGTTCACGCCCGAGGCCGCAACGCGCAGGGCGTCGATGTCGAGGCCGGAATCCGTCTCGTCGAGGATCGCGAGCTTCGGGTCGAGGACCGCCATCTGGAGAACCTCGTTGCGCTTCTTCTCGCCGCCCGAGAAGCCCTCGTTGACCGAGCGGTTCAGGAGGGCCTCCTCCATCTTCACGAGCTTCGCCTTCTCGTCGAGGAGCGCGAGGAAGTCGATCGCGTCGAGCTCGGGCTGCCCGCGGTGCTTGCGCACGGTGTTGACCGCGGTCCGCAGGAAGTACGTGTTCGAGACGCCCGGGATCTCGACGGGATACTGGAACGCGAGGAAGATGCCCGCGCGCGCGCGCATCTCGGCCGGCATCGCGAGGAGGTCCATGCCCTCGAACCGGGCGGATCCCCGCGTCACGACGTAGCCGGGCCGCCCCGACAGGACGTGCGCGAGCGTGCTCTTGCCCGACCCGTTCGGGCCCATCAACGCGTGCACCTCGCCCGCACGGATGACGAGGTCGATCCCCTTGAGGATCTCGTGCCCGTCTTCTTCGATGGAGGCGTGGAGATTCCGGATTTCGAGGAGATTCATCCGACTGATCCTTCGAGCGAAACGCCGAGCAGCTTCTGTGCCTCCACCGCGAACTCCATCGGGAGCTCCTTGAGGACGCGCTTGGCGAAGCCGTTGACGATGAGCGACACGGCGTCCTCCGCCGAGAGGCCGCGCTGGCGGCAATAGAAGAGCTGGTCCTCGCCGATCTTCGACGTGGACGCCTCGTGCTCGAGCGTGGCCGAGCTGTTCTTGACCTCGATGTAAGGGAACGTGTGCGCGCCGCACTGGTCGCCGATCAGGAGCGAGTCGCACTGCGAGTAGTTCCGCGCCCCCTCGGCGTTCTTCATGATCGTGACGGCGCCGCGGTACGTGTTCTGCCCGTGACCCGCCGAGATGCCCTTCGACACGATCGTGGAGCGCGTCTTCTTCCCGATGTGGATCATCTTCGTGCCCGTGTCGGCCTGCTGGTAGTTGTTCGCGAGCGCGACCGAGTAGAACTCGCCGACCGAGCCGTCGCCCAGGAGGATGCAGCTCGGGTACTTCCACGTGATGGCCGAGCCCGTCTCCACCTGCGTCCACGAGATGCGTGAGTTCCGGCCTGCGCACTTGCCGCGCTTCGTCACGAAGTTGTAGATGCCGCCCTTGCCCTCGCGGTCGCCGGGGTACCAGTTCTGCACGGTCGAATACTTGATCTGGGCGTCGTCGAGGGCGACGAGCTCGACGACCGCCGCGTGGAGCTGGTTCGTGTCCCGCTTCGGCGCCGTGCAGCCTTCGAGGTACGACACGACCGCGCCCTGTTCGGCCACGATGAGCGTCCTCTCGAACTGGCCCGTGTCGGCCTGGTTGATGCGGAAGTACGTGGACAGCTCCATCGGGCAGCGCACCCCCTTCGGGATGAAGCAGAACGAGCCGTCGGAGAAGACGGCCGAGTTCAGCGCCGCGAAGAAGTTGTCGCTCGAAGGCACG
>Ga0335081_10022811_pt1 | contig 10127 bp, 12 predicted proteins | sample Lox_Sample_35_FD_206713 | JGI IMG/M metagenome (GOLD analysis project Ga0335081, IMG submission 206713) | Soil microbial communities from Loxahatchee National Wildlife Refuge, Florida, United States - Lox_Sample_3.5 | ecosystem: Environmental > Terrestrial > Soil > Wetlands | place: USA... | reverse complement strand
CGATGCCCGACAGCGTCGCGCACGTGATGTTCACGCCGGACGGCAAGCACGCGCTGGCAGCTCGCTCCAACGCGAACAAGGTCTCGGTGCTCGATGTGGCCGGCGGCAAGGTGACCTACGACAAGCTCGACCTGCCGACCTCATGGTGGCCCTACAACATCGTGGTGACACCCGACAGCAAGCTGGCGCTGGTCAACGAAACCGGCAACAGCGGTTCATCCGATGGTAACATCGATACAACCAGCGTGATCGACCTTTCGGTCAACCCGCCGCGCATCATCGACCATGTCGTGGTCGGAGACGGCCCGGAAGGGCTTGCGATGAGTCCGAAGGGCAATCTCGCCGTCGCCGCCATCTTGCGCGGCTCGAATTTGAAGAAGGCGTTCTTCGCCGAAAAAACCGGCAGTCTCTCGATCCTCAAGATCGACGGCAAAAAAGTGACGAAGACTCAGGATGTCGAGCTGGGCGGCCTGCCGGAAGCGGTGTTGTTCACGCCTGACGGGAGGTACATCTTGGCGGGAAACTTTTTGACCCAGGACTTTTCGATCCTGAAGGTTGACGGCACGAAAGTGACCGACACCGGCAAGCGCTTCAAGGTGCCGGGCCATCCGGCCTCCGCGCGGATGGGACCGTAGAGGCCTTATTTACGCCGTTCGCTAACGGCCTCGCTACCGCTCGGCCTGATCGGGCGCGCGGCACACGGCGGCGTCAGACGCCGTCGCGTTCGAACTGACGCAAGGCCCCGCCACGCGCAACCAGGCGCCTGGCGTTGGCATAGGTGGGCACCTCGATCAGCGCGCCGTCAAGCTCGACGCGCGCGTCGCTTTTGGCGCGGGCGGCCTCGAACGCCGCCACGATCCGTTGCGCGCGCGACAATTCCGCATCAGAGGGCGTCAACACAGAATTGATGACCGTCGCATGCGCGGGATCGACGCATGATTTTGCGGTATAGCCGAGCCGGCGCGCCCAGGAAGTGTCGCGCGCCACGCCTTCCGCGTCGCTGAACGTATAGGGGCAATCGACCGCAGCTTTGCCGGCAGCAACGCAAACGACATGAAAATGCTGCCGACAATAGGCAAGCTCAATGGCGTCGGGGCCGCGCGCCGCGCCGAGATCGGCGGCTAGATCCTCCGCCGCGAGCAGGCAGGCCGTAACGCGCGGGCTTGCGCCAGCGATTGCACCAAGTTGGACCAGGCCGCGCGCGGACTCGATGTTGGGCAATAGCGCGGTCGAGCCATCGGCGATTCCATATTCGCGTTCAAACCGCGTCACCGTCTCATCGAGGCGAGCGACATGAAAGGGTTCGGAGACCTTCGGCAGCGCCACGATATCGGGACGGCCACGCATGACCGCGGCAAGATCGTCCACCCCGTCCTGGTCGAGCGGGTTGACGCGGACCGCGACCACCGCGCCGGCCTCGCGCCACTCGGCATAGAGGTCGGCGGCGAGCGAGCGCGCGGCGGGTCTTTGTGCCGGCGGCGTAAAGTCTTCCAGCTCCTGGATCAGCACGTCCGCGCCGCTGCGAGCAGCGCTGCGCAGCACAACTTCGTTGGCGCCTTCCAAGAACAACCAGGAGCGGCAGAGTTTAGTGGGGCGAATCGCGCGCTGCACGGCGCTAGTGTCCCGATTCCGAAGTTCGCATCATTGTGCGGCACCTCGTTTGGATGCGCACTTCTGGACTGCCACACTAGCCCGGGTCACACCCTCATTGGAAGCTCATGTCGAGACATTTTGTAATGTCCGAACCCAACCCCGAGGAGATGATAATGCAGCCGCGAACCTTTTGCTGGGTGGTGTCGGCCGCCCAGACCGAATAGCCGCCGGTGCCGAAGAACGAATTGGTGTTGGGCGGCTCGGTTTCGGTCGCGTCGAAATCATAACGCGAGTCGGTATCGAAGATGCGCAGCTTCTTGGTGCAGCCGCCGTCGGCCTGAACGTTGATCACTTCCTTGTTGTCGCGCGTCAACGCCAGCGAGACCTGGCAGCGGAAATATTCCGACGTCTTCACGTTGAAGAGGTAGGCGAAGGACTTGCAGGTCGCGGTATTGAGCTTGCCGGCGGCAAGGCCCCGGCTGCAAGCGATCTGTTGGTTGTGGGAGAGCTTGAACAAGTCCTCCGCGCGGGCGATAGAGACCAACGTCAAAAGCCACAGCGCAACCGAGACACAAATTTTCATGACGTCGTTCATCCCAATCATCCTTATGGCTGCTTTTGTAGAATTGGTTCTAAATGGAAACGGGACCATAGTCGCCAGGCGCGGGACAGGAAATCACAAAGTCATGGGACGCGCGTGAAGCGGCAAAAAAATCCGGTTGTGTTGACGACCAATTGACGTTCGTGATTTGTTCAAAACTGGACTGACTCGGGGAGTACGACGGATGAAAAAATTTGCGTTGAAATCGTTGGTGATCACGGCCGCCGTGTCCGCGCTGGCAACGGCGGCGTTCGCACAGGCGGCGGGACCGACGCCGTGGGAGCTGAAGTCGGACATGGGCTACGCCTATGATAAGGACGGTAAGACCTTCCAGTACAAGATGGGCACCAACAACGCCGGCCTGTTGCTGAAGGGCGCCAAGAAGGTGCCGAAGGGCACGCTGTTCTTCATCGGCCAGAACGGCCAGCTCTATATGCGCAAGGGCCCCTATCTCGAGGGCGATGGCAAGTTCATGTTCGGGGCAAACTGAATCTTATCCTCCGAGGGTCATCGCATTAGAAACTGGTGGACGTGGACATCGATGTTTCCACGTCGTCATGGGCGGGCTTGTCCGGGCTATCCACGTCTTGGCAATCGGAGTGGATGCCCGGGTCAAGCCCGGGCATGACGAGCAGTCGGGACGAGAAAAATCAAAATGCCGCGGCCAACTCCTTTGCGCCGGGCAAGCTTGAATTGGCGTCCATCCGGTTGTCGGTGATTGCGAGCAGCTTTGCGACCGTGTTGTGACGGATCGCGACCGGATTGCGCTCATAGCCGGAGCGTTGGAAGAAATTTGAGGTTGGCACCTCCTCGCGCATGTCGAGCGGCATGGTCACCATGTCGAGCCCCGTGCCGTCACCGGTGAGATTCATCATTTCCAGCTCGGCGGCGGTGAGCGGCCGCGTATAACCTTTCATCCGGGCAAACAGCACCGAGGTGAGCAGCTTGTGCGTCTGCAGCATCGGCCCGACGTCGATGTCGAGCACCATCGCATGCATCGCCCAGCCCTGCCTGGTGTCGCCGATCTTCTCATGCTCGGACCAATCGTCCGGCACCGCGCGCGCCTGGGCTACCATCTTCTTCAGGACCGCGATCTTGTGCTCCATACCCTTGCGCGCAGGCCCCGCGAGGTTCACGGCCCGCGCCATCAGCAGCCTGACAAAACCCTCGCCCTGCTCGGCCAGGAGCTCGACCGAGTTGGTGGTCAAAAGTTGGTTGTAGCCGACCGCGGTCGAGATCGCGCTGCCGTTGTGAAAACCGGACTGCGAGGCGTGGGTGCCGTTGCCGCCGGTCTCGAATGCGTAGACCCGCACCGCCTGTTCCCGCGTCAAACCAACCGACAGCGCAAAGCGTGCATAGGCACGCTTGAAATCCCTGTCGTTGGCGGGCTGCTCCGGCGTCCACTGATAGAGATCGGCGGCGGCCTTCAGGAGATCGGCGACTACGGGCACATATTTGCGCTCGCGGCGAGGCTCAGGCGGCGCCGGCTCCGGTAATGGATTCACCGGCCGCTTCGGCCCGGTATAGACCGGCGGCTGGGTCAGCACGTAGTCCTCCAGCATGACCGGCAGATGCTCGCGCCGCTTGGCGTTGCGGCCTTTGCGCTTTTCGGCGATCGCGCTCCAATAGGCGCTCGCCTCCTGCTCGAACGCGTCGCGGGCCTCCTGATAGGCCTGCAGCTTGCGGCGGTAGTCCGCAATGACCTCCGGCGAGACGGATTGCTGCGCCATCGCGGTTCTGACCGCAGGCGGCAGCGCAACTCCCGCCGCGAGCAGCAAGGCAGGCGCGAGCGCAAGCAGTTTGGGATGGAATCGAATCGCGTCAGTCGGCATGGGCTCGTTGTACCCAAAACCGCGGCTACTTCCAGGCAAACACCGGCTGTTCCATATCCGCAACGCGGGTTTCCCGGCCGGCCAGCACCTCGCGGAATTGATAGATCATCGCCGCGGTCGGCGCATGGATCAGCCGGTCCTCGTAGTGGAAGCGGATCACCCGACGCGTGCTCTCGGGGATGGCCGTAAAGTCGAAGGCGCCCGCGCGCTCGATGAGGTCGAGCCGGACCCGATGTACCAAGGCAACTTCGGCCGCATTCGGAGCAATGGCCTGCCCCATGTCGACCCAGACTACGACCGGCGTGATCAGATAGCCCGAGCGGGTCGGATAATCGTCGAGCAGGCCAAGGACGGCATCCTCACCGAGCGCAAGGCCAAGTTCCTCCTCAAGCTCGCGCAGCGCCGCCTGAACTTGCGTCTCGCCGGCGTCGCAGCGGCCGCCCGGCAATGCCCATTGCGCACGATGGGCGCGCAGGCTGGCAGCACGGCGCGTCAAAAGAAACGCCGTGTCTTCCGCTCCGTCCGAGGCCGGATAAAGCGAGATCGCAACCGCGGCGCGCTTCAGCTCGCTCGCCTCGATGGCCGGCGTGCGCGCGAAAGCCGCGCAGAGATTTTGGATATTCCGTCGCGTGGTATCGTCAAATGGCCTCATCCTGCTTGACTACACCACGTGACCGATTGATGAAATGACAACGCGTTTGGGAAAGGTGGAATATCCGGAATGATCGACAAGGTTGCCGCAAGGCTCAAATCCGATGGTTTTAGCATTGTCGAGACGACCGGATTTATTCAATTGATCGGACCCCTGTGGCAGCGCGCCGTCGGCGCTGATCTCGAATTCGCCCTTGTGACCCAGGACAAGCACCACAACCGCCGCGGCCTCGTTCAGGGCGGCGTGCTGATGACATTCGCCGACCGCACCTGCGGCATGACCGCCCGCCACGCCACCGGCAAGCAGACCATGGCAACCATTCAGCTTGATGTGCATTTTGTCGAGTCGGGCAAGATCGGCGAGATCCTGATTTCGCGGCCGCGCGTGGTCCGCGCGACGCGAAGCCTGATCTTCGTAAACACGGAAGTCACCGTCGACAAACGCTGTATCGCCATGGCGAGCGGCGTGTTCAAAATCCTGAAGAGCGCATGACACTCCAGTCATTGCAAGGAGCGCAAGCGACGAAGCAATCCAGGCAGCGCGTTTTGTGACATCTGGATTGCTTCGCTTCGCTCGCAATGACGGCCCTTGCGCGCTATCATTGTGTCCCACACGAGGATATCCCATGCAATACAGAAAGCTCGGCCGCAGCGGCCTGAAGGTTTCGCCGATTTGTCTGGGCACCATGATGTTCGGCGGGCCGACGGATGAAGCGACTTCCACGCGGATCGTAGCGAAAGCGCGCGAGGCCGGGATCAATTTCATCGACACGGCGGATGCCTACAACAAAGGCGCATCCGAACAGGTGGTCGGCCGCGCCATCGCCAATAACCGGCCGAATTGGGTGCTGGCCACGAAGCTCGCCAATCGCATGGGCGATGATCCCAACCGCGGCGGCCTGTCGCGGCGCTGGGTGTTACAGGCCGCCGACGAGAGCTTGAAGCGGCTCGGCACCGATTACATCGACGTCTACTATCTGCACAAGGAAGACTATGCGACGCCGCTGGAAGAGACGCTGCGCGCGATGGGAGAACTGATGCGCCAGGGCAAGGTGCGCTATTTCGGCGTCTCGAACTATCGTGCCTGGCGGGTGGCCGAAATCTGCAATATCTGCGACCGGCTCGGCATCGATCGCCCGATCGCAAGCTCGCCCTATTACAACGCGATGAACCGCATGCCGGAGGTCGAGCACATCCCGGCCTGCTTCTATTACGGGCTTGGCGTCGTGCCTTACAGCCCGCTGGCGCGGGGCGTGCTCACCGGCAAATATACGGTCGATGCCGCGCCCGACAAGAACAGCCGCGCCGGCCGCAATGACGCGCGCATGATGCAGACGGAGTGGCGGCCGGAATCAATAAGACTCGCGCAAGAGATCAAGCAGCACGCGGAAAGGAAAGGCATCACCGCCGGGCAGTTGGCGGTCTCCTGGGTGTTGAACTCCTCCTTTGTAAGCTCCGTCATCGCGGGCCCGCGCACCGAGGCGCAGTGGGACGATTACGTCCGCGCGCTCGACTACAAGTTCACCGCCGAGGACGAAGCGCTGATAGACCGCCTCGTGGTCACCGGCCATCCCTCGACTCCCGGCTTCAACGACCCGGCCTATCCGATCGAGGGCCGGAAGGTCAGGACGGAGACTGAGCCATGAGCGCCGCGCCACACGAGGATCGCTACGGGCTTCCGCTTTCGACCACCTCCGCCGATGCTGCGGGCGCCTATCGCGAGGGCATCGATCTGATGCTCTCGGCCTGGCCGGGCGCTGCGGAAGCTTTCGAGCGCGCGATAGCGGCCGATCCTGACTTTGCGCTGGCGCGCATTGCGCGTGCGCGGATGCATGCGATCTATCAGCAAGGCGAGGCGGCGCGGAAACAAGCGACCTTGGCGCGCGAGGCTGTCGCGCGACGTGGCGGCGAGCGGGAGAAGGGTCATGTCGAGACGCTGGCGCTGGCCTCCGAGGGCAATCTTCCCGCAGCGCTCGCGGCAGCGCTCAAGCATCTCGAAGACTTTCCGCGCGACGCGGTCGTGATGTCGCTGCCGCTCGGCGCGTTCGGGCTGTTCGCCTTTTCCGGCATGGCCGACCACGACCGGGCGCGACAGGATCTGTGCGAGCGCTACGCGCATCATTATGGCGAGGACTGGTGGTTCCTCACCAACTACGGCTGGTCGATGACGGAGAATGGCCAGGTCACCAAGGGCCGCGCCATGACCGAGCGGGGCTTCGACAAGAGGCGCGCGAATGCGCATGCTGCGCACGCGCTCTTGCATGCGATGTTCGAGGACGGCTCGGTCGATGATGCGGATCACCTGGTGAGGCAATGGATCGGCGGCTACCACCGGACCGGACTTCTCTATGGCCACATCTTCTGGCATCAGGCGCTGGGCGCGCTGGAGGTCGGCGATGCGGCCAAGGCACTGTCGATCTATACTGATATCCTCACCCCCCCGCTGAACCCGGCGCCGCCGCTCAACGTCATGTCCGACTGCGCGGCCCTGCTGTGGCGGCTTCACGCGTATGGCCATGCGGTGCCTGCCGGGCTTTGGACGGAAGCAGAGGCTTACGCGACAGCGCATTTCCCCAAGACAAGCCTGCCCTTTGTCGAGATGCACATGGCGCTGCTCGCGGCCGCAACCCGCAACACGGCGGCGCTCGACGAACGCCTGTGCGCCGTTGAGGCGCGCCTGGCCGACGGGAAACTGCCCGCCGGACCGGTGGTGCCGGCAATCTGCCGGGCGCTGCGCGCGTTCACGGAGGAGGAATTCGCGGTCTGCGTGAGGGTTCTCGCGCCTGTGCTGGCGGACGTCGTCCGGATCGGCGGCAGCCACGCGCAGCGCGAGATCATCGAGGACACCTTTATTGTGGCGTTGATAAGATCCGGCGAACTGCCGCGGGCACGGAAAATGCTCGACCAGCGCCTGCATCACCGCCCCTCGCCGCGCGATACACGGTGGCTGGCGGCTACCGCCTGAAGCAAATTCGCGGTACAAGCCGAGAAGCTGGAGGAACGGCCATGACCGAGATCGTGTCGTTGGAGGCGCTGACGGCGCGCATCGCGCCGGGTGCATCGCTTGCAGTCCCCCTCGACAGTGCCGGCGTCTCGATGGCGGCAACCGCCGCGCTGATCGAGGCCGGAGTGACCGGCTTGAGGCTCGTCTGCGTGCCGACCAGCGGGATGCAGGCCGATCTTCTGATCGGAGCCGGCGCGGTCGCCGCGATCGAGACCAGCGCGGTCTCGCTCGGCGAAGCCGGCGGCGCGCCGCGCTTTGGCGCAGCCGTTCGCGCCGGCAGCTTTGCACTCACCGATTCCACGTGTCCTGCGGTCCTCGCCGGCCTGCTCGCCGCACAGAAGGGCGTGCCGTTTATGCCGATCGCGGGCATCATCGGCAGCGACTTGTTGAAAGTGCGGTCCGACTGGAAAGTCATCGACAGCCCGGTCGGAGGCGGCAAGGTTGTCGTGGTGCCAGCGATCACTCCCGACGTCGCGCTGTTCCACGCACCCGAGGCCGACCGCGGCGGCAATATCAGGATCGGCCGTCACCGCGAACTCGCGGCGATGGCCTACGCCGCCAAGCGCACTTTGGTGACCGTCGAGCGCATCATCGACCGCGATCTGCTCGCAACGGAAGATTCCGCCGCCGGCGTGTTGCCCTCGCTATATGTGGATGCAGTCGCGATTGCCGAGCACGGCGCGTGGCCGCTGCCCTTGTGGGATGAATATCACCGCGACGGCACCGAGGTCGCCCGCTACGCGGCGATGGCGCGCACAGAGGAAGGCTTTCGCGCCTATCTCTCCGCGTTCCTCACCCGCCGCAAGCAGGTCGCATAGACCATGCAGGCCGAGCGCGAACGGCGCGAGCTTCTGATCGCGGCCATTGCCGATCTCCTCGACGGCGTACGCCATGTCGCGGTCGGTGCCTCCTCGCCGATGCCCGCGGCCGGCGCGATGCTGCTCCGCGCACGCAACGAAATCAAAGGCAAGCCGCCGATCCGGATATCGATCCTGGGCTCCGAGCGGCACAATTTCTTCACCAATGGCACCGTCGAGCTGTTCGACTGCGCAGCCCAGGGCCGGATCGATGCGTTCTTTCTCGGCGGCGGCCAGATCGACGGACACGGCAATATCAATCTCGTCGGAACCGGCGACTATCCAACCACTGCGGTGCGGTGGCCCGGCTCGTTCGGCTCGGCTTATCTCTATCACCTGGTACCGCGCGTCATCCTGTTCCGCGAAGAGCATTCGCCGCGCGTGTTTGTACCCAAGGTCGATTTTATCAGCGCCGCGGCGGTGACGCCCGATATCCGCCGCCGCGGCGGGCCTTATGCGCTGCTCACCAACATGGCCGTCTTCGATTTCGAGCGAGAGCGCGGCGGCTTCCGCCTCCGCTCGGCGCACCCGCCCTACACGGCAGAGGACATCCGCGCCAACACCGGCTTCGACTACGACTCGCCCCCGGACGTGCCCACGACGCCGCAGCCGGATGCGACAACGCTCGCGTTGTTGCGCGGAAAGGTCCTGGACGAGCTTGCCGAAACCTATCCGGCGTTCGCCGGATCGATGCTTGAGGCGACCTGAGATGCCCTGATCGTGTTTGCCGCCATACTTGCACCAACCCACCAAGACGCGGGATGATCGGCCGAGCTTCCATTCAAAGGACATTCCAGCATGCGCGGTCACGCGAAGAAACTCGCAATCCTGCTTCTCGCAGCCGGCCTTCCCCTTTCCGGCCCTGTGTCCGCCCAGGGTTCGATCGGCGGTCCGGCAAAGCAAACCGGGATCGGCGGCCCGGCAAAGCAGACTTCGATGGTGCCGTCCCAAAAGGGCACAACCACTGTTCCGCCCAACACCCAGACCACCGTCAGGAAGCCCAAGAAATAGGGCGCGGCCGGACATTCGGCAACGATGCGACTGATCACTCTGACTTCGATTCTGGTCCTGCTCTGCGGGGCGCCCCCGAGCGCCGCGGAAGAGCTGTCGCGCAAGTCGGGACTTTGGGAGGTCAAGACCAGCATCGGCAATGCCAGCGCGCCCGCGCGCGTGGTGCAGCAATGCATCGATCCCGCGACCGACGTGATGCTGCAGTCAGTCGCCGGCCCATTCAATCCCGCGACCTGCGTGAGGGCCGATGTACAGCACGAAGCGGGCACGACCACCATTGACTTCAAGTGCACCGTGGCGGGCAAGTCTGCAACCGCGCATACAGTCGTGTCCGGCAGCCTCGACAGCGCCTATACGATGACGGTGGCGGCACAAAGCGAGAGCCTTCCGAACGGGAAGATGGTCATGACCATGGATGGCAAATGGCTCGGCCCTTGCGCGGCGGATCAGAAGCCCGGCGACGTCGTCTTGAGCAATGGGATGAAGATCAACGTTCCGGATATCGCAAAGCGCAGCCTTTCGGCCGCTCCCCCGCAATAAGTGCTACACCACAAGCCGCGCTTGTCCGCACTCAAGCC
>Ga0335081_10022809_pt1 | contig 10128 bp, 6 predicted proteins | sample Lox_Sample_35_FD_206713 | JGI IMG/M metagenome (GOLD analysis project Ga0335081, IMG submission 206713) | Soil microbial communities from Loxahatchee National Wildlife Refuge, Florida, United States - Lox_Sample_3.5 | ecosystem: Environmental > Terrestrial > Soil > Wetlands | place: USA: Florida... | reverse complement strand
CCCTGCGGCGCGAGGCCGAGCCGCTGCTGGCCGGCCCCGGCGCCTGGACCTGGCTCGCCGAGCACGACGGCGAGCCAGCCGGGCTGCTGTACGCCGAGCCGCCCGAGGCCGCGAGCTGGATCGCGCCGATGACAGGACCAGATCCCGTGGCCTACCTGGAACTGATGTACGTACAGCCCGGCAACCGCGGCCTGGGCATGGCCCCCGCGCTGGCCGAGCATCTGCACCGCGAGGCGGACGCGGCCGGGGTGGCGGTCACCCTGTTGCACTATGAGCAGGTCAATCCGCTGTCCGGGCCGTTCTGGAACCGGCAGGGTTACCGCCCGCTGTGGACCTCATGGGAGGCCCGGCCGGCCCGTACGCTGCGCTGACGGCGGCGCCCTGTGACCCCTCTCAGTGCCGCTGGCCGGGCGCGCTCTCCCGCCGGATCTGGAAGAACGACGACTGGAGCACCACGCGTGCGACCACCATCATGATCAGCCCGGCGATAACGCGCCGAACAGGACGCGGCAGGTCGGCCAGTCGCATCCGCTGGCGGCCGTCCCCGGAGGTGCCCGGCGGCGGTGCCCGGCGGAGGTGCCCGGCGGCCAGGGAGATTGACGGCCGCGGCGTCCGGACCTTTGGCCCTGTTGCCGCCGCCGTGACCGCACGAGGCTGCGGGCATCGTAGGTGAGGAGGGACGACATGCACGCAGAAGTGGGTGACAAGATTGTGGTCCGGGGCCGTCACCAGGGCGACGGGGACCGGGAAGGCGTGATCGCCGAGGTCCATGGCGCCGACGGCGCACCCCCCTATCTGGTGCGATGGGCGAACGGCCATGAGACCGTGTTCATGCCGTCCTCCGGCACCCTGGTCGAGCACCATCCCGCTCCGCAGGCAGGCTGACCCGCCGCGACGGCGCCGCATCCGGGCCCGGCCGGGTAAACCGGGCCCGGCCAGGGCGGGACCTTGGCCACAGCCGTCAGATGCCATAAGCCCCTCTGACGGGGAGAAAGAATCACGCATCTTTGATGAATGATCAATGGACATCCAGCGGGCAGCGACCGGACGCGCGACAACCACGCAGGCGGCAGCCCGGCACGTACCTGGCCGGTACCGGACGCCCCGGCCCGGGCCTGCTGCTGCCCGGCGAAACCCCAGTTCAAGGTGATGATCCCGGTGGCAGACGGTCAGGACCAGGCCGATCTGTGGCTCTGCGGGCATCATTACCGCGCTTCGCGCGCCACACTGGTACGCGCCAACGCGCGCGTCGAGGCCCGGACGGCGCCCGCGTCCCGGTGACCGCCGCGGTCAGCGGACCGGTCAGAGCTTGTAGCCGAACTCCCTGAGCAGACGGTGGCGGGCGGCCACATCCGTGTCCGTCTCCACGCCGACCGGCGGCAGGCCATCGATGACCCCGGCGATACCGCGGCCGTCGCCCGCGGCGGCGACCAGGATCGCCACCGGATTGGCCGTGGCACAGAACACCGTGCACACCTCCGGTACCGCCTTGACCTGGTTCATGACGTTGACCGGGAATCCATCGCGCAGCATGATCACGAACGAGTGACCGGCCGCGATCGCCTCCGCGTTCCGGACGGCGAGGCCGGTCAGCTCGGCGTCATTTCCTGACCTGCGGACCAGGCGGGCACCGGAGGCCTCACAGAAGGCCACGCCGAACCGGAGCGAGGCGCTCACCCCGGCCAGCGCCTCGTGCAGATCCTCGACCGTCTTGATGAAGTGAGCCTGGCCGACGATCACGTTCACGTCTTCCGGCTTCTCCAGCGACACCACCTCGAACGAGACCGTTCCTGCCATCGCCGCACCTCTCCGCGTCCGGGCCGGGTGAACGGGAAAACACTAACCCGGTCCCGGGCGTGCGGGACATCACCGCGGATGAGCGGAAAGGCGTGGCGGGACCCGAATGTCAGCCCGGCCCGATACCGTCGTGCCATGCAACGCGAGGTGCTGCCGGAGATCGGCCTCCGCTCTCTCGAACGTGCGGTGGGAACCGCCGCCGTCGCGAGAGGCCTCAGCTACGCGCGGGAGCGGGCGGTCCGCGAAATGCACTGGGATCCCGCGGAAAGTGTGCTGCACGGCCGGGTGCGCGGGCAGGGCACCAACGTCTACGCCACGACGGCCCACCTCTCGGCCGAGACACGGCCGGAGTTCGAGTGGGGTGACTGCAGTTGCCCGGTCGCCTTCAACTGCAAGCACGTCGCGGCGCTGATCCTCACCACGCTGTTCACCCAGCCGGCCCCGCAGGAGAGGCAGGCGCCGCCGGTGTCCTGGGAGCAATCACTTGAGGCGCTGCTCGAAGTCCCGTCCGCCACCGTCCCGGCCAGCTCCGGCGGGACGTCGCTGGCCATCGAGGTGTCGCTGACCGGGGCCGGGCACCAGGCGGCCCGATCCGGCGCGATGACCTCCGGCTCCCCGCTGAAGCTGATCGCCCGGCTGGTGCGGCCGGGCAAGAACGGGGGCTGGGTGGGCGGCAGCCTGAGCTGGAGCAGGCTCGGCTCGCTCGCCTACGACGGCAATTTCCGCCCGGCGCAGGTGCGGCTGCTGCGGGAAATCTACGCGCTGGCCCGGTCGGAGGCCGGCCAGCCAGACTACTACGGCGCCTACCGTTACGGCGACGACAAGACCATCGATCTGGCGGCGTTCGGCTCACGCCAGCTCTGGCCACTGCTGGAGGACGCCGAGGAGACCGGCCTGCGGCTGGTCCACCACGGCAGGCACGGCCTAGTGGACTGGCGTAATTCCGCGGAGTTCTGCGTCGACGTCACGCGCACGGCGGAATCCGGCGCGCTGATGCTGGCCCCGCTGATCCGGATTAACGGGGAAGCGGGCCGCCCCGTCGTGCCGGTCCAGTTCCTGGGCGCCGACGCGCACGGCGTGATCCTCGCCGACCCGGCGGACGCCGGGCGTGCCGTCGATCCCGGGCAGTGGCGTTTCCGGCTGGCCCGGCTGGACCGGCCGGTTCCGCCCGCGCTCCAGCAGATGGCACTGTCCGGGCAGCGGCTGGACATCCCCGCCGCCCGGCAGTCCCGGTTCCGCGACGAGTACTATCCGCGGCTCCGGCACGCGGCCACGGTCACCTCCTCGGACGGGTCGTTCACCGCGCCGGTCATCTCGGAGCCGACCCTGGTACTGGCGGCCGCGTACGGTCCCGTGCACCACCTCGGCATCGACTGGGAGTGGTCGTATGAGATCGACGGCTCCCCCGTCCGCGCGCACGTGGACGCGGCTCCCGCCGCGGCCGGGTACCGGGATCTGGATGCCGAACAGGCGATCGTGACCGGGTTCTGCGACGAACTGGCCCGCTTCGGCCTGTACGGTACCGGTCCCGTCCGCACCGTCCGTGCCGTTCCCGCCAGCGGCACCCCGGCTCCGTTGCACAGCGCCCAGTTCGACGGCATCGACACCATGCGGGTGACCACCGAACTGCTGCCGCTGCTCGCCGGGCATCCCCGGGTCGCGATCGAGGTGACCGGCGAGGTCCCGGACTACCGGGAGGCCGGCGACTCGCTGCAAATTGCCGTGTCGGCGGGTGCGCGGCCGGACGACAGCGACTGGTTCGACCTGGGCATCAGCGTCACCATCGAAGGGCGTGAGGTGCCGTTCCGTGACCTGTTCATGGCGCTCAGCCTGGGCGATCCGGTCCTACTGCTCCCGGACGGCGCGCACTTCTCCTTGGACAAGCCCGAGCTGCGGACCCTGGCCCGGCTGATCGAGGAGGCGCGGGCGCTGCAGGACGCGCCCGGCGGTGAGCTGCGGATCAGCCGGTTCCAGGCCGGCTTCTGGGCGGAGCTGGCCGGGCTTGGCCTGGTCAGCGAGCAGGCCGACGCGTGGCGCCGACAGGTCGCGGGGTTGCTCGCGGCCGGCGGCGTCGGCCAGGTCGCACCGCCCGCGTCGCTGGCGGCCCAGCTGCGGCCCTACCAGCTGGACGGGTTCAGCTGGCTGACGTTCCTGTGGCAGCACGGCCTGGGCGGCATCCTGGCCGATGACATGGGGCTCGGCAAGACCCTCCAGGCCCTGGCGCTCATCTGTCACGCCAGGGAGGTGACGCTGGAGCCGGCCGGTGGAGGCACCGCCCCCGGCCCTGCCACGGAGGCGGCCGGTGCGCCGTTCCTCATCGTGGCGCCGACGAGTGTCGTACCGAACTGGCAGGCGGAGTCGGCCCGGTTCGCCCCCGGCCTGAAGGTCGTGGCCGTGACGGACACGATGGCGCGCCGCGGCCAGCCGCTCAGTGAGATCATCGCCGGTGCCGACGCCGTGGTCACCTCCTACACGCTGCTCCGGCTCGACATCGACGGCTACGCGGGCGTGGACTGGTCCGGGATGATCCTGGACGAGGCCCAGTACGCCAAGAACCACCAGTCGAAGATCTACCAGTGCACACGGCGGATCCGCGCCCCGTTCAAGGTGGCGGTGACCGGCACGCCGATGGAAAACAACCTGATGGAGCTGTGGTCGCTGCTGTCGATCACCGCGCCTGGGCTGTTCCCGAGCCCGGCCCGCTTCCGCGACTACTACGCCAAGCCGATCGAAAAGGGGCACCCCGAGCTGCTCGGCCAGCTGCGGCGGCGGATCAGGCCGCTCGTCATGCGCCGGACGAAAGAGCAGGTGGCCGCGGACCTGCCCGCCAAGCAGGAACAGATACTGGAGGTAGACCTGCACCCGCGGCACCGCAAGATCTACCAGACCCATCTGCAGCGGGAACGGCAGAAGGTCCTCGGCCTGATCAGCGACATGAACGCCAACCGGTTCACGATCTTCCGCTCGCTGACCCTGCTCCGGCAGCTGAGCCTGCACGCGGCACTCGTCGACGACGCGCACGCTGACATCCCGTCCGGTAAGACCGACGCGCTGCTCGCCCACTTGCGCGAGGTGACCGGCGGAGGGCACCGCGCCCTGGTGTTCAGCCAGTTCACGAGATTCCTGAATCAGGTCCGCGCGCGGCTGGATGACGCGGGCATGCCCTACTGTTACCTGGACGGCAGCACGCGTGACCGGGGCGCCGTCGTGCAGCAGTTCAAGGACGGCGCGGCGCCGGTGTTCCTGATCAGCCTCAAGGCCGGCGGGTTCGGTCTCAACCTCACCGAAGCCGACTACTGCTTCATCCTGGATCCCTGGTGGAACCCGGCGGTGGAGGCGCAGGCCGTGGACCGGACGCACCGCATCGGCCAGACCCGCAACGTCATGGTGTACCGCCTCATCGCCGCCGACACCATCGAGTCGAAGGTCATGGAGCTGAAGGCGAAGAAGGCCAAGCTGTTCGCCAGCGTCATCGACAGCGGCGACGTGTTCAGCTCCGGCCTCGACGCCGACGACATCCGCGGCCTGTTCGCGTGACCACATGTATCAGCCCGCCGGTGGCTCCCTCTGCATGAGTGTCCGCACGTTCAGTTCACAGGGCACAAGGGGAAGGGGCCGTCAGATGGCACTTACATGGCCGCTGGTACAACAGGGATCCACGGGTGAGGACGTCAGGACCGTCCAGTATCTGCTCACGGCACAGGGCCACCCGACGGGCGTGGACGGTGACTTCGGCCCGCTGACGAAGACCGCCGTGGAGGCCTTTCAGTCGTCGCGCGGGCTGGGCGCCGACGGGATCGTCGGGCCGCAGACCTGGCCCCAGCTGATCATCCAGGTGCAGCAGGGGAGTAACGGTGACGCTGTGCGCGCCGTTCAGAGTCAGATCCACAGCCGCGGTGCCGGTGCCGGGCTGGCCATCGACGGCATCTTCGGCCCGGGCACCAACGACGCCGTGCAGGCGTTCCAGAGGCTGCTCGGCCTGTTGGTTGACGGGATCGTCGGCGAGCAGACCTGGAACTACCTGGTCAACGGCTATCTCGCCGCGCCGGATCCGCAGACCGCCGCCAACGACGTGTTCGGCGCCTGGGAGGCCGGCAACCGCAGCGCGGCCGCCCTGAACGCCACCGCGGCGGCCGTGAACGAGATCTTCGCCGAGGCGTTCTCGCCGGGCGACGGCTGGTCGTTCGAGAACTGCCAGGGCGCCGCCGGGCACACGTTCTGCAGCTGGAAGCGCTCCAACGGCCACGAGCTCAGGATCGGCGTCATCAACGCCGTCGAGGGCCCGTACTACGTGGCCGACCAGGCTCAGTTCACCTGACCGGCGGATCCGCCTGAGGCCCCGGGCACGACGGGCGGCCGGACCCGTCCGCGCAGGGCCCGGGGCCTGTCCGCCTTGACGCCGGCCGGTGTGCCGGGTGATGCTCACATCGAGGTCTGTTCGCCGACGGTCGTAATGATGCGGCATCGCGGTGCAGAATCAGAGGGCATGTGTCCGGGCGCGCGCTCACTCCCGGAACGCTACGGAGCACGGACAGCGCGGCCGCCAGGGCGGCCGGCCTGATCGCGGTGGCGGAAGATCTGGCCGGCGAGTTCTCACTGCGGCCCCTGCTGGAACGGATCCTGCGGCGCTGCACGGAGTTGCTCGGCTGCGACGCGGGCTCGATATGCAGCGTGGACGAGGCGGCTGGCAGCTACCGCAAAGAGGCCGACATCGGCGTTGCCTGCCAGTCCGGCCGGGTCTTCCCGCTCACCGAGGGCATGACGGGAGCCGTGGTGGCACGTCGCGCCCCGGTATGGTTCGCCCGTTACGACGACGTCCAGGGCGGGCACGTGGCCGGGGCGGAGCGGGCCACGCTGCGCGGCGTCATCGGCGTGCCGCTGGAATGGCGCGGGCGCATCATTGGCGCGTGCATCGTCTTCAGCAGGGACGAGGGGCGCGCATTCGGCCCAGACGACGCCGAGTTGCTGCAGTTGTTCGCGAAGCACGCGGCGATCGCGCTGGCCACCGCCCGGATGCATGAGGCGGCTGAGGAGCGGGCTCGGGCCGAGGCGACGGCGGCTGAACGCGACCGTCTGCTCGGCGAGGTCCACGACACGCTCGCGCAGCGCCTAGTGAGCGTGCTGGTGCATCTCGAAAGCGCCGCACGTGACCTCGACTCGGGTGCCGGGCGGGAACCGGCCCCTGGCCAGGGCGCGGCCGCCGGCGGGGCCGGCGCGACGGCGGAGCATCTGCGGCAGGCCAGCGAGGCGGCCAGGGACGCGCTGGCTGAGGCGCGGCTGACGCTGCTCGGGCTGGCCGCCTCGCCGCCCGACGGGCGGACGCTCGACGCCGCGCTGCGCTCAGAGGCGGCGTGGGCGCAGAGCGTCGGCGGGCTTGAGGTTGGGTTCGTGTCGGCCGGGACTCCCGTCGCCCTGGACGGGCGCTTGTCCCGTGAGGTGCTCCGGGTTGCGCGCGAGGCACTGGCCGGCCTGTGGCCGGAACGCCCGGCCCAGCCCTGATCACCGATCGCCTGCGCAATCCTGACCACTTACGCAGTCCTGATCCCTTGCAGTCCTGACCGTATGGAGGCGGCGGCATGAAGAAATTCGTCAACGACCCGAGGCAGTTCGTACCCGAGATGCTGAAGGGCATCGCCTTGGCGAACCCGGACACGCTGCGGTACGTGCCCAGCTACAACCTCATCATGAGGACCGATGCGCCCCGCGACGACAAGGTCTCGATCATTCAGGGATCCGGGTCCGGCCACGAACCCGCCCACGTGATGATCGTTGGCAAGGGAATGCTGGACGCCGCGTGCCCCGGCGACGTGTTCGCCGCTCCGCCGATGGACTACGTGCTGGAAACGAGCAAGCTGCTCAACTCGCCCAAGGGCGTGCTGCACATCATCAACAACTACACCGGCGACCGGATGGCGTTCGAGATGGGCCAGGAGATGGCGGAGGCCGACGGCATCACGATCGGCACGCTCCTCGTCGACGACGACGTTGCGGTGAAGGACTCGACGTATACGGTCGGCAGGCGCGGTGTGGCCGGGAACTTCTTCGTGATCAAGGCGGTCGGGGCCGCGTCCGAGCAGGGCGCGGAGCTCGACGAGCTGCTGCGGATCGGTAACAAGGTCAATTCGGTCACCCGGACGATGGGCATGGCCCTGACCTCGTGCACCCCGCCTGCCAAGGGCTCCCCGCTGTTCGACCTCGGGGACGACGAGATGGAGATGGGCGTCGGCATCCACGGCGAGCCGGGGCGCCGCCGGGAGAAGCTCGCCAGCGCCAACGAGATCGTTGACGAACTGCTCGAGGCGGTCGTGACCGATCTGCCTTTCGGGTCGGGTGACGACGTGGCGCTCATGATCAACGGGCTGGGCGGTACCCCGATCAGCGAGCTGTACCTGCTGTACGGGTACGCGCACGAGAGCCTGGCCCAGCGGGGGATCAGCGTCCGGCGCAACTACGTCGGCAACTACTGCACCTCACTCGACATGGCCGGCGTGTCGATCACGCTCAGCCGCCTCGACCCGGAGATCGGGGAACTGCTGGCCGCGCCCGCGGAGATCGCGATCCGCACCTTCTGACGCGCAGCCGCGGCTGACCAGCAATGCAGCCGCGGCTCACCAGCAATATGGGGAGGTCCTCCCTATGGAGTCCGGGGTGGCCCGATCGTAGTGTCGGAGCCGTCAGGGACTGAGGAGGCCATATGCCCGACACCGCGCTCTCGCTGGTCACGTCGCGCGCATCGCAGCAGCCCGCCGGCCAGGTGACGCTGCTCGAGCGGAAGACGGCCCTGGACGCACTGGCCGAGCTTGCGGGGCAGGCGCGTAGCGGTGAAGGCCGGCTCGTCCTGCTCGAAGGCGAGGCGGGGGTGGGCAAGTCGGCGTTGCTGGAGCAGTTCATGCACGACTTGCCCGACTCGCGCCTTCTGTCGGGCGCCTGCGACGGCATGTTCACACCCCGGCCGCTCGGCCCGCTCTTTGACATCGCACAGCAGGCACACGGCCGCCTGCACGCACTGCGCCGGGCCGACGCGCCCCGTGAGCAGCTCTTCGACGCGTTCCTCACCGAGCTGTGCGAGCCGGGGCCGCTACCGGTCGTCGTCATCGAGGACGTGCATTGGGCCGACGAGGCCACCCTCGATCTGCTGGGCTTTCTCGCGCGACGGATCCGCGAGATCGCGGTGCTCCTGATCGTGAGCTACCGCAACGACGAGCTGGCTGATACCCATCCACTGCGCATAGCGCTCGGCTATCTGGCCGTCCAGCGCTGCACCAGGCGGCTCCCGCTCGCTCCCCTCAGTGCCCAGGCCGTGCGGACGCTCTCGGCCGGGCGCGGGGTCGACCCAGCGGAGCTGTACCGCGTCACCGGCGGCAACCCGTTCTATATCCGCGCGGTGCTGGAGGCGGGCCTCGGCGAGGTACCTGGCTCGGCCCGCGATGTGGTTCTGGCGCGCGCGGCCCGCCTCGAACCGAAGGCACGCGAGACCCTCGAGGCCGCGGCCCTGATCGGCGGCACCGTCGATGAGCGGCTGCTACGCCACGTCGTCGCCGGCCCCGCGCTAGCCGAGATCATCGCGTCTGGGCTGGTGTCCGGCCATCCGGTCCTGTGCTTCCGGCACGAGATCGCACGGCAGGCGATCGAGCAATCGGTCCTACCCGCCCGGCGTTCCGGACTCCACGCCCGGATACTGCAGGGGCTGCGCGATCTCGGCTGTGACGATGATGCCCGGCTGGCCTTCCACGCCGAAGAGGCCGGCGACGGCCCGGCCGCCCTGGAGCATGCTGCGCTGGCGGGTCGTCGCGCTCGCGCGCTGGCATCCCATCGCGAAGCCGCCGGACAGTTCGAACGGGCGCTGCGTTTCGCGGACGGCGAGGGGCCGGCCAGCGTCGCGGCCCGCTGGATCGAGCTCGCCACGGAACTGTCGACGATCGACCGCTGGCTCGATGCCGAGACCGCCTATACGCGAGCGCTGGAGTTCTGGCGGGCGGCCGGAGACCCCCTCGGCGAAGGCGACACGCTCCGGCGGATGTGCGGGGGCATGTGGCGGCTGTGCCGTGGCGACCAGATCCTCGCCGTCGCCGAGGCCGCCGTCGCCATCCTGGAACCGCTCGGGCCCACCGCGGAACTCGCGGCGGCTTACGAAAACCTCGCCGCGTTCCGGAATGAGCCGGGGCAGTTGGGCGTCGTCGTCCCGCTGGCCCGGCGCGCTCAGGAACTCGCGGTGAGGTTCGGTGTGCCCGCGGTGCAGAGCCGGGCGACGACGACGGAGGCGCAGGCCGTGTGGCTTGCGGGTGGCGACTGGGAGCCCGTGCTGCGCCGCGCGCTGTCGATCGCGCTCGA
>Ga0335081_10022808_pt1 | contig 10128 bp, 21 predicted proteins | sample Lox_Sample_35_FD_206713 | JGI IMG/M metagenome (GOLD analysis project Ga0335081, IMG submission 206713) | Soil microbial communities from Loxahatchee National Wildlife Refuge, Florida, United States - Lox_Sample_3.5 | ecosystem: Environmental > Terrestrial > Soil > Wetlands | place: USA... | reverse complement strand
CGATACACCGCCAGCAGCCCCAGCGTGAAGAACACCCGCTTGCGGAGGTCTGGAACGCGGAAGATGTTCGCGAACGCTTCAAAAAACTTCATGGTTCCCTTCGATTCCCGGCGCTTACTCCGTTGCCGCGCCGATCACCTGCGCCGTTCCGCCGGCTTTCTGGATCTTGTCCAGCGCCGACTTCGAGAACTGGTGGGCTTCCACCGTAATCTTGCGAGTCAACTGGCCCGTGCCCAGCACCTTGAGTCCTTCGCCCAGCTTCTTAATCACGCCCAGCTCCATCAACCGATCCACCGTGAAAGAGTCGCCTTCTAGCTTTTCCAGGCGATTCAGATTGATGATCGCGTACTGCCTCTTGAAGATATTGGTAAACCCCCGTTTGGGTAAGCGGCGGTGCAGGGGCATCTGGCCACCCTCGAAACCTCGTTTCTGGCTGAACCCGGTGCCGGCGTGCTGCCCCTTGGACCCGCGCGTGGCCGTCTTGCCGTGGCCCGACCCCATGCCGCGCCCGATGCGCTTGCGGCCCTTCTTCTGTCCGGCCGGTGGTTTCAAATTGCTGAGGTTCATAAAAAACTCTCCACTTTAGCCGCGAATAGACGCAAATGAACGCGAATAGAAACCCGTCTTAGTCTTATTCATGTTCATTCGCGTGCATTCGCGGCCCATTCCCTTTACTCCACAATCGCCAACAGGTGCGGCACCTTCTTTACCATCCCCCGGAACACCGGTGAATCGGGCCGCTCCACCACTTGGTTCAGTTTCCGCAAGCCGAGCCCCTTCACGACCTTCTTGTGCTTTTCCGGTGTGCAGATCGGGCTCCGCACCAGCTTGATCTTGATTGTCCCTGCCATTAGAGTTTCTCCACCGCCAAGCCGCGCATGTCGGCAACCGCGCTCTTGTCGCGCAGGGATTCCAGCGCCACGATGGTCGCCTTCACCACGTTGTGCGGGTTGCGCCGCCCGATGGACTTGGTCAGCACATTCGGAATGCCGCAGGCCGTGATTACCGCCCGCACCGCGCCGCCCGCAATGACTCCGGTCCCGGCAGGAGCCGGTTTGAGCAGCACCTGCGAGCTGGCATACACGCCCAGCACCTGGTGTGCGATCGTGGTTTCCAGCACGTTGACCTTGCGCAGCCCCTTTTTAGCAGCTTCGATGCCTTTGCGGATCGCCGACGGCACTTCCTTGGCCTTGCCCACACCGTAGCCGACCACTTTAGCCGACGGGTCGCCAATTACTACCAGCGCCGAAAAGCTGAGATTCTTCCCGCCCTTCACCACCTTGGTGACGCGGTTGATCGCCACCACCTGCTCCTTCAGGTTGAGAGCAGCCGGATCGATGCGCTTCACTATCGTAGTAGCCATTAGAACTCCAGTCCCGCCGCTCTCGCCGCATCAGCCAGCGCTTTCACGCGCCCGTGATATACGTAACCACCGCGGTCGAAGACCACTTGCTTGATACCCTTCTCTTTGGCGCGCTCGGCCACGAGTTTGCCGATCGTCTTGGCCGCCGCGACATTACCGCCGGACCTGGGAACGCCCTTGCCCGCCTTGTCCGCCGATGATGCCGACACCAGCGTCTGGCCCGCGCTGTCGTCGATGACCTGGGCATAAATGTGCGCCACGCTGCGAAACACCGCCAGCCGCGGACGCTCGGCAGTGCCGCGCAGCTTGCGCCGGATGCGCGCGTGGATGCGGCTCCTGACTTCCTTCTTCTCGCTCTTACGAATCATTTCGCACCAGCCCCGGTCTTTCCAACCTTCTTGCGCAGCGTCTCTCCGGTGTAGCGGATGCCCTTGTTCTTGTAAGGGTCCGGCTTGCGTAGCGCACGGATGTTCGCCGCCACCTGGCCCAGCAACTGCCGGTCATAGCCGCTCAGCACCACGTGCGTCTGCTTATCGACCGTCATCTTGATTCCATCCGGCAGCAGAACTTCGATGGGGTGTGAATAGCCCAGCGTAAACGTCGCGATGTTGCCCTTCACATCGGCGCGGTAGCCGATGCCCACAATGTCCAGTTCCTTGGTGAACCCCGTGGAGACGCCTTGCACCGCGTTTGCTGCCAGCGCGCGCGTCAACCCGTGCAGGGCCGCATGGTCATCGGAAGCGCGTTTCACCTCCAGCGTGCCTTTACCCTGTTGGACGATAATGCCCTGGGGAATCGGCACAGTGACTCTGCCCTTGGGTCCGGTCACTTCCAGTTGCTCGCCGATCTGCACTTTCACGCCGCCCGGCAGCGGGATCGGCTTTTTGCCAATTCTAGACATAGTTCAGAACCTCACCATACCCGGCACAGGATCTCGCCGCCGACGTGCTCTTTGTGTGCATCCCGGCCGGTCATTACTCCGCGCGGCGTGGTCAGGATGTTGATTCCGAGGCCGCCCAGAACCCGCGGAATGTCGGTCTGTCCGACGTATACACGGCATCCCGGGCGCGACACGCGCTCGATGGCGGAAATCACCGGCGAGTTGCCGGGGCCGTACTTCAAATAAATCTTGATCGTCCGCTTCGCGCCTTCGTCCGCCACCTTGAAGTTGGCAATGTACCCCTCTTCTTTCAGGATGCGCGCGATTTCAGTCTTCAGCTTGGAAGCCGGCACGTCCACCTTCGGGTGGCGAGCCTGAATCGCGTTCCGTACGCGAGTCAGCATGTCGGCAATGGGATCGGTTATCATAAAACTCCTGTTAACTATCCGCTCTCAGCCGCCAGCCTTTAACTCGCTGACCGCTGATTGCGAATCGCTCCTTCACCAACTCGCCTTGATCACTCCCGGAATCTCCCCATTCAGCGCCAGTTGCCGGAAACACAAACGGCACACGCCGAACTTGCGCAGGTAGCCGCGCGGGCGGCCGCACCGCCAGCAGCGGTTGCGCTGCCGGCATCGTAACTTGGGCGTCTTGGCCTTCCTGGCCTTCTCCAGTTTCAGGTCCTTCGCAATCTTTGCAGTGGTGGCCATCTTTCTCTGTCGAACTCCTTATTGCCGGAACGGCATCCCCATCTGGCGCAGCAGCGCCAAGCCTTCCGCGTCGGTGCGGGCCGTGGTGGTGATGGAAATATTCATGCCTTTGGTCTTTTCCACCTTGGCGTAATCGATCTCCGGGAAAATCAACTGGTCCTTGACGCCCAGCGTGTAATTCCCGCGTCCGTCAAAGCTCTTGGTGGAAACCCCACGAAAATCGCGCACGCGGGGCAGTGCCACGTTCACCAGCCGGTCGAAAAACTCGTACATCCGCTCGCCGCGCAGCGTCACCATGCACCCGATCGACTGTCCCTCGCGCAGCTTGAACTGCGAAATCGATTTCCGCGCCTTGGTGATCACCGGCTTCTGCCCGGCAATCTGGCCCAGTTCATTCACCGCGCCATCCATCAACTTCGCGTTTTGCGTGGCTTCGCCGATGCCGATGTTGATCGAGATCTTGTCCAGCTTCGGGACCGCCATCAGGTTCTTGTACCCGAATTCTTTGGCCAGCGCCGGAACAACCTTTTTCTGATAATGCGCTTTCAAACGTGCCGCCATGGAATCCTCACTTCCTGTCGATGGTCTGGCCGCACTTCCGGCAGACCCTGACGCGCCGCGTCTTTCCCCCCGGCATATGATCGACGTGGTGCGCCACGCGCACGGCCTTGTTGCAGCCCGGGCATAACAGCAGCACGTTGGACGCCGCGATCGCGCTCTCCCGCTCCGCAATCCCGCCTTTGATCTGCTTGGACGGATTGGGACGCGTGTGGCGCTTGATCATCATCACGTGTTCCACCAGCACCTTGCCCGCTTCGCGGTCCACCCGCAGGACGCGGCCGGTCTTCCCCTTGTCGCGGCCGGAAATCACCTTGACCGTGTCTTCCTTCCTTAAGTCGATCCGGACCTGCTCCGCCGGTTTCCTTTTTGCAATTGCCATCAGATTACCTCGGGGGCCAGTGAAACGATCTTCATGAATTTTTTGTCGCGCAGCTCCCTCGCGACAGGTCCGAACACGCGCGTGCCCACCGGCTCGCCCACCTCATTGATCAACACCGCGGCGTTCGAATCGAACCGGATATAAGTGCCGTCCTTGCGCCGCGTCTCTTTGCGCATCCGAACCACCACGCAGCGCACCACTTTGCCCTTCTTGATCGCCGAATCCGGAGCGGCCTCTTTCACGCTGGCGGTAATGACATCGCCCAGCCCCGCACGCAGGCCGAGGTCGCCGCCTCGCGGCAGAATACATGAGAGCTTCCGCGCGCCGGAATTATCGGCCACCTCGAGAATCGTTCGCATTCCAATCATATTCACTATCCGGGGACTGGCTACTCTGTCCCAAGGCGCGTTTTTGTGCGCCGCGTGGACAGAGCTGCCTGTCCCCGGCTCCTTTTTAGCTCTCAGCCATCAGCTCTCAGCCAAACCGTTGTCAAGCTGATTGCTGAACGCTGATCGCTGAAAGCTAAATCTTCACATCCAGCTCTTCCGGCTGCGTGCTCACCTGCGCCGCCCGCCTCACTACTTCCGCCAGCCGCCACCGCTTCAGCTTGCTCAGCGGCCGGCACTCCACGATGCGCACCATGTCACCCTTCTGCGCGGTGCCTTCTTCATCGTGCGCGTAGAACTTCTTCCGCTTGGCGACGATCCTTTTGTAAAGCGGGTGCGGCACGCGGCGGCTCACTTCGACCACGATGGTCTTCTGCATTTGGGTCGACACCACCTGGCCGACCTTCTCGTTCTTGAATCCCTCGGTCATGCTATTTCTTCTCCGCCGCGAGTTCTCTCTCGCGCAGAACAGTGTAGATGCGTGCCCGGTCCTTTCGCATGGCGCGGACCTTCTTCAGCCCTTCCATCTGCCCCATCGACATCTGAAACTGTAGACGGAAGATCTGCTCGTCCATTTCACGCAACTGGTTCTTCAATTCGCTATCGTCGAGGTCGCGAACTTTCTGCGGCTTCATATCCGTCACTCCCCGTCCCGGCTGACAAAGCGGGTCTTGATCGCCAGCTTGTGGGCGGCCAGCCGCATGGCGGCATCCGCGGTCGCCCGGTCCACGCCCTCCATCTCGAACAGGATCTTCCCGGGCCGGATCACCGCGACCCACTGTTCCGGAGCGCCCTTGCCCTTACCCATACGGGTTTCGGCCGGCTTCTTGGTGATCGGCTTGTCCGGGAACAGCCGGATCCACACTTTGCCGCCGCGCTTGATCGAACGTGTCATGGCCACGCGCGCGGCTTCAATCTGCCGGTCCGTGATCCACCCGCATTGCAGGGCCTTCAAGCCGAACTCGCCGTAGGAAATTGACGACCCGCGCCACGCCTTCCCGGCCATGCGGCCGCGTTGCTGCTTCCGGTACTTCACCTTCTTTGGCATCATCATGGCGGTTTGTCCTCAATCCCTCACTGTTTTTCGCCCGAACTGCTAGGCGCCGTCCCGCCCTCGGGCGTTCCAGCCGGGCCTTCTGTGTCGGGCTTCGTTTCCGCCGGAGCCTGCGGCTGCGCTTCCTGCCGCGCCTCCTGTTTCCAGGACGGCTGCTGCGGCGACATGAGCGGAGGCAGAATCGGCGTCGCCGGGCGCATCGCCGGACGCGGCAGATCGGGCGGCGGCGTCTGGGTTGCAGGGCCTGTCACTTCCGGTCCGGGAGCGCTCGTCGGCGCTGCCCCATGTGGCTCAAAGCCACGCTCGCGCCCGCGTCCTCCGCGCTCGCCCCGTTCGCGGCGTTCGCGCGGCTCACGGCGCGGCTCGGGCTCCGGCAGCAATCCGCGGCGCTTGGTCAGATCCAGAATCTCGCCCTTGTAAATCCACGTTTTGATGCCGATCACGCCGTACGTCGTGTGCGCCTCGGAGAAGCCGTAGTCGATGTCCGCCCGCAGCGTGTGCAACGGAAGCTGTCCCTGCAGGTACCATTCGCTCCGCGCGATTTCCGCGCCGTTCAGCCGCCCCGAAACCCGCACCTTGATTCCCTTGCAGCCGAACCGCAGCGCTGAATCCACCGCCTTCCGCATGGCCCGCCGGAACGCCACGCGCTTCTCCAGTTGCAGCCCGATGGATTCCGAAACCAGTTGCGCGTCCAGCTCCGGCTTGTGCACTTCCTGGATGTCGATGAAGACCTCGCGCTTGGTCCGCTTGGCCATGTCCTGCTTCAGTTTTTCGATCTCCGCGCCCTTCCGTCCGATGATGATGCCCGGCCGCGACGTCCGGATCGTCACCCGCAGCTTGTTCCCCGGCCGGTCCACCTCAATCGCGCTGACGCCGGCCGATTTCAGCCGGTCCAGCAGGGTTTCCTTCAGTTCCAGGTCCTCCTGCAGCAGCTTCGAGTAACCCTGCTTGGCGAACCACCGGGACCTCCACGGCTTGTTGAATCCCAGCCGAAATCCGTACGGATGAACTTTCTGTCCCATCTACTCTTCTTTCTCCGTCACCTTGATGACGATATGCGCCATGCGCCGCTGGTACCGGTAGGCGCGGCCCATCGGGGCCGGCCGCACCCGCTTCATCCGCGGCCCGTCGTTGACGTAGGCTTCGGACACGATCAGCTTGTCCACGTCCAGGTCCTCGAACCGGTTGGTCGCGTTGGCGATGGCCGATTGCAGCACCTTCTCCACCGTGGGCGCGATGCGCTTGTTGGTGGTGCGTAAGGTGGTCAGCGCCGCGCCCGCCTGCTTGCCGCGGATCAGGTCCACCACCAGCCGCGCCTTCTGTGGCGAGACTCGGATGTATCGGGCTTCCGCTTTGATCTTGGTCTTGGCTTCCATTGCTTGCCTCTTATGCCGGCTTCGCCGTCTTCTCGGTCGGCGCCGCCGCTGCCTTCACCGAATGCCCCTTGAACACGCGCGTGGGTGAAAACTCGCCCAGCTTGTGGCCCACCATGTTCTCCGTGATGTACACCGGGATGAACTTCTTGCCGTTGTGCACAGCGATCGTGTGCCCCACAAACTCCGGAAGAATCGTCGATCGCCGCGACCAGGTGCGGACCACCTTCTTCTCATTGGCCGCCGTCAGCACGGCCAGCTTGGCTTCCAGGTGCTTGTCGGTAAACGGTCCCTTCTTGACTGAACGCCCCATGTGCGGCTACCTCTTCTTGGTCTTGTGCGTCACGATCCATTTATCGGTCCGCTTGTTGTTGCGGGTCTTGAATCCACGGGTGGGCTGCCCCCACGGCGTCACCGGGTGCCGGCCGCCCGAAGTCTTGCCTTCGCCGCCGCCGTGCGGATGGTCCACCGGGTTCATGGAAACGCCGCGGTTGTGCGGGGTTTTTCCCAGCCATCGTCTCCGTCCCGCCTTCCCCAGCGATATGTTTTCGTGATCCAGGTTGCCCACCTGGCCCACCGTCGCCATGCACTCCAGGGGAACGCGCCGTACTTCACCCGAAGGCAGCTTCAACAGCGCCGCGCCGCCTTCTTTGGAAATCAACTGCGCCTGTGATCCCGCCGAACGCGCCATCTGCGCGCCCTTCCCGGGCCGCAGCTCGATATTGTGCACGATGGTGCCCGCCGGCATGTTCTTCAACGGGAGCGCGTTGCCTACGAGAATATCGGCCTCCGGTCCGGACATCACCTTCTGTCCCACCTTCAGCCCGTCCGGATGCACGATGTACCGCTTCTCGCCGTCCACGTAATTGAGCAACGCGATGCGCGCCGAGCGGTTGGGATCGTATTCCACGGCCGCCACCACCGCGGGAATGCCGATCTTGTCGCGCTTGAAATCGATGACCCTGTACGCCTTCTTGGCGCCACCCCCGATGAACCGCGAGGTAATATGCCCTACGGAATTTCGCCCGCCGGTTCGCTGCTTCGGCTCCACCAGCGACTTCTCCGGACGCTGCTTGGTGATATCCTCCCGCGAGATGACGGTCTGAAACCGCCTCGTCGCCGTCACCGGTCTGTAAGTCTTAATTGGCATGTTGAATAGCTCTCAGCGATCAGCAATCAGCTCTCAGCAGCGATGTAGCTGACCGCTGATTGCTGAATGCTGATAGCTCGTTTTCTATATTTCCGCGAAGTCAGGCACCTTCTCGCCCTTCTTCAATTTCACGTAAGCCTTCTTCCATTCCGGGCGATAGCCCATGAACCGTCCGCGCCGCCGCATCTTCCCTTCGAAACTGGCGGTCCGGACTTCGTCCACCTTCACCTTGAACAGTTTTTCGACCGCCGTCTTCACCTGCGCCTTGTTCGCCTCCAGCGATACTTCAAAGCACAAGGTCCGCTCGGAGTCCTTCTTTTCCACGCCCTTCTCGGTCACCAGCGGGCGGCGAATCACTTCGTAGACTTTCATAACGCGAGCGCCTCCGAGAATTTGCGGGCGGCCGCTTCCGAAATCAACACGCTCTGGTGGCCCAGCAGATGATAGGGATTCACTTCCCTGGAAGCCATCAGCGTGACGCCCTTGATATTGCGCACGCCCAATTCCAGGTTTCGGTTTTCGCCGTTGTCCACCACCAGCACCGTCCGCCCGGTCTCCAGTTTTTTCAAAGCGCCGGCTGCAACCTTGGTCTTCGGCTCGCTGAGCTGGAACGCCTGCACCACCTTCAATTCGCCGTCCCGTACCTTGGCGGACAGCGCCGAACGCAGCGCGCCCAGCAGCATCTTCTTGGGCAGCTTATAGCTGTAGTCCCGCGGAACCGGCCCATGAACCGTCCCGCCGTGCCGCCACAGCGGCGACCGGATGGATCCCATGCGCGCCCGCCCCGTGCCCTTCTGCTTCCACAGCTTCTTGCCGGAGCCGGCCACGTCGCTGCGCTTCTTGGTCTTGTGGGTGCCGGCGTGTAGCCCCGCCTGGTATTGCCGCACGGCTTCGTACAGCAGCGCTTCGTTGATCTCGGCGCCGAACACCTCGTCCGCCAGTTCCACCTGGCCGACCTTCTCGTTATTCAAATCCACTACGTCGAGTGTGGGCATCGCCGTTACCTCTTGGACCTCCGCACCAGCACGTAGCCGCCATTCGGACCCGGAACCGCGCCCTTCACCACCAGCACGTTGTCCTCGGTGTCGACATCGATCACTTCCAGGTTCCGCACCGTCACCCGCCCGTGGCCCATGTGGCCGGCCATCCGCATTCCCGGAAGCACGCGCGACGGAAAGCTGGATGCGCCGATCGAACCCGGCGCTCGGTGGAACATCGAACCGTGCGTGTCCGCGCCGCCCCGGAAATGGTGGCGTTTCACCAGCCCCGCGAATCCGCGCCCCTTGCTGACGCCGATCACGTCCACCTTATCCTTGGGCTTGAACTGATCCACCAGCACCTTGTCGCCGGGCTTGAAGTCGTCGTCCCCCGGCCGCAGCGGGAACTCCCGGATAAACTTCGTGCCCTCGGCGCCCGCCTTCTTTAAATGGCCGGTGGTGGGTTTGTTGATGCGTTGTGGTTTGACGAATTCCACCAGCCCCAACTGCACCGCATCATAGCCGTCGGTAGTCGGCGTTTTGCGCTGCACCACCATGCACGGCCCCGCCTTGAGCAGGGTGACCGGCACGGCCTGTCCATCCGGCCGGAACACCTGCGTCATTCCAATCTTCTTGCCAAGGATTCCTGGACTCATAAAAATAGCTCTCAGCTCTCGGCGTTCAGCTATCAGCACCGCCCTCAGCCGGTTTCGCTGAGAGCTGATTGCTGATAGCTGACCGCTACTTTCCGAACGCCTTAATCTCCACATCCACTCCCGCCGGCAGATCGAGCTTCATCAACGCATCCACCGTCTGCTGGGTCGGTTCCAGGATGTCCAAAAGCCGCTTGTGCGTCCGGATTTCAAACTGCTCGCGCGACTTCTTATCTACGTGCGGCGAGCGCAAAACCGTCGTGATACTCCGCGACGTGGGCAGCGGAATCGGACCGGCCACCGTGGCGCCGGTCCGCTTCGCGGTGTCAACAATCTCCGTCGTCGACTGATCCAACACGCGGTGATCGTACGCCTTCAGACGGATGCGAATTCGTTCTCTCAGGGCCATAGGAAAAGCTCTCAGCCTCTTAGCCTTCAGCTTTCAGCTCTCAACTCAGCTCCAACCAGCTTCGCTGATTGCTGATAGCTGATCGCTGACAGCTCACTTTATAATCTCCGTCACTGTCCCGGAGCCCACCGTGCGGCCGCCTTCGCGGATCGCGAACCGCAGCCCCTTGTCCATGGCGATCGGCGTGATCAGATCCACCGCCAGTTCCACGTTGTCCCCGGGCATCACCATCT
>Ga0335081_10022807_pt1 | contig 10128 bp, 4 predicted proteins | sample Lox_Sample_35_FD_206713 | JGI IMG/M metagenome (GOLD analysis project Ga0335081, IMG submission 206713) | Soil microbial communities from Loxahatchee National Wildlife Refuge, Florida, United States - Lox_Sample_3.5 | ecosystem: Environmental > Terrestrial > Soil > Wetlands | place: USA: Florida... | reverse complement strand
CAGGCCATAGACTTTCGCTTGACCGAGCGCTAGGCTGGAGACGGAGGCGAAGCGTGAGGGGCCGCGTCTGGGGTCCAGTGCTTCGCCGTTCGCTTCTCTCGCCATAGCCAACACAAAGATCAGGCTGGAACGTCTTGTCTGAAGAAGACTTGGCGGCAGGTTGCGGAGAAGATCGCCGATTGCCGCGGCGGCCGGAAGATGGTGAGTGCAATTTTGTACAAGTCGAGTGCGCCGTTCCGTTTAGGAGCAGGTTACAATCAGGGGTGGGCAGGAATTTGTAAGTCCGGCCGGTGAGGGCAGCATCTAACGGTGTAGGCGCGGGAACCGTGTCTGCCCTCGATAGAGGAGTACTCAGTGAATTCGACGGTTAAGACGGTCGTGTTCTGGTTGGTGATCGTGCTGTCGGGCGTCCTGCTGTGGCAGGTCGTCAAGGGCGCGAACTCCGGCCCCAAGGACAAGGATCTTACATTTTCGGAATTTCTCTCCCAGGTCGACCAGGGCAACGTCACCGAGGTGACGATCATTGGCCAGGAGGTCCGCGGCCACTTCAAGAACGACAAGGCCGGCTTCCACACCACCATCATGGCGGGCTATACCGACATGATCAAGGAGCTGCGCGACAAGGGCGTCAACATCACGGTGAAGGACGCGCAGGGCGGCGGCTGGCCGATGTGGCTGCAGACGCTGGCCCCGTTCATCTTGCTGGGCGCGCTGTGGTTCATCATGATCCGCCAGATGCAGACCGGCGGCAACAAGGCACTGTCGTTCGGCAAGAGCCGCGCCCGCCTGCTCTCGATGCAGCAGAAGAAGGTGACCTTCAAAGACGTCGCCGGCGTGGATGAGGCCAAGGAAGAGCTCAAGGAGATTATCGAGTTCCTGCGCGAGGCCCAGAAGTTCCAGAAGCTGGGCGGACGCATTCCCAAGGGCGTGCTGCTGGTCGGGCCTCCGGGCACCGGCAAGACCCTGCTGGCGCGGGCTGTCGCCGGCGAGGCGAACGTTCCTTTCTTCAGCATCTCGGGTTCGGACTTTGTGGAGATGTTCGTCGGCGTGGGCGCGAGCCGCGTTCGCGACCTCTTCGAGCAGGGCAAGAAGAATGCGCCGTGCATCATCTTCATCGACGAAATTGACGCGGTCGGCCGTCATCGCGGCGCCGGTCTGGGCGGCGGACACGACGAGCGTGAGCAGACTCTGAACCAGTTGCTGGTCGAGATGGACGGCTTCGAGTCGAACGAGGGCGTCATCCTGATTGCCGCGACCAACCGTCCCGATGTGCTCGATCCGGCGCTCCTGCGGCCGGGCCGCTTCGATCGCCGCGTGGTGGTCTCGCGTCCCGATGTGCGCGGCCGCGAAGAGATCCTGCGCGTCCACACGCGCAAGATTCCCATCAGCGACGATGTCGATCTTGGCGTGCTGGCGCGCGGAACGCCGGGCTTCTCCGGCGCCGACCTGGCCAATATGGTGAATGAGGCCGCGCTGAATGCCGCACGTCAGAACCGCAAGACGGTTTTGATGTGGGACTTCGAGCAGGCCAAGGACAAGGTGCTGATGGGCGCCGAGCGCAAGTCAATGCTGCTCTCGGACGAAGAGAAGAAGGTGACCGCATATCACGAGGCCGGCCACGCGCTGGTGGCGGCGATGCGCGAGCACTCCGATCCTCTGCACAAGGTGACGATCATCCCGCGCGGCATGGCGCTGGGCGTCACCATGCAATTGCCCATCGACGACAAACACACTTACACGCGCGATTACCTCGAGACGCGGCTGGCCATCATGATGGGCGGACGCGTGGCCGAGGAGCTGTTCCTGAACACCATGACCACGGGCGCGGGCAACGACATTGAGCAGGCCTCCGACCTGGCGCGCAAGATGGTCTGCGAGTTCGGCATGTCGTCGCTGGGACCGATCACCTTCGGCAAGAAGGAAGAGCAAATCTTCCTGGGCCGCGAGATCAGCCAGCACCGCGATTTCAGCGAAGAGACCGCGATGAAGATCGACGGCGAGGTTCGTCGCTTCGTCGACGATGGCTATAACTCGGCGCGGCACATCCTGGAGAGCAATCGGCCGGTGCTGGAAAAGATTGCCATGGCGCTGCTGGAGCGCGAGGTAATCGATGCCAACGACATTCAGCTGCTCATCGAAGGCAAGGAGCTGCCGGCGCGGGTGAATCCCAATGCTCCTCCGCCAGCGAAGGAAGATGTGCAGCAGGTGTTGAAGCCGGCGCCGGGCCAGACGAATGTGGCTCCGGGCGAGCGACCAGCACAGGCGTAAGAGCAGCAGTTGGCATTTGGCAGTTGGCAGAAGCGAACGGGCGGCCCATGTGGCCGCCTAAAATTTTGCTGCGTGAGTCGAGCCGCGGGTCGCCGGCTAAAGCTGGCTCCAAACCTCAATAATGGCTGCGTTCCCACTGCTGAATGCTGTCTTACTGCGCATGGTCCCGGCGATCGATACGCCATCTGCCGCCCATGCGCTTGAAGTGGAAGACGATGCTGTTGTGCACGTCGGGAATGGGCGAGCCGCCTTTGTAGGAGATGGTCTCGCTGCAGGTCCAGGTTGCGGTGTCGCCGCTGATGACCGGCGATCCGGGACAATCATCGTTTAGCCGCACCGAGGTCAGTCCCAGAAAGATCGTCTTCAGCGCGTCGGATTGGGTTTGCGTCAGAGTTGGCCACTGTCGCCGCAAGGCAGCGACGTCCATGGAATCGTACGCCCCTTTGAACAGCGCCAGCGTTTCGTTGATCGCCTGCAAGTCGGCCTGATCCGCTTCCACTGTGATCGAGGTCTTAGCGGTGGTGCTTCCGTTCTTGCCGTTGGCGATCAGCATGTAGGTTGTCGACTTGGCGGGAGTGACGTCGCGCGTTCCGGACACCGAAACCGCGCCAATGCCCTGATCGATGTGGACCTCGGTGGCGTTCTGCGTGGTCCATGCGAGCTTCGCCGTCTGTCCCGGCGTGATCTTCGACTGGCTCGCGGTGAAGCTGCTGACCACTGGCGCTGAGGCCTTCATCGCGGCGACCATGTAGGTCTTGCCGCCCGGCTTGACGTTGACCGGCCCAGAATACGGTTCGTAGCCGCTCAGGCTTACCTGCACGACATGCTCACCCGGATCGAGCTTCGCCGGGAAGCTGCCGTTCTTCGCCACCACACCGGCGACGTTGCCGTCGATGCGCACTTCGGCGCCGGGCTCGCCCTTCACGATAAGGTACGAACCCGCAGGCCCAGACCCCGCCTCGTTCGAGGCTTCCAGCTTGAAGGCGAGCTGATTCTGCTGCTTGGCGTGGATCTCAACCGCCTGCTCGGGAGAATCCTTGTAGCCGGCTTTCTTGATCTGCACCTGATGCGAGCCTGCGTTCAGCTCGATGCTCGTGGTCTTGTCGGAAGTGGTGAAGCCTTTGAGCTGGCCATCGACCAGAATGTCCGCGCCGGCAACATTACTCTGCACAATCAGATCACCGGCCGGCACAACCGGCGGTGGAAGCGGCGGCGACGCGGCGACGGGCTTCATCTCCGCGATGAGGTTCTCCGACTCGCCTTGGTCGATTACGACGTTGGTCGAATAGGGCTCGTAGCCCGGCAAGTTGAGCTGCACTGCGTGTTGTCCCGGCGGCACCTCGATATGCAACGTCCCATCCTGTCCCACAACACCTGACGGCTTCTGATCGATCAGGAGCTGCGCACCGGGACGGCCTTGAATGTGCAGGTGCGCGACCGGCAAGGGACGATTGGCGATGCGCCACCAAGTCGCCAGCGCCGCGAGGGCGACAATGGCCAGCAAAACTCCGGCCAGAATCAGCGGCATGCGATCGTTCTTCGGCTTCGGCGCTTCCGGCAAAGCTAGGGACGGCTGACTGGCCACTGGCGCAGACGCCGAAGAGGCAGATGCGGAGGGAGCGGATGCCGCCTGGGCGAGCGGATGCGTCGTCACCGTGGCCGAAGGCGACGACTGCGAGTCTCGCCGAATGCGTTGCAAATCGATCCGCAGATCGGTCGCGCTCTGGTAGCGCAGCGTGCGGTCCTTCTCCAGCGCCTTGCTGATGATCGCCTGCAGCTCCGGCGGCATGCCGGGATTGAGCGCGAGCACCGGCGCCGGCGCTTTGTGCAAGATCGCGTCGATGGTACCGGCCGAGGTGTTGCCCACGAACGGCTGATGGCCGGTCGCCATCTGGTAGAGCACGGCACCGAAGGAGAACAGGTCGGTGCGTCCGTCCAGCGGCTCGCCCAGCGCCTGCTCCGGCGACATGTAGGCCACGGTGCCAATCGCCGAGCCGGGCATGGTCAGATCTTCACGCGCTACCATCTCCGCTGCCATCGTAGTGCCGACGGCGGTCTCCATTGCGCCGCGCTGCGTCGCGCTCAGCTTGGCCAGTCCGAAGTCGAGCAGCTTCACGTAGCCGTGCATTGTGACGAAGATGTTGGCCGGTTTGATATCGCGGTGGACGATGCCTTCGGCATGCGCCGCCTCTAGCCCGGCAACCGCCTGGCAGGCGTAGTCCAGCAGGCGATCCAGCGGCATCATCTCGCGGGCGATGCAGTCTTTCAGGGTCATGCCCTTGAGCAGTTCCATCGCCATGAAGCGCTGGCCGTCGCACTCGTCGATGTCGTAGATGGTGCAGATGTTGGGATGGTTCAGCGCGGAGATGGACCGCGCTTCACGTTCAAAACGGTGCAGAGCGACGGGATCGCGCGAATACTCATTGGCAAGGAACTTGAGCGCGACCTTGCGGCCCAGCTTCAGGTCCTCGGCGGCATACACTATCCCCATTCCACCGGCGCCCAGCTTTTCCAGCAGGCGGTAGTGCGAGATAGTCTCACCGATCATGCGTTCGCCCCGTGCGCGAATGTTAGCCGCGCTTCCAGTGGTGGTCAATAGTGGTGGTTCGCCGCCCACGAATTGCCGGCGGAACAGGTCAGAATCGATTCGCTGGCTCTAAGCGGGAAGCCGCGATTCTACAGTGCTTTCACCTTAGCGCCATCACGAAAATGCTATTTACAGGACGATGGGGCGGGTTCACAATTGGCCGATATTATGGCGTTTAACCATCGCTGGAGTAGCGCGTAAGCCTCTGACTCCTGGTGTTCGACGCCCGCTTGCCTATTACTTGCCGATAATTTTGGGATTCGTGACAGCTTTCGCTGGGCTTTTGCGCAATGCACGGTGAGAGCTGTTATTCGCGATAGTTTGTTCCTTCGTGTACGGAAGGGGCCGACCAGTGGCTCCGCCGCGGTTTGCGAAGGGATATCCAAAACCGGCAACCGATTTTTCGGGGGACTGCCAGGCGAGAATTCGCTTGCTTCCCTTTGGTGAATAAGGGCACAATTCACAACCGCTACGGGCCTGGGACCAACTCGCAGACTGTATGCAAGCTGCACCTGCCGGAAGCGGACAGCCTTACCGCCATGTTTCAAACCACTCCATCTTGGCGCGTGCGCAACCTTCCCAAACCATCCTTCAATAGAGGAAAAAGGCCATGATGTCTTCGCCAAAGATCGTCACTGCAATCCTCGCGGCGTCGGTTTTCTTTACCTGTCTAGGCGCCAGCGCGGACGACTCGCCAGCCAGCATCCAGCAGAAGCTGACCGCGCAGTACGCGCTGACCAAACCTACTGCGGACAAAACCGACATTGTGACGGCAGGCGCCGTCCTCGTCCTGGAGAAAGACAACCTGCTGATGTTCACCGTCACCACCACCATTCCGCCGGTTAACACCTACAAGAACGGCAAGATTTCTCACGGTGTCTTCGATGCCGCGAAGAAGTGCAAGTTCTGCGCTTATGTGCCGGGAGTGTCGACGGTGGCTGCGCAGGTGCCGAATGTTGACCAGCGCACCTTTGTAACCGGCGAGAAGTTCTGGGTCACGGGAATCGAAACCCATGACGATGGCATTGTCTTCGATCTGCTCAGCGATCCGTACTCCGACGTTCGCTACTACTCCCAGCTGAAGTTTCCCTTCCCGAAGAGCGGCCTGTCGGCAGATGCCTTCCTGAACACCGTTGCCGAGGTTATCAAGGTTCAGCCGGACGATTCCGGGGACAAGGATGCGAAGGGAGGAGGGTCGTCAGCTCCTGCAGGTGGCCAGCAACAGCAGCAAACTACGCCGGGTGGTGGTCAGCAGGAGAGCCAGGCCGTGACCGCGCCGATCGCGCCTCCGCCTCCGCCGCCGGATGCGGCGCCCGTTGCGCCCAAGACGATTGAAAAAGGCCAGACCAGAGATGTTGTGGTGGCCATCCTAGGCCAGCCCACCAAGGTTATCAAGCTGGGCACCAAGGAAATCGATGTTTATCCCGACATGAAAGTCACCTTCGTTAACAACAAGGTCTCGGATGTTCAGTAGACCTGTGCGCCAGTCACTTTGGCCAGGGCAGTAAGAAGAGGAGAGTGCTTTGTACAACTCATCGGTTCACCCAGGTAGGTTTCTCCGGTATTCCGTGGTCATTTTCGCGGTACTCATCTATGGCAGCTTTGTAATGGCCGGCGACAAGAAGAGCGGCGGTGGATCGGCGCCGGCGGCGCATTCGGCTCCGGCCAGTCATTCGTCGGCGCCCTCCGGCGGCGGGGCGCACCCCTCGAGCGCGGGCGGCGCATCGCATGGCCCGACGACCGGCGGCGCTTCCCATGGCCCGACCACCGGCGGCGCATCCGCCAGCCACGGTCCCACGACTAGCAGTCCGCACGGCAGCGGCGTGACCACCAGCAGCCCGCACGGCGCCACCACGGCTGGCGGCTCGCACGGCGCCACCACGGCTGGCGGCTCGCACGGCGCCACTACAGCTGGCGGCTCGCATGGAACGACGACGGCTGGTGGCACGCACGGTGCGATGGGCACAACCGGCGCGTCTCATGGTCCCGGCGGAGCGAGTACGGCCCATACGACCGGCGGCATGCATGCGGGAGCGCCTGCTCCCAAGGGCAGCAACGTGCGCACCGCGTCCAATGGCAGCTCCGTCCGCACCCGCGCCAATGGACAGCGTAGCGATGTCCACAATGCCCAGCGCAACATGGATATCCATCATGGCCTGAATGGCGGCCGCACGGTATCGCAAACCCGAGCCGACGGTTCGCGCGTGGTCGCCGGGCGCGGCGGCCGAGGTTATGTCGAGCGCGGCTATGGCTATCACGGACATGACTTCGCGCGTCGTAGCTATTACTACAACGGACACTATTACAACGCTTACTATCGCGGCTACTACTACGGCGGCTATCCCGTGAACGTCTATGCCCCGGCGTACTACTGGGGTCCGGCGTATTACGGCTGGGCGTATAATCCGTGGCCCGCGCCCATCGTCTACGGGGGCTGGGGCTGGGCCGGCAATCCCTGGTACGGATACTACGGCGGATGGTGGAACCCGTATCCGGTCTACGCTGGCGCTTCCTTCTGGCTGACCGACTACCTGATCTCGCAGTCGTTGCAGTCGGCGTATCAGGATCAGGCTGACGCCGCGGCGGCAGCGGCCGCCAACACCGCAGCGATGCAGCAGGCGGCGATGACTGCCGACACGAAGGCGCTGGTCGCCGAAGAAGTGAAGCGGCAGATCGCGCTGGAGAACTCCGAGGCGCAACAGGTGGCGGCCAAGCAGGACGTCGATCCCGGCTCCAGCGGCATAGGCCGCATGCTGAGCGACAACCAGACACACGTCTTCATCGCCGGCAGCAGTCTGGATGTCACCGATACTTCTGGTGCGGAGTGCGCTATCAGCCAGGGTGATGTGCTGGAAGTGACCTCAGCGCCGGCCTCGGGCGCAAGCGCTGCCACCGCAACCGTGCTGTGTAGCAAGGGCGGGAAGGAATGTCCCAAGGCCGCTCAAGTACAGCTAGCCTTCGCCGACCTGCAGGACATGCAGAACCACATGCGCCAGACCATCGATCAGGGCATGGGCGATCTGCAATCCAAGCAGGGACAGGGTGGGCTGCCTACTGTGCCGCCATCCGCCAAGGCGGCGGCCACGCAGGCCGACTATGTCGCCGCCGCTCCTCCGCCGGAGCAGAATGTTGCCGACGCCGTCAAGCAGACCTCAGCCCAGGCTGATCAGGCGGAGACCGAAGTGGCTCAGGCCGTAGCTCCGGGCGCGCCCGGCACAGCCGGAGGCAATGGCAATCCTGCGGCTCCGGCCGCAGCGCCGGTAACCGTCTCGCAGGGACAGACGGTCGATCAGGTGACCGCGGCCCTGGGCCAGCCCAAGAGCGTGGTCAATCTGGGGACGAAGAAGATCTACGTCTACCAGGACATGAAGGTCACGTTCAAGGACGGCAAAGTCAGCGACGTACAGTAACTCGTCGCAGAGCGCGGGCGGAGTGGGAGCTCCGCTCGCATACCGTTCGCTCCTCGCTTTTCGCTCCTCGCCAAGAAACCACAGCTTTAACTGCTGTCGGTTGCACCATCGTTCTACTTCGAAAAAATGCAGCGCACGGCGAGCTACTAATTCGGGAATTCACGGCCTCTGCCCGGGATATTCCTGCGAACTTCGTCGCAGGGCGTCATATGCTGCAGGTGAGCGCCCGGGCTTCTCATACACAGAAGCAAGAAAGTCCCTATAGCAGGACTAACCCGGAGGCTATTTGAATCGTTGGCGTCGGCCTCTTTGTCCCCGGCTCCTTGCGACGCCATAAGCGAACGTTCCCTTCCTTCTTTGCCGAGCCGAGGCATGGCTCCCATAACATCACGCGTTGGCCCAAGGCTGCTGCCGCTTCCGTTAAGCAGCCGACGCCCGTGCCGATGCGACCGACGACTCTAACGGTTCCGCAAGCTTCGCTCTGGCCGCTTGCTTTACTTTATCGGCCGGTTTCAGCAGCGGCTGGGTGAACGGGTCGAACTCGGTCGTGAACGATGACGACCGCCAATCGAGGCCGTTCCTCGACCTCAGATCGGAGAAGCTATCATGTCAAGGATTAATATCTTCGTTTCGCGCGACTGGGCTTCCGCCGGATTGGGAACCCTGACCCGCGCCGTTCCTCTCGTGCTTGTGCTGGCTGTGCTCATAATGGCGGGACCGATGAGTCAAGCCCAAGACTTCACCGTCATTCACAATTTCAGCGGGCCGGATGGGGCGTATCCATGGTCCACCCCAACGATGGACGGGCACGGCAACCTGTATGGGACAACCAACGGTGGCGGAGCGGCAGGACTCGGCATGGTCTACCAGTTGGCCCATGTCAATAGATCCTGGGTCATGCATCCGCTCTATAGCTTCACGGGTGGCAGTGACGGCTACGACATCTTCGACGGAGTGACCATCGGCCCCGACGGTACGCTCTTCGGCGTGGCCCGGGGTGGTGGTGATGCAGGAGGGTGGGGCACCCTGTACAACCTAAAGCCTCCAGCACACGCGTGTGCGGCTGCACCTTGCCCATGGACTGAGACAACTCTCCACGCCTTTGCCGGCGGCGACAACGATGGTGGTTTTCCATCGGGCATCGTTTTCGACTCCCAAGGCAACCTGTACGGTAATACTGAAGTTGGCGGGTTATACGGCCAAGGTACGGTCTACGAGGCGACGCGGTCGGGAGGGACCTGGAATTTCAGCGTGATCTATGACTTTGGAGCCTCCGCCGCCGATGGCGGAACGCCTGGAGCTGGCCCGGTACTGGACAGCGCCGGTAACCTTTACGGCACCACGCTTCTGGGTGGCGCTTACGGCTACGGCACGGTATTCGAGTTGTCACCGTCGAAGGGAGGCTGGATCGAGACCATTCTTCACTCTTTTACAGGAAGTGACGGTGATTATCCGGGTCCGCTGGGACTCGTCTTCGACCGGGCGGGTACCCTCTATGGAGCAACCGTCGGAGAGTATCGGAGACTCCCGGGGACAATATTCGAGCTCTCACCGAAAGACGGCGGCTGGACTTTCACGACTATCTACACCTTTCCGATATCTGGAGCTGGATCGTTAGCCACTGATGCCACCGGCAACTTGTATGGCGCAAACCCGGATGGCGGCAACGGCTGGGGCAACGTTTTCGAGTTCTCCCAAGGCGAGTACACCGACCTCTACGACTTTACCCCTTACGGTTATGACGGTAGCGTATCGGTCGGCGGTGTGGTTGTCACCGGCCCGGGTGGATACCTTTACGGGACGACATTATCCGGCGGAGCATACTACGACGGCGTGATTTACCAGATCAACCTTGGCGCCCAC
>Ga0335081_10022804_pt1 | contig 10130 bp, 6 predicted proteins | sample Lox_Sample_35_FD_206713 | JGI IMG/M metagenome (GOLD analysis project Ga0335081, IMG submission 206713) | Soil microbial communities from Loxahatchee National Wildlife Refuge, Florida, United States - Lox_Sample_3.5 | ecosystem: Environmental > Terrestrial > Soil > Wetlands | place: USA: Florida... | reverse complement strand
TGATGGTGCCGGTATTGTCGACGCGTGAGTCGCCAAACGTGCTGGTGCCGAGCGTGTTCCAGATGCCGGCATTGGTAAAACTGTTGGTCCCGGTGCCGTTCATGGCGACGGTGCCGGTCACCACACCGCCAGCATTGTTGTTCAAAGTGGCGGCACCGGCGCCCGACGTGGTTACCGCCAAATCGCCGGGCTCACCCGACAGGTTCTGAATCGTCCCGGAATTGTTGATCGCGATGCTGCCGGCGGCCGATGTCGCACCGACGCCGCTGCCTCCACCCTGAACGACGCCGGCAAGCACGTCGATCGTGGTGGTTCCGTTCTTCGCCACGGCGCTAGTCAGAATGCCGCTGCCGCTGCCGCCCGTCACATTCGCCGAGGTGACAACCGAGATGTTGCCGGCTTCCGCGCTAAACGCCTCGATGCCGTTCTGCGCCAGCGGCCCCGTTACCGCGACCGGCGCAGTAGATGTGACCGAAACGTTGCCGTTGCCGTAATTGAACGCGAAAATGCCGTCGCCGGCGGCGTTTATGGTGCCGTTGTTGACGACGCTGACGCTGCCGTTCACCTTCGGATTCGGCGTCAGCGTCACGCATCCGCCAACGCCGCATACCGAACTTGAGTTCTCCGGCGTCGTGCTAAAGCTTGGCCCACCGTCATACCCCGCGAGGATGCCCTCGGGGATAAGGGTGGGGGCCGGACCGCCCTCCCCCACCTGCTGTGAGCCGACGGAATTAAGGCCAGAACCCGATGTGATCGCCGCGTTGTTGACCACGGTGATCGTGCTGCCGGCACTGGTTGGGATGGTAAAGGCCGAATTATATGCCATGATACTGGTGCCGCTCGAAGTGAACGTGCTGCCAGCGCCGGTCGAAATATTCATGCTACCGGTGCTGTGAGCGCCAGTCGCAGCGGCGAGGATGTCGTAAAGATTGGCGTTGTAAACCGTTGCTCCGGCGCCGGTCGCCACAGTGATGTTGCCGGTACCGACAGTCACGGCATGGAAGTTCACTACATGAGCGCTTGTCTGCGGCAAATCGTCAATCACATTGCCCGAGCGGTCGATAACAATATTGCCGGCACTGCTAGAATTCAAAATTTCGGCGCGGATCACCGAACACCCTGAGGCGGCAGCATCTGGAACCGGGGCGCAGGAAGTCATCCCATCGCCGACCACCGTGTCGCCCGTACCCGTAATCAGAATGCTGCCGGTGCCCGTCGCGCTTTCACTTGCATAGATGGCGCGGCCAAATTGCGCATAAACCGTTCCCGAGCCGCCGATAACAATGTTGCCCGAACCGTTTGAAACAGCCTGAATGCCGTCCCCTCCCGGGAAATTGCTTGGTGGAATGCCGACCGCGCTGACATTGCCATTCGCCATTACCGAGATGTTGCCGTTGGTGGTTGTCAGCTCGATGGCTGGGTTAATGTAGCTGGTGACGCCGCCGCTTCCGACGTTGACGCTCAGCGGGCCATTGACGGTGCTTGCCTGGATGCCTGGTCCGTTCGTACCGTTCACCAGGCCCGAACCGGTATTGATCGTTATCGCGCCGTTGCCGGTGGTGCTCGCATTTATACCGGTAGCGCCGCTGATCGTGCCCGTGCCGGTGGTAATGGACACATTACCAAAGACATTATTTATATTGAGGGCGGCTCCTTGGCTGTTTTGGTTAATTATACTGCCGTCGCCCGAGTAGGTGATTACCTTGCCATTGCCGTCGAGTTGCAGCGCATCGATCGGCTGATCGATCGTGATCTGCCCTTCATTATTCATGGTGATTGGCTGGGCGGACGAGCTCTTTTCGCTGAGTCTGAGGCCGAACCCACCTACTGTTACACCGGGTTGAATGCTGGCGTTGATGGCGGATCCGTTATTAAAGGTTTGCTGGTGATCTGACGATACCGGGTTGGCGCCATCGACATTTTGGGTGTTCGTTGTGGTGGTGTTGGCGTTGCAATTTACGGTTCCGGTGGTCGTGACCAGGCATTGGGCAATTGCATGCCGCGGAACCGCCACGAGCATTGTAATGGTCATGACGAAGAGCGTGACAAATAACGATTTGGATGTTCGCCGGATTCCTGCCCGGAATGTCCTCAGCAGCCGATCGGTCCCGGCCGCGGCTATCGTCGGAATCCGGCCCCGATCGTCCCGCCGCTTGACCTGATCGAGCATCGTCTTCCCCCACCAGCCCCAAGCTTAGCAAAAAAAAAATGCCAGTGACAAATCGCTGGGCGCGAGCCCGGTCCGCGACCTCTGGCAGCGAAAGTCAGCGCGCAGAAGCCCGCTCCGCGTTCGCCGGACCGCGAAGCGCGGGAATCCAGCTCGCTCGATGATGACACAATTAATTCCGTGCGCCTCGAGCCGCCATCGCACTGACTGGCCCACCGTCGAAAATCGCTACGGCATCTTCATGCCGTTCAGTCGTTTCATGCCAAACGGGATTTATTCAGCGATGAGATCGCCCGCAACGTCAATGCCCGCGCGGGGATCGCCCTGCTCCCAAAGACTGGCGCGCTCCGGATGAAACCGCGACCCGGCTGGTACTGATGTCTCATTGCCGGACCGGTAATTGCGCACGCGACTGAGTGTCTGCCGCATTTGCGTCAGCGCCGCGCTGGGCTGGCGTTCCCAGAGGCGTCCTGCAAAAATATCCGTCATCTCGTCGAGGCGGTTCGAGACCATGCCCGCGAACGAGAATGGACGTTCCCAGAAAAAGTCGATCGTGTCTTCGACAACGTCGATACCTCGTTCGACGCTCAAGGCGTGCGCGGCGAACGGATTGTCGTCGTCACGGTTATCACCGGCCAGATAGCCCGCGACCGTCGCAGCGACCGCCTTGGCTTCGCACAGCGAAATGCAGACGCCGAACGAAAAGATCGGATCGATGAAGCGATGGGAGTCGCCGACGCAGATGAAGCCTTTGCCAGAAAAACTGCGTATCTGGTAGGAGTAGTTTGGGATCGAGCGCACGCCTTCGACCAGCCTCACCTCCGGAATGAGACGCGCCAGCTGGGGGTTTAGCTCGCGCAGTTCGCGCACCAGATAGTCGGGCTTGCTCTCCTTCTTTTCCTTGAAATAGGCGGCCGGCGCCACCACGCCGACGCTGACAACGTCCTTCGACAGCGGGATGAACCAGGCCCAATGGTATTTGGTCTTGAAGAATACGACGATGTCGTCGTCGTCGCGGATGGTATTCTCCACCTGCGAGAACACCGCCATCTGCCTATCGTAGTTGCCGTTGAATTTCGGTCCGGCGATGCCCGCATTGGCGAGGAACGTGGATTGTCCGGAGCAATCGAGGACAATCTCCGATTCGATATCGAACACTTTGCCGCCAGCGTCCTTGATCGACAGACCGCGGACCGCGCCGTCGTCGGCGACGAGCGGCCCGATCGCCTCGCCGCGGATGAAGTTTGCGCCGCGCGAGATCGCGGTTTCGAGCATCAACTTGTCGAAATCGGCTCTGACGACCTGCCAGGTCGTCCCTGGATTGATTTTCCAATCCTTGTCTCGCCAGGCCACGGGAACGCGCCACTTATAATCGCTGCTGGCGCCGTACATGTAGGCGCCGCGCTTGACCAGGAATTTCCGCTTGTTCATCTCGTCTTCAAGACCGAGATCGCGAATATGGACCCCGCACTCGCCGGTAAGAGATTCGCCGATGTGATAACGCGGGAACGGCATCCGCTCGACGATGGTCGACTCGATTCCCTGCCTCTTGAGAAACATGGCGCTGGCACAACCCGCCGGACCGCCGCCGACGATCACAACAGGGGTTTTCATCGAGTGGTCTCCTGTATCATCGTGCCGCCTTGCACCCCGGCAAGGCGGCAATTTTGAGGCCGGCGGTCGGCGCATATCCTACAGAATGCGCGGCGAGGCTGTCATGACAGCCGTCACCGTTCAAGCCTTTTATCCGTGTTCCCCGGCCGCCGGCCGAATAGGCCAAGCGCAATGAGGGGCGCCCACGGCAGCTCAATTTGGTGCCCCAATGCGAATAGATGATGGCGACCGGAAGGTGGTCGGCGTCACCAAAAGCGAGGAGTAGGACAACAGCTCGTTAGAATCGGTGACGCTGCAATCCTAGGCGCGAAGATCGGTGGGCAGCCGCAGCAGCCGCTCTCCCAGATTGTGCCTCGCCGCCCCGAGAGCAAAATCAGGTGGGCACTTCAGCGGCCGCGCCGGGTCAGAGGATGGTGCGGAGATATGAATCGATCTGCGCGTCCCATTGGCCCGGATAGCCGAGCGAGACTTCGTGAAAGGCAACGCCGTCCTTCTCGAATTCGCGGCGAACGTGCAAGTGTCCGTATACGACCGCGACGGCGCGGAAGCGATGGTACCAGCCAGCCGTCAATTGCGTGCCGCACCAAGGCGTAAAGCGCGGTATGCGCGGCAGGACGGCGTGCTCCCGCTCCAGCGGATAGTGGTTCACCAATACCGTCGCATAATCGTCCGGCAGCGCGGAAAGCCGTTGCTCGGTTCGGGCAACGCGCGCCGCGCACCAGGCACGGCGGTCCGCATGCGGCGCCGGGTAGAGCAACGCTTCGTCCGCGCAGACGACATCTTCCGCCGCGGCCCATTCAACAACCGCAGCGTCGCTTACGTCATCCGGCCGGAATGAATAGTCGTAAAGCAGAAACATCGGCGCAATAGCGATCGGCCGATCCGCCGCCGGCCATATTGGATACGGATCTTCCGGTGTGACCACACCCCAAGAGCGCGCCAACGCCACCATCGCGTCATAGCGCGCTTCGCCCCGGGCGCTGTCGGCCTCTCCTGGGGCGTCACTTGTCGTCCACAGCTCGTGATTTCCGGGTACCCAAATCAGTTTTGCAAAACGCTCTGAGAGAAGTCGAAAAGCGGCCGCGACTTGCTCTTCGGTATCGCCGACATCCCCGGCCAGAATGAGCCAGTCGTCAGGACGGTTCAGCAGCGAACGCAGCGCCGCGCGGTTGCGCCGGTGGCTCAAATGCAGATCGCCGATGGCCAGCAGATTCATGCGTCGACCATCTTCTTTAATGGCTGGGCATTTTCCGATGACAGCAGGGAATTCTGCGGAGAATTGGCGAAAGCAATGCCGGTTTCAGAGTGCTGGATCGTTGCAGGTTGTTCAAGCGGAACCCTTCCGGCAAACACCTCGTGCGGCATATTCTCGGTGAGTTTCTCCTCAAAGACAATTCGCGATGCGGCTCGGCTATTCGCAACGAGGATTTGCCGTTCTGAGATCGACAGACCTACGTCAAGGCCAACAAGCCGGCAAAGCTTACGTTTAAGCAAGATATCTGACTAACGATAACGCCCGCGATCCCGATTTTCGCATGGAACCGAAGGCAACCCGCCAATTTGCCACCCGATGGCAAAATATCATCACCGGCCCCGCGGACCCCCTCCGCGCGGTGGTCCACCGCCACCCGGCCCCATTCCGCCCCCGGGAGTGTTTTGAAATGCCCGTCTCGGCCCCGAGGGGCCGGCAAAAGGCGAACGTCGCGTGCCAATCCTGTTCCAGATGCTGCTATCGATCTTCCATTCGCCACCCTGCTTCTGCCAGATGAAAATATATTTGCTGGCGATTTCACCGAATGGCGCGTTCCCGGCCCCGAACTCGTCAACGTCCTGCTGCGGAGGCTTGACCCGCATGGCAACGGTTCCGACAACGCGCATTACGTTTTCGCTGAGCTGCTTGACAACGATGGAGCGGAAATTAAAGCCCTGAATATTGTCGTTTTGCTGCCAGAACGATTGAATGCCGCCTTTTCCGGTCACGATGTTGGAAACCGGCGGACAGATCACCGCATCGTCGGCATACATGTTGCCTAAGGCGGCAAAATCGCGTGCCTCGAACGCTTCAGCGAACTTGGCGGTAAGAGACTTGATCGTCTCTATTTCTTCCCCACTCACCCTTATCACTCCCGATAATCTGGTAATGAGCTAGCGCGAAGCGGCGCGGTCTCATTGTGCGCACGGTAATATACCGTCTCATTGTGCACGGTAATATGCAGAGTACAACCAAATTGTTGCGATGTCTCCCGAGGCGCGCGCTTGCGACAATCGTCCCCTATAGTTATTTGACGTACTGCTTCGCCTCGAGACGCGGGCATTTGGCGCATTACAAAATATTTAATGGCGAGTGTGCTCCCTAAACTTTAAAGCATACTCCTTGTTTATAAGACGTGGCCGTTTTCCGGGGAAAAGTGCGATGGTAGCTGGACCACTGGTATCGAATACGATAGGCGCCATCGCGCTTGTGGGTTCGTTGTGCCTGGCGACCGCGGCGAGTTCCTTTCCTGCGTGGCAAGACTTTGAGCCGGGAAGCATACAAGTCGCCGGTCAGCAGCGGACATACCTCGTCAGTCGGACAAAAGCTTCCGGCCCGCTTCCTACTATTGTGCTGTTGCATGGCCTGGGCGGCAGCGCCGAGAAATTAAGCCAGTCCGGCGCTGGACTTGCCGCTTTGGGTGCGCGCGATGGGTTTGTAACCGTCTTGCCGAACGCTCTGGGGGTGTGGAACGCGTTCCCGCAGGGCACTCACTATCCGACTCGTGGCTATGGCAGCTACGTTCGCAGCGGCGAGGATGTGGCGTTTCTCAAGCAGTTGGTGGCTGATCTGGTGGCGCGCAGGATCGCGGATCCGAGTCGTGTCTATCTGGCAGGCATCTCTTTTGGCGGACACATGACGCTGTGGATGGCGTGTGTTGCGCCTCAACAATTTGCGGCCCTTGGTGTCGTTATATCATCCATGCCGGAGCCCGATGCCCCCGATTGTCATCCGTCAAAGCCGCTGCCATTGGTGATGATCAATGGAACCGACGACCCTGTCGTGCCGTTTGCTGGTGGCATGACTTCCGGTGGTTTCAGGGTCTGGAGCCGTGATCATACGCTTACGTTCTTCCGCAAAATCAATGGTTGCGACGGTGCCGCCCAGCACTCGGTCATACCGGAGTCGGACTGGAACGAGCGCCTTACCGTGGATCGCTGGACGAACTGCTCCGGCGCTCCCGTCACGGCTTACAGCGCCATTGGCGGCGTCCATGAGGTTCCGGGCGGCCTTAGGGCGATGGCGGATGGTTTCAGCTCGGCGCAAGCACTTTGGGATTTTTTCCGCGATAAAAAGGCAAATATCGACTAACTTCATGCATTAAGAGCGACCGCAGAGCTATCTCTGCGCCTTAACTCTTAAGACGCCAAAATCGGGTGCATCATGCGGGTGCAGGCGAGCGTTCGCCGAACATCGGTTCAGCTGACGGATGAGATTTTCGATTTCGAGGAATCCTCCCGACCGCGCAAAGGCTTTATCATCGCATCGTTGCAGCGGTCCGGCAGCCAATTCTTATTCGGTGAACTTTGGAAAACCGGCCTTCTCGGTGCACCGCTTGGATATTTTGATCCCGACAACATGCGGCAGATGACGAATCGCCTCCGGGCAAGTACCGCGCGCGATTATGTTACCAAACTGCTTGCATGCCGTACCTCGCCCAACGGCGTCTTCGGCATGAAGGTCCAGTTCCCGCATTTTAAGGCGTTCCTGCGCGATTGCCCGGACTTACTCGACGCGTTGAAACCAGTGACGTTTTTCTATCTGACGCGCGGCGACAAAGTCGCGCAAGCAGTATCACTGGCGAAGGCCTATCAGACCAACGCGTGGTCTTCCAGGATGAAGGTCAACCAGTCGGCGGCGCAGTACAACCGCGATCTGATCGAAACATGCCTCAAAGAGATCGCCCGGGACGAGCACGACTGGGAGCAGTGGTTCGCCAGCAACGATATTACCCCCCATCGGGTCCACTACGAGGATTTGATCGACGATCCGGAGGCGACGGCGCGATCCTTTATCGAATTGCTCGAGGTGCAGAACGATACGCCAGCGACCATCAACATTCCACCGTTCGAGAAGCAGGCTGATAGCACCAACGAGGAATGGGTTGCGCGTTTTAAGGTGGAGACTGCGCCAGCGTCTGAACCAGACCACTTCGCAGCTGCCGCGGCGGCAAAGCCAGTCCGCGATCTGGCAAAGCTCGTGGGCCTCTACAACCGTTTCACCACAAGTCTCGCCCCCGTCAACAACTCGTCACCCGTGAAGAGCTTCATTGGCATTAATCGCTCGCGTCAGCTCTTTAACGGCATCATCGAGCAGCAGCGACAATTGTTCGACGATGCACGCGTGCTGGAGTTTCCATCAGGCGACGGCCGTTGGGGCCTGGCCGCACTCGAGGCCGGTGCTTCTCGCTTCGTCGGTATCGAACCCGTGCAACGGCAATTGGCGAAAGCGGCGCGGACGTTTGCCGGGTACGGAATAAGCCCGGATTTATACCGCTTCGTCGATGCCGAGATCTATCCTGCTCTGCGACGCTTCCAGCCCGGGTCGTTCGACTTGATCCTCTGCCTGAAATCCTTCGAAGATCTCGATATAGTTCGGGTCTTCCATGAATTGCAGCGGCTGCGCCCCAAGTTCGTACTGCTGGATACGGCCGTGGCGGCTGCGGCTCGCGGGCCCGTCCTTCGCTTTGCGCTGCGAAGGCCTGCGGCCGGCCCCGCTAATCATTTGCGGCCTGCGACCGGCAGCGACAATCTTATCTGCAAGCCCAGTCACGGTCTGATCGCCCTTTTGTGCGAGGTTTTCGGCTTCCACTATCGCGCCATCGATTGGCGCGCCATGGGCATCACCGATTGGACCGGTCTGCATGATTACGAACGCGGCCAAAGGCGCACCTATTTGCTCGAGCGCTCTTCATCTGCGTCTGGGCGCGCGAGTTAGCATATTCCGTTAACGATCTTTCGCGAATAGGGGGTGGGTCTCGGTCCGCCGGCCTCTATTTGATGTCGCCAGCGGCAATAGCCCGCGTGACGACGCGCATTTGTTTGCCGGCATGGCCGGCAGCGGCGACCGACAACACGTGCGCGCTTGTCGCCGGCAGGGTCTTGAAGGTCCAGGCAGCTGCAGACACAGACGGCTTCGCGACGAAATTGATGCGCAGTGGTGCAAGAGTAAAAGCAAATGAATGGAGCGGCGTCGCCAATCCCGCGCCGATAGCCTTCAAATAAGCTTCTTTCAGGGTCCATAAACGAAAGAAGCAGATCGATCGCTGAGACTCGGGCGTCGCGCGCAGTATCGCCAATTCCTCGGCGGCGAAATTTGCGTCAGCTACGGCAGAGTCCGCTTTCTCAGGATCGATCTTCTCCACATCAACACCGACGATTCCGTGCGCTGCGATCGCGGCAGCCACGAGGCCCCGTGTATGCGACAAGTTGAAGTCGACGTGAGGCGGGCCGAGCGTCTTTGCCAGCCGCGGCTTACCCGCGCGGCCCGTTGTGAACCGCCAGGCTGCCGGAGGCCGGAGCAGGTAGAACGTCAGAAGGCTGCGCAGCAACGCGTGAGCGGCGATAAAGTCGCGCCGGTCCTCGGCAAAACGGAAACGTCCGGCGCGGATGCGTTCGCTGCGGCCGAGGAGCCTGATCCAGCGCTCCTGATCGGCCGCCGCCACGGCGTCGGTCGCCATCCACCAGACCACCGCCGATCGCGGGGCGAGCGACCGCGCGAAAGCACTGCGCTTGTGCGACAATTTCTTCTCCAAAGCCGCAAAAAAGCCCGGTTGGAAGGCAAAAGCAGTTAAATTTCGCGGAAACTAGAGCCGCGCCGTTTCGGTCGGCATTGCCGCCGCGTGACGCCAATCCTCCGACGTGAGTCATTTTGTGCGCTCTGTCTCAATGCGATATAATATTTTACCAACCGTTATAAAGCATGGTTGCGAAAGACGCCTTCCGAAACGGTTTGGCAGCGAATCTCGGGTTAGCTATGCAGGTGAGGTTTGTCCTTCTGGCGATCGCCGTCCTGCTCGGCCTTGGAACAGCTTTGGCCTGGAACAGGGGATGGTTGGGCCAAAGTGACTTGGTCGAGGCCGGTCAGGCCGCGACCACCCCCGGGGCGAGCGAGCGGACGAGCGGCGGGAATTCCGCCGGGGTCGGCACCTCGCCAAAAGCGTCCGGCGCCGACGAACGGGCGAGTACCAACGGGACGGTGCGCGTTTCAGTAAGCCCGGTACGCAAAGGCGAGGTGCCGATTTACCTATCCGGGATCGGTACGGTTCAGGCCTATTACACGGTCAACGTTCAAGGGCAGGTCAGCGGCGTCATTTTG
>Ga0335081_10022803_pt1 | contig 10130 bp, 7 predicted proteins | sample Lox_Sample_35_FD_206713 | JGI IMG/M metagenome (GOLD analysis project Ga0335081, IMG submission 206713) | Soil microbial communities from Loxahatchee National Wildlife Refuge, Florida, United States - Lox_Sample_3.5 | ecosystem: Environmental > Terrestrial > Soil > Wetlands | place: USA: Florida... | reverse complement strand
GACGCCGGGCCGTCCGTGGTTCGCGGAGAAAAATAGGATTCTGCCGCAACGGACGACGGACATAAGGACGTCCCAAAGCTATTTCATGCCGAGGGTGTGATCACTCGAGGCAGGAGTCCGATACCTCTTCGAGGACTGTATCTATACTATACTATGGGCTCCCGCTTGTCAAGGAATAAAGTAAGACAGAAAAGGTGCGGCTGGCTCTCTGAATCAGGCAGTGTCCTAATCTGGCCACGAAGTGCGGCAGCTTGCCGCTTTGTTCTCGCCGTTCGTCGGAGCGCCGATGCGGCAGAATGCGGCAGCAAGCTGCCGCACTCCATGGCCAAGTTAGGGCTATCGTAAATCCGTGAACCTTGACGTGAGCCGGAGCTTGGTTCAATCTATGATTGATCGTCAATAGCTCTGACCGGCACGCCGACTGGTGGGCGTCTCGCCCGCGTTGACCGGGCAAGTTCTGGCACCATGACTTGAAGGGGTGAAACTGCTGCCGTGAAGTCATCTCGTTTCATTCTGGTGCTGACGGCTCTTCCCAGCCTGGCCACACTCCCCTATGGTCGCCAGTGGTTTTTGTGGGACGTTGGAGGATTTCAATTTTATTGGCCCTTATTGCCCATGAGTTTAGTGGTGCTCGCCCTCAGCGTCGCCGCGTTTCTCTCGGCCCGCCGGTTAATCCGAACCCTGTTGTTGCTCGCCGTCCTGGTTCAGCTTCTTTCGCTGCTCATTGCCACAATCTTAGGGTTCCCCGCCGACGGAGTGCCCCTGACTTTTTCGCGCCTGGAGCAATCTGTTTTCTTGGCCTCGGAGTACTCCTATCTCCTGGGCTTTTTGCTCCTCGTGCGCGACCAGCCCTGGCGCTCCTTAGGTCAGAAATCAGAAGGTAGAAATCAGAACTAAGACCGTCAAACCTCTGATTTGACACCGTCTTCTTTCTGATTTCTACTTTCTGATTTCTGATTTGATTCCGACTGCGCGCAATCTGATATACTGCGGCTTCTTTGCTCGGGGGACTATGCCGGAGAGCACTCCTCGCTTGATCGTTCGCGACGCGTCGGGCACCGACCGCGAAGTGGCCCTGACGCAACTTCCCTTCACCATCGGGCGACAGGGTGACAGCGACCTGGTGGTCCTCGACAACCGCATTTCGCGTCACCACGCCCGCATCACGCAGGAGAGCGGCCAATTCATCCTCGAAGACACGCAGAGCCGGCACGGCACCTTCGTGAACGGCGAGAAGATCGAGTCCTGTACGCTCAAGAACGAGGACCAGATCAGCTTGGGCGTTACGGACGCTTACCAGATCATCTTCCTCACCGAGGAGCCGGTGCTGCCGACGATCCTGCAAACGCTGGAGAAGGCCACCACCACCGGTCCCGGCACCGAACTGCAGCGCCTGGGCCTGCTGCTGCAGATGGCGCAGATGCTGCATCGCGCGCCGGCCCTGGAAGAAGTGCTGACGACGCTGGTGGACAACGCTCTGCGCCTCACCGATGCCGAGCGCGGGCTGCTGTTTCTCCGCGAGCCGGAGGGCGAGCTCTATCTGCGCCTGGCCCGCGGACGAGGCGGGATTTCCCTGGGGTCCAACGTGGTGGACTACTCGCGCGAGGTGGTGGAGCGCGTCATCCACACCGGGCGCGAGGAAGTGGCGGTGGAGGAAGTTTCCACCGGGCGCACCACTCAGGAGACGATGGTTTTCAGCGGCGCCATGCGCGACATCGTCGCCGTACCCTTGCAGAAGCTTCCCATGCTCGATACCAGCTATGAAACGCTGGCGCAGACGGCGCCGGAGTTGCTGGGGGTTCTGTATCTCGACAGCCGCACCGGGGCCACCTCGCTCACCGGCCTCGACCGGCAGGTGCTGGCAACCTTCGCCATGGAAGGCGCTACGGTCATCGAAAACGCTCGCCTCTTCAAGCTGACGCGCGAACAGGAGCGCACCCAGCACGAGCTCGATCTGGCCAGGAATATCCAGCGCGGCCTTCTGCCGCGGCAATTGCCCAAGTCCGCATACTGCGAGCTCCACGCCATCACTCTGCCCAGTCGCACGGTGGGCGGCGATTATTACGACGTCCTTTCGCTGCCCGGCGACCGTGTCGGCATCAATGTCGCTGATGTCTCCGGCAAAGGGCTTCCCTCCGCCATGATGGCCGCTACTCTTCAGGGAGCATTTGCGGCGGTGGCTTTGGGCGCGCCCGATCTGGAAGAACTCTTTCAGCGCGTCAACGATCTGCTCTGCGAGCGCACCCTGCCCGACATGTACGCTACCCTGTTCTACGGCGTTCTCAACGCGACGGGACGCTTTTCCTTTGTCAGCGCCGGACACCCGCCTTCCTTGATCGTGCGCGCCAGCAACGGCGCCATCGAGCCCCTCGACAACGCTAACTTTCCCATGGGACTTTTCGCCGGAGCGGCATTCACCGCCGAAAGCATCAAGTTGGAGCCGGGCGACAACCTCGTGATCTTCTCCGATGGCATCACCGAGGCCCAGAACGCCGAGGAGGAGTTCTTCGGCGAACCGCGGCTGATCGAGGTACTGAAAGGAAGCGCGGGCAAGGGCGCCGCGGAGGTCTGTGGGCGGGTGATGACCGCCGTCAACGCGTTCGTTGGACACGCCGCCCAGGCGGATGACATGACGTTGGTGGTGCTGCGCTTTGGAACTCCGCGCTAATAGGGAACAGGGAAAGTGAAGGGGCGGGAAACAGGTTACAGGGAACAGAGAAGACATTGTTCTATCTTCTCTATTTCCTGTTCCCTATTCCCTGTTCTCTGTCCCCTAGCCCCTCCAGGTTCAGTTCCCGAAAACTCGCCACCACCCGATCGGCGCCCGTTTGCCTCAGATCTTCCAGGGGGAACGACGATGCGATGCCGATGCATTTCATGCCCGCGTTTTTCACCGCCTCGATGCCCACGAAAGAGTCCTCGAACCCCACGCAGTCACCGGGGTTAACGCCCAACTTCCCGGCGGCCTTCAGGTAAATCTCGGGATGGGGCTTGGCGTGGGAGACCTCGTCTCCATTGAGCAGGAAGCGAAAGTAAGGGCGTAGGCCGAGGGCATCCACCACGAACTCCACGTTCTTGCGCATTGCCGAAGAGGCGACGGCCATGGGGATGCCGGCCTGGCTGGCCTGAACCATCAATTCTCGCAATCCGGGCAGCGGCTCGGCGTGCGGCTTGAAGGCCACGCGGAACTTCTCTTCCAATTCTTCGATGAGCGCACGCCTCTCCGGCGCCGTCAAGGCGGGACCAAAGAAGTGCCGCAGCAGTTCGTCGTTGCGATGACCCAGAATCTGCGCCGGCAGCGCCTCCGGGTCAAAAGGGATGCCATGCTCGTTCAGCAGGTTCACCCACTTTCGCAAGTGGAACGGGTTGCTATCCACCAGCACGCCGTCCATATCGAAAATCAACGCCGCCGGTAACCGAAGCTCGGGGTGCGGGGCCGAAGTTTCGAATTTTGAATTTCGAGTTTCGAATTTCATTTCGGCAAGGGCCGCAGCGATGCCAGCAGCTTCTCGGGCGGGTAGGTGTTCAGGACGTGCTTCTTCTCCATCCACCCGCGTCGCGCGGTGGTGACGCCGTAACGCATGAACCGAAGCTGATCGGGACTGTGGGCGTCGGTGGAGATAATCACGCTCATGCCGCGGTCGTGGGCTAGTTTCACGTTGCGATCGCTCAGGTCGAGGCGCTCCGGATTGCCGTTGAGCTCCATGATCACCCCGTTCTTCTTGGCGGCTGCGAGGACACGTTCCAGGTCGAACGGGAACGGATCGCGCCGTAGGATCTGCCGTCCGGTGGGGTGCCCCAGGATTCGCACGTAGGGGTTCTCCAGCGCCTTCAACACCCGTTCCGTCATCTCCTCGCCGGGCTGCGTCATGCGCGAGTGGACACTGGCCAGCACGATGTCGAACTCCTTCAGCAGGTCGTCGGGGTAGTCGAGCTCGCCGTCTCCCATGATGTCGACTTCGGTCCCCGCCCAGATCTCGATGTCCTTCACCTTCTTTCGCGCTTCCTTGATGTGCAGGATATTCTCTCTGGCTCGCGTCTCGTCGAGGCCGTTGGCGATGGTGACGGCCTTCGAGTGGTCGGTGATAAGAATATATCGGTAGCCCAGCTTCTTCGCCGCCTCCGCCATCTCCTCCGCGGTCACGCGCCCGTCCGACGCGGTGGTGTGCATTTGAAGATCGCCGCGCATCTCGTCGAGCTCCACCAGCCGGGGCAGCTCGCCCTTTTCCGCCAGCTCGATCTCACCCCAGTTCTCGCGCAGCTCGGGCGGGACCCATTGCAGGCCAAGCTTCTGGTAGATCTCTTCCTCCGTGCGGCTGGCGAGGATGGTCTCGCCCTCAAACAAGCCGTACTCGCTCAGCTTCCACCCGCGCTTCTTGGCGCGCTCGCGCAGGGCCACGTTGTGCTCTTTGGAGCCGGTGAAGTACATCAGGGCGGCGCCGTAGGATTCGCGGCCCAGCAGCCGCACGTCCACCTGCATGCCGCTGGCGAGTTTAACGCTGACTTTGTCCTCGCCCTTGACCAGCACCTGGGCGATCTCCGGGAACTTCACCATGTGGTCGGCGGTGCGGGCTGAGTCGCGGCCAATAACCAACAGATCAAGGTCACCCACCGTCTCGCGCCCGCGCCGCAGCGAGCCGGCGGGGGTTACCTCGTCCACGCCTTTCAGGTTCTTTAGGTAGGCCGCCAGATGCTGGGCGGTCTCGTAAGCGACGTCGAGCCTAAAGCGGCCGGCAGTGCGCTGCACGGTTTCAATCGCCTTCAGGACGTTCGCTTCTGACTTCTCGCTCATGCCCGGCAGTTCGCGCAGGCGGCCTTCCTTGGCCGCCGCGGCGAGCTCTTCCACGCTCTGGATTCCGAGCTGGGCGTTGAACAGCCGAGCCTTCTTCGGGCCCACTCCCTGAAGGTGCAGGATGTCGAGCAGGCCGCGCGGCACCCTTTCCCGCAGCTTCTGGTGCACCTCGCACTTGCCGGTCTCCACCAACTCCTTGATCTTGGCCGCCAGGTCGGCGCCGACGCCGGGAATCTCGGTCAGTTTGCGGGTGGGGTCGCGAGCCAGGTCCTCCAGGCGCTCCGGGTAGGCCTCCAGGGATCGCTTGGCCCGATCGTAGGCTACGGCCTTAAACTGCCACTTGGGATCCTCCTCCAGCAAGCGCAACATCTCGGCCATCTCTTCGAAAACGTCGGCGATCTCCCGGTTTTCCATGGGGTCTCCACATCGGCTTTCAGCTCTCAGCCATCAGCTATCCGCAAGTAAGTCCGGTTCTTGCTGATGGCTGATAGCTGAGAGCTGAAAGCTGATGGCCGGTCGTGCTATCATAATCACGGTTTTATGACTCCTTCGCGCTTCAGTCTCCAGACTAAGATCATCACCATTATCGCCGCCGCCGTTGTCTTTGTCACGGTGGTTTCCACCTACATCGCGATGCTGCTCACGCGCCTGCCGGTGGAGGAAGAAATCTACCGCCGGGCACTGTTGCAAGCCAAGTCGTGGGCGCACCTCCTGGTGGAACAGCATGCCCTGCAAAACCCTGACGCACTGCCAGCGATGCTCCGCCAGAGGCAGTCCGACTTTCCCGGCGTCAAGCAATCGGACGTGTATCTTCACAGTTCGCCGCATCAACTCATTGCCACCACCGACCCTAATGGCCAGCATCTCGAGCTGGACAATGTGAAGGGCATCGAGACCTACAACGAATACGAGCGGCCGGGTTCGGACCAGATTACCATCGAGACCCCGGATGGCGACTTCTGGCTCATTTCCACGACCCTCCACGATCCGGGCGGGCTGGTCGGATGCCTGAACCTGAAGGTGTCGAAGGCGCGGTCCAATGTTATCACTCTCGACTTGGTGGAGCGCAACCTGCTCCTGCTGCTCGCCAGCCTCGGCGTGGTGATCGTGGTGATCCACGCGTTTTTCCTGCGCAGCGTGCGCCGTCCGGTGATGGAGATGATCCGGGTGATGGAGACGGCGGAGGGCGGTGCCCTGGACGTTCGCGCCCAGTCGAGCAGCCAGGATGAGATCGGGCAATTGGCCGAGCACCTCAACCGGATGCTGGCCCAGGTGGAGAACTTCAACGCCGAACTGGGCCGCAAGGTGCAGGAGGCCACGGCGGAGCTGGCGATCCGCAACGAGGAGTTGAAGTCGATCAACGAAGAGTTGTTCGAAACGCAGAAGACCCTGGCGCGCTCCGAACGACTGGCCGTGGCCGGGCAGCTTGCCGCCAGCCTGGCCCACGAGATCGGCACCCCGCTCAACTCCATTTCCGGCCACGTCCAACTCCTGGGACGCCGCAAGACTTGGGACGACGTATCGCAGCGGCGGCTCGAGATCATCGAAAGGCAGGTCGATAGCATCGTGCGCACGGTGAAGCAGCTCCTCGCCTGGACGCGCAAGTTCGACCTGCGGATCGAGCCGGTGGACCTGCGTCGCCTGCTGAAGGAATCTCTCCTCGTCGCCTCGCCCGCCCTTCAGCACCGAAAGATCGAGGTCCGCATGGACCTGCCGCGCGACTGCCCCAGCATCGATGCCGACGCGGGCTACCTGCAGCAGGTGTTCCTGAACTTCATCAACAACAGCATGGACGCTATGCCCGAGGGCGGTGAACTGCGCGTTCGGCTGCGCTACCCCGCCGCTCCTTGCGGCGACGGCGACCCGCACGAAGTATCCGTCGAGTTCGCGGACACGGGGCACGGCATCAACCCGGAGACCCTGCCCCACATCTTCGAGCCCATGTTCACCACCAAGCGGATGGGCACGGGGGCCGGTCTGGGCCTCGCCATCTGCCAGCAGATCGTCCACCAGCACGGAGGCGCGATCCAGGTGGAGAGCGAAGTCGGACGCGGCACTCGCTTCACGATCCGGCTGCCGCTGGAGCCTCGCAAGAAGGTGGACGACGCCGCGTCGCGCTCCGTGATCGGCAGCCGGTAGCCAGCCCGTAGCCGCCGGCAGCCGGTAGGTAGCTGGTTGTCGGGAGCCGGCCCGGTGAGGTAAGTTGAAAGCCGGTGACCGGCAACCATGAGTACCGTGACGGTTCGTTCTCTTCCCATGAAGCTGCGGCAACAGTCCGTGAATATTCTCGTCGTCGACGACGATCGCGACACGCAGGACCTGCTGCGCGAAGTGCTGGATACGGAGGGGTACAAGGTCTCGACGGCAGGCAGCGCCGAACAGGCGCTGGAGATCGGGCAGCACGAGCTGTTTGACGTCATTATCAGCGATATGCGGCTGGGGCCCGACCTTAACGGCCTCGACGTGTTGCGCGCCTACAAGTCCGTCCAGCCCGAGTCCGAGGTGATTCTGATCACCGCCTTCGGCTCCATGGAAACAGCCATCGAGGCCGTCAAGGCCGGGGCCTTCGATTACATCTCCAAGCCCTTCGAGATCGACGAGGTGCTGCTCCAGGTGGGGCGCGCCCTGGAGAACCGCCAACTGCTCCGCGAGAACCGCAACCTGAAGCGCCAGTTGGGCAGCCAGGGCCAGTTGTCGAGCCTGGTGGGACGCAGTCCGGCCATGCTCGAGGTCTACAAGAAGATCGCCATGGTGGCCGACTCGCGGTCCACAGTGCTGATCTACGGTGAGAGCGGCACCGGCAAGGAACTGGTGGCCCGCGCCATCCACGTCAACGGTCCGCGCGCCGACCAGGAGTTCTTCGCCGTCAACTGCGGCGGCATGCCCGACACGCTGCTGGAAACCGAACTCTTCGGCCACGTCCGCGGGTCGTTCACCGGCGCTTTTGAGAACAAGCGCGGCATTCTGGAACAGGCGAGCGGCGGCACCGTGTTTCTGGACGAGGTCTCCGAGATGAGCCCGGCCCTGCAAGTCAAGCTCCTCCGCGCCTTGGAAGAGCAGATGGTCCGGCGCGTGGGCTCCAACGAGTTCATCAAGATCGACGTCCGCATCATCGCCGCGAGCAACCGCCGGCTGGCCGATCTGGTGGCCCAGAAGCGCTTCCGCGAGGACCTTTATTACCGCCTGCGCGTGATCGAGCTCGACCTGCCGCCGTTGCGCGACCGCACCGAAGACATACCGCTCCTGGTGGAGCACTTTCTGAAGCAGTTCGGCCAGGAGCGCGGCACCGCTTTCAGCGTCGCGCCCCAGGCGAATGCGGTGCTCATCAGCTACGCCTGGCCGGGCAACGTGCGCGAGCTTCGCACCACCCTCGAGGCCGCGGTAGCCCTCAACCGCACCGGCGTGATCACGCCCGAGGACCTCCCCGCCAAGTTGCTGCCTCGTCCCCAGGAGACTACCCGGCTCGAGGATCTCTACGCCGACCTCCCCTCCCTGGAGCAACTGCGGAAGCGCTACATCGGTCACGTGCTCCGCATCACCGGTTCCAACAAGGCCCAGGCCGCCGGCATCCTCGGCATCGGGCGCAAGACCCTTTACCGGATCGCCCACAAACTCGGCATCCCTCTGTAGGCGAAAAGGAGCCAGAACCCGGGATTCAGGATGACGGTGTGTCGTCGAGCTGCGATCTTTTGTTGATCCCGGAATCCTGAATCTCCGACCCTTCCCGTCAGCGGACTATGAGCCCCGACCAGGAGTTCTTTACGCCCCACCAACCGTCGATCCCGAATTACTGCCGAATTATTGATAGAGAGCCAAGATCGTGAAGATATTTCTGCACGATGACGTAACTGCCGCCGGCGAACGCGGCATTCTCCTCGCCGATGAGCACGGCGTCGATCGCTGCTTCGCCCCTCGGATTCTCAGTTCCGTCACAAAGCCGATGATATCGCGGTCGTCGAAGTAACGGAATCCCTGCACCTCGTCGGCTCGAGTAGGTTGAAACAATCGTTGCTAAAACACATCTAAGGCAGATGAGCTAGCGAAAGGGGAGACGGATAGAACTCAGGAGACAGGAGTAAGGAAGAAGAAACGGCGCATTCCGCCCTAATTCTGACTGCTGAGTCCTGTTCCCTGTCCCCTATTCCCTTCAAAAGATGCATCACCTGCTCCAATCTCTCGTTCGCCCCAGCTACTCGGTGCTGTTCGCCCTGGTGTTTGCCGAGCAGATGGGCCTGCCGATTCCCTCGGCCCCCGTGCTGATGGCCGCCGGAGCCTTGGCCGGGACCGGTCGGCTTTCTCTGGTCGCAGCGATTCTGGTAGCCGTTGTGGCGGCGATGGCGGCCGATGCCATCTGGTACGTACTCGGCTGGTTTCGCGGACACGCTATCTTGAAGCTGCTCTGCCGCATTTCCCTCGAGCCGGACTCGTGCGTGCGCCGCACCGAGAACGCATTCGCCGACCGTGGCGGCCGCGTGCTGCTCTTTTCGAAGTTCGTGCCGGGCTTGGGCGCCGCCGCCATGCCGCTCGCCGGCATGTTGCGCATGAGGCTGCGCTCGTTTCTCCCCTGGGAGAGCGCCGGGGCGCTGATCTGGGTGAGTAGTTTCGCGGTGGGCGGCTTTCTCTTCAGCCGTCAGATCGAGCGCGCCATTGCGATCGTTCTGGGTTTCGGCAGTTGGCTGGGCTTGATCGTGATCCTTCCCATCGGCGCGTACATCGGGTGGAAGTACTACGAGCGGCAAAAGTTTATTCGCGGCCTCCACATCGCGCGCATTACCCCCGAGGAGCTGAAGAGGAAGCTCGACGCGGGGGAGGACCTCGCCGTCATCGACCTTCGCCACGCGATCGAGTTTGATGCCGACGGCGTGAAAGTGCCGGGCGCGATCCACATCGATCCACAGGAGATCGAAACGCGCCACGTGGAGATCCCCCGCGACCGCGACTTGGTCCTCTATTGCACTTGACCCAACGAAGCCACCAGCGCCCGTGTGGCGCTGCTTCTTCGCAACCGGGGTATTACTCGCGTGCGGCCTCTCGCCGGAGGTCTCGAAGCCTGGCGCGAAAGCGGGTACCCGGTGGAGACCCAGTTGGTACAACCGGAAGATGCGGGAGAATTGCCGAGTGAAGAAATATTAGGCCATTGAGTCATCGGGCCATTGAGCCATTGCAAAGGGGGTCACCTTCCTCATTTCGTTCACTGTGATTCAACGGGACAACGGTCCAATTTCCGCAACGGCTTAGTTCTCGGGTTCATAAATACGGCCACGTATTGCCTGACCCCTCACCCGGCGCTTCGCGCCACCCTCTCCCCAAGGGAGAGGGAAGTTTCTCTTATTTTACA
>Ga0335081_10022800_pt1 | contig 10130 bp, 6 predicted proteins | sample Lox_Sample_35_FD_206713 | JGI IMG/M metagenome (GOLD analysis project Ga0335081, IMG submission 206713) | Soil microbial communities from Loxahatchee National Wildlife Refuge, Florida, United States - Lox_Sample_3.5 | ecosystem: Environmental > Terrestrial > Soil > Wetlands | place: USA: Florida... | reverse complement strand
CGCCGGCAACGGCGGCGGAGATGGTGAGTGGTGAGCCTGGCGGCGAATACTTCACCGCGTTATCCAACAATTGCTTCAACACCTGCTGGATGAACTCGAAATCCACATCCGCCGGGGGCAGCGGCTCAGAAATTTGCAGTTCCACACGCCGGCCCTTGAGCGCCTCCTCCTGCGCCTGAACCGCGGCTGCGATGATCTCGCCGACGGCGTGGGGAGACCGCTCCGGATGGAACTTGGCCGCTTCGATCCGCGCCATCTCCAGGACCTCGACCACCAACTGGTTCATACGATCGGCCTCTTCGTTGGCGATGGTGAGCAGTTCTTTTTCTTCGGCATCGCGCGGCTTGGCGAGCAGGTGGCTGACCGCGCCTTTAATCGAGGTGAGCGGCGTTTTCAGGTCATGGGCCAAGGCATCCAGCAGGGCCGCTTTGAGAGCTTCGCTTTGGCGGAGCGCTTCCGTCTTGCTGCCTTCTTCGAGCGACCGGGCTCGCTCGATGCCAATCGCCACCAGGTACGTCACGGCATTGAGCGCGGCTGTGGACAGAGTGCAGCCGATAAATCCGAGACTTCCCAGCACTTGCCCTCCCAGACGAATCGGCATGATCGCAATCTGACGCTGACGGTCGATGAGCGGCTCTTCACTACCTGCGATCCACCGGAGCTGTTCGTCGCTGATCGTCTGCGTTTGGGGGTCGGAGCGAAAGAACTCGTTTTCGCCCTTGCTGAACACCACAGCCCCGGGAATTTCAAAGGTGCGCATGATGCTGTTTATCGTGTCGCGTGCGGTTGTGCGAACACTGCCACTCATCAGCATGGTTTGGCCCAGTGCGTACAATCTTTCCACCTCGCGGCGGCGTGCATCGGCCTCCGCTGTGCGCCGGCGCGCCCTGACGGAGAGTTGGCTGGCGATGAACGCCGTGATCAGGAAGGCAAGCAGTGCTACCCAGTTTTGCGAATCCGCGATTTCGAAAGTGCCGATGGGGGGCAGGAAGAAGTAGTTAAAGGCAAGCATCGCCGCAAGTGAGGCGATAATCGACTCCGTCAGTCCCCACCGCGCCGCGATGCCCAGAACGGCCAGCAACAGCGTCAACGCCACGGTGGTAGGATTCACTGTCACGAATTTGAAATAAACCAGGACGATGACGGCGATAAACGTCAACGAGACCAATACGCGGATTGTCGAACGCAGCAGGCGTCTCACGGGGAATTTCTAATGTACAGCATCGTTTCCCCCGTGTTCACCTAGGCGGAAACGTTCTAGCGCTGAATATAGTTTCGGAGGGGACCGTCGGGGTCACGGGCCTGCCGCCGGACCACGGCGGGGCCGGCAGGTAACTAGGCCTTGCGAGCCATTTTGCGTTCCAGGGCGGACACGAGCCGGGAATGAATTTCCGGAGGCATCTGGTAGGGATCCATGCCCCGATAGATCTGGATGGTTTTCTTCGTGGTATCGCAAATTACCCAGCAATTCGGGCAATCTTGGATGTGCTGCTCCAATTTTTGACGGAGCGCTTCGTCAGTTTTCTCATCCAGATAGTCGCTCAGTTCATCGAGGAACTGTTTACAGGTAAGCAAAGGTATCATCTCCCTTGCGTTTGAAGTAGCGAGTCAATTTATCTCTAAGTTGCAGCCGCGCGCGCAGCAGCCGGCTTTTCACGGCTGGTACCGAAAGGTCCAGAGCTTCGGCCGCGTCTTCCGTCGAAAGCCCGTCCACGTCGCGCAACACGAACACCGCCCGATATATCGGGGCTAATCCTTCGATGGCGGCAGTAAGAATTCGATTCATTTCTTCGCGTGTGTACCTTTGTTCCGGGTTTTCGTCCCACGCCGCGATTTCCCGCGCCACCTTGTCCTCGCCCGTGTCGATGGCGTCATCCAGCGAAACCGAGCGGTCGGACTTGCGCTTGCGCAGTTTCATCAGCGCTTGATTCACCGCGATGCGCACGATCCAGGTGTAAAACTTCGACTGGCCCTGGAACTGGTCGAGGTGCTCGTAGGCTTTCAGGAAGGCCTCTTGCAACACATCCTCAGCGTCCTCGCGATTCTGCGTGATATGCAAAGCCAGCCGGAAGATTTTGCCTTCGTACCGGCGTAGCAGCTCGCTGAACGCTTTCGCATCGCCGCGGCGAGCCTGTGCCACTATCGCGGCTTCGTCATCGATTTCGATTGGGCTGCTGCTCATAGCGCTCATCGCGATTGCCGTGAGATTTTCCCATCATAGCGCGATCCGCAGTCTCCGGGGCGCTGGCACCGCCGGAATCGGTCAAAGCACCACTACCTACCGTCGTAGCGTGGGCGGCTTCTTTTCGGTGCTATCTTCCACGATCCGGGCGCGGATCGCGGCGCTATCCTGCCAGTGCCGTCCCGTGAAGAATGCGTAGAGCCATGTGCACTGGTTCCAGAGGACCATGTTACGCTGAAAGTTCCCAGTATGAGCAGCATTAACGTTCGGCTGCCCGACGGCAGTATGCAGTCGGTCGAGCCTGGAACCCGGCCTATCGATATTGCGCGTTCCATCAGCCCGCGCCTGGCAGATGCGGCTATCGTAGCCAGGGTCGACGGGCAGTTATACGATCTCACCCGGCCGCTGGAGGCGGACGCCGACTTGAAGATCCTGACTGCCAAGGATCCCGAATCGCTCGACGTGTACCGCCATTCGGCTGCGCACCTGCTCGCCGCGGCTGTGCTCGAGCTGTTTCCCGAGACCAAGCTTGGCATCGGTCCGCCCATCGATTCGGGCTTCTATTACGATTTCGACCGGCCCACGCCTTTCACGCCCGAGGATCTGGAAAAGATCGAGAAGCGAATGTGGGAGATCCAGAAACGCGACCTGCCGTACGAGCGGATCTTGACGCCCAAGGAAGAAGGGCTGGCCAAGTATTCCGACGCCTGGATGAAGTGCGAGCTGATCCGCGAGCGCGCCGGCGATGTGTTCTCCGAATATACGCTGGGCCCGCATTTCATCGACTTCTGCCGCGGCCCGCACCTGCCGTCGACCTCGAAAATCAAAGCCTTCAAGCTGCTCTCCATCGCCGGCGCGTATTGGAAGGGCGACGAGCATAACAAGCAACTGCAGCGCATCTACGGCACCGCGTTCTTCACGCAGAAGGAGCTCGACGAGTATTTGCACAAACTCGAAGAGGCCAAGAAACGCGATCACCGCAAGCTCGGCCAGGAACTGGACCTGTTCAGCATTCAGGAGCTGGCCGGCCCGGGCTTGATCTTCTTTCACCCCAAGGGCGGCATGGTCCGCAAACAGATCGAAGACTGGATGCGCGATCAATATCTAAAGCGCGGCTACTCGCTGGTGTATACGCCACACATCGTCCGGCGGGAGCTGTTCAAGGTTTCCGGACACGCGAATTTTTACGGGGAGAACATGTTCACCCCGATGCAATTGGATGACGCCGAGTACCAGCCCAAGCCGATGAACTGTCCCGGCCATATCCTGATCTATGCCAACAAGCAACGCAGCTACCGCGAATTGCCCGTGAGGCTGGGCGAGCTCGGCACCGTGTACCGCTACGAGCGCTCCGGCGTCATGCACGGCCTGATGCGCGTGCGCGGCTTCACTCAGGACGACGCCCACATTTTCTGTACGCCCGAACAGATCGAAGACGAAATCGTGGACTGCCTGCAATTCGCCATCGACACACTAGAGACCTACGGGTTCCAGAGCTACGAAGCGGAGCTCTCCACCTGGGACAACGGCAAGAGCGGCAAGTATGACGGCTCAGCCGACCAATGGCAGATCGGTGAGAACGCGCTGAAAAAAGCCACTGAAAGGCTGAACCTCAAAGTGAAAGTCATGCCGGACGAGGCCGCCTTCTACGGCCCCAAGATCGATGTCAAGCTGGTGGACGCCATCGGCCGGCTCTGGCAGCTTTCCACCGTCCAGTTCGATTTCACGCTGCCGCGGCGTTTCGGTCTCGAATACATCGCCGAGGACGGGAAAGCGCATCAGCCTTTGATGGTGCACCGAGCACTCTACGGTTCGATCGAGCGGTTTTTCGGAATTCTCCTGGAGCATTATGCCGGCGCGTTTCCGGTCTGGCTCGCGCCCGTGCAGGCCATCGTGCTGCCCATTACCGACCGGCAGCTCGATTACGCACGCCACGTCCAGAGCCGCCTGGACGCCGAAGGCATCCGCGCCACCCTCGATGATCGAAGCGAGAAAGTCAACCTCAAAATCCGCGACGCGCAATTGCAGAAGATCCCCTACATGCTGGTGATCGGCGATCGCGAAGCGCAAGCCGGGCAAGTAGCCGTGCGCCACCGCAAGCATGGAGATCTGGGCGCCAGGCCGCTCGACGCATTCATCGCCGATGTGCGGAAATTGATCGATTCGAAAGCCGTGGAAGAGTAGTCTGTAAACGTCGACAGCGGTGGCAGCATCTCCGGGTGCGCATGACGCATCCTATAGCCTATGGAACGATCCGAAGCCGTCCTTGACGGCAGCGCGCCGTCATCCGGGCACGCGCACTTGTTCTCGCCGTTAAGAATTCGCGAGGTTAACTTTCGCCGCCGCATCGCCGTTTCGCCGATGTGCCAGTACTCCAGTCAGGACGGCTTCGCCAACGACTGGCATTTGGTTCACCTGGGTAGCCGCGCGGTGGGCGGCGCGGCGCTGGTCATTACGGAGGCGTCCGCGGTTGAGGCACGAGGCCGCATCTCTCCCGCTGACCTGGGGATCTGGAAAGACGAACATATTCAGCCACTCTCCCGCATTACCGCTTTCCTTCGGAGTCAGGGAGCCGTCGCCGGAATTCAACTCGCCCACGCAGGCCGTAAGGCGAGCACGCATGTGCCGTGGGAAAAGGGCGGCTCGTTTCTGCCCGAGAGCGAAGGCGGGTGGCGCACAGTAGCGCCTAGCCCCATCCCCTTTCGCGAGACGGACACCCCGCCGCTCGAACTTACCAAACCCGAGATTCGCACCGTTGTAGAAGCGTTCGCTGCGGCCGCACGCCGCGCGCTGGCTGCGGGGTTCGAATTAATTGAAATTCACGCCGCTCACGGATACCTGATCAACGAGTTCCTTTCGCCACTGTCGAATCACCGGAGTGACGAATACGGCGGGTCGTTTGAGAATCGGATCCGGTTCGCTCGGGAAGTGACGCAGGCTATTCGCGGAGAGTGGCCCGATTCCCTCCCGCTGTTCATTCGCATTTCAGCCATCGACTGGGCGGAGGGCGGCTGGACGATTGAGGACTCGGTGAAACTGGCAAGCATCCTCAAATCCATCGGGGTCGATTTGGTTGACTGTTCCTCGGGCGGGTTGGTTCCCTACGCTAAAATTGAGCTGAGTCCTGCGTATCAGGTCCCGTTCTCCGAGCGCATCCGCCGCGAGGCGGGAGTCCCCACCGGAGCAGTGGGTATGATCACGGAACCGCAACAGGCAGACCGCATCATTCGCGAAGGACGCGCCGACCTTATTTTGCTCGCCCGGCAGTTTCTCCGCGATCCCTATTTTCCGTTGCACGCGGCGAAGACGCTCGGAATCGACGTTGCATCACCCGTGCAGTATAAGCGAGCCTTTTGATTCAATCCGCGGGAACCGGCTCCGGCGCAGGTGCTTCCATCACTTCTTGAACTTTCTTGGTAAGCTGATCCGGCGTAAACGGCTTCTTGAGCAGTGCAAATCCCTTATCGATCACATACCGGCGAACCACTCGGGTGGAGTCGTAGCCGGACATAAACATAACCCGCACGCCGGGCTGCAGTTCGCGGATGCGGTCGGCGACCATGGGCCCACTCAGACCCGGAGACACCACGTCGAGCAGCAACAGGTCCACGGGCTGTTTGCGCTTCTGGAAAAGCTTGATCGCGTTCTCCCCGCTATCAGCGGTGAGCACCGTGTAACCGTTGCTGGCAAGCACGGTGGAGACAAGCTTGCGCACGCCCGGCTCGTCGTCGAAAACAAGAACGGTCGGGCCCGCGTGCGGTTGCGTCACTTTGCTCACCGACATCCCCTGGACCTTAGGTTCATAGTAGCCAAGCGGCGTACCTTCGATCAGCAGCGTGGCCCGGGCGACTGTGATGGATCGCACGATCTGACGGGAGTGCATGGCGGCTCGGTTACAATCAAACGGTGCCCCCCGGTTTCGCCACCTTCGAAGCAACGGCACGCCTGCAGTAAGCTCCCATGCCTGAAATTGCAGTCGAGGAAGCCCTGCCGGCGTTAGACGCCGCGCTCGAACTGGCGCCCAACCAGCCTGCCGTGTTTCTGCTCTGGCCCAAACAAGGCGAGCCGCATCTCGGCAAGACCACGGTCTTGCGGCGCCGCCTGCTGCGCTTGCTGCGAGAGCGCGAGTCGCCGTCGCGGATGCTGAACTTGCGCCACACACTGGCGCGAGTGGAGTACTGGCTGACCGGTTCGAAGCTTGAATCCTCAGTCCGCCTGTACCAACTGGCGCGCCAGTATTTTCCCGGCAACTACCTGGACGTGCTGCGGCTGCGCATGCCGCCGTATCTGAAGATCATTCTGACCAACGAATTTCCGCGCAGCCAGATCACCACGCACCTGGGCCGAGCACCGGCGGTGTATTTCGGCCCTTTCCGAACTCGCGCCTCCGCCGAGCAGTTCGAATCCCAGTTCCTCGAACTGTTTCAGATGCGCCGCTGCCAGGAAGATCTGATGCCCTCCCCCGAGCATCCCGGCTGCATCTACGGAGAGATGGGAATGTGTCTGCGGCCCTGCCAGCAAGTGGTGACCGCAGAAGAGCATCGCCATGAAGTCGACCGCGTGATTGAGTTTCTGCGGACCGCCGGACGGTCGCTCATCGACTCCGCTAGCGCCGCGCGGGACCGCTTCAGCGCCGATCTCGATTTCGAGCAGGCGGCACGGCAGCACAAGCGCATAGAGAAGATTCAGGCCGTGCTCGCGCTTCGCGATGACCTGGCGCGCGACATCAGCCGCCTGAATGGTGTGGCCGTTACGGCCTCGGTCGAGCCCCACGCCGTGGAGCTGTGGTTTGTGCTTCAGGGAGCCTGGCTTTCACCGCGCCGCATCACCTTCGAGGTGGTGGAAGGCAAACCCGTGTCGCTCGATCAGAAGCTGCGTGAAGCGGCAAGTACGCTTACGCCTCCTCCGCAGACCATGCGAGAGCGCCAGGAATACTTGGCGTTGCTGGCCCGCTGGTATTACTCGAGCTGGCGCGACGGCGAATGGTTCGCCTTCGACGGCCTGGAGAGTCTTCCTTACCGCAAGCTGGTGCACGCCATCTCGCGGGTGGCGCAGAAAACGGAACCGATTTCCCTCTAGAACGTCACCTTCAGCGCGAGTTGCAGAATGCGCGGGTCTGAAGCCGCCAGAATCTGCCCAAATGAAGGGTCGGTCACTGTGGTGTCGACGCCCGGGTGGTTGAGGCCGTTTTTCGTAGAGAGCGGGAAGTTGACGTTGTTGAACAAGTTGAAGAACTCGGCGCGGAACTGAACGGAAGCGCGCTCGGTGATCTTGGTGTCTTTAATCAGGGCGGCATTCGTCGTGAACGTGCGCGGAGTGCGCAGAATGTTTTTCCCCGTGTTGCCAAAGGTCCCGGGAGCGTTCACTTGGAACAAGGAGGTATTGAAATACTCCTGAACCATCGCACCATGGGACCGGCCCGAACCGAGCACGGCCTGGCTGAGCCTCGTTCCCGTGAAATCGGCTTTGTCCTCGTAGTTCCCGCTGAATGAGTTATCCGCTCCGCTATAGACCGAGAATGGGAAGCCACCCTGCCAGGTCACCGTGCTGCTCAATCCCCACCCGTTCATGAGTTTGCCCGCCAGTCCGCTGGCGCCGGCGTGGGGGAATTGATATACGCCGGAAAACTTGAAGACATTCCGGATGTCATCATCCGATGGGCCGTAGTCGAAGTGCCGGTTGAAAGGGACCGTGTTGTCGCCATAGGACCCGCTGAGGGGCGCAAAGTCATCCAGCTCCTTGGACCAGGTGTAATTCGCCAGCATTGACAAACCATAGCTCAGGCGTTTTTCCACCGTGAGCTGGAGGCCATTGTAGTTGGAGTTGATGGAGGAATCGATCTCGTTAACCGGGCCATAGTTCGGGTTCAAACGCCTGGCCTGCTCGTTGTTCGGATTGGACTGGCCGGGCTTATAGATCACGGGATTCGCCTGATACAGGCCTTCCTCCTGATCGCCCGTGCCGGACAAATGAGTACCTTTGTTTCCTACGTACCCGGCGCGCACTAACCAGCTTCCAGCGAACTGGCGTTCCAGCGTCAGGTTCCATAGATAGATGACCGGCAACTGGTAGCTCTGCGCGAAGATTTGGTAGAAGGTGAGCGGGCCCTGCGGGAATGGTGCGCTGGAGGGAACGGATTTGTTGAGGCCGCCGAAGAACGCCGGGAACGGGTTCGGCACTCCAGCGCTGCCAAAGGGATCTTGAAAACTCACGCCCGGCGCCACAACTTGCCCCCCGCTCACGGTTTGGTAGAGGTTGACGATCGGAGCAAACGGAGGAATGCCCACCACATCCTGGAAGGCGACGGTATCGGGGATGGCATAGTAAATTCCGGCCCCGCCGCGGATGCTGGTTTTGCCATCGTCCGTCAGCCGGTAAGCGAAACCGAGACGCGGCGCAAAGTTCGCCGCTGAGCTGTTGATGGAAGACGTCGGGCAGCCCGGATCGTGATTGCTCCCGCCAAAAAGCAGCCCCAGAGGCGCATTGGGGAACCTCTGCGATTGCTTGCCTGGTTCATAGCACCCCACCCGTCCTTCGCTGTCTTGATACGGAAACCAGGGATCCCAGCGCAATCCCATATTGATGGTCAGCCGTGGGCTGACGCGCCAATTGTCCTGAACGAACGCACTCCACTTGATGCCGGTAAAGTTCAGGTAGATGCCGCCGTCCTGCGTGAAGAGCTGCGCCTGGCCCAGTATGAAGTCCGCCATGCTGCTGCCCGACAGGGCGCCTTCGAAGCCGAATACGCCATTCTGCTGGTACGTATTGGACATGGGCGCACGGATGCGGAGGGCCTCTCCGCCGAAGTGTAGCTCGTGCGTCCCTTTGATGTACGTGACATCTTCACGGAAAGTCTGACTGCCGCGATTGAAGGCGCCCAGGTGATTGCTTTGGATACCGAAGCCTCCGGCCACGCCGATCGAGATCTCACAAGGCGTCGTCTGGGCGATATTCACGCCCGCCGCGGGAAGGCAAAACGGGGCGCCGGATATGGATCCACCGTTTTGCTGGTTCCAGCCGAACCAGGTATTCAGTAGCAGGTGCGGCGTCAGGTTATACGTGTCGGTAGCTGCGATATTTTGCACTCGCACCCGGTTGCCACCCGCCACCTGGAGCAGGTCCGTCTTGGAGCCATACGCCGGCTGATTGAAGTTGGTAAAAAAGTACCGGCCGCTGATCTGATGTTTGCCCCGAACATAGTCCGCTTTGATCATGAACTGGTCGTCGTTCTGGATCTGCGGCGCCCCTGCGTAGGTGATCTGTTCTCCGGGGCCATTGGGCAAAGGGATGTCGTTCAACAAGTACTGGGACACCGGGCTGAGCCGGCTGGCAGGAATCTGGTTGTTGGGAAACGGGGTATTCCCGTTCAGAGGATCGGTAAGCTGTACCCCCGCGTCTGAAAAATTACCCGCTCGCTCCGCGGCGGTGGGCACAAAAGCGATGGATCCCTGCGCGGTCTGCCGGATCCGCGTGCCCTGATATGTGCCGAAATAAAAAAGGTGGTCCTTCTGGATGGGGCCGCCAACACTCCCTCCAAACTGGTTGCGCTTCAGCGTGTCCTGCGTGGGCGCAAAAAAGTTGCGGGCGTTCATGTCGCCATTGCGCACGAATTCGAAGAGATCCCCGTGAATCTGATTGGTCCCGGACTTGGTCACCACATTGACGACGCCGCCCACCGAGTTGCCGTATTCTGCGCTCAGGTTGCTGTCCTGCACACTGAACTCCTGGATGGCGTCCGGATTCGGGAAAGGCAAGTTTGCGTTGATGTAGCTGTCGTTGTAGTCCACGCCGTCCATCTGATAATTGATGCTCATCGAAGATGTGCCATTGGCTTTGGCGTACTGCTCGCCTGGATAGGTGCCACCTTCACAGTTGGTGGTGCAGTAGTGCGTCGAGGCATCCGTTATCCCGGGCGACAGGAAAACCAGTTGTTGCACCTGGCGTCCGT
>Ga0335081_10022799_pt1 | contig 10131 bp, 10 predicted proteins | sample Lox_Sample_35_FD_206713 | JGI IMG/M metagenome (GOLD analysis project Ga0335081, IMG submission 206713) | Soil microbial communities from Loxahatchee National Wildlife Refuge, Florida, United States - Lox_Sample_3.5 | ecosystem: Environmental > Terrestrial > Soil > Wetlands | place: USA... | reverse complement strand
GCAGAAAACATCGATGGAATACATGGCTTCCCGGCCGGATAGGCGGCCGCACCCCGCTGGCCCGCAATTCTGCCGGTACCAGCCATGCGGTGGCAGCCGTGCAATAGCCGACTTGTGCAACTTATGCTTCGATCGATCATTCTCAATGTGTTCGCACGCGCCGATCGCCGGCGACATTTTAGTCGTGGAGCAAAGTGTATGAAGCGCCATCGATTTCGGCCAAAAAGCCAAGCCTGCATTGCTACATGCCTGGCTGTGATCCTTGGGCCTGTGGTCCTTGTGGCCATGATACTTGGGCCGATCGTTACAACATCCGCAGCCGAGCAGAAGATCGGGGCGCCGCCCGAGGCGATGAATATGCGCCTGGTCGGCTACAACGATCTCCAGGGGCGCAGCGCCTATCAGCCGACCATCCATCACCAAGGCAATCGCTATATCGCTTATATCGGCCATCATGGCGGTACGCCGGAGGCGCCCAAGCCGCTCAATCCACTCACCGGGCAGCCGGAATTCAACGGCACTTCGATCGTGGACGTAACCGATCCGGCCGATCCGCAATATCTGGCGCATATTCCCGGCACTCCCGGCAATTACGAGGAAGGCGGCGCTCAGATGACGCGCGTGTGCGACGGCCGCACGCTGCCCAAGGGCGCCCCCAACAAAACCTATCTGCTGCGCGTGTTCGGCGGCAAGAGCCATCAAATCTATGACGTCACGGATCCCGCCAGACCGGTGCTGATTTGGCAGCGTGACGGCAAACTCAACGATACCCATAAAAGCTTTTGGGAATGCGATAGCGGTATCGCCTATCTCGTCTCTGGCGTGCCGGGCTGGCGCGTCAATCGCATGACCGAAGTCTACGACATGAGCGATCCGGTGCACCCGGTCAAAATTCGTGACTTCGGGCTACCCGGCCAGCAACCCGGCACGAGCGGGCCCATTCCGGAGCAGCTGCACGGCATGATTTCCCTCGGCGCGCACGGCAACCGGATTTATTTCGGCTACGGCACCAACAAGAACGGGATTATGCAGATTGTCGACCGCGACAAGCTACTCCACGGCCCCAAGGAGCCGACTACGGAAAATCTTCTCTATCCGGAAGTGGGGCGGCTGGTGATGACGCCGTTTAACGGCGCGCACACGACATTTCCAATGCCCAAAATGCCGATCGCCGAGTTCGCCAAAGATGCCGTCGGCGCCGAGCGCGACATTGTCATGGTCGTCGACGAGCAGATCCGCAACGCCTGTGAGGAGCCGCGGCAGATGGCATGGTTCGTCGACGTGACCATCGAAGCGCATCCGATGGTGATTTCCAACTTCCAGGTGCCGGAAGCGAGCGGCGACTTTTGTTCGCGCGGCGGCCGCTTCGGCACCCACGCTTCGAACGAAAGCATGGCGCCGGTTTTTTATAAAAAAATCGTCTTTCTCAGCTACTTCAATGCCGGCGTGCGCGCCGTCGACATCCGCGATCCATACCATCCGAAGGAAATCGGATATTTCATTCCACCGATCACTGCTGCGACCGATAAACGTTGCGTCAAAGTGAACGGTCAAGACAGTTGCAAGGTCGCAATCCAAACCAATAACGTGGAGACCGACGATCGCGGCTATATCTATGTCGTCGACCGCGCTAATACCGGCATGCACATTCTCGAACTGACCGGCGAGGCCAGCACGATCGCGACGCATTAAAGGCGAAATGATTTACGTTTATTCGGTATTTCGCTTTAGCTTGTCGTTTGAGCATGATCTTTGAAAACCGGCATCCACTTTTCGGGATCATGCTTTAGCTGCCTAAGTCGCAAGGCCGTCTTGGAGGCTCAATGACCTTGGCGCGGACGATAGCTTGTCTCGGCCTCTGTGCCGGCGCACTGACACTCAGCGCCGCCAACATTTCGGCGCAGGACCTCGCAAAAGCGGACACGCGCGCTTTTCCATGGACCGAAGAAGAATGGCCGTTTCCGATCGACCAATGGGGCACCGGCCGAGCATTTGGCTGTGCGGCCGAGCGCTGTGGCCGCGAGGTCCATCTTTATCTTCGGGCGAAAATTGGATTTTGCCGATGCGCGACCGGTGTCGCCGATGACGACGAAATCGAGCGCGTCGGCGACCTCGAACTGATCGGGCTGAATTACAGAGCGCTGGCGTCAGGTCACCCGGTCGCCGCCGGACCAATGACCGGTCGCGCGCGCCTTTATGCGGTGGCACGACCGTTGCTGTCGGCACTCCCTGTTTTGACCATCGCGCTCGCGAACAAATGCGATGCGATCGTCGCAACGGTGACGACGGCCCCTGAGGCGCAGTCCGTTGCGGAAGCGCAGGCACTCGACTTCCTGCGCAGCGCCGCCGTCCAGCATTGGGTCGAAGGGCAAGCCGGATCGGAGTAACGCCTGCCTGCCGAGGGTGGACGCTCCGCGTCAGCGCGCCAGCACCTCGACTTCACCGTCGACCCCGGTGATCACCTTGAAGTCGCGCTGATACGTCCGCCCCTCGTTGCGGGCGATGACGTGATAATCGCCCTCGGCTAGCACCAGGCGCGGGAAGGCGCCGATCGATTCCTTGATCACGTCGCCGCCCGGGGTGAGCACGGTCCATTGCGTATTGGCGAGCGCTTCGCCGCCGGGATTGTTGACGAGCTTGAGCGTCTTGATGGCCGCGCGGTGCGTCACCACGATGTCGGTCAGCTTGCCGGCTTCGATATGGACATCGGAGCGGACCACCGAATTACCGTCGCCGTAATTCGACACGATGTAATAGGTGCCTTCGGGAAGCAGCACGATGTCGCCGGTCTGCACATTCTGAGCGATCGGCCGGCGTTCATTGGTGTCGAACTGGCTGCCGGTAAAAATCTCGAACGCGATCTGGCCGAGCGGAATGCGGACATCGCCGACTCGTCCTTCGAGGCGGATGCCGCCGGCGGGAATGTCGAACACTTCGCGCACGGGGTCGGCACGCAACTGAACGGCTTTCGCAGCGCTGGCGAGGCCGAGGCTCGCGTGCACAACGTAATTACCCGGCGGCAACGCAAATGTAGGCGCAGCGGCGCGGTCTTCCTTGATCAGGCGGAAATTGCCGGGCGAGTCGGGCTTCGCCGCATAGACGCGCCAAATAAGCCCAGCGCCGATCGGCGGCGCGTTTTGCCCGTAACGTGCGGCGACCGCGAGCAGGACGTTCCCAGCCGGGACACTGGGTGCCGCCTGCGCTACCGGCGGTACCGCCGGCGGGGCCGAAGGCGCCGGAATGGGGGCGACGATAGCACCCGGCGATCCGGTCCCCAGCGCTGGGGCCGGTGCCGTGGCGGACTGGGGGCCGACCAGACTATGCACTTGAGCCACCGCGGCGCCGGGCAGCAAAAAAAGACCGGCGACGGCCACAAGAATGGCCATCAAACCGGACGCAACAGCACCGCGCCAGAAGCCGCTGAACACCCGCCCGCCCATCGGATTTTTCTCAAGGGCAATCGCGGCAATTTCAAGCCCCAGGCCGCTCGTTTGGTCCGCTCGGACACAGCGCCTAGCCAAACTGCAGCCGCGTTCACCATATCTTGGGTAGATTGCGGCATGATGCGCCGCAATCTACCGGCATCGAACTAACGAGGATTTCCGTGGCGAGCATCGACATTCCGGGCAAAACGGTGGATGCCGGTCGCGTCACTATCAAAAGCGGCGGGCCGTCCATCGGGCTCGTACTCGGCAGTGGCGCGGCGCGCGGCTTTGCCCATATCGGCGTGATGCGCGCTTTGCAGGCGCACGGCATCAAGCCGGACATCATCGTCGGCACCTCGATGGGCGCATTGGTCGGCGGCTGTTATGCGACTGATCAACTTGACACCTTGGAAGACTGGGCGCGCTCGCTGACCATGCGGCGCATTATCGGCTATCTCGATGTGCGCATCGGCGGTTCAGGCCTCATCGGCGGCGGCCGCCTTGCCAACCGGCTGCAGGAGTCGATCGGCGAGACGACAATTGAGGATATGCCGATCCGGTTTGCTGCTATCGCGACCGAGATCGGGACTGGGCACGAAGTTTGGCTGACGAAAGGCTCGCTGTCGCTCGCCGTTCGCGCTTCCTACGCATTGCCGGGAATTTTTCCGCCGGTCCATCTCGGCGGCCGCTGGCTCGTTGACGGCGCGCTCGTCAATCCGGTGCCGGTTTCAGCCGCGCGGGCGCTCGGCGCCCGCGTCGTCATCGCCGTCAATATGGATGCCGACCGGTTCGGCCGCGGCACCACGATCGCGAGCCACGGTGCCGCCTTGACCGACGCTCCGCCTACGGCGCCGGCCGAGCCTGCGCGCAACGGCTTCGCGCGGCTGCGCGGCATGTTCACGGCTGAACGCGCGCTCAAGCGGCAGATCATCTCGGGCGACAGCCGGCCGAGTTTCTCTACCGTAATGGTGGAATCCTTCAACATCATGCAGGACCGCCTCACCCGCATGCGGCTCGCCGGCGATCCGCCGGACGTGCATATCACGCCGCGCATCGGCCATATTGGCTGGCTCGATTTTCATCGTGCCGCTGAATCTATCGCAGTCGGCCGCGCGGCCACCGAAAAGGCGATCGACTCGATTGCGGAATCAATCGCCGATTTAAGCTGATCCGCCGATCAATTTGACTCGCGCCGCGCTACGGTGACGGCGAAGTGCGTCCGCAGAACGTCTGGCAACTGATCTGTTGGGTCGTGCAATTGAGCTGACAGGCCGTGCTCTGATTGGCATTGCCCCCGGTCGTAGCGGCGCCGGTCGGCGGCGTGCCCGGGATGAGGCATGTGCTCTGGCATGTTGCGGCCTGCGAGTTGCACGCCAATCATGCAATTGGTGACGATTGAACTTTGCGCGACGCGAATCCTGTCCGCCGCCTTTGCCGCGGAATGGCACAGCGCGAGCGCCAATCCGGCACCGAAGAGTAAACGTACAACTCCGCTCCAGCGCATGATGCCCTTCCTTTCGCCAAGCATCATAGCGCCGGGCGATAAGTGGGAAAACATGCCGGCGTGGTCGCTAGAACTGACCAGCTAGGCAGTGAGGATATAGTCGTGCATCGCTGCGGAATCGCGTTCCATCTCTCGAAGGCGATGCTTCACAACGTCGCCAATCGAGATGATGCCGACGAGCCGGCCTTGATCGACCACGGGCAGATGGCGGAATTTTCCTTCCGTCATCCGTTCCATGAGGCTCGCAACGGTCTCATTCTCGGTGCACGTCGACACCTTGCGCGTCATCGAACGGCTGACCGGCTCGTCCAGTGCAGCAGTGCCGTGTTCGGCGATGGCGCGAACAATGTCCCGCTCCGAAAGAATACCTACGATGCGATGATCGGCGCCGAGCACAAGGACCGCGCCGATGCGCTTTTCTGCCAACAGCGCCACCGCGGACTTCAGGGTCGCGCCGGGTTCGATGCTCGTGACCTCACGGCCCTTGGCCGCGAGTAGGATACTGACGGTCATCCGTAGCCTCCCTAAAGGCCCTCCACTCGCCGATATGCCGACGGCGCCAGCGGGGGTTAATGACTTTAATGTTTGCGGAGCCTACTCAGTTCCACAAATTCTAGGGCCGCAGTGCATCATCGTGGCACCAAGAATTTAGGTTCGCGATCGGAATTAAGCGCTTGGCTCGACGGTCAATTCCGGAGATGACCGCGCCGGATCGAAGGCTTTGAATAAAATCAAACCGGCGAAAAAACCGCCCACATGGGCTTGCCAGGCAATCTCCTGGCCGGCCTCCACACCAGACGCGATGGTGCCGAAGCCGAACAACGCATTCAATCCGACCCAGGTCGCCAAAAACAGCAAGAACCGCGGGTCGCGAAGCGTGGCGCGAAGCGGCTGCGCCGGCAAGCGTGCCGCGTCGGCACCGTCGCGAAAAAATCCAAGCTGCCCATCGCGTTTAAACACAAAGCGCATCGCCGCCGCCATGGCGCCCGAAATGGCGGCGGATGCGCCGATCATCGGCTCAATTGCACCGAGATGCGTAGCCAGATGCGTCATCGCGCCAATCGCCGCCGTGGTCAGCATGAACAGCGCATAGCGCCAGGCACCGAACCGGCGCGCCACCGCGCTGCCGAACGGGACGAGCCAGGCAAGGTTGAGCCCCAGATGCGTCCAGTCGGCGTGGATGAAGGCGTAGGTGAAGAAAGTCCACAGGTCAGCGGCAAAACCGCCCGGCAGCGACGCGATCGCGATTTCACTGCCGTAGCGCGCCGGAATGAAGCCGAAGGTCAAGACAAAATCGATATCCTGCTCGTCGGTCAGCAGAAAAACCTGCACGGCATGCACCAGCACCAGCAACGTGACACTCGCCACGATGGGCACCGGAACGTTGAAAATAGGCTCTCGGGGATTGGCCGCGGGCTGCTCGGTCAAGATGGCACCTGATGTGTGTGCCGAAATAGGCGGTGGCTGCTGCCAGAACAAGCGATGGCCACCCTAGAACGGCGTTTTCAGCCCAAAAACAAAAGGGAGAACCAAGGTCCTCCCTTTTGCAGCCTGCGTAGCGCAGTTAACGCCGAGTTATGCCTGGACACGGCCTGGCGTGGTCACGCCCCTTCGCCTCCCGTATTCGTCGCCAAAACTCTATGCGGGCGCCCGCTCGCGGCCAATCTCAACCTTTCGTTAAGCTTAACGCGTTGGCAACTTTTGCGGTTCGCACCGCGAGATCGGCCTAACGCAAGGCGACGTTGTGCTGACAATTTGAAAGCGGTTGCGCCAAGCGCCGATCGCGAGATAGCGAAAGCTTTGCCCGTGCCCTGCCGCAACCTGCAGCCGCTTTACTTAAAATTGAATCGGTTCGCTTAGCGGCGCCGCAAAAACTTTGTGCGAAACGTGGCCCCAACGATAAGGGAAGGGGTCACAATGAATTGTGTTACAGGAGCCAAGCGCGGCGCGACCGCGTGCGTCATTCTGATGACGTTCGGCGTGGCGCTGTTCGCTTTCACCACCGCAAGCCAGGCGCAGGAGCAAGCGCCCTATATCGGCATCGGCGCGGTCACGAGCGCGCCAATCGGCTGGGCCGAATTTTGCGTCGAATACGCGCCGGAATGCGACACCGCACCTTCAGCGCCGCGCGATGTCGTCTTATCGACGCGCGCCTGGACCGAACTGAAGCGCATCAACCTCGCCGTCAACACCAGCATCAAGCCGATGACCGACATGGATCATTGGGGCGTCGTCGAACGCTGGAACTATCCGGACGATGGCTACGGCGATTGTGAGGACTATGCGTTGCAGAAGCGCAAGCTCTTGATGCAGTCCGGCTGGCCGCGCGAGGCGCTGCTCATGACGGTGGTGCGCGATCACAACGGCAATGGCCATGCCGTGCTCACGGTCAAGACCGACCGCGGCGAGTATATCCTCGACAATCAGACCAACGACATCTTGTTCTGGCCGGACACCGGCTACCGCTTTGTGAAGCGTCAGTCGCAATCCGATCCGAACGTTTGGGTCGCGCTCGGTGAGCCGCGCGCGGCGCCGGCCACCGCGTCATCGCGCTGAGCACACGAGAAAGGACACGCGTTCCCGGTCACGTCCCCACCCCTCCCCGTCCCCAGACCGGGTTCGCGGCGGCCGGCCTCCCCCAAGGCCGGCCGCATTTTTTTGCGATTAGTTTTCGCGCCTGCAGAGCCAGGCCAAGGCGCACGTCCACTGCGACAAAGAGGACCGCAGAAGCTGGACCAGCTTGGTGCATAATTCGCCGATGAACATTCCCAACCAGCAAGCACCACCAATTGAGGAACGCATCGGAAGCATGGTGGGAAAAGTTATTGTTCTGGCGCTTTGTGCAATGTTGCTTTGGGGCTATTCCACGGCCTTCCTGGCTCAGATCGGATTATTCTGACTGGTAGCAATGGCCAGCGGCCTCCCAAAAGTTCCAATGTGACGAATATGTGAACTGGCAATTACTGCAGATTGATTTCGATCAAATACACGAGCCCTGCATATTGATGAGTTTGACGTCAACGCGCCGCTTGGCCGAAGCATCGGCTGAGCGCCGGTGGCGTCTTCATTCCGATCTTTCTAGGAGGCTGATATGGGTTTGCTTGACGTGCTCAATGGGATGCAGAACGGCCCACGCGGGCAACGCACCACAAGCGCTTCGAGCGGCGGCATGTCGCCGATGACCATGGCATTGCTAGGCTTACTTGCCTATCGGACCATCAAACGTTTCACCGCCAATCAGCCAAGCGTTGCGGCCGCGCAGCCGCGTGCGCCGTCCGGGAGCGCCAGCGGCGCGCAGGATCCCGGCGCGGCTGCCGGCGGATTTGGGGACTTGCTCAAAAGCGGATTGGGCGGCTTGCTAGCAGGCGGGGCCACGGGAAGCGTGCTGAGCGGCGGCTTGAACGATCTGCTCAAGCAATTTCAGCAGAGCGGCCAAGGCGAGGTCGCGCAATCGTGGATCGGTTCCGGCCCGAACAAGACCATCTCGCCAGACGATCTGGCCAGCGCGCTCGGAGCCGACCGGATCAATACATTAGCGTCTTTGTCGGGCATGTCCCGGGAGGACCTGCTGAACGGCCTGAGCCAGCAACTGCCCGAGGTCATCGACCAGCTCACTCCGGACGGACGGCTGCCGACCGAAACGGAAGCGGCGCGCATGGTCTGAAAGGTTGTCGTAAATCTACGACGCAGGGGGAATAGTGGAAACGACGTGAGTTCTTCCTGACGAGGACAATCGGGACGTGCACAATGGGCATCCTCTGGATCATCGTGATCGGATTCGTCGCGGGCATCATCGCGCGCCTGCTCTCCCCGGGTCCAAATAATCCCTCCGGGTTTATTCTCACGACGGTGATTGGCATCGTCGGAGCATTTCTCGCAACTTTCATCGGCCAAGCGATCGGCTGGTATCGTGCCGATCAGGGTGCCGGCTTCATCGGCGCGACGGTTGGCGCAGTGATCGTGCTGTTCGTGTGGAACCGTCTTGTCGCCGCGCGCGTGATTTCCGACCCTGGAAGTCGGCCCGGGACGTAGAGCAAACTGCCGCTGCTGGACAGGACGAGGGGGATTACCGACCCGCACGCGACGCTTCAAACAAGAACCAAGTGCGGCGCTCCGCCTCGTCGATCCAAACCTCAAGCAGGCTTGCGGTGGCGACGTCGCCGTGCTCCTCGCACACATCGTGCGTCTCGCGCATGCGCGCTACCAGTTGCTTATTGTCGTCGCGCAATTCGGCCAGCATGTCCATTGGCGTTACAAAATCGGCATCGTTGTCGGCGACGCGTTGTAAACGAGCGATATGGCCGATCGACCGCAGCGTGGTGCCGCCGATTTTGCGCACCCGCTCGGCAATGGCATCGGTGGTCGCAAAAATCTGATCGCCCTGCTCGTCCAACAGTAGGTGGTAATCCCGGAAATGCGGGCCAGACACATGCCAGTGGAAGTTTTTGGTCTTCAGGTATAGTCCGAACATATCAGCAAGCAGAATATTGAGCGCGCCGGCGAGGTCGCGCACCGCATTCGGCTTAAGATCCGTTGGCGTTGCCAGCGGAGCGGTTCGCAGCACTTTGGCTTGCTGGGTAGTCATTTGCGCTCTCCTTCAAGACATCATGAGCAACATCGCATATCCCGGCCGTCGGCACGCGGTCCTTGGTGATTCAAATTATTAGATGCGTTCGATTTGGACCGTGCACTTCAGGGAACGCTGCAGATCGAGTTCCAGTTCCCCTCGAGCAGGAGATTCTCAGTTCGTCGGATAAGCTTCTTGAATTTGCAACATTCGAGCGGCCGCGTAAAGCGAGCGGCGGCGAGCCGGGAAGGCGGCCTGTGGGTCCATCAGCCGATCGGTTTGAGCTGGTTGGCGTACTGCTTGAAGCGCCGCACGTAAATGTCCGCGGCTGCGGCGATCCCCTTAATTGCGGCGTCATCGAGGGTGCGCACAGCGCGGGCCGGGGCGCCGACGATTAGCGATCGTTCGGGAAAACTCTTGCCTTCGGCGATCAGCGCACCGGCGCCGACGAGGCAATTGTCCCCGATACGCGCGCCATTGAGCAGAATTGCGCCCATGCCGATCAGGCTGTTGGCGCCGATCGTGCAGCCATGCAGGATGACATTATGGCCGATCACGCAATCCGGCCCGATCGTCATCGGGAATCCGGGATCGGTATGTAGCGTGGCATTGTCCTGAATTTGCGATCGCTCGCC
>Ga0335081_10022798_pt1 | contig 10131 bp, 9 predicted proteins | sample Lox_Sample_35_FD_206713 | JGI IMG/M metagenome (GOLD analysis project Ga0335081, IMG submission 206713) | Soil microbial communities from Loxahatchee National Wildlife Refuge, Florida, United States - Lox_Sample_3.5 | ecosystem: Environmental > Terrestrial > Soil > Wetlands | place: USA: Florida... | reverse complement strand
TCAACAGCCGGCCCGATCTGGTCAATCTCGCGATACGCGAGTTTCTCGAGCAATCGGACACCGGCATGGCACACTAGCTCGGCGTCACGGAAACCGCGCTCAGGATTCGGACGGCGGAGGCGGCAGGCCGATGCGTTCGCGGATGCGGTCGAACGCTTGCTGCGCGCGCAGCGGATCCCAACGCGGCTCGATCGCAAGAAACGTGAGTCGCACGTCGTGCTCCTGCGTCGCCTCCTCCAGGGTCTCGAGCGCGAGGGCGTGCTCGCCAAGCCCCAGGTGCACGAGGGCGCGATGCACGGGGGGCACGTAGCGGCGTCGAGATCGATTCTCGAGCGAGCGTAGGACGGCTCGCGCCCGAGCGGCATCGCCTGATGCGCCGAGCGTATAGCCGCGCAGAGCCGTGGCCTCCGTGTTGCCGAACGAGTAGCGGTGCGCCTTGAGAAATTCCCCGAGCGCGCGCCGCGAGCGACCGCGCACTCCAAGGAGCTTGCCGAGCACGATGCGTGCCACCCAGAATCGTGGCGTCAGCTCCAGCACGCGCTCGAGCGGCATCATCGCTTCGTCGTAGCGCCGGGCGTTGTAGAGAAATTGCCCCTCGTGGGTGTTGATTATGGGCGAGACTGGATCGAGGCGCCGTGCCGCCCGAATCTCGGCGATCGCCTCGTTGTGGCGGGCGAGATTGGAATGCAGGTGCGCGAGGAACATGCGCGCGCTCGAGTCGCTGGGGTTCAGGGCCACGGCCCTGCGAAAGGCCTGCTCGGCGCCGCGCCAGCTCCAGTCGTACCAGAATTGCACGAGTCCGTGTGCAACGTGCGCCTCAGGCAGCGCGCCATTCAGTGCGAGGGCACGCTGCGCGGCCTCGCGTGCCTGCCTAAAGCAATCTTTCGGACGCGCATCGCTCGTGATCGCGAGGGTCGCGTAGCACATCGCCAACCCAGCCCAGGCCGGCGCATAGCGTGCGTCACCTGCCAGTGCACTTTCAAAGTGCTGGATGGCACGGTGGATTGCCGGGGCCGTGCGCTGATCGCGCAGCTGACGTCCGCGGAGGAATCGATCGTATGCGTCCGGATCCACGGCAGCGGGCGGCGTGGGCGGAACCGCGAGTTTCAGACGGATCTGCTCCGCGACCGCCTGGCCGATTTCGGCCTGAACCTGCAGAATGTGGTCGAGCGGCCGATCGAAGCTTTCCGACCAGATGTGCATTTGATCATTTGCCCGGATCAGTTGCAGTGTGATCCGCACGCGACGGCGCTCGTGCCGGACACTGCCCTCGATCAGGTAGTCCGCGCCGAGCTCCACTCCGATCTCGGCAATGCTCTTTCGCGTACCCCCATAGCGCAGAACGGACGTGCGCGCGATCACGCCTAGTTCCTGCGGTGAGCAGCGCCCGAGCTCGGCGATGAGCTGCTCGGTGAGTCCGTCGCTGAAGTAGTTGCGCCGCGGGTTGCCGCTCAGATTCTCCAGAGGCAGCACGGCGAGCACTGAGCGAGCGGGTGAATCCGCACTCGTGGCCGGCCTTGCAGCCTCCGATCGTGCCTCGGGACGCGCGAGGAAGCGATACCCCTTGCGAGGCACGGTCTCGATCCAGCTGGGCTTTGACGGCTGATCCCCCAGGGCGCGGCGGACCTTTCGTATGGCTGTGTACAGCGCCGAGTCTGCTTCTATAACCACGCGGCGTCCCCAGATTTCCCGGACCGCGTCCTCGTGGCTGACCAGTCTGCCGGCCCTCTTCACAAGCAGGCACAGGAGCTCGAGCGGTATGCGGTCGAGTTTGATGCGCTGACCTGCTCGACGCAGCTCGAAATTCTCGCTATCGAGCTCGAAGGGATCGAAGTAGAACTTCCCTGCGGCCATCGGCGGCCGTCCTTTCCCCGGGAGACCGGGGGAGAGTGTAGGCGCTCGACCGCTCAGCCGGACAGGGAAAAATCAGAAATCCTTCAGTTCGAATGCAGGACTTCCGTGCCCTCGGGGCGTAGCGTGTCGCCCCGTCGTGACACAAACATTCCGTGCAGGAGAACATCCATGAAAATATGGCAACTGCGCTCATTTCTTGCGGTCCCCGTGCTCGCTCTGGCTCTCGGCGGAGCAGCCCGAGCCCACGATGGCGACGCACCCTGCTCCAAGGCGCTGCTCCACGGGGACTACGCTTTCACGGTCGCCGGCCAGATCTTTCCTCCCGGCAAGCCCGTGATCACCCGCCAGGGCGTGGCCATGACTCACTTCAGTGGCGACGGCACGCTCACGCAAACTGACTTCATCATGCAGTATCCGGACATGGGCGGCGGGTCTTCGCCGGTGCCGGGTGAGCCGGATGGCGTGACTCAGTTCAACACCGGCGAGCAGGGCAGTTATCAGGTGTTCGCGAACTGCACCGGGGAGATGGAGATCGATTTCCCGCCCGTGGGAGGTGGCGGCGCCGTGATCAAGGCTCGGTTCGTGCTGAGCCGCGACGGCGAAGCCATCCATACGGTCGTTTACTCCGCCCAGCCTCCCGGCGCGCCTGGACCGGTTCCCGCGATGATCCAGAGCGAAGGCCACAGACTGCTTCAGCGTTCTAACGGTTGACAGACGCTCGCTAAATATCGGGGCCCTAGAGCGTTCGAGGAACGCCTGGGGCCCGCTCGTAGTCGACAATCAGCTCGCAGCAGCCGGCGATCGACAGGCTCCGCACAAGGGATACGCGGCCTGCGCCGCGAGACCTTCTTGTTCTCTTGCCACTCATCGGCACGGTAGGCCTCAAGTTGGGCTGATTTCCGGTGGGCAACAGCGGACCGAAGTATTGGACACCAGCGCCAATATTGGACACAGCGTCCAAGCGCCCTGGCGCAACTTCTTGATTGAGATATCGATTTGGTTGGTGGCCAGGGGCGGAATCGAACCACCGACACGCGGATTTTCAGTCCGCGCTCGCCGGTTCCAGGGGCTTAATAATCAACCACTTGCAGCGCTTGCCAGCCCCGACCCCAGGCACACCAAGGCACAATCACGGCACACCCAATCTGAGTTCGGCACATTCTCGGCACATGGCATTTTCGCCAACTTGCGTGGTTCCTCGAATTCAGCGGAGGAATCCTTTATCGTGCCCAGTATGACCAAAGAGGACTTGGGCGTCGACAATAGCTTATTGGAATCGGTGGCAAAGTGCCTCGACGCTGAAAGCGTGCGTGCCTTGGGCACCGTTCAGCTCTCGGGAGCGGCAAAGTCGCGGCTCGAGTTGCTGGCCCAGAAGGCCAACGAAGGACAGCTTACTGCGGATGAGGCACGCGAATACGACCGGTTCATCGAACTGGGCGACATCATTGCCACGTTGCGCCTGAAAGCCGAGCGCCAAATGCAGGTCGCGCGCGGGTGAGGTGAGCGACGCGCTGCGCCAGCAGGTCCGTGAGCGTGCAGGCAGGCGGTGCGAGTACTGCCACCTCCCCGATTGGCTCCCTCCCCTCGAGCCCTTCCATCTCGAACATATCATCGCCCGCCAACATGGGGGCGAGACTGCCCTCGACAATCTCGCGTGGGCATGCCATCGGTGCAACCGCCATAAGGGGCCCAATCTCACCGGGATCGACCCCGGCACGCGCGAAATCGCTCCCCTGTTCCATCCTCGCCGGGACATCTGGACCACGCACTTCATGTCGCGCGGGAGCGAGCTCGCGGGGCTGACACCCACTGGCCGGGCGACGATCGGCCTGCTGCAGATGAACGCCGCGCGTCGCCTTGAGCGGCGTGCGGAACTGATCCGCTTGGGTTGGTTCTGAGCGGCGCCTGCGTGCGGGCCGCGCTGCAGCGACGATACGAAATTTTGCGAAAGTTCCCGGTACTCGCGACAAACGCACTGCCGTGCTAGGGAGGATGGGAAAGGTGGCAACGGCCGCCGCGTTCCCTGGATGCACGCACCACCAGATGCGAGTTGTGGGCGTGGAGTTAGCGACGATGAATATAGGACTGCTCCGGGCGTTGACCGCGTTGGTTCCGGCCCTGATTTTATTCACGCGGCAAGTGGCGCTGCAGCGCCTCGGGCAGTCAAGCTGCGAAGATCGCGTGGCTGGCGGCAATTAGACTTGCCGGTAGTTGTCGTCGGTCGCGGTGGTCTGAACGACGCCCAATCGCGTGAAAGCTTCCCGCTGATGTCCGCACTGACCTACCTGATCCTCGAAATCATTGCCCTCACCGCGCTGGTGCTGATCGCGCTGCGAGTGGTGGTTGCACATCCGAAGAACCGTAATGCCTGGCTATTCGCTTCCATCTTCCTCGGTAACGCCTGCTATGTATTGACCCGCATGACATTCAAGGCGGAAGCGGCATACCGCGTAGATCTGGGTCTGCTGGCCCACCCGGTTCAGGTATTGATGAACCTCGGTTCCGGACTGTGGATGATCTTCTGCTACTCGACTTTTCAGGACCGGCGCCGGGTACCAAGACTCTGGTTGTTCCTGTTTGCGCTGCAGATCCTGCTGAGCCTGCTACGAATCTATGCCGTACCGATGTCCCTGAATGAGCTTGATCGAAATCCACCGGGTGCCGCCACACGAATACTGCTGCTGGATCTGCCGCTGCTGTTGCAGGGCGCCTTCGGCGTATTTGCGCTCGGGTTGGTCCTCAAGGGCTGGGCCGACGATCTAGTCAATAGCCGCCGTTTGTTCCGCTGGGTGTGTGTTGGGTATCTGGGTGCGCTCTATGGCGGTGTGATGGTGGCGGAACTGGTATTACCCATGGTCCCTGCCTCGCAGCGCATCCTGTTGGATGATGGAATTACCCTGTCGCTTGCGCTGTCAGCCTGCGCCATCACCCTCATTCTGGCCCGCGTCAACATCACCACACTAGTTGCGCCCGTCGCCCGCGTTGCAACCCCCGCCCGGCCGGAAGCCAAGGAGCAGGGTGCGTTCAACGGCGAGGCAGACTACCAGAAGTTCCGTGAAGTGTTCGAGGACCGGCATGCCTGGCTGCAGCACGGCCTGAGCATCGCGGGCCTCGCGGCCCAGATGACCATCCCGCAGTATCGACTACGCCAATTGATCAACTCGCGCCTGGGATACCGAAATTTCAATGCCCTGCTGAATGCCTATCGAATCAGGGCGGCTTGTGAACAACTATCGGATCCCCTGAAGAAGGACGTGCCCGTCCTGACCATTGCCCTTTCTTTGGGCTATCAGTCGATCTCCCCATTCAATCAGGCCTTTCGCGAACTGGTTGGCCAGACGCCAACCCAGTACAGAACCTCCAAAATACCTTCCTGATTTCTTGAATCGCGCCTGGATTGGAGAAATCCAGTAGCTGCCAGTTACGGCGGCCCGCTATTAATCCAGCCGTGGATACACACAGGGCAGGTATGGGCAGCGAATCCCTTGGCGGCAGGAAATATTTCCTGGACTGGCTGAGGGCGGCGGCGTTTGGCGCGCTGATCCTGTTCCACACTGGCATGTTGTACGTGACATGGGACTACGGCATCAAGAGCGAGCGGATCTATCCGCGGCTGGAAATGGTGATGATCACCGTGAGTGCCTGGCGAATGGTGCTGCTGTTCTTCATCGCCGGTGTGGCAAGCCGCTTCCTGCTCGAAAAGCTGGGCCCCGGGAGCTACGCCGTGGCCCGGATCAGGCGATTGTTCGTTGTTGTGCTGGTGGCAATGCTGATCATCATTCCCGTGCAGGTGTACGTGGAGTTCTTGCGCAAGGGATGGATCGAACCCGGCTATATCAACTTCTGGCTGCACAGCTATCTGTCGGGAGCCAGCTTTCCAAACCGCGTCCTACCCACCTGGGATCACTTGTGGTTCGTGGTGTACCTCCTCGTCTACAGCCTGGGTCTGGCATTGCTGTTCAAGGCGTTCCGACCGCCCGGGCCGACCCGACTGCCGCTGTGGTGTCTGCTCATTCTTCCCGGAATCTGGCTGTGCGGTACGAATGTGCTGATCCAGGAAGTCAGACCCGTCACTTGGGCACTGTTCAACGACTGGGCCAATCACCTCCGTTGGGGTGGCATCTTCGCCGCCGGGGTGATGTGCGCGGGACGCGAGGATCTCTGGGAGAGGGTCCGGCAAGGCCGCCATTGGTTGCTGGCAGTGAGCGTTGTCGGGCTGTGCTGTCAGATCGGCAACGGACTCTACTGGCGTACCGGTCAGCAGGATCCAGCCTGGGCCGGGATCATCTACGCCCTGATCGAGGGATTCTATGGCTGGGTGGTCGTCCTAACACTGTGCGGGTATGCATATCGACACTTCAACTACCACACCCGCGTATTGGGCTATCTGACGGACGCCGTGCTGCCCGTCTATGTGATGCATCAGCCGGTCTTGTTTGTGGCTGCGTATTTCCTGTTGCCCTTGGCACTGCCGATCGCAGTGGAAGTGGCGCTACTTATCCTGATCACCGGCTTCGGCTCGCTGGCATTCTATGAGCTTGTCGTGCGTCGCTGGCGCTTGACGCGGTTCCTGTTCGGTCTGCAGCTCGCGAGATCCAAGTGAGCCTGATAATCAAGGAGTAGGCATGCAATGAGGAGATCTAAGCTGCAAACCGGCGTCGAGTATTGACCATGATTTCCGGGCGCTACGCTCGTCGATACAATGACTTGCGACGCTGGTCAGCGTCCAATCAGCGTGCCGGTTAACAGAACGCATGCACGAATATCTCAATCGGTCGTTTCGACATCCCCATTTGACCGCTCCCAAAGATCACGCGCTACGAAACTCGCCATGCAGGTCACTGCTGCCGACTTAACACTCAGGACTCTAACTCATCGGCCTCGAGCAGACCGCGGCAGCGCCCAAGCGATCACGTAGTCTCCCTTCGGAGATCCGATCCCATCATGCCCGCCAGCCGCCACGACGATAAATTGGCGGCTATAGGGATGCAGTTTGAAAGCAATCGCTCCGCCGTGCACGCCCGCGGGGAGCTCGAGCTTCCCGATGCGCTCACCCGTCGCAGCGTCGTGAATCCGCAGAACGGGAAAGTACGTGCCTCCTTGGAACACGAGTCCACCCGCTGTCGCCAGTGGCGGTCCGTAGGTCGAGTTACCGAAATCGTTCGGACCGGTGCTCGTCGAAACCGACCACGCGATCTCGCCTTTGTCGACATCAACCGCCACGAGCAGACCCCACGGCGGGCGGTTGCAAGGCCAGCCATCGTGCGCGAACAGTTCGGTTCTGCCGTCGAGACGGAAGCGCTCCGTGGTGTCCCGGCCGGTGGCGACAAGCCGAATTTCCATCCCCAGGTTGCTGACAGGCACGAAGAGCAGTCGCCGCACGGGGTCAAACGCGCCGCCGGACCAATTGGCGCCGCCGCCGCTCGCCGGATGCTCGAGGGTGCCCCGGAGGCTCGGCGGAGTGAAGATGCCGTCGTTGCGCAGTTTCGAGAGTCTCGCTGAGCACGCATCGCGCTGTTCAGGCGTTCCCCAGAGATCCGCTTCCGTAATCCTGTGGGAAGAGAGCGGCGGCGGTTTCACCGGGAACGGTTGTGTCGCGGAAGCCTCCTCGCCAGGTACGTCGCTCGCCGGCACGGGGCGCTCCTCGATTGGAAAGAGTGGCGCTCCGGTCTCGCGATTAAGCACAAAGACGAGGCTCGTTTTTGTGAGCACGACCACGGCCGGCACGTCGCGTCCGTCGCGCCGAAGGTCGATGAGGATCGGCGGCGCTGCGAGATCGTAGTCCCAGAGATCGTGGTGCACGGTCTGGAACTGCCACTTCAGCGTTCCGGTCTTCACGTCCAGGGCGACGATCGAGTCCGAGTACAGATTGGTGCCGGGCCGATCACCGCCATAGTGATCCGGACTTGCCGAGGTCACCGGAAGGAAGACGAGCCCGCGCGCGAGATCCGCGGTGATCGTGGACCAGACGTTCGCGGCCCCGGTGTGCTCTGTTCCGGTCTTCCACGTCTCGGATCCGGGTTCACCCTTCGCCGGGATGGTGTGGAAGGTCCAGCGGAGCGCCCCGCTACGCGTATCGAACGCGCTCACGTCCCCGAGCGGCGCGTTGGCGCTGACATTGTCGGCGACCGACGACCCGACGATGATCAGGTCGCCCACGACCGTTCCGGGAGACGTGATGCTCAACTCTCGCCCATCGACAAGGGGCCGCCTGACGCCTTGGTGCAGATCGACGTCGGCAAAGCCAGGGCACCGCTTGCCAGTGCGCGCGTCGAGAGCGATCAGTCGCGCATCGAGCGTGGTGAGAAAGACACGGGGCGCGCAGGCGTCCTGCGAACCGCCCTGCCACGCGGCGACGCCCCGATTGGTCCACATGTTGGCGTACCACGCATGCCTGTCGAGGCCGGGATCGAATGTCCAAAGCTCTTTCCCGGACTCCGCATCGAGCGCGATCACGCGGTTGGTGGGCGTCGTGAAGATCAACCGCTCGCCCACGAGAATGGGCGTGGTCTCGGACGAGGTGCCGCGGTAGACGGGAAAACTGCCGTCGAAGTAATCCTCGTGACCATACCGGTACACCCAGGCCTGCTCGAGCTGGTTGACATTGCTCGTATTGATGTCTGCGAGCGGGGAGTAGCGGCCGCCTCCGGGTGACCCTTCGGTCACCGGCCACGTGGCCGTCTGCGCCGGGGTGGCGGCCATTGCAGGCACGAGCAGCGATAAGGCGACGGCGATCAGGCAATGAAACAATGCATCAGACGGCGTAGACCATCTCGTCAGACAGGGGCAAGAGAACGTAGCCATCCCGGGCTCCAGTCGAACAGGTGGCCGGTACCGTGCCCAGTTCGCCCCTGGAAGTCTTCCGGATTACTGCTGTCGCTAGTGAATTTCAGGAATCGAGGAGGTTTTTGAGCTTTCAGGAAGGTTTTGTGTACCGCCGCCGGTACTCCGAAGGGGTGCAATCCATCACCTCACGGAACGCATGGTTAAACGGCGCGACCGATTGGTAGCCGACATCGAGCGCGATGGTAAGGATAGGAAGATGCGCCTTGGAGGGGTCCGCGAGTCGCTCGCAGGCGTCTCGGAGTCGGTACTTGTGTAGCAACGCGTTGAAGTTCCGGTAGCCGAGCCGCTTGTTGATCAGCGCGCGCAGACGGTACTCGGGAATAGCCAGCCGCTTAGCGAGGCCGCCGACGGAGAGGCCCCGTGTCAGGTAGACCTTTTCCTCTTCGAGCGCCCGTGCGAGTGCGGAAAGCTGCCGATCAACACCGGCGTCGACCTCGGGATCGGGAAAGGGCGACGCGCGATCCACCAGTCGTTCGAGCACCCCGCTGTCGAACCGAAGCACTGCTAGTGCAACGGTGATGTAGCCGACGGCCATGACGAGGGTAATGGCATTGTCGAAGGGCGCACGTGACGAGTAAGACGCGTTGAGAAGACACAGCTCGGCAACGCTGATACCGAACGAAAGGCCGCCGACGACAATGAGGAACACACCACGAAGTACGCGCCTGCTTTCGTCCAGGTCCGCACGCCATCCACGGGCGGCCCAATACAGCGCGAGAAATGCGAAAGCAGACTGCATCGCAATCGGCAACGGGCCGAAAATGAAGTTGACGCTGGCAGGATACGTCGCTGATTGCAGTACACTGCTGTCGCGATGGACGTAGCCGAATGCGTTGATGGCGCTCAGCAGGAACTGCACTGCGCAGGCAACGATCATCCATCGTGGAATGCGCTTGTCATCCTGAAACAGCGAAAAGGCGAGGATCATCCAAAAGCCCGATCCTATGTTCATGAACACCAGCAGGAACGGCCAGATCCAGAACGAGACGCGAACATCGGTGGGAACCGCGTATGAGAGCCTTCCCAGCAGGTAGCAGGCCAGACTCAGCGTGACGCAGGTAAACAGGCGTGCGTTGAAGGAACGTGGATTGGCGACCAGACAGCCGGCACCGGTCAGTGCCACGGCCGTCAGCGCCGCGACATCCGCGCCGAAGTACAACAGGCCTGTTGCCATTTCAGAGGTTTAGGCGCACTCGATCATCGGCTTGCGCACGTCGGCAGCTCGGCGCCGGCCAGAAGGTCGGGCTTTTCGCTGAGCTGCCGAGATTGTGGAACTCACCAACAGCGACATTGCGGGTATGTCGTCGTGTCGCACGCATGAACGAAGGATAGCATCGCCGTGGGACTCGGCGGACTCGTGCTTGAGGATCCGCGCTGTAAACGGGCGTCGTAGTTTGACCAGGATTTTCCCAATTCGGCGCAGAAGCGCAC